>Ga0307516_10008303_pt1 | contig 11768 bp, 13 predicted proteins | sample 19_EM_MG_FD_203310 | JGI IMG/M metagenome (GOLD analysis project Ga0307516, IMG submission 203310) | Populus trichocarpa ectomycorrhiza microbial communities from riparian zone in the Pacific Northwest, United States - 19_EM | ecosystem: Host-associated > Plants > Roots > Unclassified | place...
GCCGGTTGTCGTACGTCCACTCTCCCGTGCATCCGACCACCCTCTCATTCGTCCCCCCCCACACACACACACCAGACGGGATCCCGCAGATATACCACTTTGGACAGGAAGGGCTCCACAACATCCTCGTCATAGACCTCCTCGGGCCAAGTCTGGAAGATCTATTCGACATGTGCGGACGCAAGTTTTCCATCAAGACCGTTTGCATGGCGGCAAAACAGATGGTCCGTGCCAAGCCTTCATACCCCTCACCCAGCACACTCACCCCTTACAGATCAGCAGAGTGCAGACCATTCACGAGAAGAACCTCATCTACCGCGATATCAAGCCCGATAACTTCCTCATCGGCCGTCCGGGAACGAAGAATGCTAACGGTCGGTCTGGATGCTGCATACATTGTGTACAACTCATCTTTCTTCAGTGATACACGTTGTCGATTTTGGCATGGCGAAGCAGTATCGAGATCCCAAGACAAAGCAACATATCCCCTACCGTGAACGGAAGAGTCTCAGCGGCACAGCGCGTTACATGAGTATTAACACTCATTTGGGGCGAGGTGGATACCTCCATCGGGTCTTTTCCTCTCCCTCTTAATTTCCATACACAGAACAATCAAGAAGAGACGACCTAGAAGCTCTTGGGCATGTTTTCATGTACTTCCTCAGAGGAAGCTTACCGTGGCAAGGTCTGAAAGCCGCCACGAACAAGCAGAAGTATGAGAAGATTGGTGAGAAGAAGCAAACAACTCCCATAAAGGAACTGTGCGAAGGATACCCCGGTTTGTATCTAACAATCTACAGCTGCGGGTCCTTGTAGGTTAATCATGGACCTTCAGAGGAATTTGCCATTTACCTTAACTACGTCCGCAAACTTGGATTCGAGGAGACTCCTGATTACGATTTCTTGCGAGAGTTGTTCTCCAAGGTGTTGAAAACCATCAGCGAAATCGATGATAGTGTGTTCGACTGGAACCTGCTAAACGGTATGACTATTTTCCCATGTCAGTCACATGTCCATCGCTCAAACGGTTGTCCTAGGTGGCAAAGGCTGGGAGGCGTCAACTGTACGTACAACCTACACTTCCCCTACCTGTAACGTCTAATATCGCATTCAACCAGGGTCAAGCACAACTTTCTCAGGTTCAAAACATTCTTGTACAACCTCACGATCTCAGAAGAGATCAGGAAAGACAGCGCGACACAGAGTGGCGAAGAATATCACATGGTGGTGCCCCCATCGTTGTGCCGCCTTCACCCGCCCTCGTCCGCCACGGCTCGAAGCGCAAACCCAACGCAGGAACATCTGCGGGAACGCCAGGCCAAGTCACTCCCTTGTCCGCAGCAGCGCAAGTAAACGTGCCTGTATCCACGCCTCAGAACCGCGCCAGCCACATCGGTGCGCCACCACATCCTTACGCGAGTGCTGCGCCTGGCACAGACTATCCACGCGAATCAAACGGAGACCCTTATACTGCTCAACCATACGCACGTGCGTCCCCTATGATATCAACCGTGGCACCACCAGCAATCAGTAATTTCCGTGCACAAGGCAACGAAGTGGGCGCGTCACATGGGGAAGAGTATCGCGAACAGGACGGCCAAGGTCCACAGCCCAAGTCAACCTTTTGGCGGGTCCTTACCTGCCGGTGTTGTTGAGAGGTGGCTGTCCATCCGTTCGATTCTTCAGCGCTCTCGACACTAACGCAAGCTTCTCCGTCGATCTTTACCTTGCTCGTTTTTTTCCGATATATACCCATTCATTACATGCATCCCTAATAGCATCCCACCTTACTTGATCATACGACCTTTTCTTCCATGGGACGCCAACCGGGCGCGGACGAATCCATTCCATTCTTCTCACGATTTGATTAGTGCTTTGCGAACTGGTAACGAGTTATACGTTGGTACATGTGCTCATGAAGCGAATACTAAGGATCCCAATATACAATGTCCCTCGCAGAACACCTTCCGTTACTAAAACATTGGCAGATACTCATCCTCGTCTCCAAGTGAAATTTCATCCTCTGAAGCATGGTAATTTGCATGCTTGAGCTTTGGTATCTTTGGAACATGGCGCGCGGATGGAACTGGCGGGGAGATGACTAACTCTGCATCACCCCAAGGAGAATCCCAGGGTGCGCTGTACTCTTCTGAATCATCCAGCTGCGCCTGAATAGTGGTAGAGCTACTAGCACTACTCTGTGAATGATCGCTGCTCCTCGCTGGCGAGGGCGAAAGCGAAGACAATGGTACGCTCATGATAACAGGAAATTGGTAATCGGTCAAGCGTTGCTCAAGAGGAATAGTCTTGAACTTGGGTCGCGGTTGGCCACCCTTGCACAGTCCTGGTATCCGGGAATACGGGCCTTTGGTCTTTGTTTTGTGGTTGTTACACGGGTGTTTCCAAATTTTACCCTCTGGATGACGGGTTTTGAACCTCGACTCTCTGTGACTTCGAGGTTCTGTCGGTGTGGGATGTCGGGGCAACATCTCAGCTGATTGGCCGCCCAGCGGACGACCAGCAGCCATGGAGGCGTTGGTGTGGGCGGGCACAGAACAATGGTCGGGTTGCATGACTGGTTGTGAATCGGAAGAAGGATTCCAGGTCTGCCCTGCAGAAGTGAGGTGGGAAAGTCCATCCTTCATCTGCTGTATTTTATCCTTTAGGGCACGGTTTTCATCTTCACAACGAGATAGCTCAGCCCGCTGTTCTTCAAATCGGTCCAGCAAGATGTGATCCGGTCCATCGCACTTGGCACCCTTCGTGAAGTTTATCCCTTTTTGGACTCCAACGCTGGCGTATTTCTTACGAGGTTCGCATTCTTTAGGAGGTTCGTTATTGGGTCGGAATGATTGATTGAGAGCGGCAGCAAGGTCGTTGTTTGGAGGTCTTTGACATGGCTTTGCTAAACGTAGTCGCTTCGTCGACTGCGATGATCTTATTCAATGCAAGCAAAATGAAGTAGTATGAAGACCTGTCTAAACACAACGAGGGTCACTCCTCACCTCTCCTGCAGCTGCTTTCTTTTCCTCGAAGTCGAAGGCTGACCTGTCTGGTGAGCCTTTTGCCTTACGGCAGGACTCTGAACCGCTGGTTTCTGGATGGCGGGCGGATTCAGACTGATCACATCACGTACGCTCCCGGGAAAGAAATCGGACTTGCGGTTCGAAGGACCGACGGCTTGGTTCTGTTTAGGAGTCATTGAGTATTGTAGCACCAGTTGGCTGAGCGGTATGTCATCAACCTGAAGGCATGACATGTTAATTAATATCGACAGAATGAGGGATAAGTACAACCTCGGGTGTCTCGGAGCACCTTAAAGGTGCCCTAGGTGTGGCTTTCTCCTTTCCACGTATCCTCTTGTACCAGTCGGGTCGTGGCACATCAACAAAATCCATTAGAACTCTTTGCTTATGTTTGCCATTAATGGAAGCTTGAGGAATGGATTCGCTGGGATTTGTTGAGGATGAGGCATCTCCTGGAGGAAAGGGGGGAAAGGTTGGGGATCTAACTGGTGAACTTGGCTCAGGTGCAAGGGATAAGTTTGGCTCAAATAGGGGTGAACTTGGCTCAGATGGAAGGGCCGTTAAAACGCTCAAAGCACTGGGAGATCCATATCGTTCAACACAAGTAGAAGTTGACTGAAGGGAAAGGTGAGGTAACACGGGGTCAATGCCATCCTCTGTGCGGCCAGCTTGAGTGACGTTATCGATACTTCCCCCAGAGCCACCATCTGGAAGAGATGTTTCATTCGAAGTGGATTGGCCACCAGAAGCACCATCCGGAACGTGAGTTTCGTTCGAAATGGGTCGATCACTGGACGCGCCATCCGGATAGTCAGAATCAGTCTGACCTGTGCTTGGCTCAATCTTCATGACAGCTTCAGGCGCCTGATAATGAAATACAAAAGAATGCTTACGGTAATAGAAAGTGTTGGTACATGGTCGTACCAACCAGACTTCGTGAAGTCGGGACTGACCGCCCTGTGAAAATTGAAGGTCCTTGCTATATGGGCTAATCTGCGTAGGATATTCGGACGTCTCCCAGCTTGCTCGTCTTCGTCCGCAGTACTTTGTGTAGAAGCAAATCTGTCTTTGGATGCTATGTGGAACTGATGCCAACTACTTTCACCTCCGTCAGATTCAGAGTGGAGGATTGCCTCCACGGAATGAATAGAACATATGTCGAGCAGATGGTAAAAACACCGTGAAAAGTGGCAGGGTTTGCATGTAATGACATCCGTCGCTGGTGCTGGATGTGGTGCATCCGAAATATTACGTGGGCTACAGGTCTTCGTCTTTGGTCCAATTCAGCGTGAGTGGACACCAAAATATGATGGATTTACCTTGTTCCCAGCTTGCCGCCGTTGATTTAGTTTGCACGCTGACTCGAATATTCCGACACCCTTCTCCAATAGCCATCTGCAATACATCAGAACAAGCTGACCAAACATAAAACTGAAAAATTACTCTGGATGTTCTGCAAGGGACGGGTACTTGATGTCGTTCTGGCATTCAAAGCCCTCGATCGCTTTGGCAGCATTGTCTCTGCTTTGGAATAAGTCACCGATGACCCGGCACTGGACGGGTTGCATAACTCCACATCGACAACTTCTACCTTCAACATAGCATAACGGGCATAAGACCAGTCCACAGCCCAGGAGCAAGACGCCTGAATCGCCAGAAGACGGTGGGGATATACACTTATCACATTCAAAGAAGCTCTGAAAAACGTCGGCGCCACAAAAATCGCATACTATGTCATCACAGTATGTTGAACTAGACTGTGAAATATGTGGCGAGGATGCATGACCAGACTGTGAAACATGCGGCAAGGATGCATGTTGAGCAGTAAAGTCCTGGGCAAGGACGTCATCAAATAGACCAAGTAGCTGCTTTAGGTCGTAGGCTAATGAAATTAGCTCTGGCCCTGGCTGGGTACGACCCATGAGACCAGTATAAGATTGCATAGCGTGGTATACGATGGCTTTGACCTTGTAAATTTCTCGCCGGCATACCCTGTGCGAAACAAATCAACAACATGTAACATGCAGTTATTAGAATTGATACCTATGGTATATGGGAAGTTCATGGTAAAATGCGATGCGCAGTCCATCGAGAGACATTCGCGACCACGACGTCTTGATGGTGATTCCGCAGTTATTTACAACCTGGTGACAGCTTCGTGGGGGAACGAGGACCAAATCCCCTACACACTGCTCCGCAATATAAACATCGAACGGTGCAGCGCGCAGCTCGTCAAGGGTGACTACGTGGTTTTCAAAATCGACCTCGTGACCTAACCGCTGGAAATACAAGTGCACCTTCGGTGCGTCCGAGGCCCTCGTCATGAACCAGAATGAGGACCCGTTGTTCTCACTGTAGCACATGAGGTTTTGCCCGGATGAAGCACACAGGTCCTTATGGAAGGGTGTAAAAGTGTCTCCGATGCCAATATAACACATCAGAGTCTGGACCTGTGCCTGCGGAGAATGAGTAAGATATACAAAAACGAGAAAGCCGGACTGCAAACCGATTCGGGGAGAAACTTGAGGAAGTCTTTGGATCCATGGAATAGTAGGTCATCCGGAATAACTCCTTCGTCTGTGAGCCACCTGGTCCACTCGGGTGGGCATTCGGCATCTTTGCCGTATAATCGTTCGAGTTCTAAGGTGGAGAGATGTCAACCATTCCCAGCGCCCCGGATGGCAACACACTATAAAGCAATACCTTGGGCATTCGTATACAGGGGCCTGGAACGCATTTTCTCGATGAAATCCGAGAAGGGTATATCGGAATCCTTCCAGTTATGTACATTACGGACAGAGATGCCTGATCATGCTGGATGAGAATAAGATCTATAAGCGCTGGGTGTGCGCTTACGCTGGGCACTGTTCATTCTGAGCCAATCGATAGTGAATGACTGTGACCAACGGGGATGCCTGTGCCATCCGTATATTATGTGGGGTATTCCTTCGGTTTCGTGCTCAGACATGGATGCTTTGAGGGATGGTGCCGAGTAATGTGTGCGGGGTACACGGCGGAAGTTCGATGAGCTCTCCACGAGGTCATTCAAGAGCCAGCCCTTGGTAGTTGGTCTTGGCTGGGAGACGACATGCAAGCCAGAGGGCGGTTGCCCTGTGGAATCGAGCGTAGGGGGGCTCGCCATGATGGGCGTCAGTAGGCTTGTGGGCGTCGACATCGAGGGGCACGTTGTTGGTCCAGGATGATTGCGTTCACGTGATCGTTACTTGAGAGTCGATCCTTTTATCTGCCAGGCCCACAGCAAGACCCTTGTTGTGCTTTGGGAACCTTACAGCAGACGCCAACCATGGGAACAGCATTGGAGACGGAGTGGGACTTTTGGGAGTTCGTCAGTTGTGCTCTCTGCCATCTGCTCTTTGTGCCCAACGACAAAGGCCCACCGGCTGTGCCGTTCTGGCTCACGGAATGTGGCCACATCGTCTGTAACAACCATCTCAGTGAGTGTCGTCTTTTCTTTCCGCCCAGTCACCCTCTCTGAGAGTGTATACAGACCCGGACCGAAGTTGTCCAAAATGCGGAGACCAGGACATTGAGTTGATGCCGCTGCAGCGAGATGTATGCTTCTTGGCATGCACCTACAGTGTTGTTGGTGTTAATAGGCGATGACCACAGCTAGAACCCCCAATGGTGGACTGGTTTCGAACCTTGCCCCATGCTATAGACGGCATCGCAAATGCTGTTAAGGTTTACATCAGTGCACAGCTATCGCCACTAGTTTCTGAGCATCCTCGCAGTTCCAACAGCAATCCCTTGCTTCTCTCGTGCGGCATTATCGCGGTCAGTGTTTACAGTTTTCTGCTACCTGCGATCGCTTGCGGAATGAACGAAGGAATTTAAGGAAGTACGTTCTCTTATCGGCCCGCATCCCTCCGCGTCAAACCTCTGGCACAGGGAAGTAGATGCATTGCAGCGAGAAATCACCCACCTACGGGCTTATTCGGGCTCCACTCGGGACCAAGAACCATCTGACCGTCAAAATGCCAATGGCAAGCGGTCCATGGCTGAGGCGAGAGGGTGAGCATCTGTTATATCTACCATATGTATCCAGAACATCCTGGGTTGCAGTCCAAGTGGAAGTGTCAAGACCAATTCCAGTCCAAGGTCGATCACAATGCCAGTTCCTCCACTTCGACTCACCCTCCAATCCAGCGGTCCGCCGAACTTCGGTCGCCAAGACCACGGACTGCCCACTCAGCAGGAATCACGTCCCATGGCCGAGAGACCTGGGAGTAGCCGCTTTGCTGAGTACGGGTCTCCTTTACTTGAAGCTAACGACCGGCCCACATTCAGCCTGTCCGCTTAGGCAATATGCATATCAGGGAGTAGATTCCAAAACGCATGGTCGACCGATGACGTATGACCAGTCTGCACCACCGCGACAAGTCTGCGCGCCCGCCGGACTTCACAACTCCATGCCCCCGCCACCCATGCCACAGACAAGCCGCTTCAAGCCAGCAATTGACCGCGGCCAGGCGGCACTGGCGACTTCACAGGGACGTGTTAGTGGAATCTCTGACACCATGCGACCACCTCCAACTCCACAACGACCGTTCTCCAGAATCCCGCAGGTACCCACTCATCGTACGGCCGAACACGCTGGTTCAAACCGATTTTTACTTGGTTCTGCTCATCAAACTACGACCACTGACGCAAAAGGAAGTGCCCCATCGGGGCGTCAACGGATGGCATTCGTCCCCGGAAATGGGAACGGACTCCGATGAATACCCCTGCCCAGGCCCACTTTACTTTGACGTTGTACATTGTGTACGTTAGCTACAGCCTGATCAGATGTACATACAGTTATGTACCTTGTCTGTTTATTTTATGAGCGAGACTCGAAAGCCTGGGAGACCGTTGCACTGCTATTGCGTCTTTCAAGGGCAATCCGCAGTCCCACTGTAGTCATCCTCTGTATTGTCAACCACGACCATCATGGCATACAGAGACCCATTTGTTGAGCAGCACGGGCGCTATGACCCTCATTACAATGAAACGCCAGCATTCGACCCCTACAACGGCAGCGATCCTCACCAGGCCTATGATCAAGGGGGCTACGACCCCTACTACGCACCAGGTGGATACGAGGACAATCCCACTACCCATCAGCCAGCAGACCCTCAAGCGGCAGCGTACGCACCGAAGGAGGGTGACGATTCCCCTGGGTTCGCACAGACCACCACCAAAAGGTTCGCTTACATCTTACACCATTGCCTGTGATTTACATTCATTCCGCAGCCGGTCTCGAGAACTGAGGAGATGGCGGTATGAACACCACGGCGGCTCTCTCTGGACAAAGGTACCTCACGTCCGGAATGATGTTTGGCCAGGGCTAACTCTTTGTTAGGGATCCCGGGGGAAGTGCATAATGAGGGTTTGTTGCTGCACGCTTATGATTGCGTTGCTCCTTATTATCAGCATCTTGTTGGCTTTGCTCATGGTGAGTGGGTTACATTCCTTTTGGCTCTGTGCTGAAGTTGGCCGTAGTGGATCCGGCCGCCCAATGTTATCGTTGGAAGCGTCGGACCGCCGTCCATGGGAAGTGAGGTACGCTTGTTTTACTCCTGTTTGCTATTCATTCCCATTAAATACATTTGGTCAGATACAACTGCAGACTAATGGCGTCCAAATCAATCTCGCAATCAACATAACGTGAGTAGCTTCTCCGGCTAACGTGGTGGAAATTGAGAGCTCATTCACGATAGTGTCAACAATCCTAATTACTTCTCAGTGTCATTACCGTCGATAAAGGCGGACGTGCGTTCTCTAAGTACTCTCGCGATATGTTACTGACCTTCAACTTAGATATATTACCCTATTAATCACACCTATATCGGGGGAGGCAGTCAGTCGGACATTACGTTCCCATCTCACACCAACAAAACCATTACATTTCCGTTTTCGATGTCATACACTTCGACGATGTCTTCTGGCGACCAGATCCTGGCAGATTTGATAAACAAGTGTGGCATTAATGGGGGAACACAGTCTGACATTACTGTGGATTATGATATTACGGTAAGAACTCATTGTCGTAGCACGTATCCTGATTAAGCTGATCCGACCCTAGGTGAAAGTGCGCGTACTTTTCTTCACCGTGTCACCGACGATCAGTAACACTGCAAGTTTCTTGTGCCCATTGTCGGCCTCCGACTTATCGGTTAGTCAGTTACAGTTTCTGATGAAGTTTCCTCATGCATCCCTTTTGCAGGGCCTGACACCTTCTATTCTTTCCATTCTCGGATCTTAGTCCTCATCGCCACACACCGGTTTGACAACAGCTACTTTGCTAGTACCCTGTGTCGTTTTGCGCTGCATCCACTGTCTCGACATTGTTTCGCATTTGGTAACATCTTATGCAAAGGAGCACATAATGTGACTATGGCGATTCTTTCGTAAAACATCCGCGTCCGAACATTGTATTAATACTATTGAGCGATAAGGAGTCATGAATCTAAGGAGGGTTGCTTGGTCTGATTGATACATCGATTCTCCGATTTCCTCTAGGTTTTGTACCTGTACTTCAAACATCGGTCAGACAGGGCGATCATGTTGACAGAGGATAACCGCGAGAGGCTGATCCAAGCTGCGATCGAAGGTATTCGTAACCATTATTGTCATCCAAGATCTGCGTCGATCGCCACATTGCAGCCAAGGAATACGCTTATTCGCCCTACTCCAAGTTCCGCGTTGGAGCTGCATTTCTACTCGCTGACGGCACAATTGTGAAGGGGGCAAATGTTGAGAACGCATCGTACGGTAGGCAATCCACCTATCTGTCACTCCGATTCGCGTTAATGCTCGTAGTACTGCAGGTGGAACTATATGCGCTGAGCGAACGGCAGTAGTCAAAGCAGTCGTATGTTGTCTCTCTGCACCCTCTGTGGGAGGCTGAAGCGTTCCCTATGCAGAGCGAGGGTAAGAAGGGGTTTGTAGCCCTGGCCGTGACATCGTACGTGGCACATATCAGATCCATCTCATGCAATCTCATTTAGCTTCGTAGGGACGTCACTTCTGCAATCTCCCCATGCGGGTTTTGTCGGCAGGTAATCCGGGAGTTCTGCAGTTTGGATATGCCAATTCTCCTGGTCCCCGCTGGCTACCCCCAGGATGTGAAAGATGGTGGTGTTCTGAACGAGACGTTGGGAGGCTTGCTTCCGCTCAGTTTCGGTCCGGATGCTCTGGAACTGCCCAGGCAGCCAGCCTCGGTTTAGTGCCTGTGATGGTCCACGAATATGTATATAGTGGCTTGATAGTGGTCGAACTTGACAGCTCATGCGTGGTCACGTGCCCAGTCATAAGTGATTATCATGCCCATTTTTGGACGTCTTATGTGCAAGGTCAAACTAGCCCAGTATAAATTATTGACACGAGCGATGGCAACCCTCGTCAAGGGTTCGCCCCCATGATCGTGTCTCATCCAAAGCCCCTCCAGGCATCCCTGGCCGGCGTAGGCCTGTCGCTGTCCCTCCATTCTCTCCTCGTCTTGAATGGCTCTGTCCTCGGTGTCTCTGGCTTACTCCACAGGTCCGTGCGAGGGGACACCGAAGCAGCTCTAGGTGTTCTGGGACTAGTTCTCAGTGGTGTCGTTGCTAGTTGTCTCGAATCATCAGGTCCATTAGTGTTCTCAACAGGTTACCCTCGCACAATCTTGGCCGGTTTTCTCGTCGGCGTTGGTACAAGGGTATAACTCAGTCAAGTTCTTTCTATTCGTTCTCTAAATCGCTTCTCGCCAGTTGGCCAATGGTTGTACTTCGGGGTTGGTCGTCACATTCAATGTTGTTCCGCGTCTCTCATCGCAATTCTAGCCATATGCTAGCTGGCCTGTCACGCTTTTCACGCAGGTAACTCGTCGGATTGTTCGACACAGGTCGAAGACCTTATACAACTCGTTTATATGCAGGTCATTCGTGGCAACAATGTCATTTTTCTCCACTGCTGTCATTGTCTCCCAAGTTTATCATCGGGAGAGCCTACCACTCACTGCGGACGCGGATTGGTCTCTTGGTGATCGTGGTGGCCACCTTTATGCTCTCACTGTTGTGCTTGTTCCCTTTCTTATGGCTATGCATCGTCTGCCAAATCGTGCTCTGGAAAAGGCCTCTTCGCATGAATCCTCTCCCCGGTTGGGTGTATTCAAGAGCTCTCTTTTTCGTTCTTTGACCTGCTTGTTAACATCACTTACCTTCGGCATCTCCCTCTCCCTTGGCAACATGGTTGACCCCCAAAGGGTGCTGGCATTTTTGGTCCTACCAGTTTCCAGAGCATTTGATCCCACTCTTGCCTTTCTGGCTGGGAGTGCGCTACCATTGTCTGTTCTCCTCTACCGCTATGGCCGCCCCCACCGCCCTTGTTTCGGTGAAACATGGGCGACCCCTTCCAATACTAAAATCGATGCAAGGCTCGTTGGCGGTTCAGTATTATTTGGCATCGGCTGGGGGATCTGCGGAGTGTGTCGTGAGTGTCTCATTGGTTTCCGACCAATATCCGAGCTTGAAACTTGTCACTACAAAGCTGGTCCTGCCCTTGTCAATTTTGGACGTGCTCTGTATACCGGCGAAAATATCTCCGTTGGCGCCTCTTGGTTGCTAGCGATGCTATTTGGGGGGTTCGCGGCTGGCAGATGCTTCTAATCGTCCTGCCGTCACTGAAATTAATGCCTATCACGAGCATTTGTACATAGGTCCGAGCGCCCACTTAATTCCGTTCCCGGAATGTATTAATTGA
>Ga0307516_10008304_pt1 | contig 11768 bp, 6 predicted proteins | sample 19_EM_MG_FD_203310 | JGI IMG/M metagenome (GOLD analysis project Ga0307516, IMG submission 203310) | Populus trichocarpa ectomycorrhiza microbial communities from riparian zone in the Pacific Northwest, United States - 19_EM | ecosystem: Host-associated > Plants > Roots > Unclassified | place...
CTTTGAAGTACTGAATGTCCAAAACAGATGGCGGGGCGGACTTCTTTGATCAAATTAACGAAGCAGAGGTTTCTGATTTTCAAGAAGCACAGGTACTTGTTAGTATCAGATAGCAAGCAAAAGAGTAATATTATGGCTTTGAGAAACTCCGTTTGCTTCTTCATCCTTCTGTCATCCTGCGCTGTTGAACAGGGGAGAAGTGGAGCATTTCAAAACTCTTTCTGAAGCTCAATCACCAAGGTGTTAAACAAAATTGTTTCTATCAGCCTGGTGATTGCTTGCGTAGACTCTAGAGAATGCCCAGCTAACATCCTGGGATTTCAACCTGGAGAGAAGCTTTTATGGTTCGAAATGTTGCGAATCTGTCTCCACCTCATCTTGGTTCATGGATGGTAATAGTCGAGCTTCAACCACCATCTTCTTTTTCTTTCCTTTCTTGATTCCTTCACTGTGTTGTCAAGCTTCCCACAGTCAACATCAGACATACTAGCATCAATTTCTTATTTGACAAACACACAGGTACATCAAAGAAACGAAATTCAAATTCATGAGCAATTAAATGAAGCAACTGAAACAATTCAAACAAAGGACAAAGCTCAATTTGATTATTCATTATTCATCTACACTAACAAGACTGTTCTGATTTATTCTTATTGATGTGGATGACTTATTACTTAGGCAACTCTCCCATATTCATTCATCATGTATTGCAGCACTCTCCCATTGATTCTCCATCGAAAATCTCAGTCACCTTCACTATTTCCTTGGTGTTGAGGTGGTTTCCACACCTGAAGCATGTTCATCGATCTCTCAACAGCAATACATTCGTGATATCCTGGTTCGTTTTAATATGAAGGGAATCAAGGAATCAGTAACTCCTCTAAGTTGCTCTACTTGACTCACTCTCATCGATGCTCTCAACAGGTTGATGCCTCTCAGTAATGTAGTTTGATTGGTAGCATGCAATATCTTTGTCTCTCACGACTAGATGTTGCACATGCCGTGAACAGATCAACTCAATACATGTAATCTCCAAATCAAACTCGCTGGACAGCTGGACTGCAGCGAAACATCTTATGATTCGATACCTTGGCACACACTTAACCATGTTCTGCTTCTGTCGTTCACAGCCCTTGACATTGATAACTTACTCTGATGCTAAGTGGGCAGGCAATCACGATGATTTCACTCACCTCCATGCATATATGCTTATGTTTTTTTACTCGTTCTTCTATAGAAGAAGAGTATCACTTTGTTGTCTCAGCCGCCGTTGAAATCATATGGCTAACCAATCTCCTCCAATAGTTACATCTTCCCCCTTTATAGCCACCTCGTCCACTTTGTGATATCATCGGTGATACTTACCTATGCGTAATTCCTACTTTTCATTCAAGAATGAAACATCTGGATCTTGATTTCCATTTTGTATGGGAAAAGGAGTTTATTGGCTCTCTCCGAGTCGCACATGTCTCCACATCCAATAAGCTTACGGACGTCCTCACAAAACCACAGTCCAAAGCTCGCTTTAAAATATCTTCGGTCAAAGATTCTTATCTCTGATGGAGGCACCATCTTACGGAGGCATAACAGGCAAGAACCACTCCAGCCAACGTCCAGCTCCAGAGGGGTCACTTCCCTCCACAAATTATGCCAACATGGTACTCAAATCCCCGGCTAATCTCTAGCTTAATAAAAAAGTACAGAAATCTTTATATTCTTAATTAAGATAGTGCAGTTGTTTATATATAGGATTAGAATATGTAAAATCCATAAATAAATTAAATGGAGAATTAAAAGAAAACTGTCAGCCTTTAAGATATAGCTACAAAAAAATAGTTGTTAGTGAAAATAAATAGCTATTAACAAAAAATATAGTTATTATGAAAATAAATTACAGAAGTTTTAAAAAAAGAGTTAAAAAATAAATTATTATTGGAGATAAAAGGTTTAAAAAATATAGACATTACCTCGCACGCAAGATAAAAATGAAGGTTTTACTCTTGCTCAACCCAACTCTTATAAGCGAGAGCCTACAATCTTTACTAGTTGATTACTTGCTTATATTATAGTTTATTGTATAAATATGCTAGAAGAAAATCTTGATGTTTCAATGTAAAATTTCAATATTATTAAATTTAAATATTTTAATTTAAAAAAATTGTTTTTTCAAGAAGAAATTTTTTGAAATAACTTCTCAAATTATATTGTTTATAACATTTTTTTTAATATATCTTGAGAATTTTTCTTCAAATGTTCAACTTTTATGTCATGTAGTTTTATCGAGAGGTAGGTTGGTTATGCAAAAGTTGGAAAATTAAGAAAAAAATATATTATTTTTTTAGTTTTGATCAACAATACAAATATTATTATACGTAAGTTAGTCCGGATATATATATATATATATATATATATATATATATATATATATATATATATATAAAACAATGCAGTGTGAGAATGAGTGCTCGTTTTGTTGACACTTCCACGATGGTATAAGATTGAATTTAAATGCATATTATAGAGAAAAAATTAAGGTTCTTAAGCAGTAAAATTATAGTACGTACAAGAAAATTGTCAGAGAACTATAATATATTATGAAAAGTCTCTAATTCATAAAAAAATTATAATTTAATCTTAATGCGACATATTTTTCATGGAGATTCAAATAAGATGAATTTATGTTTTTTCTATGTAATAGTGCTTTTGTTCTCGTTTTTTCTTTTTTGAAAAAAAAAAGTTTTTTGAATGAGAAGAAGTGCGTTTGGATTAAGTGAAAGAGTTTATTTAGTAATTGAAAACAATTTTTCTTTTTTCTTCCTTTTCTTTTGTACTTTTTATTGTTTAATGAAAAGTTCGAAAACGAGTTTATTTGTTGGAAAACAAAAATTTTCACCGAAAAAATAATAAATATATTAAGATTATACCTATTTTTTATAAAAAAAATAAAATCATAATTTATAATAGTCATCTTAATATTTTTCTTTTACTTATGATGGTTTAATTGTTGGATATTAATTTTGTTTTATTTAAATTAATAATTATCATAAAAAGTTATATTATTAACAAAAAATATATTTATGTTAAATTTATAATAAAGCAAATTATGAAAATAATTAAATATAAAAATATATAATTTTGTTTTAATATTTTACATTGCTAAAAGCACTTGTATATAAAAGAAAAAAAATTGTATTGTTCATGTTTTTTTATTTTGAAAAAATAAAACATTTATATTGAAAAATTATAGATAACCTCTAAAAATATATTTTATAAGCTCAGTATAAATTTAAAAAAATGAAAAAAATGGAGAAATATTATATTTGAAAATAAAGTTAGGGTTTTTCTTTTTCTAAATAAATATGGTTTTTATAAAATCGAAGCCTAGTATATTTCTTAACAGTTCCAGTTACAGAAGGTGCATTGGTTCAAACGGGCATTACATAAATTCTGTAGGGGCCAAAGTGTAATAACAAAGGTGGAACGGCAAAGAAAAACGTGCAGTGAAATATGTGACGCAAGCACTCGAAGCCAACAAAAGCAAATTGGTGCCTCAACTTGAACTAGCTTGCAAGACTGCAGAAACAAATCGATCGAGCTAAAAAAAAGAAAGAAATCATGATCTCTCAATTCTTCGTGCTCTCGCAGCGAGGCGACAATATTGTCTTTCGCGATTGTAAGTCCTCTCTATCTCTCTGTTATCCCTGATATTCTTTACCGATCTGATCCTTTTACTTGACAGGCAGATCTCAATTATTTCTGGTAATCAATTGATCTAATCTAATCTAAGACAGCTCAAAATCTCCCTGCATTCAGTCTTCTAGTGCCATGTGTTTCTATTCCATTTGATTTAAATTGAATTCAATTGTTCAATAGGTATAATTAGTGGTGTTAATATAATTATCGAACAGACCTACTAGGGTTTTTAGTGTTTGAATTGTTATTTGTAATGATAAAATCTGTTTTATTTTACTGAATGAGAGAGAGAGAGAGAGATTATAGGATTCTATTGATTGATTATGATTTCGTCAATTGAAGATCGCGGTGAAGTTCCAAAAGGAAGTGCAGAAATATTTTTCCGCAAAGTCAAGTTTTGGAAGGAAGACGGAGAAGAAGAGGCCCCCCCTGTCTTTGTAGGTATCTTATTTGCTGTATGATAATAATATCGGGCGTTATTTTTTTTTTATTATTATTATTTGGAACATTTGCTGAGTCTTTCTTTTCGTTAGGTTAGTGAATAGATATTTAGAGTAATGTGCTGATTTCTTTCCCTTCTTTTTGTGATTCCTTTTTTTTTCTATGAATAGAATGTGGATGGTGTAAACTACTTTCATGTGAAAGTAGTTGGATTATTATTTGTTGCAACCACGAGAGCAAATGTGTCACCTTCTCTAGTCTTGGAACTTTTACAAAGGATTGCTCGTGTTATCAAAGATTATCTTGGGGTTCTCAATGAAGATTCTCTTCGGAAAAACTTTGTGCTCGTGTATGAGTTGCTTGATGAAGTCATTGTAAGCTTTCTATCATGCTGTCTTTTTTGTTTTATCAATAGCTCTTGACTTCATGTCCGGTGCTCTATTTGTTGGCGTGTGTGCTATTTATTTTTGCTGGTCCCTCGCTTGTTTGTTTGCTTTGTTCATCCTTTGCTATTCAATTTTATATTTTATTGTGCTTTGGTTTCAACATTTTGAACCTCTGACATAAGAGTTGAAGGCCCTTTATTTCTTTCCTGCTTTTCTCTTTGGTACAAAAGAAACTTAAAGAAAGAATAATGCTGTGCAAATAGGATGATCAGACATCCTAAACGATCAAAATTGTATAGAAGACGCTTTGTTACCAAATTTTTTTTATCAAATGACATTTGTATTGTCTAGCATATCCATTTGTTCCTTAAAGTTCAAAATGACTCATGAGTGGATTTGTATTTATTTCTTGCATCATGGGGCACACAACATCAGTTCATCTGAATTTTTGGCAGAATGTACATTGACCATTTGCTTTGCATGAAATATTAGACATGTCATGTCCATGCACAAGTTATGTTACTTAGCCGAAGCTAAACTATTGTTTGATTGTTTATTGATTGCTCTTCCAAAAAGTTTAACATGTGACTTGTTGCCTTCTTCTACCAGGATTTTGGTTATGTACAAACCACGTCCACTGAACTGTTGAAGTCCTATGTATTCAATGAGCCACTTGTGGTCGATGCTGCACGTTTGCAACCTCTGAGCCCTGCTGCCATTTTCATGGTATGGTATCATCTGTCTGATCATGCTCAAATTACTTGGATTGCTTAATATTTTGTTTGCATATGCCATGCAAATAACTTAAAGAATTTGGATGAATGCAGCAAGGGACAAAAAGGATGCCAGGTACAGCTGTCACAAAGTCTGTTGTTGCAAATGAGCCAGGGGGTAGGAAGAGGGAGGAAATCTTTGTGGATATAATTGAGAAAATCAGTGTGACATTCAGCTCTAGTGTAAGCATTTATGCATTCGTTATCTGTAGTTTGGATTATTTTATTGCTTCTGTGTATGTGGTGTAATGATTTGACAGCCAACTGCACGAGCAACAGATGTCTGTTAAGAATGGTTTCTCCTTCTCATGCCGCTGTTCTTGGCATGTTTTATTGTCCTCTTTTGGAATGAATGAAGTAAATGAATTGGTTTACTAGATGAGGATACATGAAGTCACTCTGAACTGTCTTCATGTTGTTTTAAATTTTTATGGTGCTTATTCCTCTAAAATCATTCATGATCTTTGCTTGATTAGCTGCTTTATTTGTTTCCTCAATGCACGATCTTTCTTTAATCTATGCAAATTTCTTTGTACAGGGATATATATTGACTTCTGAAATTGATGGCACCATTCAAATGAAGAGCTATCTTTCTGGAAATCCAGAAATCCGATTAGCCCTTAACGAGGACTTGAGCATAGGAAGAGGTGGTGAGAGATCAATTCATATACCCTCAGGAAATACTGGCTATTGGACCGCATAATACCTACATATGATTGCCTTAAACATTAACATTTCACAGCTGAGTTGCTCCTTTGTTGAATGTTTGCATGAACAAGTATGGTGCATTTATCTAGGTTTATATTCTTGATGCCATGTTTACTTTTAGTAATAAATTTCAGCTAATAATTCGATATGTTTGTGCTTTTATATTTTTTTTTGGTCCTTGCTGAATTAGTTTTTGAAGTTCGTAATGAGGATTTTTTTTTCTATTTCTATTCAATCCTTTTTGCATGCTTGTGTGCCTTGTGATAGTCAGCCATGATTATCTACTAGGTGTCTTTCTGCTGTCTTTTAAATATGGTTTTAAAAAAAAAACTCTCTCACGCTTACAATATTGCTGCTTGCTGTTTCAGATTATAGAAGTTCATTTGGGTCAGGCTCAGTGATACTTGATGATTGTAATTTCCATGAGTCTGTACGTCTAGATAATTTTGATCTGGATAGAACTTTGACTCTGGTAAGTGAAACTAAAGCAACATGAGCTTGAAAGGTGTATGTAGATTGAAGAGGTTCAATATACATGTTTCCAGTTTCTTAATAAGCATTTTATCCTGCCAATACATATCAGGTACCGCCAGATGGTGAATTTCCTGTCATGAATTATCGGATGACTCAGGAATTTAAACCTCCTTTTCGCATTAATACTTTGATAGAAGAAGCAGGTGCACTTAAGGTGATTATTATCTTCCATTCTGAACTCTACTTGACAATGAAAATAACTTGGCTTGAAAGAACCAATCATAGTGATATAACAACTTGTGCACTGGTCAAGAGACGTGTTTTCCATTTCTGTAGTTTCGGTTTTGACTCTACGTTACTTGAACCAAATTTTGACTAAATAAATGGAAAATTTTATTCAGGAGAAAGTCATTCACTATTGCTTCTAATGTACAGTTTATAACCATTCCACTTTTCTTTATGTTTGATGTTGATAGGCTGAAGTGATTCTTAAAGTATCTGCTGAATTTCCCTCAAGCATTACCGCAAACACAATCATTGTACAGATGCCACTGCCAAAATATACCACCAGGTATTCTTTCATGTAGAATACATTTTGTCTTTTGGAACAAATGAGTTATCCCAGGCTCTCAGCAAATTATGTCATGATTTTCATAAATTAAGCATGTTGCTTAAATGAGCCTATCAGCTGTGATCCCCCTTTCACTATTTCAACAAGCTTATGTGTCTGGATCCTGAAAATAGAAACTATTGACAAGTTTGATTGTCATGTCAAAATAATAATAATAATAAAAGATCACCGATAGAAATAGAATGGCAGTCCAGAATATCATGATTATTAGAAACTGTGATTGAAGATGTAAAAGGCATATTTGCTATGAATTTCATCTTAAGGGGGGGATAGAAGTCTCTTGTTTGTATTTTGATGCTTTAGTGCATTTTACTGAGAAAATAATCTAGTTTCTGAGGAATTATCAAGAGCATGGTAGGCTATAAAGTTGTCTTTGCAGCAGGTCAATAGACCTTATAAAATCAGGCATAGTGATTATGTAGTTAAGAGATGGGGTTTGAGAAAGTTGCTCTTCATAAGTGATTTTTCAAGTCACAAAGGTAGATCATACTGTTTATACATAATTTATAAATTATATCAATTTTTATAGCACAAACATTTTTATAATGAGTTTTCTATGACAGAGTTAATTTTGAGTTGGAACCTGGAGCACTTGGGCAAACAACAGATTTCAAGGAAGCAAATAGGAGGCTTGAATGGGGATTAAAGAAGGCAACATTTCTTAAATTTCTCTTTGATTTCATAACCTCTTTCCTTTCAAAGCAATGATCATGCACTAGCAAATAAAACAAGTCAATAATGTGTCGTAACAGATTGTTGGGGGATCAGAGCATACCTTACGTGCAAAGCTGACATTTTCACAGGAGTTGCATGGTATGAATTATAAATCATAATGGTCATGAAAATTTACGATGTTTTCATGTGTTGTTTCATGAAATATTTGCTGCTTTATACAGGGAATATCACAAAGGAAGCTGGACCAGTTAGCATGACATTCACAATTCCGATGTATAATGCTTCACGTCTTCAGGTAAGCCATTACTGGTTGCCATTACAGCAATATTTTTTGTTTATCAAATTTATTACCCAAACAACTGCAACAAATTGGTGGAAGGTAAGATGACCCATAATACTTACTATAGTAGTGGTAGAAGAATTGCTCAGCATTGTTTTATGGATTAGCCCAGGCTGCTTGTATAAAAAATATGAATATAATGATATTTGTATATGAAGTGGGTGAGAATATCACTAAGAGGGGTAGATGTGCTATATATCTTGATCCTGTTTCTCTCCCCTTCTATATTCTCATGTCAAGGTAAAAGGCTTGCACACCTGTGATGCGTCTCTTATCTTTTACTCATTTAAGAACAGTTTTACCATTTTAAGATTTTTAGTTTTTATTGTGTGCCAGTTTTTCCCTTTATTCCTTACAGCCAAGTCTACCATGTTACCTGGTGCAGGTGAAATACTTGCAGATAGCAAAGAAATCAAGTACATATAATCCATATCGATGGGTGAGATACGTTACACAGGCCAATTCCTATGTTGCCCGTATATGATGCTCTAATCTCCCCTTTGTTCCTTGCACATTTTGTTAATGTTATCATCTGTATTTTTGTGTAACTTTTTTTGCCCATTGATCCTTGTATTGTTGTAACTCTTTTAGATGATGATCTTTGCACTTGCGAGTTTTATTGACCATCTAGATCGATTCTCAACGGACGTAGTCCTGTGTTTAATTTGCCCTCCTGTAGATGAACTCCATTCAAGGACAAACACCCACCTGTCTGATGTTTGTGAAAAGTGATAGATGAAACAGTTAAAACTAACAGCATACATCCTTGCTTGCATCCTCCGCCATGGTTTTCTGACTGCCACTTCCCCAGGTGGATCGTCCCCCTGCTATAAACACTCGAAACAGGCCTCATGCAAACCGTTCTCACAATTATAATGAGCCTCTCATATCTAACCATTGATGCTATCAGCTCTCAGAGCTATCAATTCTGAATTGCCAAGTATGCTAATCACCATCACTCATCGGTTATATTTCCTGTATTCATCGTTGCTTTGTCACCATTTTAGTGGGAGCAATGTAATCGCCTCTCGCCCTTTTAGATGTGCCAAGTCCCCTTGACTTCCCAAACCAGAATAGCACCCACCATCCAAACTTTTCCAAAACAAGAATTACCACCTGTTCCTGAGCTTGAATTCCCTCTCCCTCAGTTACCAGAGTTGCCAAAACCTGAATTGCCTCCTTTACCGAAGCCAGCCTGAGTTGCCATTTGATCCTCATGTGCCAGCTATTGCAAAACCCGAAAAGCCTAAAGACCCAAAACAGCACGATCTGCCATCTTTCCAGCATCCACCAGAGCCTGCATTGCCTATCATGGTCCATGGACACAACTCTGCCTTCCTTTCCCCTCTCCCCTCAATCAGTCCTCAAGCAGTTGAGCTATTATGTCCGGCAATAGCTTTCAAAATTTATTCGTTCTGTGGTCTGTGGACGATACGTGTCATGTTTTATGGCCACTGTAGTAGTTATTCCGTTTAGAGATGCCACTTCGTACTTCCTGTGAACATTATACTACAAACTAAAACATATAGGTGTCTACCAGCTAGGATATTTTCAATACTTAATAATTTATAGGTATTTTTATAATTTAAAGTTGAGCTCAATATAAGAAGCTTGATCACCTGCTTACTAAATATATTATTTAGCTTTTGTAATCGTTGATCAACGATAACTGTAAATATATTAACTCGATAGTAATAGTCAACTGTTACTTAATTTTATTTACGGGGAGATCATTTATTTAATATTACACATTGAATTTGGTTTAATAAGTTATGAGTTATTGATATTTTTTTTTAAAAAAAATCAATTTCTTTTGTCTTTTATCATGGTTTAACTTGAAATCAAAACATCATATATTTTTAATAATTGACCATAAGGATTGTATGCATCATATAAGATGAGTGAGATGAATTTGAATTTATGTTAAGATATTATGGCATCATCAGCAATGTGATTTTCAATTAATTACTTGAGACAACCGTTGCTCTCTCATCTTCTTTCAATCTAGTATTAAACAATTAATGCAAGTCATAACCAAACCAATTCTATCTCTTAACTCGAGCAGTTTTTGTTTGTACCATGAAAATCACAATGATTTTTCATGGAGTGATGCAAACAATCAAAGCTCAAAATCATTGCCACGGGACCCATCTAAGCAAATATTTCATGTGGGTTTCTTATGTATGGTAAAAAAACCTTGGCGTTTATGCATGACGTGAATACTTGATTTTATTGTTCGTAGCTAAAGATTCTCACCGTTCATTCACAAAATAAATAAATAAATAAATCATATTACGGTGTGTCCTCGCGTAAACAATTAAGGTTTTACACAACAATTTCTTAATAAATTAGACGTTTGTTTTGCAATCATCCCAAGACTCATCAAGAAAAATACAAAGAACAAAAACAACAACATTAATATAATTGAAACAAAAAAATATTATCCAAAACAAAAAAAAAAAAAGCTAAAGAATGATAACACAATTTTTTTAATTATAATTTTTATTCTCAGTCAACACAATTTTTAAATTTAAATTGAACTAAAAAATAAATTTATCATCATACATAATATAACACAATATAACACGAACTCTCATACTCAATTTATACATACTAACCTTAACCCTAAATTCCCAAATTTTCTCCTACCGCTTCAATCACCCCCCCCCCCCTTCAAATGCTCCGACCACCCGACCATCCCATTTTATTACTCGGAAGACCATCAGTCCATAATGATGCTCACATTTCTATGACTGTTGCTTTCTTCATGAAGTGTTCACGTGTTGATTTCTACAGAACATCTTAATGTTTTTTAAATAATTTGTTAAACAAAAATTAAAATTAGGCTTGAGGTTTATCTCCCTCAAACACCAAACTGTTCTCATGCCCTGTCCTTGGTGCTTGCCCTCCTCTCTTATGTGTCGATGCCCATTCAAAACAGGAATTCTTATGCCATATGGTTTCGTAGTTTAGTCTGCTTTAGTATTGTTCAACTCTTGGTTTCGAGCTCTACGGCAGCATCAAATTTTATTTTTTATGGATATCAATCATGAGGTGAAGAAGACCCATTTGAGTTTTTCAATTCCAGAGGCAAAAAATCTTAGGTTATGTTGTAAACCTTTTTGATTTTTTGAGAGTGGAGTTTTCAAATCAACAATTTTTTTTTTTTTTTTTAAGATCGTCAAATTAATTCATCAGTGCCTCTGTCCTTGCAGCCGCCGCCATCTTTTAAATACCATTTTTTTGCTGGAAAAAAATAATAGAACAAGCCAGGCATGCGAGCTGGGCTGTTTCTTTTTAAAATACCCAGCATACATGGCTGGGCTCTTTTATTTTTTTTTTAATTTTTTTTAATGTTGCTATTTTATATTTGATTTTAAAAAAATTAATAAAACAAATCATTGAATTCAATTAAATTTATTATCCGTGGAGCAAATTTAACAAGTTAATTCTTAGCATTTATTTTTTTGTTTAATGTTTTTCTTGTCTCCCAATTTTTTTAAAAAATACAATTTCATTAATGATCTATTTTTTTTTATTTAACTCAAACAAAAAAAATGTAATTTCACTTTTTATTGTCAATAATCTATCTTTGTTATCTTGACCACACATGCCTATCACCGGTTTTTTACTTTTAAAAATACGTT
>Ga0307516_10008305_pt1 | contig 11768 bp, 8 predicted proteins | sample 19_EM_MG_FD_203310 | JGI IMG/M metagenome (GOLD analysis project Ga0307516, IMG submission 203310) | Populus trichocarpa ectomycorrhiza microbial communities from riparian zone in the Pacific Northwest, United States - 19_EM | ecosystem: Host-associated > Plants > Roots > Unclassified | place...
GACAATATGTGGCCACGGCGCGAACTGACCTCGCGCAACAATTCGGTGACGCGCTGGATCAGGCGGCCTTCGGCACCCAGCACCTCCTTGTCGATGTCGGAGATCTGCCGTTCGCGGATCGAGATCGCGATGATCGCGTCCGCGTAGCCGTCGACGGCCGAGCGCATCGAAGGTTCCGTGATCGTCATCGAGCGCATGCCTTGCGCCGCCGCCTCCGCGGCGGACGGATTATGCGCCAGCAGTGCCGAAGCGATCCGGCTCTGGGTCTGCGACAGGGCCGACGCGATCAACGGATCGGGGGTGTCGGAGATGGAGGTGTCGAACTTCTCGCGCAGCGGCGGCAGCGCCACGATCAGTTCGGCGCGGCGATTGATCAGGGCGGAAATCCGCTCGATTCCGCTGCGGTAGGTCGAGAGGCGCTCGGTGACGCCATCGATCATGTTCTGCTGTTCGGGGGCAAGCTCCAGCCGGGTCTTTTTCAGGACCTCGCTGAGCGAGGTCGCGGCCTGCCCGACCTGGACCGACTGGGTGCCGGGATCGGTGACGAAATCCCGCGCGGCCAGCCGCAATTCGTTCATGCGGCGGTCGATATCCTCGGCGAGGTCGCCGACGCTTTGCAGCCGCTGCAGCTCGGCAAAGGTCGAATCGATGTGGCGGATGGCGATCACGCTGGCGGTGGAGGTGATGATGATCACCGCCAGTACCAGCAGGAAGCTGCCGAATGTCAGCTGGCCGATCGACAGCGAGAACGATCGCGTCATGGGCGAATTCGGCGGCAATTCAGAGGTCATGTTATTGAGGCCGGGCTCCAATCGGACGCAATATACGACGTTATTCGGGTCATGGGGAACATGCTGAAAGCCGGCCGGTGCGCCCTCTATGCAGCCCTGGGTGCTGCGCCTGGCTGCTTTCTGCCCCAATCCGGGATTCAGGCGCGGCGGAGACCGGCCGTGCCGCCCGGAAATGGCCGGTTTGGTCTCTGGGACGCTCCGGCAGTGGCTAAGGCGGACCAACAGCGCGCCCCTGCCCGCGCCCGGGCCTACCTCCGTGCCGGGATCGTCATCGCGGCGACACCCACGACGACGCAGGCGAGCCCGATCCAGGCCGTCGGCGACAGGTGCTCGCCGAGGAACAGCACGCCGAGCGCAACCCCGATCGGTACGCGCAGATAAGCCTGCGCCGTGGTGCCGACCGAACCGAGCGTCTGGATCAGGCGGAAATAGATCACGAAGGCGACCGCGGTGGAAAACACCGCGAGCCCGAGCAGCGCCAGCAGCGAATTCGTGGATGGCGTCAGCGTCCAGGGCTGCTCGACCACCAGACCGACCGGGATCAGGATCGCGGCGCCGCACAGCAGCGAACCTGCGGCCGGCGCCATCGGATCGAGGCCCTTAAAGCCCCGGCTGAAAATGGCGGCGCCCGCGTAGCAGATCGCGGCGAGCACGGTGACGATCTGCGCGGTCAACTGCTCGCCGAAGCCAGTCAACGCCTGCACGCCGACGATCAGGCAGATGCCGGCCATTCCGGCGACCACGCCAAACAGTTTGCGCGAGGTCAGCGCCTCGTGCCTGACGACAGCCAGCGTCAGGAAAAACGTGAATATCGGCGATGTCGAATTGAGGATGGTGGCCAGCCCGGCATCGAGCGTGCGCTCGCCCCAGGCGATCATGGTCCAGGGGATCACGCTGTTGAGGCAGGCCTGGAACAGGAAACGTCGCCAGGTCGCGGCATCCCGCGGCATCCGCACGCCGCGCCAATGCATGATGATCAGCAACAGCAGCCCTGCGATCGCGGTCCGCCCGGCGATCAGGGTGATCGGCGGAATGGTCGCAACCGCAACGCGGATGAAGGTGTAGGACGCGCCCCACAATGTCGCGAGCACCAAGAGCAGCGCGAGTTCGCCGGCCATATTCGGCTGTCTTGGCTGGGCCTGTTCCATGTCGGAGATTCCGTCGCTCGATTGCCCGGCCGGAACCTAAACGGTGAAACGACCAAAATACTTCGTCACAGGTCGAAGTGTGCTAGCCGACCGAGCCGACCTCGAATACCTCGCCGTCATAGCCGGCCTCGAGCGGAATCCGAAGCTGACGGCCGCCATTGTTTTTGGTCATGACCGGCGTCACCGTGACGACAGATTTGCCCCTGGAGTCATCGAGTACGGCCTTCACGCTGGCCTGCTTGCCGAGCCTGATCAGATTGCGCGTGGTCGGGAACGGCAGCTTGAAGCGGCCGTTTTCGCCGCCCTCCAGCGCCTCGCGCGGCGACACCCAGATCGAATCGGTGGACTCCTTGCCGTCATGTGCGCCGACCTGGTCGGGAGGTGCTGCCGCCAGGAAGAACCAGGTGTCAAAACGTTTCGGCATGCCTTCCGGCGTGATCCAGTGCGCATAGGGCACGAGTTCGTCGAGCGCCAGCACCATGCCGTTGTCGGTCAGTACTTTGAGAAATGTGATCTTGCTGTCGCAGAGATCGGCGCGGTGCGCGGCCTCGATCTCGCCGGCCCGCTTGGCGTCGACCAGCGTCTTTGAACCCTTCGGCCGCGCCAGCAGGATGCCGCTTTCCTCAAAGGTTTCGCGGATCGCAGCGATCCGGAAGCTTAAGCTGGCCTCATCGAGCCCCTCGCCGCCCGAATAGAGTTCGGGGGTGACGATGATCTCCTTGTCGCCCTTGTCGACGCTGCCGCCGGGAAACACCAGCGCGCCGGAATTGAAGTCGATCTCATAATGGCGAACCATCATGAAGACTTCGACTTCCTTTCCGGCCGGTGCGTCGCGCAGCAGCAGGATGGTGGACGCGGGACGCGGGGCGACGGTCTCGGCCATGATGTTATTCCGCAGCGCTGGATTGCGGTTGCAGATTGGCGCGCCGATCGACGCGCGCGACCCGCGACAACAGATAGTCGACCTCGGCCTTTGCGGTCGCCGTGATGGTGGCGCCCGGCTTGCGCTGCGCGCTGCCGGAAATGATGCCACGCTTTTGCAGCACGTATTTGCGCACCGAAAGCCCGGCGCCGGGCTGCTGCTCGTAGCGGATCAGCGGCAGATGCGCGTCGAACAGATCGTGCGCCGCGTCGCGCTTGCCGGCCTTCGAGAGTTTTACAACGTCGATCAGCAATTCCGGGAAGGCGTAGCCGGTCATGGCGCCATCGGCGCCGCGCTCCATTTCGAAATCGAGGAACAGGCCGCCATTGCCGACGAGAATCGACATCGGCTTCAGCGAACCGTCCTTCTGGAAGCCGCGCAGCGTCGAAATCTTCTCCAGCCCCGGCCAGTCCTCGTGCTTGAGCATCACGCAGGACGGGCTGTCCATCACGATTTTGCGGATCACAGCGGGCGTGAATACGACGTTCAGCGTCAATGGATAATCCTGCAACACCCAGGGAATGGCGTCGCCGATCGCTTCCTGCGCCTGCTTGAAGTAACCTGTTATCTGGTCGTCGGTGCGCAAATGCGGCGGCGGCGCGATCATGACGCCGGCGGCGCCCGCATCCATCGAGGCCTTCGCCAGCGAGCGCATGGTTGCAAATCCCGGCGCCGAGACGCCGACGATGATCTGCATGGTTTTTGCGCGCTTGACGAAGCGAATCGCCACCTGCTCGGCTTCCGCCGCATCGAGTTTTGGCGCCTCGCCGAGAATGCCGAGCACGGTGACGCCATCGCAGCCCACTTCGGCATAGAAATCGGTCAGCCGGTCGATCGACTTCTCGTCAATTCGGCCATCGTCGTGGAACGGCGTCGGCGCGATTGCGAAGGTGCCTGCGGCCTGGGCGGTGAGCTTTGTCATGTGTCCTCTTATCTCTTCATCTCGCGTCATTCCGGGATGCGCCGCTTGGCGCAGGCCCGGAATCCATAACCACGATCGTGCCTATGGATTCCGGGCTCGACGCTGCGCGTCGCCTCGGAATGGCAGCTATTTAAATCTCCGCGCCGACTTCTTGATCTCCTCCTCCGAGAAGAAGATTTCGTTGGCGTGGGTGACGATATCCTCGGCCTGCCATCCCGTGAATGGCGGCGTCCAGCCTTCCATTTCCATCATCCGCAGCTCGCGGACACCACGGGGGCCGGAGACGCCGAGCACCTTGCCGGTCTGATCGCCCGACAAATCGCTGACCATGTATAGCACGGCCGGCGCGATGCCATCAGGCCCAAGGGCGGCGCCGGGGTTCTCCTTATAGCGCGGCAGGTCTGCAGTCATGCGGGTCAAGGCGCCCGGCGCCAACGTCCAGATCCGGATGTTGTATTTGCGGCCCTCGATCGCCAGCACGTTCGACAGTCCCCAGATACCGCCCTTGGCGGCGCCGTAATTGGTCTGGCCGAAATTGCCGATCAGGCCGGAGGTCGAGGACGTGTTGACGATTACGCCGCCGCCGTTCTCGCGCATCCATTTGAACACCGGCTGGGTGCAGCAGAAGGTGCCTTTGAGGTGCACCCGGATCACCTTGTCCCAATTGGCCTCCTTGGCCTTGGCAAAGGTCTCGTCGAGCAGGATGCCGGCATTGTTGACCAGAATATCGGCGCGGCCAAAATTCTTGATGGCGTCGTCGAACACCGATTGCCCGCCAGCGATAGTCGAGATGTCGGCGCCGTTGGCGACCGCCCGGCCGCCCTCGGCCTTGATCGCCTCGACTACCTTCTCCGCCATGGTCTGGTCGCCGCCGGAACCATCGCGGGGCCCGCCGAGGTCGTTGACCACGATCGCTGCGCCCTCGCGCGCGAACAATTTGGCATAGGCTTCACCAAGCCCGCCACCCGCACCCGTGATGATCGCAACCTTGCCGTCGAGTAATCCCATGGTGTTTTCTCCCTCTCCGGTTTCGTGTCCCGGACGCGATGCAGCGTGTAACGCTGCTTCGCAGAGCCGGGACCTGGCGCAGTGTGGGCCCCGGCTCTGCAGCGAACCGCTGACGCGCTGCGCCGCGTTCGAGGCGCGATACCTATCCCAACACCGTCTTGCCGCTCTTGATGACGGTGACGTTGCGCGATTTCACTTTGGCTTCGAATGACACGACGTTGCCGTCCTTCCACAGTTCCATCGTCACGGTCTCGCCGGGATAGACCGGCGAGGAGAACCGCGCCACATGCTGCCTGAAGGCAGACGGGTCGTAGTCGGCGTAGGTCTGCAACACGCCGCGGCAGGTAATCCCATAGGTGCACATGCCGTGCAGGATCGGTTTCGGGAAACCGGCGCGCTTGGCGAACTCGGGATCGGAGTGCAGCGGATTGCGGTCGCCGCAGAGCCGATAGACCAATGCCTGGTCCGGACGCGTCGAGATATCGACGAACTTGTCGGGCGTACGGGTCGGCACCTGGTGGGGTTCGGGCTGGCCTTCGGACGGTCCGCCAAACCCGCCATCGCCGCGCGCGAAGCGCGAGGCGACGAGCGTCGCGAGTTTTTCGCCCTTGTCGTCCCTCAGCACCGTTTGGTGCCTGATCACCGCGCCCTTGTCCTTGCCCTTGTCGAACACGTCGATCACGCTGGAATCGGCGATGATGTGCGCAGCCGTCCCAAACGGCTTGTGAAACGTGATGTCGCGCTCGCCATCGACCACCATCACACGATTGAGGTTCATTTCGCCGGGCCCCGCACCCCATGCCGCGACGGATGCGAACGTCGGCACCACTTTCAGCGGACGTGAGGTCGCGACGGCTTCGTTGACGAAGGCCAGTTCCTTCTCGTCCAGGGGATCCGCGCCCATCCCGATCCCGTAGGCATAGAGCATCACCTCGCGGTCGGTGTAGGCGTATTTCTGGCCAAGGTTTTTCAGGGCCATCAGCTCGTCGTATTTGATAGGCATCTCTGCGCGTCCTCCTGAATTTTTTTTGTGCTCGTCATGCCCGCGAAGGCGGGCATCCAGTAATCGCCGGTGTTTACTGGATCCCCGCTTTCGCGGGGATGACGACCTTTTGCTCGGCGCGCAGCGCGCGCAATCTCGTCAAGCCGGCGTGAAGAATGGCAATGGCGCGCCGTCGGTCGGCTTGAACACCACTTTTACCTTCTGGCCGATCTTGAGCTTGTCCATGTCGCAATCGACGATGTTGGTCTGAAGCGACGGGCCTTCCTTCAACGTCACATACGCGATCGCATAAGGCCCGGTGGCAGATTTGCGCATCAGGCTGAAGGTGTAGATCGTGGCCTCGCCGGAGCTCTCCTCCCACACCGTCTTGTCGGAGAAACAGAACGGACAGATCGAGCGCGGGAAGTAGTGCGGCTCACCGCAGGCGGTGCAGCGCTTGATCATGAACTTGCCCTGCTTGGCGGCTTCCCAGAACGGCGCGGTTTCGGGATTGCCCTGCGGCACAGGATATTTCTTTGCTTCAGCCATCACGCACGCTCCAGAATGCAGGTTGAGGCGGCATGGCGCACGCCGAGAAGTCCGCCGGTGCCATGCGCGACCGCGAGATCGCAGTTTTTGACCTGCACCTTGGGATGCGCTTCGCCGCGCAGCTGGCGCACCGCTTCGATGATCTTGGTCATGCCGCCGCGATTGACGGGATGGTTTGAACAGAGCCCGCCGCCGTCGGTGTTGAACGGCAGCTTGCCGACGCCGGAAATCAGATTACCGTCGGCGACGAACTTGCCACCCTCGCCTTTCTTGCAGAAGCCGAGATCCTCGAGCTGCATCAGCACGGTGATGGTAAAGCTGTCATAGATCGAGGCGTATTTGATGTCTTTCGGCGTGACGCCCGCTTCCTCGAACGCGCGCGGGCCGGACCAGAGCCCGGCAGAGTGTGTCAGATCAAGATCCTTGCCGCCACGCGGGCCCTTGGTCGCCTCGCCATGGCCGATCAGGCGCACCAGCGGTTTTTTCAGGCTTTTGGCGATTTCCGGCGTGGTGACGATCAGCGCGCCGCCACCGTCGGTGACGACGCAGCAGTCCAAGCGATGCAGCGGATCGGAGATCATCGGCGAGTTCAGCACGTCCTCGACGGTGACGACTTCCTTCAGCATTGCGTGCGGATTGTACTGGGCGTGGTGGGAGGCTGCGACCTTGATCCAGGCCAGCTGCTCGCTGGTGGTGCCGTAGTCGTGCATGTGGCGCATGGCACACATGCCGTAGGCATTATGGGTGGTGGCCCCGTAAGCCGCCTCGAAATCGGCTTCGGCGCCGGAAGCGCGCGGCGGCATCGGCCCGGTGCGCGGCTTGCCGGCCAGCGTGATCAGTGCGATCGAGCATTTGCCGGCCGCAATCGCTTCCGCGGCGTGGCCGAGATGGATCAGATAGGAACAGCCGCCGGTATCGGTCGAGTCGAGATGCCGGACCCTGAGGCCGAGATAATCGACCATGTTCATCACGCCGCCAGGGGCGTCGCCAGCGCAGAAATAGCCGTCGATATCGGCCTTGGTGAGCCCGGCGTCCTCGATCGCGCCCTTGGCGACCTCGGCATGAAGCTGGGCGGTGGATTTGTCGGGTGCGTGCCGGGTCGGATGCTCGTAGATCCCGGCAATGTAGGCCTTACCCTTGATGGTCAAATCGTTCTCCGCTGGCGTTTCTTGTTTCCCATGTTTTTCTGGCCTGTCGGAAGGGCCTTGGCAAGCAAGGAAATATTCCATCCGGCGAGACCGTAGCCACTGGACCCAAGTACTAAACCCAATCGGGATGATTATGGGGGAACATCGTATCGGGGCGAAAGGCCGACGCTGTCATGGGCCGGGGGAACGCAATGCCGGGTTGGACCGTCATTGCGAGCGCAGCGGAGCAATCCATCGTGCCGCAAGAAAGTAAGCATGGATTGCTTCGCTTCGCTCGCAATGACGGCGGATGCAGTTTCGCATTCTCGCGGCGCATTGCGCCCGAGGTTTGCTGCAATTCTTGCGTCCTCTCGAAACAGAGGGCGCAGGGAATGCCGGGTGCGCGCTGCACCCGAGGTCTCATGCGCAATGAGTAGGAGAAGTGCGCGCATGAGCATACAGGGCAGCGGAGAGCATCCGGCATCCCCTGCGCAATGGCTTTACGGCTTATAACGTGATCTCCCCGGTGAGCCTTGTACTGTTGCCACCGTAGACGCCAACTTCGGGGCGCCAGGACCACACGCCTTTGCCGTACGCTTCCACGCCGTTCGCCTAAGGCGCTTCCACGTCCATCGCTCCCCGCCCCGCGTTCGTGACGATCGCGAGCGCCCCTCTGGTCGGGACGGGATGCAACTTATATAGCCTGAGTTTGACTTCTGATAAAGCGAAATATTTTTAGTTTTGGGGCTTGACACAGATTCCGTAAATCCGAACGTGATTTGCTCCGGCTTCCGACGCCCTGCACGAAAAATGCGGAGCGCCTGCACAAAGCCCGACGAACCCTGCGCGCATTCGTGACGACCATTACCGGACAACACCATTCAGGGCTGCCGTCGCGCGTGCCTGATTTGAACAAGCCCGGCTTGGGAACGCATAGGATGAACCGTCGGGATTTGCTTCGGAGTTCGATATCCGCAGGCCTGATTGGCGGAGTTCCCGGATGGCTTGGTACTGCGAGAGCGCAGCAGCAAAGCTTGCCCGTCATCATAGGGCTTCTTGATGCCGTGTGGGGACGCCTTATCGGGAATGTCGGCGCTGGCTTGAGGGAAAATGGTTTTGGAGGAAGGGCCCTCACTGTCGAATATGGTCACTGGACAGGCAGGCGGCCGGATTATCAGGCGGATCAGATGGCCAAATACGCCGCTGACCTCGTCAAGCGAAACGTCGCCCTGATTTTTGCATTCTCGACCAGGACAGCGTTGGCAGCCAAGACCGTTAACGGCGACACGCCGATCGTTTTTCTGGCCGACGAACCCGTGGCGGCCGGGCTGGTGGACAGTCTGGAACGCCCCGGCGGCAACCTGACGGGAGCCGCCTGTCCTGTTTCCGGTTCGATCGCAAAGCGAATTGAAATTATTTGCGAACTGATCCCGACCACGAATTCCATCGTTGTTGTGAGCGATCCGGCCAACCCGCCTGCGAATGACATTGAAATCCGCGAGGCTCAGGCCGCGGCGAACGCGCGCGGGCTTCAACTGTCGATCGTCGCCTGGACGGGTGAGCACGATTTCGAGATCGAGCTTGCATCGCTCCCGCGCGACCGCAAGGCCGCGCTGGTCTTTGGCAATGGCCTGCCGTTCTTTGTTTCTGGCGTTCAGCTCGACTATCTGGCCGGGCGTTACGGGTTTCCTGCGATACTCGGCTGCCGGGATGCCGTAGAACAAGGCGCGCTGGTAAGCTTCGGCACGCGCTTTGAGGATGGCGGGCATCTGATGGGAGTCTATGCCGCCCGCATCCTGAAGGGCACCAAGCCAGCCGATCTGCCGGTCCAGCAACTAACGAGGACGGAGCTGGTCATCAATCGCTGGGTTGCAAAGTCGCGCGGGATTTGCATTCCCTCGACACTCCTCGCCCGCGCCGACGAGGTCATCGAATAGGCGAGTAATAGCATCTCTCCCCGTCGACTCGGCGAACGCCGGGACCCGTAGCCACAAGCATTGGTGGTTATGCCGAGTTGGAGCGCCAGCATTCGCAAAACTGAATTTGGTGGTTACGGACCCCGGCTCAAGGCCGGGGCGACGGTCGTGAGGATCGCCCCTACTCCGCCGCAATCTGGCGCGGCGCGGGTGGCGGGTTGACGAGGTCGGCGGCGAGTTGGGCGTAGCGCGCTTTGGCGTCCTGCACCGCCTTCTCCTTCACGGGGCCATAGCCGCGGATGCGGTCTGGCAGTGACAGGATTTCGATGGCGGTATCCAGCGTCGCCGGCGACAGCAGGCCGAGCACGGTCGCGACGTCACTCTCGTAGCCTGCGATAAGGTTGCGCTCCAGCTTGCGGTCGTCGGTTTGCCCGAAGATGTCGAATGCGGTGCCGCGCAGGCCGCGCATTTTCGCGAGCAGCCGGAACGCCGTCATCATCCACGAACCAAAGGCGCGCTTGCCCGGACGTCCCAGCGCGTCGACGCCGCGCGACAGGAACGGCGGCGCCAAGTTGAACGAGAACTTGAAGTCGCCCTCGAACTGGTCGCGCAGCTGCTTTTCGAAGCGGCCGTCGGTGAAGAGCCGCGCCACTTCGTACTCGTCCTTGTAGGCGAGCAACTTGGCATAGTTGATCGCGACCGCGCGCGGCAAGGCGTCGCCATAGCCGCCTGCCGTCGCGGCGTCGCGCACCTGTTTCACCAGCGCGCGATAACGCTCGGCGAATTTTGCATTTTGATAATCAGTCAGCAGCGCCGTGCGATGGGTGATGATCTCGTCGAGCGACATCGCGTCCAGCGTCATCGGCGCTACCGTCTCGTCCTGATCCTTCATCATCGCGATCAGCTTGGCCGGGTCGTGCGCTGCCAGACGCCCGAGCTGGAATGCCTGGATATTCAATTTGATCGCGACGCCGTTGACCTCGATCGCCTGCTCGATCGCCTTGGCCGAAAGCGGCAGCAGGCCCTTCTGATAGGCAAAGCCCATCATCATCATGTTGGTGGCGATGGAGTCGCCGAGCAGCATTTCGGCGGGCTTTGTGAAATCGAAGAAGGAAGAATCCTTGCGCAGCGCGGTTTCCAGCACATGGTTGACCTTGCGGGCCTGGAAATTGAAATCGCGGTTGAGAATGAAGTCGGCGATCGGAATGAGGTGGGTGTTGATGATTCCGGTGGTGCGGCTGGATTCGCAGAGCGTAATGGTGTCCTTGGCGACGGCGACCACTTCGTCGGCGGCAAGCACGAGATCGGCCGTACCCGTGACGATGCGCGAACAGGTGACGTCGGCGGTATGTTCGGACAGCCGGACATGGCTGAGCACCGCACCGCCCTTTTGCGCCAGGCCGGACATGTCGAGGATCATACTGGCCTTACCCTCGATATGGGCAGCCATACCGAGCAGCGCGCCGATCGTCAGCACGCCGGTGCCGCCGACGCCGCCAACGGCGACGTTGTAGGGCCGCTCCAGTGTAGGCCTTGAGGTGGGCTCCGGCAGTTCACCGATTTCGCCAACCCCGGCCGACGCACGTTTCCGCAGCTTGCCGCCGTCGATGGTAACGAACGACGGACAAAAACCCTTTACGCAGGAATAATCCTTGTTGCAGGTCGACTGGTTGATGGTCCGCTTGCGCCCGAGCTCAGTTTCCAGCGGCTCGACCGAAATGCAATTCGACTGCACCGAGCAATCGCCGCAGCCTTCGCACACCGCCGGGTTGATCATGACACGACGCGCCGGATCTTCCAGCAACCCACGTTTGCGGCGGCGACGTTTTTCGGCGGCGCAAGTCTGCACGAACACGATCGCCGAGGCGCCCTTCACCTTGCGCAGCGTCTTCTGCACCGCGTCGAGTTCGTCGCGATGCGCGGTCTTGACGCCGGGCGCGATCTCGGAAGGAGGATAGGCTTTGGGATTTTCCGAGACCAGGTAGATTTCGCGGATGCCTTCGGCATGGAGCTGGAAGGTAATTTGCTGCGGCGACAAATCGCCGTCGACATGCTGGCCGCCGGTCATCGCGGTCGCATCGTTATAGAGGATCTTGTAGGTGATGTTGGCGCCTGACGAGACCGCCTGGCGGATCGCAAGGCTGCCGGAATGGAAGTAGGTGCCGTCGCCGAGATTGGCGAACACATGCTCTTCCTTGGTGAAGGGAGCGACGCCGACCCAGGGCACACCCTCGCCGCCCATGTGGGTAAACGTCTCGGTCGAGCGGTCCATCCACAGCGCCATGAAGTGGCAACCGATGCCGGCGAAGGCGCGGCTGCCTTCCGGCACTTTTGTCGAGGTGTTGTGCGGGCAGCCCGAACAGAAATACGGCGTGCGGGTGATCGGGGCGACCGCCTGCATTA
>Ga0307516_10008306_pt1 | contig 11767 bp, 12 predicted proteins | sample 19_EM_MG_FD_203310 | JGI IMG/M metagenome (GOLD analysis project Ga0307516, IMG submission 203310) | Populus trichocarpa ectomycorrhiza microbial communities from riparian zone in the Pacific Northwest, United States - 19_EM | ecosystem: Host-associated > Plants > Roots > Unclassified | place...
ATGGCATGCACAACATGCCGGGCTCGCCGGTGGGCACGTTCTCGTTCCGCAAGGGGGCCATGATGGCGTCGAGCAACCGCTTCGACATCGTCGTGCGCGGCGTGGGCGGCCATGCCGCCATGCCGCACAAGGCCATCGACCCCATCGTCATCGTGGCCGAGATGGTGGGCGTGCTGCAGACGCTGATCTCGCGCAGCAAGTCGCCCATCGACACTGCCGTGCTGTCGGTGACGCAGATCCATGCCGGCGACGCCTACAACGTGATCCCGGACGAGGCCGTGCTGCGCGGCACGGTGCGCACCTTCAGCACCGAGGTGCTGGACCTGCTGGAATCGCGCATGCGGCACGTGGCCGAGACACTGCCGCAGGTGTATGGCGCCACCGGCGAACTGAAGTTCGTGCGCGCCTACCCGCCGCTGGTGAACTGGGACGCACAGACCGACTTTGCCGCGGGGGTGGCTGAGGCTGCGTTCGGTGCTGAGAAGGTGGTGCGCAATGCGCCGCCCGTGGGCGGGGCAGAGGACTTTTCGTTCTTCCTGGAGAAGGTGCCGGGGGCCTACGTGTTTGTCGGCAATGGGGATGGGGCGCACCGGGAGGCCACGTACCACGGCATGGGGCCTTGTGAGCTACACAACCCGAGTTATGACTTCAATGATGGGTTGCTGCCGATCGGGGCGACGTATTGGGTGAGGTTGGTGGAGGGGTTTTTCAGTAGAGCGTGAGGCAGGCGGTGCCGTGGAGCGCATGACTGAAGTCAATCGCTGCTCCCCGGGGCGATCCGATATCGTGCCTGCAGCTTGCCTTCACCGGAATTTGCCATGAATGACGTTGAGATCGCCCGAATGAACGACGTCGATCGTGTGGGCGAAGGTATCCGGCGAGGCGTCAGCATGCTTTCACCCGCGCTGCAAGCGCAGTTGCAAGGGTTGCTCACAGGCGCTGGCCGTTGCGGCAGGTTTCTTCGTGGCTTGGCTGGTTTCACACGCCTTGGCCATAGGCTTCGTGATGGACGCCCTCCTCCTTGGCCTGGGCGTGGTGGCGGTTGGCCTCGCTGTCTTCTCCGGCATCGATGAGTTGATCCAGTTCGGCACCGGCGCCATGAGCGCCCGCAGCAACGCGCAACTGGATGCCGCGGCCGAGCGCTTCGCCCAAGGCGTGTCCATCCTGGGTGTGCAAGCCATCATTGCCCTCCTGCTCCGACGCGCGCCGCAGACCTTTCGCGGCGGAAGGGTTCCGGTTGGTCCCCCTCCGCCGAACGCCGCCTTCGTGCTGAAACCTGGGCTGCGTGCAACTCGCGGCGGCTTTGGTGTGGGCGAAGGCGTGACCAGCTGGTGGGGTGAAATCACAATTTCCCGCCTGGGAAGTGCCACCGACCGCCGCCTGGTCGCCTTGCACGAAGCCGTGCACCGCGCGCTCACGCCCAAGCTGGACATTCTTCGCTCGTTCCGCGTGGAAGCACGGGCGGCATCCTATGTGCGGTCGTCGTTGCGCAAGTATCTGGAGGAAGCCTTGGCCGAGTCCTTCGCACAAGTGGCAGTTCACGGCTTGCGCGGCCTCCTGACCGGCATCGCTTTCCCGGTTCGCAACGGCTATGTCACCTTGTTCGTGAAGCAGGTCACCCACCATGGCACCTTGAAGCCGGTCGTCCCGGAGGCCGCTGGCCTTTATCTTGGCAGCCCCAATGTGAATAGCTGGCTCTGGGGCGTGTACTTCTCCCAGCAGAGTCCCGACTGAGGTCCGCCATGTTCGGCAACTGGCTCAAGCGCAGGCAAGCCTCTCAGCGCAGGCTGACGCCAGACGCCGTGTGCACATTGGTCGAAACCTTTCTGGCCGGGTGGTCACCGTACCGAGAGAGATTTCCCCACAGCGGCACCGTGATGGTCGAATGGTCCATGGACGCACAGGGCCACGGAAGGTGGGTCGCAACGGTCACTCCGGCCATTGACGTTCAATGCGGCGTGGTCGTCGCCGACGACATCGGCCAAGTGACCGAGGCACAGATCACCGCCATGCGCCACGGATCTGTGCTTGCGCGGTGGACTCAACGCTGATCTTCGGCACGTAGCGGGGCGGGAGTGCTCGGTTGGCCGTTGCCCGAAGCTGTCGGCGGCACACCCTCATCGTGGGGACATTGGTTCGCGGATTGCCGAGACGCAGCCGTAGGTATACGCCGCCACCGGCGAGATGAACGTAAGCCGGAAGACCTTCGTGAACCATGGAGCTCAGGTCATCACGAGCGAGCCGGCTTGGTGCTGAACGCGAGCAGCCGGGCGGCAATGTCGGAGGGACATGGTCACCGGGGACTGGTGACTATCTGGCCTGCCCTGGTGACTATTTCGCTCGGGCTGGTGACTATTCGGCTCGAGCTGGTGACTATCCGGGATGACACCAGCGTCTGCAGCAGCGCTCAGCCACGCCGCCGAGGCGTGAATTGTGGGAGTTTGCCCACGAACACCCCCGTGCCGTCAAACATCGATCAAGTAACCGCTCAACGCCAAGTTGTTGTCACACAAGAGATTTTTCTGTCTCGCGCAGCGCCAGCAGCCCTCCAATCAAGTACCCATCAAACAAATCAAGCCCAGTGCGGCACGTAGCGGCGCATCATTGGGCGACGCCTGTTCGTCCTCCAGCCGCACCATTCCGGCAGCAAGCGCCTCCTTGAGCAGGCGCGATGCGATGGCGCTGTTCTTGGGGTCAATCCCGAAGCGCTGGCGCAGCGACGTGTTGGTCATGTGTTCACGCTGCGCGTAGCACAAGCAGGCATGCAGCTACACCGCACGGATGCGGTCGTCGCGGTCCATGAGCGCCAGCGGCCGCGGCGCAAACAGCGTGGCCCGCATGGAATCGCCCACGATCTCGAAGGCCGGCGCCGGCAACTGGTACAGCTCGGTCTGGAACACCACCTTGTCCACGCCGCTGCCGCGCTCTTCGCACACGCCGATCAGGCGCATCAGCGAGGCAAGGCTTTCGTTGCGCGAGCGTGGCGGGTGGTCGAGCATGCGCTGGGGCTCCATCAGCGGCGTGCCGGGATTGGTGATCTCCATGCAGTCGTCGAAGATCTCCACCATCGGGCCGCTGCCGATCACGCTCAGGTCCTGGTGGATCAGCGCGTTGGCCACCAGCTCACGGATGGCCAGTTCCGGGTACATCGGCACCGACTTGCGCAGCGCCTGCCCGATCACCTCGTTCACCGGCAGCAGGTTGTTCACGAAGCCGATCAGCCCTTCAAAGCCGGCGGCGTCGCCGCGCAGTCGCTCCTGCTCACGCAGGGTCTGCAGGCGGCCCGTGCCCTGGAGTAGAGCGTAAAACCGGCGCGTGCCGGCTCTCATCACCGCATTCCGCTCCCGCCTGGGCGGCCCGGCACTACTTCTTCGTTGCGCCTTGCATGCGCTGGAGGATCTTGCCGGTTTTGTTGCCCTCCTCCCGTCCTGCGGCGTCCCGGCGCAGGTAGTCAAACACCTCTTCCTGCGAGACCTTGACCATCTGGCCGCCGTGAAGGGTGGGAATGTTGAAAGGTTCGTTCTTCAAGAGGCCGCTGATTGCGTTGCCATCCCAGGCCGTCACCTCAACCCACATCCACTCCTGCCCACCCTCCGGGGTCTTGAACGGAGCCTTGACCTGGACGTATTCACCCGGTTGCAACCCCCGGTTGAAGGCTTCTCGCACAGCTGACAGCCTGGACTTCGCCGTCTTGCTGGCGGCGAGCAATTCCTCGTTGTGCCTCACCCACTGGACCGAGTCTTCGGAGCCGAACAAGGAGTCCAACAAGGCGTCCTGCCGCGCGTACCGGTCTGGCCCCTTGTACCGGTCGAATTGAATCTCCACCAAGCGGTTGCGTGGATCACCAGCCTCGGGCGTGCCCTTGACCAGTACCAACTTGGCCACAAAGACACTCTTTGGCTTGAGTGCGCTCAACTGGGATTGCCGGACGGAGGACTGCCGGATGGAACGAACGTCCATGTCATAGAACCCTTGCGCGCCGATGCTGCCCCCCCTCCAGCATGGCCTGTGAAAACAGACTGATCAGGTTGCCCATGGGTCGATTCGACGACCAGGAGAAATCGCTGACGACCACGTCAGGGAGCCCGAACTTGACCATGCCCAGCGTGATCGCCCGGACCAGCTTGTCGCCCTTGTACGCGTGAATCACGGTGTGCTGCTGGAGGTCGGGGATGCCACCGTCCCAGCCATCGAGCCGGCGCTTGTGCCATTCATCAGTGGAAAAGACTTCCCGCGTCTCTTCGTCCCAAAGCAGACCGTCGGTGTCACGCGCAATCTGTTCAGTCAGTTGAAGGGACGACCGGTAGGCCAAAAGTGACGAGGACTGCGGGTGCGCGAAGTCCAGGATCAACGCCTGTCGCGAACTCCGCATCGCCAACGCCTGGTCCCGCGTGAGCCCGCGACCAAATCGCTGCAGCGCATCGGGGCTCGGCGGGGCGTAGGTCTTCTGGACATCGGTGTTCAATGTCGCTTGAACCAGCGGCGCCGCTGGCCGATCGGGAATGGATGCAACGAGCTTGGGGGATTGCTCGATCAGCTTGAGCCGACTCTGGAGCACCGACATCGGTGAGTTCGGTGGCAAACCCAGGTAGTAGATGGCGAACTGATATCGAATCGGGCCCGCAATGGGCGACCCCGCGGGGATTGGCGTGGACGGCTCTGCCCTGCCTGGCCGGACCAAAGCCAACAGACAGAACACGATGCCAATGATCTGGAGCGCGCGGCGTTGCAGGTGGGACATTTTCATTGCGTCAGCGGGTGCAGAAACAGAATTCTGTCCGATGCCAAGGCGGGCGCGCACTCCATCGAGAAACTGGCCCAACGGTGGCCCGAATCAATCATTGTCAGTCAGCCATTCGGGGCGCGGCTCCAAGCAGGCGCCGCCTGCTGCTGGGCTACGACCCGAACGCAAAGTTCTGCTTAAGCGCGGAGATGAAACTGTTCTGCGACAAAGCGCGCGCCATCCAGAACCCGTTCCTGCTCAGCCTGCCTACGCCCCCGTCACCCGCCAGATCACATCCCCCACGTCATCCGCCACCAGCAGCGAAGCCCCGTCCGGCCCGATGGTCACCCCCACCGGCCGGCCATAAGACTCCTTCTCATCCGGCGCCAGGAACCCCGACAAGATGTCGCGCGGCGCCCCGCTGGGCCGCCCGTCCACGAACGGCACGAACACCACCTTGTAGCCGCTGAGGGTGCTGCGGTTCCACGAGCCATGCTGCCCGATCACCATGCCCTCGGGAAACCCGGGCAGCGTGCCGGCCGGCAGCCAGCACAGGCCCAGTGACGCGGTGTGCCCGCCCAGCGCGTAGTCCGGCGTCAGGGCCTGGGCCACCGCGGCCGGGTCTTGCGGCACCCGGTCGTCCACCGTCGGCCCCCAGTAGCAATACGGCCAGCCGTAGAAGCCACCGTCGCGCACCGAGGTCAGGTAATCCGGCGGCGTCTCGTCGCCCAGGCCGTCGCGTTCGTTCACCACCGTCCAGAGCTGGCCGACGCTCGGCTCCCAGGCCAGGCCCACGGGGTTGCGCAGGCCGGAGGCAAAGATGCGGCAGGCGTGGGTGGCCAGGTCCAGCTCGTAGATGCAGGCCCGGCCTTCTTCGACCTCCAGGCCGCTCTCGCCGATGTTGCTGAGCGAGCCCACGCCGACGAAGAGCTTGCGCCCGTCCCGGCTGGGCAGCAGGCTGCGCGTCCAGTGCCCGCCGGGCTTGAAGCTGGTGAGCTTGCGCCCCGGCGCGGTGATGCGGGTGGTGCCCGGCGCGTAGGGGAAGGCCACCACGCCGTCGGTGTTGCCCACGTAGAAGGTGTCGCCCAGCAGCGCCATGCCAAAGGGCTGGCTCAGCCCTTCGAGGAAGGTCTCGCGGAGTTCGGCCACGCCGTCACGGTTGGCGTCGCGCAGCAAGGTGATGCGGTTCGGGCTCACGCCCACTGCGGCGGCGCGCCGCATGGTGCTGACCATCGCGTAGTCGAACACGGACTTGACTTGCCCGGGCAGGAACAAGGCCTCGGCCACGGTGACGTCGCCATTGGGCAACACGTGGATCCAGCGCGGGTGCTTGAGGCCGGTGGCAAATGCATTGACCTGCAGCCCGGGGGCCGCCACCGGCAACTGCCCCGGGGCCCAGCCGCGGGCCGTGGGCATCTTCAGGGTGGGCAGGCTGCCTTGCGGCCTGGCCGGTGGGATGGTGGGCGTGGCGCCCACGGCTTGTGGATGCACACTGCCTTGCAACCGCCGCCACAGAATGGCCGCACCGCCGACCCACGCGACCCCTCGCGCAAACACGCTGGACAGACTCATTGCAAGTTCCCCTTGGACGCGGGGCATTCTATGCAGGGGCCTCGCCGTCACGGCCCTTGTCTGGCCAGGCGCAACGCGCTCACACCGCCGTGAGGCCCCCGCCTTGTGGAGGGCCGCCCACCATGGGCGCATGGGTCACGATGGCTTTCAGCTCCGGCCGTGGCGCCACCAGCGCCTTGAGATCCGGCCGCGGGCGGCACAGCCTTGGCGTCGCCTCGAAGACGCCTTCGAGCGCCCGCGCCGCGCCCAGCAGCGCCGCATCGCCTCGCAGCCGGCCGATGAGTTGCAGGCCGAAGGGCATGCCGTGCTCGTCACTCCCGCAAGGCAGAGAAAGGGCTGGGTTGGTGGCCAGGGTCACCACGTAGGTCAGGCCCAGCCAGTGGTAGTAGTTGCGCATCGCCTGGCCGTCGATGCGCTGGGCGTATAACTCCGTCCAGGGGAAGGGCGTCACGGGGGTGGTCGGCGCAAGAATGAGATCAAACTGCTCGAAGGCGCGTGCGAACTGCCGCGATATGCGGGTCTGTTCAAGGTGGGCCCAGGCCCGGTCCGCCAGCGTGATGGCCGCGGCCATTTCGACGTTTGCCCGCACATTGGGCCCCAGCGTCTCGGGCGCATGGCGGTAGGTGTCGGCAAACGCGGCCACAAAGCTTTCTGCACGCAGCACGTCGAAGGCGCGGTCGGCATCGCCCAGCGGCAAGGCCACTGGTTCGCAGCGGGCCACCAGCGGGCAGATGGCCTCCACGCGGTCGCGGAACACGCGGCGGATCTCCGGGTCCACGAGGCACAGGCCGAAGTCTTCGGTAGTGCCCACGCGCAGCGTCGACAGGTCGATGGGGGCTAGCGACCGGAAGGGCGCTGCATCCACGGGGTACGAGAGCGGGTCGCGCGCATCGAACCCCAGGCTTGCTGCCAGCAGCAAGGCCACGTCGTCCACGCTGCGCCCCATCGGCCCCAGCACCGAGATCACCGACCAGCCCAGCGGCCGGCAGTCATTGGCCACGAGCCCGGGCGACGGGCGCAAGCCCACCACACCGCACAGCGCGGCGGGGATGCGCAGTGACCCGCCCGTGTCCGACCCGGTGGCCAGCGGCAACATGTCCACCGCGAGGGCCGCCGCCGATCCGCCCGACGAGCCGCCGGCGTTCAGGCTGGGGTTGAAGGGGTTGCCGGTGGCACCCCAGACGGGGTTGCGCGTGTTGGCACCGGCCCCCATGTCCGGCACGTTGGTCTTGGCCGTCACGATGGCGCCGGCCGCGCGCAGCCGGGCCACGAGCGCGTTGTCGGCCGCCGGCACGTGGTGGCGCAGGGCCACGTTGCCGTAGGTGGTGAGCAGGCCCGCCGTGTCTTGCAGGTCCTTTACCCCCAGCGGCAAGCCGTGCAGCAGGCCCAGCGGCTCGCCGCGCATCACCTGCTCTTCGGCCCGGCGCGCGCCCAGCCGGGCCCGCTCAAAGTCGGTGGCAGCGATCGCATTGACAGCAGGGTTGAGGGCCTCGATGCGCGCGATGCAGGCCTCCATCAACTCGACCGGGGAGACCTGGCGGCTGCCGATCAGCCGCCTCAGTTCAACGGCCGGAAGCTCCGGCAAGACGGTGACATCGCTCATGGGGTTCACTCCGAGGAGATCTTCGCCTTGTGCACGTACGCACGCAGCAGCGGCAGTTCCTTGGCCACCCGGGCATCGTAGGCGCTGCCCGGCTGGTAGGCCACGTCCAGGCCGGCCTTTTCCAGGTCGCCGCGAATCGATGCATCGGCCAGGGTGTCGGCCAACGCCTCGCCCAGCGCAGCCTGCACGGGGCCCGGCAGGCCGCGCGGGGCGACAATGGCGATCCAAGGCACCATCTCGTAGCCTGCATAGCCGGCCTCGGCCACGGTGGGCACGTTCGGCAGCGAGGGCGAACGTTGCGGCGACGTGACCGCAAGCGCCTTCACCTTGCCGGCCTGCAGCATGGGCAGCGCCGCCACGTTGGTGTCAAAGCTCAGCGGCACCTGGCCGGCGATCAGGTCGGCCATTGCGGGGGCGCTGCCCTTGTACGGCACGTGCAGGAGGTCGGTGCCGGTCACCAGCTTGAACATCTCCCCGGCGATGTGCGCGGTGGTGCCGTTGCCGAACGAGCCGTAGGCCAAGGTGCCCGGCTTGGCTTTTGCCAAGGCCACCAGGTCCTTCACGTTGCCGGCCGGCAGCGCCGGGTTGGCCAGCAGCACCAGCGGCGAGGTGCCGACCAGGCCGATGGACTCGAAGCCCTTTTGCGAGTCGTACTGCAACTGGTTCTTGAGCGCGGGGTTGACGGTGAAGGTGGTGTTGGAGCTGATGAGCAAGGTGTAGCCATCGGCCGCGGCACGGGCCACGGCGGCGGCGCCGATGGCGGTGCCGGCACCGGCGCGGTTGTCCACGATCAACGTCTGGCCCAGGCGCTGGGTCATGCCGCGGGCAATGACGCGGCCGATCGTGTCGGTGGCGCCGCCCGGCGGGAAGGGCACGACGAGCGTGATCACCTTGTCCGGAAAGCCGGCGCCGAACGCAGGCGCCACCGCCAGCAAGGCGGCGAGCAGGAGGCCAATCACGCGAGATTTCATGGGGTCCCTTTGCGAACGGTGAATGGGGGCATCAGCGCAAGCGTTTCACCGACAGCGCCTGCGGATCCACACCATGCTGCGCCAGCGCGCCGGGCAACGGCTCGCCGCGCAGTAACGAGGCCGCCAGCTCCGAGGCCGCCGCGGCGCTTTGAATGCCGTAGCCGCCTTGCCCCGCGAGCCAGAAGAACCCGGGGCAGGCGTCGTCCCAGCCGATCACCATCTCGCCATCGCGCACGAACGAGCGCAGGCCGGCCCAGGTGCTGGTGGGGCGGCGGATGGTGAGCGTGGTGACCGACTCGATCTGGTGGATGCCCGTGGCCACGTCCAGCTCTTCAGGGACCACGTCGTGCGGCACCGTGGGGTCGGCATTCGCCGGCGAGCCCAGCAGTTGGCCGGCATCGGGCTTGAAGTAGTAGCTCTCGTCCACGCCCACCACCGCGGGCCAGCCTGAGGCATCCAGCCCCTCGGGCGCCTTGAAGGTGAAGGCACTGCGCCGATGCGGCACCAGGCCAATGGATGCTGCGCCGAACAGGGCCGCCACCTCGTCGGCCCAGGCGCCGGCGGCATTGGCGACCGCGCGCGCACGCAGGGCCTCGCCCCCCGCCAGCCGGAGCTCCCACCACGAACCATTGCGCTGGGCGCGCTCAAGCTGCACACCGATACGCAGCTCGCCGCCCTGCCGGCGCAGGCCGCGCAGGAACCCCTGGTGCAGCGCATGCACGTCGATGTCCTGCGCATCGCGCTCGAACAGCGCACCATGCACCACCTCGGGCCGCAGGCAGCCCACCCGGGCCAGCGCGGCATCGGCAGGGAGCAACTCCAGGTCCGGGCAGGTGGCCCGCAGAGTGGCGCCCGTCTGCTGCAGCAGGGCTTCCTGACCATGCGTCGCGAGGTAGAGCACACCGCGCGGCGCCAGCAGCTGCTCCTGGACAAACCCGTCCGGTGGGTGCGCGTAGAACTCACGGCTGGCCCGCGTGAGCGCGCGCACGGCCGGCGGGCCGTAACTCTGCATGAACATCGCCGCCGAGCGGCCGGTGGCGTGGTAGCCGGGCTGCGACTCGCGCTCCAGCACCACCACGCTGCGGCCCTCGGCCAGGCGGAAGCCCAGCGACGCGCCAGCGATGCCGGCCCCCAGGATGGCGACGTCGAATTCCCTCATACGAGAATTCTCGCATGCGAGAATCGTGCCGAAGCACGGGGAAACGATGGCAGGCAAATCCACTCGCAGCCGCGCCGTGCGCGGATCACACTCACCGGCACCGACATCGGCGCCCGCACCCGCACCAGACCGGGTGCGCATGGGCGAACGCCTGCGCACCCTCCGCAAGGCGCAGGCACTGACGCTGAAGGCGCTGTCCGAACGCTCCGGCGTGCCCTTGTCCACGCTGTCGAAGATCGAGCTGGGCCAGATCTCGGTGAGCTACGAGAAGTTCGCCGCGGTGGCCCGCGCGCTGGCGGTGGACATCGGCCGGTTGTTCGACCCGCGTGCCGGTGCGGAACTCGCCGCGCGCAGCCCGCGACCGGCCGCGGTGCGCTCGACACTCGCCACGGCACCGCGCTACGACGCCGAGAACTACGACTACCGCATGCTGGCAACCGACTACCCCGGCAAGCGCATGACGCCGCTGCACGGCATCATCGTCGCGCGCGACGCCAGCGCCTTCCCGGACTTCATCCGCCACCCGGGCCAGGAGTTCGTGATGGTGCTGTCGGGCAGCGTGCGCATCGAGTTCGAGACCGGCGAGACAATCGTGCTCAAGCGCCAGGAGTCGGCCTACTTCGACAGCGGCGTCGGCCACCTCTACGTGTCCACCAGCCGGCGCGAGGCAGAGGTCGTTGTGGTGATGTCGGAGCCATAGCGCCGGCCCCGGCGCCCCCTACAGCGACGCCAGGCGCAGCAGCAAGTAGTCCAGCAGCACCGCCACGCGGGCCGGCAGCCGCCGGCGCGGTGCATGAATCAAGTGAGCCACCTGCGCGGCCCCGCTCCACGCCGGCAGCACCCGCACCAGCCGCCCGTCGTGCAGCAGGTCACTCACCATCCAGCGCGGTTGCAAGGTGATGCCGGCGCCCTGCTCGACGCTGTGGCGCAGGGCCACCGCGCTGTTGATGCGGTAGCGGCTGCGCACCGGCACGGTGAGCGTGCCTTCGGTGGAGGTCAGTGCCAGCGTGTCGTCGGGTGCCGCCGCGTAGCGCAGGTAGGCGTGCGCGGCCAGGTCGGCGGGATGCTGCGGGGTTCCGTGCCTTTGCAGGTAGCCGGGCGAGGCCACCAGGAGGCGCGGCCAGGTGCCCACGGGCCGTGCCACCAGGTCGTGGGGCAGCGTGCCGCCAATGCGCAGGGCCAGGTCGATGCGCTCCCCAACCAAGTCGACAAAGCGGTCTTCCAGGATCACGTCCAGCAAGACGTCGGGGTACTGCGCCAGGAATGGCGACATCCAGGCGTTGAGGCGGCATTCACCCAGCGCCACGGGCGCCGCCAGCCGCACCCGCCCGCGCGGCGTGGACGCCACGCTGCGCACATCCGCGAGCACCTCGTCATAGTCCTCCAGCATGCGGCGCGCCGTCTTAAGCAGACGCCGGCCTTCGTCGGTGGGGCTCACGCGCAGGCTGCTGCGTTCAAGCAGCCTGGCACCGACCTGATGCTCCAGCGCCGTGAGCAGCTTGCTGATGGTGGGCTGGGTGGTGCCGAGCGACCGTGCGGCGGCCGACAGGCTGCCTTGTTCCACGGCACGAACTAGTGCAGTGTTCGACGCTATGCGGCACATAAAGCCGCGCCTTTGCCGCCCTGGCGTCGTTGCAAATCCTCGCGATGCCTCCGGGCATCGCTGCGGTTTGCGCCTAGCCAGGACGACAAATCCATCGGCTTTCTTAAGTGCCGCATAGCATCGAACACTGCACTAG
>Ga0307516_10008307_pt1 | contig 11767 bp, 6 predicted proteins | sample 19_EM_MG_FD_203310 | JGI IMG/M metagenome (GOLD analysis project Ga0307516, IMG submission 203310) | Populus trichocarpa ectomycorrhiza microbial communities from riparian zone in the Pacific Northwest, United States - 19_EM | ecosystem: Host-associated > Plants > Roots > Unclassified | place...
ATTCACATTGTAATGATCAGTGGCCTTGTCTAATTCTTTCGAAGGAAACATTTTGATTTTCTCAACATTGACTTCACCTGAAGATAGTTGTTCTTGCAGTAATAGACCACCATTCCTCTTAAAGTACCTTTTCTTTAGTTTTTCACTCCTCTTTCTCTGGAATACTTTGTACAACCACCATAAACCAATGAGTAGAAACAGTGCTCCAAATCCCACTCCAACACCTGCACAAGTGAACCAATTGCATTCAATTCTTTTATTAGAGCTGAACTCAGAGAAAGAAATTCTGTGTGTTTGCTTGAGTAATTGTACATTGTTAAGCGCAGTGTTGTAGTTTGTCTCAATATTCTACTTTATTCATGACGTCAGTTTTGAAAGGAGAATTTGATTCTTAAAAAACAGTAAGTTAAATTTTAATTTCTTTTTTATAATTTTGATTGTCTGCTTTACTAAGTGTATAAATCTTATTTTTAATCTTATGTGAAGAAAAAAATTTATTACAAGCATATTTCAAGAAAGTGTGCTTTTTCACTTGAAACTAATTATTCATACATTTTTTTCAAGAAAGCATTATCATACTTGGGAAAGAAGAAAATTGTGAAATAACGATCTAATTACTAATAAAATTTGAAAAGAAGGGCACAAAATTGAATACTTTAGAAGGCTAATCAATCTCCTAGAGTGATATATATATATATATATACCAAGAAATTTTATGTTGTTTAATTATAAAATAAGTAGTGACATAAGAGAAAAATCAAAGTAAAAATATTTTTAGCATTTTAATGGTTCCTAGATTTTATTTTTATTTTTCTCCTTGTATCTGTTTTTATTTTCAAAAAAAATATTAAAAAATAACTAATAAAATATTACCAACTTTTTTTTGTATGTATTATAAAATTTATCATAAATGTATATACCAATTGAAAAAAAGGGAGGCTGCTGTCTTCTCCGGTCTCTCTTAGAGGATCCGCCATTGAATCTGATTTTAAGTTCTTCGAGCTTATAAAATCGTCAATTATGACATTTGTAGCACTATCATGAGACAAGTCAACAGCATAGTTTTCCTCTAATCAAACTTTACAATGCCAGTCAATTGTTTTCTTGACCCATTTAAAGAGTGACATAATCTTTAGTCATTTCTATCATGAGGATATAGAGTGAAAATGCAACATACCTAGGCCTGCCATTTTAGCTTTGATTTTACGCCGGTAATAGTCGTATGCTCTACCCTCTGCAACACATGGAGAAACCACAGAGTTGATGGATCAGTAAACCATACAATGGTAAACCATGCCAGAAGAATCTATAGAGTAGGAATTGTAACCAGGAGTTTACCTTGACAAATACCAGTAAGATAAGGATTTCCTTCGAAGCCTGGATTGCAAAAGCATTGAAAGGTGGAGCTCTGGTTGGTTGAATTAATGGAAGGATTCAGATACTCACACGTAGAAGAATAACTTGAATTATATAATCCATTGTTGATGACAAGTGATTCATATACCCATCCGTCTATCCCCCATTCCAGCACTACGGGAACATAGTCTCTATCTCTCATGTCATAAGGGTCAAAGTTCCCTCCGAAAGAATAATAACTACCGTAGTTGATCCGTCTTTGATCAATTAAATAGGCATACCTGCATTGCCTTTCCCCACTGCTTCCTTTTCCATCATCTAACCCCTTCATGGTTACATTAAAAACCTTGAGAAATGAAGGAATCCTGGTCTGGCAACAGTCGATCCCACTGCAGCTAGCCATCACGCTATCACGGTTTTCGCCACAGCTTGACACACACCCACCAATAGTAGATTGATTTTGGGTCATCAAGGCAAGATTGTCACAACCCCTTGCAATGAAGTAATTCTCGGAGGAGAAAACAAAAGGGCTTCCTTCCAAGTCAACAACTGTGTTTCTATCTTTGCCACTACAATTTGCAAAAACAATTGGAAACATGACCGCAATCGTACTGCGACTAACTGAGATGTTACTCACCTCCAGATCAGTGCCGTCTACTGCAAGTGTAGGAACTCCAGTACTGGAGTTGCAGACTATTTTGAACCTTTCTTCTAGGTAACATCCTTCTTTCTCTCCAAAGGGATATGGAATATCAATGCGTCCACAAGAAGATTCACATCCAGGCCATGTCATCAACTGTGATTCTGCAGCACGCAATGACCAGAACAACAGGATGACCTGAAATACTGTTAACTCAACAGCTGGCATATCCTTTTTCTTCTTCTTTCAGACAGTAGCTTTTTAGAAGAGAGAAGGTATAAAACGGGCTCTTACTTGGCAAGTAACCCAGCCATATGTTAAGTTATCCAAGATCTTCTTCTTCTTTCTACTAATTCTTTCTTTCTTTGTTTTTTTTCCTTTCGCCTTCCATGAGTAGAAAGCTCAAAACCGAAGCCTTTAGAACCACATTAAGAATTAAGCAGCGAGACGTGACAGAGTCAGTCAATGCGGTCTATTTTGCCAATGGGACTCTATCTCCTCTTGAAGCTACACTCCCACTTTTATTAGAGGTTGCAGGTTCAATTCCTCGAAAAGGCAGTCAATCTCAATTGCTAAAGCATCAAAAGAAAAGAAAGAAAAAATTTCATTTTATTTGTTTATTAACTTGAACTTGAAATATTTATTAAAGGTGAACATCAAGTTTTCTATTTCCTAAAGTACATATACATGTAAAATTAACATGCAATTTTAACGAATTAGCTTTCTTTTTCAACTCTATTTATAATTTAGCTAATTTAAGAAAAGGAGATACTTAGAGATTTAGAAAGAAATCTTTAATTAATTTTCAAAATTCTCTTTATCTCTTCTGATCTATGGTATTAATGCAAAGTGCAAGATAGGCTCGCCGAAATAACAAAGATTACTTCCCACTCATAGAAAATGACTGCCATTCATTTAGTATTAATTGAGACATTTAAGAACCGTAAAAGGGTAACTGGGGAGTTCAGGAAATTCATTTTCTTTTCTGATCACTTATAAGGTTCCATCCACTTGATGTTAGAGGCTCCACAATTATTTTCATTAGTCTATTTGTTATTGTTTTTCTTCAACTTGTGGAACGACTTGTTCCTCCAACTACTTGTTTAACTGCTTTGATTTTTCATGATTGACTTGGGAATTAGTCAGGTGTTCTGACCTTGTTGAAGATATGACAGGACACAAGAAAGCAACTTCTATAATCAAAGCTTGATTGCAGGGCTTATTCGTAATTTCACAATGGCTTAAATCAGTAAACTGTTGTTCCATCGCGTCATTCGGTTCATCTTTACATTATCTTCCTTTGGAGGTGGCACATATGATCAACAAATCTTTGATTCAGTTTTTTTTTTTTCCCTCTTTTCCTAGAATTCTACGTCTGGCCTTTCAAATTTACAGATCAACCCTTCACATTTTTTTTCTTCGGATTTCTGTTCATTTTTTTGTTTGTTATTCCTATTTGTTTTATTTTAATTTATTTCTAAAATTAAATTTTTTTCAATTTGATTCTTCTTCAATTTTTTAGTCTGTCAGATTTGGTTCATATTCTTTAGATTACTTTTTTTTTTATTTCACTCTCCTTCATATTTTTTTTCTTTCATATTTGATACTCATTATTTTTGTCGCAAGGCGCGCGACGTCGCGAACAACGAATCTGCCTCCTGAGATATATGTTGGAGCGGTTTTTTGAGTATAATCATAAAATTATGTTTATGGAGTTCGGGAGCCGCCTAGTATTATGGTTACTAGGACATCTATGGTCTGCGAGAGTCTGAGTAAGAGATTAGTTATGCAAGGGAAAGATGCATCACCTTTAATGTACCCTACCTAAGATAAAATGCATTGTTATTTTATTGTTTTTCTAGGTCATGTTTCTATTTGTTAGTCTCATCTAAGGTTCAAGTTAAATCTCCCTTCGTAAGGGAGTCTCTACCTTATTGGGTCAAAACCTAATCGTTTTATTGCCAAATTTTAGCATTGCATTTTTTTTTTTTGTATATTTAATATCTGAGGATATACTCTATAGTGTAGTTCCAAATACTAAAGTTTACAGTTAAATTCTAACACTTTAAATATAAACTGAACAAGATGATTGGTGAAGAGTTTTTTGATATTTTAGTCAAACTCTAACGGGTAATCATAAACTGGTTACGATATCGATTTTGCATTTTAAACCATGAGAAATATGCAATTTTTGTTTTTTTTATGAAGACATGCTTGGAAAACTTTTAGAATTCAGCCATATGCACGAAAACAAAATATTTTGTTTATTTTGAAATAGGGATTTGTTTTTTGAAATTTCAAAGAAAATCGGGTATCTTGTACCGGGTTCGTATCTTACAGTGTAAGTCTATGGCCTGATATTGAAAATAATTGGTAGGAAAACATGCATGAAAATCATAAATTTTTTAAAATGACCCGTGGAATTTTTTTTATTATATTATTATAATATTATTTTTTATTATTATATGGGCTGAACCCAGCCCAACTATCTGGGCTGGACCCGACCAACTCGGCTAGAGCCAGTAGGGTCGAGTTGGGCCGACTAATGACCTAGCAAACCTAGTCTCTCTCCTATTTTTTTTTACGTGAGCTAGACCCGGCCTAACCATATGGGGTGGGCTGAAACGGGTCTAGTCCACGACCCACTTGGTTGTTAGCCTGACCCAACAACCATGTTAATTACTTTTCCTTCTGCATGAAGAACAAATTCTCGTTCTGCATGTAGTAGTTGGTCTTGTGGCAGGGGAGAAGAGTTTTACCTGGAGTAGAGGGCCATGGCTGGTGGTCCTGCTAGTGGTGCACGACGTGGCTGGAGGTGGAGAGCCGATGGTTGGTGTTCATTGCTAGAGGCAGTGCTGGTGTAAGAAAGGTCTATAGTGGAAAGGAAAAAATGCAGTGGTTATTCCTTACATGGAGATGGCTGACTAGTGGTCATGCTAGCGGTTCATGGTGGAGTTGTTAGTGGAAAAGCTGGAGGCAAGTTGGTTGGTGGATGTAGAAGCTGGGGTCACTATCACAATCTGGTTCCTAGTTTCATGACTGGCACATAGACAAGATCCCCGTCCAGGGTTCCATACCTATACGATCCCAAACTCACATACGAACTTATCATTTAAATAACTCAATCAAAGTTCAATGCAACAATAATAATAAAACTAACTTCATAATATAATTTGATTATCTTAATATAAGAGTTAATACAAATTCGTAGTTGAAAAGCACTGACTAGACATAAAAGAAATATATTAATTACAACCAAAAGAACAAGTTCTGAAGGTCCAGCAAAAATGACCTCTAACAAACTATAAGCCTGAAAAAAAAATAAGAGGGTGAGTTCAACAACTCAATGAGTAGATAACATTTAATATACATACATGAAATAATACAACAATGAGGAATTTATATACAAATATGGCTTTAGGTTTTTATAGGAAAGTTTCTCAAATAGGCCACAACAAAAATATCATAAGGTAAAGCTCATCAGAAAATCAAAATGCAATGAGCATGAAGCTTTGTACTGTGAGATGATCAGTCTACACAAGTTGGTGACTATCCCGACCAACTAGGGTTTCAGATACGATGTGCACAAAGACTAACGTTACCCTGTTAACATAGGTATTCTGACTAGCATACCATATGTTCATATCATAATCAAACAAACAGATTCATATCTCAAGGTTCAACTCATGACATCGATTAAATGAGAAGTTATCCGTTCAGAAGTCATTTCAAAAGTATATAGTTGCTCATATCAAGAATTCAGATTCAACAATTAATATCATGTTTTATCATAACAAGGATAAATCAACATATATATATATATATATATATATATATATATATTATCAAGAAGCATTATCCAATTTGTATTAACAATTTAAATATTTATATTATTTCTCATGCATATGAAAAATTATCCACTCACCTGACTCAAAAGCGAACAGAACTCGAAAGCAGATATCGAAGAAAATCCTATTAATGTCTCATAAGTAGAATATCAGGAGTATCTGAAAACAAAAGGAGACATACTAAAAAATAACTCAAAAAGAACGTACAACCTATTTAATACACTTAACTAAGGTATTACTCATAACCATATATGTTTAAGAACCAAACTAGTCATTTCTCCAAAAAAAACCCAAAAATTAAACGGTTTTCACGAAATCTAATTCATAAGAGAACAAATCACAAAACTTTATAATTGTTGCTATCTAATATTTGACCCATGTTTTTGATAAATTTTTAGAAAAAAACCAAAAATAGCAAAAAAACAATGAAAACCCCAAAAAATACATTTTTGATATATTTGCATCATTTTTGGCATTTTCAACATCATCTTAGAAAAATTTAAATTTTCAAAGGTATTTTGAACGCATTCAACTTTTAACGCATTAATTTTACAATCACTGATTTTCCTTGTTGAGTCAATGTTGATATTGCTCGCTTTCAAAAATACAAAAAAAATAAGAAAAAAAAATCAAAATTTGAAAAAAAATAAAGAAGTTGAGGGACCAATGTGTTTTGGGGACCAAGCCACTTTGCTTATAAATAGAGGTCACAACACACACAAAAGAGAGTGGGGGAGAAAATTTACAAGGGGCAATTTTGAAAAATTTAGGGCAAGGCAAAAAACCCTAAAAAACTTTTTTTTCTTCATCTCTACCAAAGCTAGCCGGCGACCCCCGACCCTTTACCAAAAAGAAAGCCACATCTGATCCCCCATCTCTACTATCATCTCCTAAAGCCAACACCCCTTCACTAGATCATCCCTCTCCTCTCTCAGCTGACCCATCGGCCTCCCTCTTTTTGGCCAAAACCAGAGAGGAAAAAAAAATTCGCTACCCGAAAACCCCTAACTCCCTTTTGTTTTCCCCTCAGCTGACCGAAACCTTTAGCCCTCCACTAGAACTCCATTCCCGTCTCCATTTTTCTTCATTTTAGCTTTCTCATAACCGACCGACAGCCTCCCTGCACACAGACCTAGCCTATCTACCCACGCCGAACATGCCGCCTTCTTCCTCCAGCTTTGTCCCTCCCCATCACTAACAGTCCTCCGCTTGCCTCACCGCCGGTCATGGGAGAAAGAGAGGAGAAGGGAGCTGAAGCTTAATGTGGTTTGTTCCCCCCCTCCTTAGACCTTTGTTAGCCTAACCGCCGGCTATAGAAGAAAGAGGGGTCGACGATCTACCCAATCCAGCGGGTATCCGACCGTATGAGTCACCAGGGAGTCACTCCATGCTCCACAACAGATCTGCCACCGGAAGAAAACGAAAAGAACAACAAACAGAAAACAAAATGAAAGCAGATCTAAAATAGAAAACAAATCGGCTGCTTGTTGTGTTTCTTCTTTTACAGGTAATAGTGTTTGTCACCGCCGGCGAAGAAGGGAAAAGGAGAAGAAGCCAGGCCAGATCCACCCATCTCCAGGCGTTCCCTGCGGCGGTGCGTGAACCCACGTGCCGCTAGTGGCAGTGGTGCATGGAGGAGACGCGCCGCCACTGTTCTGGTGGTGCAGAAGGTCTTCCCTGAAATTCCAAATTGTTTTGGGGCTATGTTTGTAATTTTTTTCCTTTGTTTAATGTACTGTTTGTTTTATTTTAAATTTTGTGGATTAGTAACATGCAAATGTGGGTGTAAAATAATAATAAAAAAAAGATGTGTGTGTGTTTGTATTTTTTTTTATGTATGTTATTGAATTATAAAATAAAAAAGACAAAACAATGAATTTAATGTTTTAATTTGTATACGGTCAAGTATCTGAAGGACAAATAAAATCATGTTGTATTTCTTATGAAATGTAAGAACATGTTTCTACATATATTCTGAGATTTAATAACTGATTTATTAAAGTCTTAGAATTTGGCTAATATTGTTTTTTTAAATTACATCAAATCGCGAAGTAGCTTACTTCAGGTAGGGTGCGCTAGGGGTGCTACTACCTTCCCAAGCTACAACCAGTCTCTTACCCTCGAATCTCTGACAAGACCAGTATATCTAGGTTTCCTAGTAGTCTTGAACCAAATACTAGGTGGTGACTCCCAAGAACAAGCAAACGAATGAAAAATCACCATCAGACGCTGCTCAGGTGACGTGCGACAATAATAATTCACCAAATAACCCTCAATTATTCATCAAACCAGTCTGAAAAACTAAAATTACAGCTTGGGACCAATCTGGAATTTTATTAGATTTTCAGAGGTCAAATTAGAGGACCAAACTGAAAATGTCATAAATTCATAACTATACTGGAATTTTGCCCATAATTCATCCTCAATTCTGTATAGAATCTTGAATTATGCTTTAGGGACCAATATGTAGTTTTTCCAAAGTTTGGGGACTAAACTGTAATTTTCAAAAATTGAGGGACCAACTAAAATTTTGTCATCTTCAACCTCAAACCCTGATTTTTTCCACAGATCACTTACTGATTTACCAAAATCTCTAAATCAAATTTATCATTTAAGCAAACCATAACTCAAAATCATAATCCTTACCTAAAATCTTTCAAAACCAACTAAATAAACCATTACTCATAACAATTAACACATAATATTCTAATCAATTCATCAATTAAACCCAAAACAAAATCTTCGAAACCCTAATCTTCAACAAAAAAGAAAATCAAAGTTAAATAACACAATTATACACATCAAATCATAAATCTTATCTTTTAAACTTATTTTCTCTAACTCTGTTCTCCTTCCTTTATCTTTCCTCTTTTCTCTTCTTCTACTTTCCCCTTTTCTTCTCTCCTGCCGGTTTTTACTCTCAATTTCAAACCCCTCTTTCTTTCTTTTTTACCATATTTATACTTATCAAGTTTTATTCAATTATGCACAATATCTCTTATTCATTTATACCTACTTCTAAGCCTCCAAAGGCATTGTTGCTTTTTCCTATTTATTTTTCAAAACATCACAGTCGTAGTGGTAGAGGAGAAAAAAACAATAATGGTAGAAAAACTGGGGGAGAGGCTGGTTTTTCTCTAAGTTTAGCCTCCAATTTCTTTATGCTCGGGGTATGGAATCCACCCCTATTATAGGGGATGGAAGATGGACATTTTGTTTTTACTGGTGCCAAATATTGGCCTTTGATTTGAACCGGAATGATCTCAACCGTTGGCTCAAAGGTACAATTATGGACTGTCAAAATGGTTGCAAAAAGGTTGGTCAAGTTAACCACTTTGGGGCGGCACTATCGTGTATGTGGTGTCAATCATCTAAAGAGAACCATTTTGGGGTGTAGTCAAATGTTAGACCATCATTTTGGTGTGTGTTTTGTCAAATTTGGTGAAGAGATGAAGCATTAAATGTCCCTAAAAAGTAGCTCCTTGTGCAGTCTTTTCAGGCAAAATGAAGAAGATAAACAGTAATCAAAACGATGCCATTTCGGTAAAGTTCAATTAAGTCCTTTGATTTTTTATTTCTCTCAATTACACCCCTGATTGGCTTCAAACTTCAAATTTTGTGTAATTTTTCCCCTATCAAACTTCAACATCACCCCCGAAGTTCAGCACCTTTTTCATTTTGGTCATTAGTCTCAGATTTATGTAATTTGACCCTCAATTGATCATTAAACTTTCAATTTTCTTCAATTTCACCCCTAATTTAAAACAATTGGGTCCTTAGGGTTCGACTCTTTTTGCAAAATGGACCTTGGATGCGAATTTCTTCAATTTAGCCTTTAATTGACCTAAAACTTCCAATTTCCTTGCAATTTTACCCTTGATTTCAATCAATTGACTTGGTAAAAATTAAATTTGGTATCTTAAAATTCCAATCTTCTCAATTAAGCCTAAATTGGGCTCCTAAATTTTAATTTTTGATGCAAATTTTCCCAATAATCATTTAATTTGATATTGAATCTGCATTGTCTCTCCAATTCTGGGCATAGTGGGGTACAATTAAGCTCCCGACTTCATCCAAAATTATAGCTTGACTTTATGGATATTTGAAATCCTTCTTTGGCCAGCTTTTTCCACATCACCAATCTCCTTACTATTATTATTTATTTTTATTTTAAAAAGGGAAAAGGGTAAATTTGGGGGAATAACCCAGAAATGGGTTATGACACTTTTTATTGTTATTTTTTTCTTTGGTAAATTTTTTAAATTGAGAATATATTTTCAATTTCATTCTTTAACATCAAATTGGTTGAGAATTGAGCTTTTTAATTAAACTCAAGTCTATGATTTCATGGGTTATGAATTTGGAAGATTAACCCATGTTTAGAAGATTTTCTTAGGTCAATTACCGCGGATTAAAACAGTAAATTTACCATTTTATCCTTTAAAAAATTCCACACTCGGCCTTCTTCAATTATTGTGGATTGAATATTTTTTTTAATTGATCGAGGTTACTACTGTCCTTTTGGTTTAGGTAAGTTTTCAAGTTTATTTAAGGATTTGTAAGCCTCTTAGAGGTAGACAACTTAAAAAGAAAATATCAAGTAATAAAATTTTAAATTAGGGTTTTTGTGTAATTTTTATGTGGCATAATTATGTATTCATGTTCATGTTGTTTTTCTTGTGTTGCTTTTGTCTGCTTCAGCTATAATATTAAGTTATAAGTAGCCAATGTGTATTGATCATTCATTAAGCAAATAAACAATAAGAATTTATCAAACACCTTTGAAAAAATATTTCTCACCCTATCTTTCTCTTCTATTTCTACATGCAATTTTATCACATGTGTGTGACGTGAGGTGGGTGTTGCAAAAGTAACAAACATATTGATGAAGTCAGAAAAACTTTGATATGGATCTAGGTCTCTCCACGAATGGTTGATGGGTTGATGAGGTGACTAGATTTGGCCACTGATTGAAGGTTAGGGGTGATTCCATACGACTACAACAATAAGCACCCTAGCAGAATAGGAGATACTTTAATACTTAAGGTGGTAAATATATACGAGGAGAATAACGTATAAAAACAAGAGGTGTAGTAGAGTGTCTAGAGGGAAGAGTGTGTAGAACAGGGTAGGAGGGAAGATTGTGTGGAGCAGGGGAATAACAATAGGTATAAGAGCAGAGGTGTGTGTAGGAGAAGAAGAGAAATATGTGTAGGAGGAGAGGAAAAATGATGTTTGGTGGCTTTTTGTGGCCTCGTATCAGTGGTATAGAGTGAAAATGCAGCAACAACATACCTAGGCCTGCCATTTTAGCTTTGATTCTCCGCCGGTAATAGTCCCTCTGCAACACATGGAGAAACCACAGAGTTGATGAATCAGTAAACCATACAATGGCAAACCATGCCAGAAGAATCTATAGAGTAGGAATTGTAACCAGGAGTTTACCTTGACAAATACCAGAAAGATAAGGATTTCCTTCGAAGCCTGGACTGCAAGAGCATTGAACGGTGGAGCTCTGGTTGGTTGAATTAATGGAAGGATTCAGAAACTCACACGTAGAAGAATAACTTGAATTATATAATGATCCATTGTTGATGACAAGTGATTCATATTCCCTTTCGTCTATCCCCCATTCCAGCACTACGGGAACATAGTCCCTATCTCTCATGTCATGAGGGTCAAAGTTCCCTCCGAAAGAATAATACCTCCCGTAGTTGATCCGTCTTTGATCAATTAAATAGGCATACCTGCATTGCTTTTCCCCACTGCTTCCTTTTCCATCATCTAACCCCTTCATGGTTACATTAAAAACCTTGAGAAATGAAGGAATCCTGGTCTGGCAACAGTCGATCCCACTGCAGCTAGCCGTCACGCAATCACGGTTTTTGCCACAAATTGACACACACCCACCAATAGTAGATTG
>Ga0307516_10008308_pt1 | contig 11766 bp, 11 predicted proteins | sample 19_EM_MG_FD_203310 | JGI IMG/M metagenome (GOLD analysis project Ga0307516, IMG submission 203310) | Populus trichocarpa ectomycorrhiza microbial communities from riparian zone in the Pacific Northwest, United States - 19_EM | ecosystem: Host-associated > Plants > Roots > Unclassified | place...
TCTTGTCCTCGATCGAGGGGCAATAACGCGGACCGCTGCTCTTGATCTGGCCGGAATACATCGGAGAGCGATGCACATTGGCCCGGATCACATCATGGGTCGCCGGCGTGGTACGGGTGATCCCGCACTGGATCTGCGGGGTGGTGATGCGGTCGGTCATGACCGAAAACGGCTCCGGCGGATCGTCGCCGGGCTGCATTTCGACCGCCGACCAGTCGATGGACGTGCCGTCGAGCCGCGGTGGGGTGCCAGTCTTCAGCCGTCCCAGCGTAAAGCCAGCGCGTTCGAAGGAGGCCGAAAGCCCCATCGCCGGCGCTTCACCGACACGGCCGGCCGGCCAATTCTTTTCGCCGAGGTGGATCAGCCCGCGCAGGAATGTCCCGGTAGTGATGACGACGGCGCCGGCAGCGAGTTCGCGGCCATTGCCGAGACGAATGCCGGTGACGCGTCCGTTTGAGACGATCAGCTCGTCGGCCTCGCCTTCGACTACGCTGAGATTGGCGGTCTCCATGATCGCGGCCTGCATCGCCGCCGCATAAAGCTTCCGATCCGCCTGGGCCCGCGGCCCCCGTACCGCCGGACCCTTCCGACGGTTCAGCATCCGGAACTGGATGCCACCGGCGTCTGCGACCCGACCCATCAGACCATCCAAGGCGTCGACCTCGCGGACCAGATGACCCTTGCCCAGACCACCGATGGCGGGGTTGCAGGACATGGCGCCGACGGTCGCAAAACTGTGGGTGACCAGCGCGGTCTTGGCGCCCATCCGAGCAGCCGCGCTCGCGGCTTCGCAGCCGGCATGGCCGCCGCCGATGACGATGACGTCAAATGAGTCCTGCTGCGAAATCATGGCGGACTTCTATCGCGGGTTGAGGAATCCCGAAAGCGGGAAGTTTTGTGAAGCGGTCTGTTTCACATGAAACACCGGGTTCCAACCCGACGTCGGAAAATGTTTCACGTGAAACAAGTTAGCAATGAAATGAACCAAGAAATAATATAAAGAAATATTTCTATATTCTACTTGCCTACACAGAACTCCCGGAAGATCACATCGAGAATGTCCTCGACGTCTACCCGGCCCAGCAGCCGCCCGAGGCAATGCGCGGCAATACGAAGTTCTTCAGCCACCAGCTCCTCGCCCTCTCCGACAGCGCCTATGCTGCGACGCAGCGAAAACGCCGTCTCCTGCAACAATTGGCGTTGCCGGACACGGCTGATCAGCCCGCCCTCGCTGGCGCCGAAATAACCTTCCGCGAACCTGACCAGCCCGGCGATCAATTCCGGCACCCCGTCGCCACGACGCGCGGAAATCATAAAGTGCCGCTGGCCCGCCACCTCGGCCATTGGCCGACCCACGGAATCCAGATCGATCTTGTTGCGCACCAGCCAGACCGGCGCAGCCCCGCCATGATCGATTTCCTCAGCCGCCGCATCCGCGAGCCACAGCACGAGATCAGCTTCGCCAGCGCGGGCGCGGGCGCGACGCACGCCCTCCTGCTCCACCGGATCGTCGGTCTCACGGATCCCGGCGGTGTCGATCACCGTCACCGGATAACCGTCGAGATCGAGCTGCACCTCGATGACGTCGCGCGTGGTGCCGGCATGCGGCGATACGATCGCCACCTCGCGCCGCGCCAGCTGATTCATCAATGTCGATTTGCCGACATTCGGTGGACCTGTGATCGCAACCACGAGGCCGTCGCGCAAGCGCTCGCTTTGGCCCTGTGCTGCAAGCACTTCTTCGATTTCGTCCAAAAGCGTTTTGATCTTCTTGAGCGCCGGCGCGATCAATTCGGCGGGCACGTCGCCCTCGTCCGAAAAATCGATGCCGGCTTCGATCAGCGCGGACGCCTCGATGATCCCTGCCCGCCAGTCGCGCGCCTTGTCGCCGAGCAAACCCTTCAACTGCCGCAGCGCCTGGCGGCGTTGCCGATCGGTGTCGGCGTGAATGAGATCGTCGAGGCCCTCCGCCTCGGTCAGATCGAGCTTGCCGTTTTCGAAGGCGCGGCGGGTGAATTCGCCGGGCTCAGCGGCGCGCATGTTTTCGATGCGTCCCAATGCTGCAAAAACCGAGGCCAGCACGGCGCGTCCGCCATGGACGTGAAACTCGGCGACGTCTTCACCGGTGGCGCTGGCCGGACCCGGGAACCAGAGCACGACAGCGTCGTCCAATGGCTGACCGGCGGCATCCCGCAGCAGCACCCGGGTCACGATTCGCGCCGGCGGGATCCCGCCGCCCACCGCCGTCAGTGCTGATCCAGCCTGCGGGCCCGAGACCCGCACGATGGCGATCGCACTCGGCGGCCGGCCCGACGACAGCGCAAAAATGGTCTGATCCCGCGGATGCATCGCCTATTTGTGCCGGAGTGCTTGAAAAGGCAACGCTAATTGAATTCTGGGTTGTTGCGCCGTAGACCAAGGCGAGGACGTCCTTTTGGGTCGTTTGTTGCAGCACGGGTGCAGCAATTTTACTGCGAAAAGCCGGGAAGCTGTCCGCCTCTATCGCACCAATCGAAATAATCCATGTTATTTCAAATAGTTATACGAATTCCCGGCCGTACCGAACCATTTCTCGATGCTGCGCCTTTGCTGCAGCAACGGCTGCAACATGAAAAAGCGCGCCCCGTCTGCACGAGGCGCCCTTCCGCAAAGCCTGGCCGGTTGGCTCAGGTGTTCATCGAATCGAAGAATTCCGAGTTGTTCTTGGTGTTGCGAAGCTTGTCGAGCAGGAAGTCGATCGCATCCATGGTGCCCATCGGATTGAGGATCCGGCGCAGCACATACATTTTCTTGAGCAGCTGCGGATCGGTGATGAGCTCTTCCTTGCGGGTCCCGGAGCGCGAGATGTCGATCGCCGGAAAGGTCCGCTTGTCCGAGACCTTGCGGTCCAGAATCAGTTCGGAGTTACCGGTGCCCTTGAATTCTTCAAAGATGACTTCGTCCATTCGGCTGCCGGTATCGACCAGCGCGGTCGCGATGATCGTCAGCGAACCGCCCTCCTCGATGTTACGCGCGGCGCCGAAGAAACGCTTTGGCCGCTGCAACGCGTTGGCATCGACACCGCCGGTCAACACCTTGCCGGATGACGGCACCACGGTGTTGTAGGCGCGGCCGAGCCGCGTGATCGAGTCGAGCAGGATCACGACGTCGCGGCCATGTTCGACCAGACGTTTTGCTTTTTCGATCACCATCTCGGCGACCTGGACGTGACGCACCGCCGGTTCGTCGAAGGTCGACGACACGACCTCGCCCTTCACCGAACGCTGCATGTCCGTGACTTCTTCCGGACGTTCGTCGATCAGAAGCACGATCAGATAGCATTCCGGATGATTGGCGGTGATCGAGTGCGCGATGTTCTGCATCAGCACGGTCTTGCCGGTGCGCGGCGGCGCCACGATCAAAGCGCGCTGGCCTTTGCCGATCGGGGCAACGATGTCGATAACCCTTGCAGAAAGGTCTTTTCGCGTCGGGTCTTCGAGTTCGAGCCGGAAGCGTTGATCCGGGAATAGCGGCGTCAGATTGTCGAAATTGACCTTGTGCTTGGACTTTTCCGGGTCTTCGAAATTGAGCGTATTGACCTTGAGCAGCGCGAAATAGCGTTCGCCTTCCTTCGGGCTGCGGATATGGCCTTCGATGGTATCACCGGTGCGAAGACCGAAGCGGCGGATCTGCGAGGGCGAGACGTAGATGTCGTCCGGGCCCGGCAGATAATTGGCGTCGGGCGAGCGGAGAAAGCCGAAACCGTCGGAGAGCACCTCGACGACGCCCTCGCCGATAATGTCGGTTTCCTGGATCGCGAGCTGCTTGAGAATGGCGAACATCAGCTCCTGCTTGCGCATGGTGCTGGCATTCTCGACCCCGTTCGCTTCCGCAAACGAGACCAGCTCGGCTGGCGTTTGCGCTTTGAGGTCTTGGAGTTTCATTTCCCGCATTGGGATGGTCCTGTGGAGAGTAGCTAGAGGAGGGGTGCGAGGTGGCTTTGAGAAATAGCGGACGCGAAAAAGGAAGGTCCGCAGGTCTAAGCGAGGAAAGCGCCGGTGAGGCTTCGAACCTGATGCGGTGGCCGGCTCAACGAGGAGACCGGAACACAACCACATCCGCCTGCGTGGGGTGGGATTTGCCTAATATAGAAAATCAGCAGCCGGTTCGCAAGCAGGTGTGAATGCGGCCTAGCCGGCGAAAACCTAATCTAAAACGGCTTCACCACTACCAGGATAACGATCCCGAACATCAAAATTGTCGGCACTTCATTGATAATACGGTAGAATTTTTGACTACGGGCATTCCGATCGGCGGCAAAATCCTTGACGCAGCGGGAAAAAAAGCCGTGGACGCCGGACAGGATCAGGACCAGCAGCAGCTTGCCGTGAAACCAGCCGGAGGCGAACCAATGCCCGCTCCAGGCCAGGTAAAGCCCGGCCAGCCAGGTGAGAATCATCGCCGGGTTGATGATCGCCTTCAACAGCCGGCGTTCCATCACCTTGAACGTCTCGGATTGCCTCGAGCCGACCTCGGTCTCGCAATGATAAACGAACAGCCGCGGCAAATAGAGCATGCCGGCCATCCACGAGATGACCGCAATCACATGCAACGCCTTGATCCACTCGTACATCGCGCCTCGCCCGCTTAGCTATCGCTGGAACCGCTCGACCATCTCGCACGTTGCAAGAAAGCCGCTGCCAGTCTGGGACCGAGACATATCCTCAATGCACCGCTTCTCTTAACTAATAATTTTAGAATCTTAGGTTTGAGTCTAAGTAGCGGTGAATTGGACTCACAACAAACCGTCCCGCAATTGTCCCGGCTTATTCACATCCATCACCAATTCTGCGGGTGACTTGGATCTTTCGAATAACATTCCTTACATCAAACCCTTGCGCCGGTTTGTAGTCTGCTTATGCAGAGACAAATCCACATATTCTCACTATCGTTCCGGTCAGCGATCTGACTTATCCTTTTGTTGAGCCCTGTGAAGAAAAAGCCGGGTTATCCCCGAGAGGATGACCCAGGGCCAATTCTGTGGGTTAAGCTCCACAAGATTTCACAGGATACACAGGGGTTTTGGTGCCCACGACCGGCAATTATTTTCACCTCCATCTGGTCTCCGATTCGACCGGCGAGACGCTGATCACGGTGGCGCGCGCGGTGGCTGCGCAATATGCCAACGTGACCCCGGTCGAACATGTCTACCCGCTGGTGCGCAGCCAGAAACAGCTCGACCGCGTGCTTGATGAAATCGAGGAGGCGCCGGGCATCGTGCTGTTCACGCTGCTCGAGAAGGATCTGGTCGGCCGGCTGGAAGCCAAATGCAGGGACATCAACATACCGAGCCTGTCGATCATCGGCCCGGTGATGCAATTATTCGAGGCCTATCTCGGTGCGGCGACGACAGGCCGCGTCGGTGCTCAGCACGTCCTCAATGCGGAGTATTTCAAGCGCATTGATGCCTTGAACTACACGATGATCCATGACGACGGCCAGCATGTGGAGGGCCTGGAAGATGCCGATGTCGTGCTGGTCGGCGTATCCCGTACATCGAAAACACCAACCTCGATCTATCTCGCCAACCGCGGCGTCCGCACCGCGAACGTTCCGCTGGTTCCGGGCATTCCGCTGCCGCATCAGTTGGAAACCTTGAAGAAGCCGCTGGTCGTCAGTCTCCATGCCACGCCGGAGCGGCTAATTCAGGTCCGGCAAAACCGGCTGCTGAGCATGGGCGCCGAAACCGGCAATGACGATTACATCGATCGCCAGTCCGTCACCGATGAAGTCGCTTACGCGCGACGCTTGAGCGCCAAATTCGGTTGGGCGCAGCTCGATGTGACGCGGCGCTCGATCGAGGAAACCGCCGCTGCTATCCTGAAACTCTTTACCGACCGGCAACGGCAGCGGCTTCCGGAATGACGCCATCGCTATGAGCATCTGGCTTGGGAAAGACCCGTTGATCCTGGCCTCGCAGAGCCGCGCACGGCAAATGCTGCTCGCCAATGCCCGCATCGAATTCGAGGCCATTCCCGCCGACATCGACGAGCGCGGTGTGCAGAAGGATTCCGGTCTTTCAGCGCCCGGCGAGATCGCAAGATTGCTGGCCTGTGAAAAGGCGTTGTGGGTTTCGTCGCAAAATCCTGGCCGGCATGTCGTCGGCGCCGATCAAACATTGGCGCTTGGAGACCGGCTTTTCAGCAAGCCCGCCGGTCGAGCCGCGGCCGCAGAACAATTGCGGTTGCTCGCCGGCCAGCGCCATGAACTGCACTCTGCATTTGCCGTTGCGCGCGACGGCAGGATATTGTTTGCCGACGTCGGTATTGCCGGAATGACGATGCGGCGGCTGGGTGAAAGCGAAATCGAAGCCTATCTGGACCATGCGGGCGAGGCGGTGACGACCAGTGTCGGCGCCTATCAGCTCGAAGGGCTGGGGGTCCATTTGTTCGAACGTATCGAAGGCGACCATTTCACCATCCTCGGCCTGCCGCTGCTGCCGCTGCTTGCATTTCTACGCAGCCAGCATCTGCTTGCAGTCTGACGTCTGAACAAACGGCGATGTGAATGCTGATCCTTGGACTGACCGGCTCAATTGGAATGGGGAAATCCACCACCGCAAAACTGTTTGTGGAGGCCGGTGTTCCCGTTTACGACGCCGACGCTGCGGTTCACAAAATCTATCAAGGCGAGGCGGCACCCGCGATCGAGGCGGCATTTCCGGGCACCACCGTCGACGGCAAGGTCGATCGTGTTAGGCTTTCCGCCCAGGTGCTGCACAATCCGGCCGCGATCAAGCAGCTCGAGCAGATTGTCCATCCGATGCTGGGCGCGTCCCGCAAAAAATTCCTCGATGACGCCGAACGATCCGGCGCACCGGTGGCGGTGGTCGACGTGCCGCTATTATTCGAAACCGGTGGCGAAAAACGCGTCGATGCGGTGGTGGTGGTGACGACCACGCCGGAGGCCCAGCGCGAGCGAATTCTCGCTCGCGACAATATGACCAACGAAAAGCTCGATGCCATCCTGGCGCGGCAGTTGCCCGACGCCGAAAAGCGCCAGCGCGCGGATTTCGTGGTGGATACCTCGCACGGTCTCGACCCGGTGCGGGCGGCAATCCGGGACATTCTGGCCGAGGTCGTTAAGATGCCGCAGCGGCGGACCTGATTCGCCGGTTTCCCGGCTCTGCAAGAAAATCATGCGCGAAATCGTTCTCGATACCGAAACCACGGGCCTCGATCCCCTGCGCGGCGACCGGCTGGTCGAGATCGGCTGTATCGAGATCTATAACCGCATGCCGACCGGGCAGACATTTCACCGCTACATCAATCCCGAGCGCGACATGCCGGCGGAAGCGTTTGCCGTGCATGGGCTCTCCGCCGAGTTCCTGGCCAGCAAACCGCTGTTTCGCGAGGTGGTCGACGAGTTCCTGGAATTTATCGCCGACGCGCCGCTGGTGATCCACAACGCGTCGTTCGACATCAGCTTCATCAACGCCGAGCTCGACCGCATCAAGCGACAGGCGATCTCCCGCGACCGGCTGGTCGATACGTTGTTGCTGGCGCGCCGCAAGCACCCGGGCGTGTCGAACAGGCTCGACGATCTCTGCTCGCGTTATGCGATCGACAATTCCCGCCGCACCAAGCACGGCGCGCTGCTCGACGCCGAGTTGCTGGCCGAGGTCTATATCGATCTGATCGGGGCGCGGCAGTCGCAGCTGATCCTGGCCTCCGAGACCCGGGAGTCGCGGGCGGAACGGACCGGCGATACGCCGCGGCGGCAGCGCGAGACGCCACTGCTGCCGCGGATCACCGACGCCGACCGCGAGACGCATCAGGCCTTTGTCGCCACGCTGGGCGACAAGCCGATCTGGAATGATTTTCTCGGAGCTTAGCGGCGTTTAGCCGCTGAGCGTTTGGTGTCAGCTGGGCTTCGCGCCCGACTCGACCTGGGCGGCAGCCTGCCGCTCCATGTTCTGGCGATACAGGCCGACGAAATCGACGGGATCGAGCATCAGCGGCGGGAATCCGCCGTCACGGACCGAGGTCGCGATGATTTCGCGCGCGAACGGGAACAACAGCCGCGGGCACTCGATCATGACCAGCGGGTGCAGGTTTTCCTTCGGCACGTTGACGATGCGAAACACGCCGGCATAGGCGAGGTCGAACGAGAACATGACCTTGCCGGCGTTTTCCGCCTTGCCCTCGACCGAAAGCGTCACTTCGAACTCGTTTTCGGAGAGGTTATTGGCGCTGACATTGATCTGGATATTGATCGCCGGCTGCTGTTGCTGGGGCGCCAACGAGCCAGGCGCGTTCGGATTTTCGAACGACAGGTCCTTGGTGTACTGCGCCAGCACGTTGAGCTGGGGAGCGGCCTGCTCGGGAGGCGCGCCGTTACCGTTGGTCATGAAACTCTCTCCTGAAACGCTGGCGAGCGGAGGGCCTTGATTTTGGTCTGAATTCGCTCGGAGGGCGGAAATGCCTTTTTGTCGAGCGAGTGGCTATCATAGCCCCGCCTTATTCCACAAGGACGACGGATCGAGGGCAGGCCAAACAAAAGGCGATTTGTCACGGATATGGCTAATACGGTGCCGCCGGCGCCGCCGCCCCCAGCCTAAATAGTTGAATATGCGTGATTTCCAGGCAGGATCGGGTTTCCCCTTGCGGCCAAAACGCGCTACAATTCGCCCGCGCCAAAACGCGCCATTGGCCGGGCAAAGTTTCATGCCTACATGCTGCCTACTCAATCGATGATGTAATCTCTGCCGTTCCCGTGGAATATCTTACGGGAACGCCCGACCGCCGGCCCCGTTACCGGCGTTAGAATTAGAAAGCGAATACGACGTGGATATTTACACGATCATCTTCCTGGCGCTGGCGGTCTTCATCTTCCTGCGCCTGCGCAGCGTCCTCGGACAGCGCACCGGGGGCGAACGGCCGCCCTACGATCGTGCCGCGCCCAACGTCGTGCAGCGTAGCCAGGACAACAACGTCGTGCCGATGCCGGGTGCCGTGATTGATCAGGCGCCGCTGGCGCCGACCGCCGAGGTGACGCCGCCGACCGACCGCTGGAAGGGCCTTACCGAGCCGGGCACGCCGCTCGCGCAGGGTCTCGATACCATCGCCGCCCAGGATTCCTCGTTCGATCCCCGGCATTTCATCTCAGGTGCCCGCAGCGCCTATGAAATGATCGTGCTGGCCTTTGCCAATGGCGATCGCCGCGCGTTGAAGGATCTGTTGTCGAGCGAGGTCTACGACAGCTTCGACGCCGTGATCAAGGATCGCGAGAAGCACGAGCAGAAAACCGAAACGCGGTTTGTTTCGATCGACAAGGCCGAACTGGTGGGTGCGGAAGCCCGCGACAAGGCGGCGCAACTGACGATTCGCTTTGTATCGCAGATGATCTCGGTCACCCGCGACAAGACCGGCACCATTGTCGATGGTAACCCGGATAAGGTTGCCGATATCACCGATGTCTGGACATTCGCCCGCGACACGAGTTCCCGCGATCCGAACTGGAAGCTGGTTGGCACCGGAAGCGCCAGCTAACGCACCGAGCCTTGCAGGGTTCGTTGCAAGGCGGGCGTTGGCCGCGTTCGCTATCGCGTTGTCGCTTGCGCCTCTGGATACATTTGCCGCGCGTCACGCCCGGCCGCATTCACGCCCGCATCCGGCGATCGCCTCGCGTCCGCTTCCCTATCCCAATCTCGAGTTGCCGCTTCAAATCGGCGGCGGCCAATATACGACACTTGCCTGGTCCGATATCGCAGGCTGGAGCGAGGACGATCACCTCGCCGCCTACAGGGCGTTTCGCGTCAGCTGCATGCCGATCGCAGCCCAGACGCAGCCTGCGGCGGAAGTGAAAGCGCTGGGTGCATCGCTGCGCGACCCCTGCCGCATCGCGAAGGGCCTTGAATTGTCCGACGGCGCCAAGGCAAAGGCGTTCTTCGAGGAGCAATTTACGCCGTTGCGGATCTCGCGGCTCGGCGAAGGTGAGGGGTTCGTCACCGGTTACTACGAGCCCGTGATCGACGGCTCACGGACGCAGAACGAAGTCTACAGCGTGCCGGTCTATCGCCGGCCTTCCAATCTGTTCGTGCGCGGCACCAAGCAAAGCTCGGCCGGGCTGCCGAACAAGGGCCAGGTGTTCCGCAAGATCGGCCGGCGCAAGCTGGTGCCGTATTACGATCGCGGCGAGATCGAGGATGGCGCCATCGACGGGCGCGGTCTTGAAATCTGCTTCCTGAAAAGCCAGACTGATCTGCTGTTCTCGCAAATCCAGGGCTCGGCGCGGGTCAATCTTGATGACGGCTCGACCGTTCGCATCAATTATGATGCGCATAATGGCTACCCCTATACGCCGGTCGGCCGCATCCTGATCGAACGCAACATCATCCCCCGGGATCAGATGTCGATGCAGAAGATCCGGGAGTGGATGGAGGCGAACCCTGATGGCGCCAACGAATTGCGGCGGCAGAACAAGTCCTATGTGTTCTTCCGCGAGGTACAGCTCTCCGACAAGGACGAAGCGGTGGGGGCGCAGGGCGTGCCGCTGACGCCGGGCCGCTCGATCGCGGTCGACAAATCGCTGCATGTCTATGGCACACCGTTTTTCATCGAGGGCGAACTGCCGATCGACTCCGAGCAATCCAGGACGCCGTTTCACCGGCTGATGATCGCCCAGGATACGGGGTCGGCGATCGTCGGGCCCGCCCGCGCCGATCTCTATTTTGGCGCCGGCGTTGACGCCGGCAAGGTTGCCGGCCGCCTCAAGCACAATATGCGCTTTGTCGTGCTGGTGCCGAAGAGCCTCGACCCAATGGCGCGGGGCCGCACGATGCCGGTGCCGGACGCGCGTCCCTCGGAGAAAATCGCCAAACTGTTTCCGCAGCTTGATCCCGCCAAGGGTGCGGCGCCGGCCGCCACCGGCCCCGCGCCGACGTCGACCGCGCAGGCCGCTGTGGTAAAGCCGGTACCGCTGCCGGCGGCGCGGCCCAACATCAGGCCGGTTTCCCGAACATTCCGTCACCGTCAATTCCGCCGATATCACTGCTGTCGATGAAACGCCGGACTTCGAGCACGATCCCCGAAATACCGGTGCTGCCACGGCGCAAGCGTATCTTGAGCGAGGAAGAGCGCGCGCTGTGGGAGAGCGTGGCCAAGCAGGTCAAGCCGCTGCGCAAGCGGCCCCGCGCTATGAAGCCGCCGGAGACTGCGCCCGAGGCGGGATCACATGTTGCGCCCCGGCCGGCTTCGCCAAAACCGCTGGCGCCGTCGCGGGTCATTGCCCCGTCCCGGCCGGAGCCGCCGCCGCTGGCGCCGATCGGACGCCGCGAGCGCTCGCAGCTCTCACGGGGCCGGAAGGAAATCGACGCCCGGATCGATCTGCACGGCATGACGCAGATCCGCGCCCACCGGGTGTTGCTCACCTTCCTCCAGCGCGCGCATCATGACGGCTTGACCTTCGTGCTCGTCATCACCGGCAAGGGCAAAGTCGGCGGTGCGGAATCCGAGCGCGGCGTGTTGCGTCGCCAGGTGCCGCAATGGCTCAGCCTGCCGGAATTTCGCACCCTGGTGGTCGGATTCGAGGAAGCCCATATCGGCCATGGCGGCGAGGGCGCGCTTTATGTGCGGGTGCGGCGAGTCAGGTAGCATAGGTAGCGTGCCTCGCACCCGGCGCAGCGCTAGCCCGGGTTCGCGGATTCGTCTTTGAAAATGCGGATTTTGAGATTTTTTTGACGGCTAAGTAATTGATTTGCAACGAGCGGGGTCTTCGATTTCGGTC
>Ga0307516_10008309_pt1 | contig 11766 bp, 5 predicted proteins | sample 19_EM_MG_FD_203310 | JGI IMG/M metagenome (GOLD analysis project Ga0307516, IMG submission 203310) | Populus trichocarpa ectomycorrhiza microbial communities from riparian zone in the Pacific Northwest, United States - 19_EM | ecosystem: Host-associated > Plants > Roots > Unclassified | place...
CAACCGATTTCTTAATCTTAATCTGATGGAGAGTGGAGAGTGGAAAGGGGAAAGGGGAAAGTGAAAGGGGAAGGGATGAAGGGTGGACTGTGGAGTGTCGGGTCACGGGTGGGGAGTGGGGAGTGGGCACTGGGAATTGGGAGAAGGGAGTGATGAGTCAGCATAGGCACAACAATCAACAATTCAGCATGACAAGTGACAAACTCTTTTAAATTTCAATTTCACGTGAAATCGTGAAATCGATACGCCTTTAACGTTTTTTACGGTTTGACCCGATTTTATGCGAGTTTGACCGGGTTTGACCGATTTTACCGGTTTTCGAGTTTTAAACCCGATTTTACACGTTTTATGTTTTTTTAACTCGTAAAATCGTCAATTTTACGAGTCAAAACTCGTTTTTAACAACCATGCCAAAGAGCTTAAAACATTCTCTATTAACTTAATATTTTTTTGATATTTGAAAAAAAATTAATATTAAGTGCGGGCCAATATCTTAGTTTTTACTTATTTATGTAGCATATTAACAATTAACATTAATATTAACAATTAAAAGAAAAAAAACTAAAACAATTCTTTTTTACTATGAACCTAAACATTGTTGACTCATATAACATTCTTTATTAAATTCATTTACACTGCTCATGACACATTTTTTCTATATTTTGATGCTTATAATTTTTAAATTTTATATTTTGGTTGTGACATTTTATTTGTGTCATATTTCAATCACTACAATTGAAAAAGGAGAGAGAAAGAGAGGCTAGAGAGGGGGGAATTTTTTTCATTTTTTCTTTCAATTTTTTTTTTAAATTCATCCAAAAAAAAGGAGAAATTTGAGTGTGAAAAGGTTATGATAAATTAAAAAGGAAAATTAAGTGTTTTGGTGGGTTTTTTTGATAATAAATTAAGGGTCAGGATTTTAAAAAGGGGAGAAGAAGGGGATTGAAGAGGGCTTTGTTTCTCTAGCATCCAACACTTGTAAAACTATCCAATTAAGGTAATAAATGCCTTCAAATAGATTTATTGCATTGAGTTTGTGATTTTTTTTTTAATGAATTGGAGATGTTAGGCTTATTTGAGGATGAAATTGTGTTAATTGTGTAATGAATCAATATTATTGTGGTTGATTGATGTTTGTAAGCATGAATTATTATTGGGTAATGATTTGACTTCAAAAATGAAAAGGATAAAAATCTCTCCCTTATTGTCTTGAATTTCAGCCAAGAGGAAGAAATTGTAAGATTGAGAATTTTGATGTAATTAATTAGGATTGTAGGAGATTATGGTTAGATAAATATTAATTGATCGAAAAAGGTTGGAAAATTTCGAAAGAAAGGAGAAAAAGCAAATATTTAAACGAATTCGGTTAAATTATTTGAAGGCTAAAAATATATTAGTTATGAAGAAACGAATCAGATTATTTAGATTAAATAGTAAGTTGTATAAAGATGTATCGATTAAAAATAAAAACGAATGAAAGAAAAAAATTGACATTATACATGACTAGAATAAGGGACCAACTCGAGTGCATAGACATCAGGTAGGTGTTCGACACCTTGAAAGAAACTAGTAATTTTTTTGAAAAGTAATTTCATTATTTTTTTAATTGAATCTTATTCTAAAATGGAAAACAGAAAACAAAATTTGAGAGACTAATTCCCTGTTAATGGGATTAGTTCCCTGTTTAATGGATGATTCGAGAGATTAATTCCTCGACCAATGGGTGATTGAGAAAATTGATGCCCTAGTTAATGAGTAATTGAAGAAACTAATCTCCTCGATAATAAGGGTTAGTGCCTTAGTAAATAGACAATTAAGAATAAAAAACCAGATGATTGGTAAAAGATTAAAAACTTGATTTAGGCTAGAGATGAACTTAGTACGTTCATAGAATTGGAACAAATTAGCATCATATTATAAAAATAAGGGTATGATAGTAGTTAAATTGTTGAAAACTAAGGTTAGGATCATGTATGTAAACATGTAGATGCGTATGATATAATATTAAATAATTATTAAGTGAAAAGTTGATCATGCTTAATATAAAACTATTTTCAGGTTTTTTGCAACATCAATTTGAGAAGTAGACTTAATATTATGTATCTTTTGCAAAATTAGTCAACGTAATTTGGGAAAACAAATATTTTGTTGTGATGTAATTTTATAATCAAATTGTGTTTACTTATCGAACTTAATTATGGATATTGTATTTAAAGAAATTTGTCTCTTTTAAATATGTTTGTACATTTGTTACACTTCTTTAGATCTATCCATTTTAAGTATTTGTTTCATTAGAGCACTTTTTTTAATATTAGTAAGCATTTTTTTATAAAGCCCTTTATGATTATTATCGGTAGCCACAACTCTACTCCGTTCCTCATGCATTAATCAAGCATGTTGGATAGGGGTCCTCCTATTGGATGAGAAAAATAATGACCACATATCATATAAATAATGACCAGAAGTATCAACTCTGTCTTTAGAAGGTTTCAAGTCCTCTTCTTCATCATATTCCACTTCCATGAGAAGGATCACTCTCTTTTGCAAATTGGGTGATGGAGATGCTTTAATAATGGGGATGATTTTGTTCTGTATTGGTCGTGCTGGCCTTCCTGTTTGTCTTCTGTTCTGTTTTGGGGAGGAATGTGATCTGCTAGTAGGCGTTTGCAGCTGATCCCTTCTGCATGGCTCCTCGACTTGCATGGGGTTGTCTCTGTCATGCGTGCATCTTACGTCTTACAGCCTTCTGTTGGGTCTGTAATGGTTTGTGGGTTGCAATCTTCAGTTTCTGTTTCAGTTCTTGTTAATGAATTTACTGTACAGGCCGGTTGCTGTTGGGGTGTCCCATTTTATGCCTGGTTATCCTATGCACCTCTATCTACAGGTTGGGATTTGTATGGTGCAGTTTTGGGCGTGCATGGTGAAGGTTTTGCCATGCATGCCTTTCTACGAGCTGAAAATGGTTGTCGGGCCCGCCACTTTCCTATCGTTGGGGCTCTCGGTTTTCTCCAAGCGACTCGTCGCTACATGGCTGCATGGCTCATGCATAACGTCCTCACGTCTCTCCATTGGCTACCGGGTCCACTTTCGGGAGATGGAATTTGATTTTTGAGTTTAGTGTGTCAGCGTCTACTCTGTTTGGTTTGTTGATGGAATTTGCTTTCCTCGGTTATCCTTGGCACCTGTAGTTTTTGGGTTCCTGAAATAACTGATGGCTTATTTCTTTATTTTGTATTTTTCTTTGTGCTAGTCGGGAGCCTGTTCCCACTGGCTTGTTCTATACATGTGTAATATTGGCTTACTGGTTTTCCAGTTCGTCTATCTTTTTGATCTATAAAATTCTAACATTTGATAAAAAAAAAAGAAGAAGTAAAGGAGTCGCCACCTAGGGTTAATGGTCATAGAAACCTAATAACTCTTCAACTAAAGCATGGGTACGGGGTTGGCTACGTGGAGGGAAGATGAACTCAATCAACGATACCCCTCCAACGTCTAACTTATAGCCAGCTGTAATGCACATATTATTCATAGGAAAAATATCTAGTTTTAATGCACATAGGAAAAAAAAAGTGAAAGGAAAACAAAAATGAATACATAAGAGTCCATTCCTTGGTAAAATGGTGGCCTTAAGACTTGATAACGCACACAATAAAATAAGCACATAAGCAAATAAGATTTCAATTATCGAACGCAAATGATATAATTCTTGATTTTTACCACCTTTTAACGCAAGGTGAATGTCAAACCTAGTGGAATCGGACATGGACTATACATAAAGTCTCATCATCATCAGCCAACCATCCTTCTATGATATATATAACATGGAACACGTTATCACATAAAAAAAATTACATATACGAAAATACAATAAGGATGAATCGACACAAGATTTAAAAATAAAAATGGTCAAACAAATAACTTGTGGGTGAACCAATTAGAAAATACAAGTTTTAAATTGATCATTTAAAAATAAACCTCTCAAGGGTGAACCAATTAGAATTTATTTTTAAAGGATCAATTAAAAACAAACCGCTCATAGGTGAATTGATTAGAAAATGTGATTTTAAAACCAATTAGTCAAAATAAACCACTTATGGGTGGACCAATTGAACATGAGATTTTGAAAATGATCAATAAATAAAGAACCGCTCATGGGTGAACCAATAAAAAAATAATTTAAAAGGATCAATTAAAAACAAACTGCTCCTAAGTGAACCAATTAGAAAAAAAGAGGTTTTGAAACCAATTAGTCAAAATTAACCGCTCATGGGTGGACCAATTAAACACGAGATTTTGAAAAGAATTTGCCAAAAACAAACCGCTCATGGATAAACCAATAAGAAAACATAGGTTTTGAAATCGATTGACCAAAACAAACCGTTCATGATTGGACAAATTGAACATAAGATTTTGAAAAGGATCAGTAAAAATGACCACTCATAGGTGAAGTAATAATAAAAAAAGGTTTTGAAATCAACTGGTCAAAATAAACCACTCATAGATGGACCAATTAAACACAAAATTTTAAAAACAAGGATTGATTGAAAAACAAACCACTTATGAGTGAACTAATTACACACATAATTTTTAAAATGAATTTGACAATCCTTGAAATTCATCTAATATCAATAGTTAGGATGCAAAAGTAATCAAGCAATCCATTTTGATGGAATCATATCATATAAAAAAAACCACACAATCAAAATCAAAATAAAGAGTTCAGGATTTTATTTAATAAAATAATTCGCGAAGATGCATCATATGTAATCAATTAATAAATCAACATGAAATTATACATGACAACAATTAATCAATTAACTAGTCTCATAAATCAATGGTAGATCAATCATTCAAGTATCAATTTGGTAAACACCAGGACTGACACTTATGTCGGATAATCCTTCAAAACTAAATCACATTCCTATCCTCTCAGCTCTATAATGAAACATTGATGTAATCCTTATTTTTCCTTAGAATTACCTAAGGGGTCTCAGACCTCTTGAGTTTGGTGTGCTACAACTTTCAACATACATTGTATTCAATTAAACATCCATAAATACACATACAAGCATAATTATTTTTAGTTACAAATAGAAGTAAAATAAATAAATTAAAAATAAAATTCAATGTGAGAAATTAGTGAAATAGTTATTGATTTGCCTTGTTCAAGAATATGTAATTACTATTCCCCCCTAACAATACACTTGCATTGTTCACTCGATGCATATACTTCACTAGCCATCACTATTGACGGTCCAGAGAAAGACTTTGTGAGATTTTGACAAATCAATCTATTCACCAGGATGATCATGTTCTCATATGTCCATTAATGATGGTTATGTATCTCACGACCAATCAGGGAAGGAGATCGACAATGATGAAAACTCGGGTTATCCCTTTGGCTTTTAGACATTGCTACCGCGTTGGAGATGGTGATTGGTCAGGATTTGTTCAGCTAAAGGATATGCTCTTTTTTATGGTGGTTTCGAGGTGAACAATTATTGGATGATAGAGAAATGATGACTAGTTTGACAACCAATAAGGAGAGAGAAGAAGATGTGGGCTAAGCTTTGGTGTGGCGTGGTCTATAATAAGTTTATAAGCTTGTTTGGATGGACGACTAAGATGTTGCTTAAGTTGATCCAAGACTCTAGATCTAAGTAATTCTAAACTCAATCAACAACTTAGATCTTCTTGGGCTATGATAAGGTGTAGATGAGCTTAGATTAAGTCTTTGAATCAATGGTTAGGATTTGTTTGATGTTTTGATTTAATAACCAATGCATTACCTAGGTTATGAGATGTGATTCACATTCACATAGGCTAAAATAATTTTTTTAATATATATATATTGTTTTGATAAAGTTAAAATTAGTGTAAAAAACCATTTTGATTGCTAAAAAAACCAATTTTCACCATAAAAAAATATTTTTTTGATTCTAAAAAATGTTTTAATCGCAAAATGAAGTGTTTAACCCTGATATATTGTTTTTGATAAATTTTGACGTTGCAAATTACGTGTTGACTATAAAATGATGGTTTTAGCTGATTTTGCTGGGAATCTCGATTTTAACCATAAAATGATATATTTGACCTCGGTAAACCAATTAAGATTAATTTTAGAAAACATGGTTTTTACAATAAAATGATGTTTTGACTAAAACTTAATGGGAAACTCAATTTTTAACATGGTAGCTCAGTTTTTCCTTGAATTTGTTTTTGCAAAAGTTTTTTTTTTGTCCTAGAAACATTGTTTTTTATTTCTTTTTAGTGATGAGGTCAAAATAGGTCATGATAGATGCCTCATATTTATAATGCTTATGAAGAAACGTAATTGAAAAATGTCATTTTATTTGGCTTTGCATAGTAAGGTTGTAAAGAAAAGAAGAAAGAGAAAACACGTAAAAGAATAGACACAAAAGCATTTATAATGGATTGACACAAATCACATAAACATTATAAAAAAAAAAATCAAGTCAAATTGTATCTTCCAAGTTCATCTTGCAACTCAAACATGTATTACATTATCACAAAATCAAGATATTTTCAGGAAAAAAAATTACATTTATATGAAATTAAAGGATATGTAAGTAATCATTGCCAATGTGCCAAACCTTTCCACTTTTCTTATTCATTTGATTTCTTGTTTATTGGTATGGGATTTAAAGGCTTACTACTTTGCAAGAGCTCGATGATGGTTATTTGACTTTCTTTTTTATTTAAAGGCTTTAATTTTTGTATTCTAGATTCAATGGTTCCTTCTTTACTTAGCAAGAGCATATTGGAGAACATTGTTCTAGTCTTCTATAAAAGGCAACTATTTTTTTGGAGGATTTTCTTCAAATTTTTGCTTACAACTTCTACCGCCTTATTCATGTTTTGCTGATATGACAAGGAGTTGCGATGCTTCATTTTTCATTTTTGGCATATTTTTTCATCATCTTACCATTAAAATTATGAGCATTATCTATTATCAATAGTTTTGGCAGCCCAAATATAAATATTACATTTCTTTTAAATAACCGACACACTATTTTCTAAGTGACATGTATATATGAAGCAATTTTTACCCATTTAGTGATATAATCGATCACTAAAAAGATGAATCAATACTCATTACTAGCCTTTGGATTGATTGAACCAATCATATATATTCCCAACATAGCAAATAACTAGGGTGAAATCTTGTTATGCAAAGGTATAAGAATAACATTTATCTTGTTTGCATGAATTTATCACTTGTAATATCTTTTAACATAATTAATACCATCTCTCTCAATGGTGGTCTAGTAATAACAAGTTCTCTAAATTTGTTATGTCATCATGTGTCCACTGGTATAGGTGGTATAAATCCTTAATGAATCTTCACCATTGTCTTTCCTTGCCTTTTCCTTTTCGAGGCATCTTGTTAAAGTTAAACCCTCTTTTATATAAGATCTCACCATCTAAGTAAAAATTTATAGCCAATCTTTTACATGTTTTCTTATTTGTTTTGGAAGCTTCAGGTGGGTAATCTTCATTTTTAATTATTCTTTGATGTCAACACCACTCCAACACTACTTCTAGACATATTTGCTACCATTTAGTTAATATATCAATTATAGGTTCAACTTTATCATCCTCAATCACCACTGTAATGGACTCATTTGAAAACTTAAACTTTATTGGCTTGTAATCATTAACAACATTATCAACTTGATGATCAGTTATTGCATAACTATTTTTCTTTTCATATAAATGATGTCATACTTAAACAACATTACTTGTCATCGAGCAATGCAACTCGATAGATACAATTTCTTAAAAATCTATTTAAGGGGATCCATCTTGGATATAAGCCACATAGTATAGTACAACATATATTATTTGAGCCTACGTATGCATCATACTATAGCATAACACATCTTTTCAAGAGTTTTGTATCTCGACTCATAGTTTGTGAATTTCTTTCTCAAGTAATAAATAGTTTATTCTTTTCTTCCAAACTCATCATTCTAACCTAAAACATAGCCCACTGCTACATTGATGATCATTTTATATAAAAATCAAAGGTTTGTCAGGAACTTGTGGCCTTAACAAGGCCTTTAACAATCTTCATCTCAAACATTTGGATTTTTCTTCCATGATAGTCAAAAGATGAGTTCACATATTGCCGTCAACTAAGAGATAAAACGGGCAATGTAGTTCAACCGCCCCAAGAAGCTTCAAACTTTTTTCTCTATTTTATGTTCAGGCATAGTTTGAATCCTTTTGATTTTATTTTAATTGACCGTAATTCCTTTATTGCTTGTGACAAACCCGAGCAATCTGCCAGATCAAACCTTAAAAGTTCATTTTATAGGATAAAGCCTTGTTTGTATTTCTTTAATTTTTCAAAGAGTTTTTTTTTAATATATCAACATGATTCTTTTCTTCTTTTCATTTGGAAATCATATTATTGATGTATATTTCTATTTCTCGATGCATCAAATCATGAAATAAAGCCATTATAGCATATTGATATGTTGCCCCCATATTATTCAAATCAAAAGACATCATTTTATAGCAATAAGTCCCCTAAGACATCATAAAAGTTGTTTTGCTTTTGTCTTTCAGAGCCATTTTGTTTTGATTATAGCTTGAGAATTCATCTATAAAAGAGTATGTGGCATTCTGGAAAACATTGTCAACTAGCACATCAATATATGATAACGAGAAGTCATCTTTAGGGCTTGTTATATTAAGGTCATGATAATCAACACATATCTAAATCTTTCTATTTTTCTTGCTGATTGCAATTATGTTATAAATCCATTAAGGGTACTCCATAACTTCAATGAATCTAGTATCTTTTTTTTTTCACTTCCTTTTTAATTTTAATCAAAATATATGGCCTCTTCCATTTAAGCTTTTATTTGACTAGATTCATCAATAGCCTGTAGACCAAAACATCTATATCTCAACCTAGGATATTAGAGTAGGACTATGGAATAACATCTACAAACTCTTTCAATAAAGCCACTAGAGTGTGTTTGATATTGTGGCAGTTTTTGTGGTTGTGGTTTGAAAAAAGTTGTTTTTATAAAAAATACTTTTTGTTAAGGTTGGTTTGGTATTTATATATGTTTGGTTAAAACTGTGGTTGAAATTGAAGTTGAACAAAAAAGTAGTTTAATGTATTTGGTTAAGAATGCTTTTCAAATTGAGGTTATAAAATAATTTCAAAAAATATATATTAATATTGATGGTTTTTAATTTAAATATTGTAGATTTAACTACTGTTATTACATCATGAAATAAATAATACTTTATATAAAATATTTTTTATTGTTCCATTAAACTATCTACAATTCCATCACGTATGAAATACATCCGACAAGGACTACAATTTTCTTGGTTTCTTAAGCGCGCAACAACATCAGGTAAAATATAATCAAGAATAAAATTAGGATTGTGATCAAATTCTGCAAATACTACGTCATTAAGCGATCTCCATCTAATTTATGTAGTGTCATTTAATAATGTTAAACACTAATTTTTTGAATAAAACACAATTAAAAATAAAAAATTAATTTTTTTTACTAGGTCAGACCCGGTTCAATACATTTAGCTTTGAACCGAACCCCGTGCAGCTGGAATAGTGGAGGGTGACTCTACTATTCACGTGAACAGTGGAGTCACCCTCCACTGTTCACTTAAGTGAACAGTGGAGAGTGAATCACTCTCCACAGAAGTAGCGAGGAGCTGCTTTGTCTTACCATGTGTTGTAAACGCAGATAACAATGGGGCTCATAAACAGTAAATGATGTTTTCTTCATTACCAAACATGTTGCTCCTGCGTTTTGCTTCAAACGCAAACGCAACCTCGTAAACAAACATAGTCTAAATCTTTATTTTCTTACGTGATTATTAAAGTGTCGATGTTTAGCTTTTTTTAATCTTTTTTGGTACTAACATTGACAATTTCAAGTTTTTCCTCATTTTATTTGATAGAACATTCAAACAACTCAACTAGCTTAGCAAATTCTTGGATGTCCTGATCACTCTATTATTCTTCATCCATTGCAATTAAAGTTTCATTAACGTTAGGCTAAATGAATTTAGTGCATTTACTTTGAATTTTAAAATGGTGATAAAGTTGTTTATCCCTGTAAATAAAAGAAAATGTGCTTATAAAACTAAAAAAATGAAAATGAGATATTATTGAAAGGATATTGAATGACTTGATATTAATATTAAACATTGATAATAGCTTAATATAAAGGTGGTTTATTTTCCAATGTCTGGAACCATAAAAACTGATAAGGTAGAGTTAATATGGTAAAAAATTACTTAGATTTAAAGACAACATAAACCTCTTTCTCGAATCAATTGTTCCATTGTTCTTATTCTTCATATTTTTGAAGAAATAATCAGCATCAAATGTTTTCTCAATAGTGTTGATGGTAAGCTGTGGTAGCATGATGATCTCAATATTAAAAGGTGTTGAGGTTGGCTACTCAACTTGTCCCTAGTTTTCATCTTTGATCCCTGAGTATTTACATAAACAAATATATGTTTAATACCCAACAAGCCTCTATCATCTCCGTAAACAATAAAGGATGGCTTAGGAAATGTTATAAAAATAGAGGGAATGGCAATCTTTTCATCTACAAGGCCTTTCCTTTCAATATGAGACAATATCTTCTTGTGTTTTTTTTTATTCATGATTATTTGATAACCTTTCCTTAAGGCTTGAAACCAAGGCTAAAATATTGATCAACATTTCTCAAATTTATATAATTCACCCATTTAGCCAACCCATTACTCATGTTAAATTGTGGTAACCTATATTTCATGTAGACACATTATCCACCAATACCTTTGCCACAATATGATCCTTATATTTGACAGTTATATATAAAGCTTTATTGTGTCTTGTTCTTTGGGGCCCGAGCTCATCTTTTATAAATATAAATAATTGGTATCCTGAACTTTATCAACTAAATTCTTCATCGACTTGAACATGATATCATTGAGAACATAAGCTTCATTCAAGATTTTTTACAAAGCTTTGCGGTGTGCTTCTAAACTCAAAATCAAGGATAACAAGGAAATTCTAGCTGATATCTTTTTCAATTGGTCCATGATGCTATATGTATTGTATTTTATCATTTCAAAAAATTCCACAACTTCTTTATCTTTCATTGATTTATTGAATTCAACATTTTTTACAGGGGCAACTACTTTTTTTGCTTTATCATTTCTCTTCGGGAGTGAAACATCTCCATGTTGTTATTTATTTCCTCAACATCTACTATACTATTTAAGGATATCATTATCATAGCTCAAGATTCATCGATATGAGATTTACTATATTTATAAGGTTGTGTTTAGTAATTAGCTTACTCATCTAATATCTATATGTCTTTATCTGTCCCTTGAAGGTTCCTGTCATATTTATCTAATGTAAATCAACTCATTTCTAGATTCTAAAAGTGCCTAAAACAATTATGATTTGTACTTTATGATGAAACTCTTTACAATCATTAATATCATGGCCACTTTTCTTATGGAATTTATAAAAATGATATTTGTGAATGTTTGGTTATGTTTTCACTAGTTATTTATTAAAATCATCTTTTATCGACAAGATGAATAAATAAGACATAGACACTTTTTGTGTTGATTTTTATTTATCATACTTATAATTGTCAAAAGTCAACATATTCATAATATGGTTTGGAAATGGATTTATACTCATATTCAAAGAATTAAAGGGATCTTCAAAAGTAATCCATCTTTGGT
>Ga0307516_10008311_pt1 | contig 11762 bp, 13 predicted proteins | sample 19_EM_MG_FD_203310 | JGI IMG/M metagenome (GOLD analysis project Ga0307516, IMG submission 203310) | Populus trichocarpa ectomycorrhiza microbial communities from riparian zone in the Pacific Northwest, United States - 19_EM | ecosystem: Host-associated > Plants > Roots > Unclassified | place...
GTGAAAGGTGTTGAGGATTTTTTAGTGGGTTGAGCGGGGTTATAGGGTGGGGCTACAGGCTAAATCACAGCTTACTAAGGTGTCCGGGTAAGGGGTAGTGGCCGGTAAACCCCTACGGTACGTTAGGTCTGTGGAGAGAGATAATATTCGATTTCGATCTATCGCGCTTTAACACTCCAGGTTTTGTGCGCTCCTCCTCGCCGTACCGCCCCCATGGGGTTTCCATCTTTCCCGACTGCCGAAGAAGTATATGCACCAAGGAAAAGAACAAACAGGACAGGAATTAAGGATCGCAACGCATGACACAGAAAAGGGAAATCAGAAAATGCTCTGTCAGTACAAAAGAAACCAATCGCCTCTGTTCTTCCTCCCGTTCATCGTGTCGGTCATGATATCGTTTATGGTTTGAAAGTACCCAAGTCTGGCTTGGGGGAGTCCGGGTCACTAACATCGGTGCAGTCTGGTGTGTTGTGGTTTCTGTCGAACCGGATAAGCGCGAAGTGGCCCAGGCCTGTTGCTTGTAGGAAGTGGCGCAGTAGGTTTGTGTTTTCGGGTGCGGTGATGAATTCCAGGGACTGAATGTCTCCTGTGGTGGCTTTGCGGAGGAGTACCCGCTGCGGCGTCAGCAGCGGGCAGTCTCGTAGTAGGTGGTGAGAGGAGGTGAGGTCCGTGCCACAGGGGCATGGGTCTGCTGTGATGTTGGGGGGTGGGTCGGAGGGTGATCGGTTGCAGAAGACTCTCCATATTGCTCGTGTATCGGCCCAGTTCGCTCCATGGAGGTGGCTGGGAAACTTGAATGAGGGCTTTGAGAGTGATAGTTCTGTTTTCCACCGACGGAGGAGCTCTGCTCGTGCTTGAGCCAGTAGCCATGTCTTGGTGGTGAGCGCGAAGTGGCAGGGAATGGCCGAGGTGGCTCCCCGTTTGGCGAGTGTGTCGGCTCGTTCGTTCCCCTTGATGTTGCAGTGGGAGGGGCACCAGGTGGTGGAGATCTCCCAGCCCTGTAGGCTGAGGTCGCAAATCACTTCCAGGGCTCGGCGGGCATATTCGTGGTTGTGTTTGTTGAATTGTAATGTTTCGAGTGCTGCCTGGTTGTCCACGCAGATAATTGCTGTGGCTCGTGGTGCGGTGGTAGTGAGGAGGGATGTGACTGCTTCTTGGATTGCATGGAGTTCGGCGTCGTACACCTCGGCCCGGTTGCCTAGGTGGCAGCTGCCTTCCCCCAGCCGGTAGAGTTGTTGGTCCCCGCAGTAGAAGGTTGCCCAACCACACCCGACAGACCCATTCTCAAGTTTGGAGCTGTCAGTGTAGATGACGACGGTGTGGTTTGGTAGCATGTGGAGCCATTCTTCATGGAGCTGTTGGGGTGTTGTTGTTTTATCTGGGTTTGGGGAGGGGAGCACATTGGTTCCGTCCGCTGTCTAGGTGGTAGTGTGGTTCTCCAGTTTGCCTTGTACTAAGTGCTTGCTGAGTGTATAAAGGCGGTGGAGTCCTGGGAGGTTGGGGTGGGTTTCTGATAGGGCTTGTGGCGGGCCCAGAGCGTGGTGTTGGGGGAGGAAGTGAAGTCGGATGGCGTATCGCAGGGATAGGTAGTCCAGGTACGCCTCCATTGGTGGGAGTTGTGATAGTGTGATGAGGTTCGTCGTTCTGGTGTTGAGGGGGAGTCCTGTAATCCATTGGGCGACTGAGTTGTAGATGGTGCGTAAGGTTGCAGTGATCATCGGGGTGCCCGTCCACCATGCTTGTGATGCCCAGAACATTGTGGGGAGGATCGCCGTCATGGCCAGGTGGTGGGCGACATGCACGGGGATGCCCCGTAAGCGGTGTCGTAGGAAGTTGAGGCTGCCAAGGGCCCGGTTGCCCTTGGCTGCTGCCATGGTGGCATGGTGAGAGAAGCTGAGTGATTCATCGATGTGCACTCCTAGGTACTTGATTTGTCGTCAGGCCACAATGGTGTTGTTGTTGATTCTGAGGGGGGGGTGTGTGCTAAGGCTCCTGTTCTTATCTTTGCTGGTGAGAGGGAGGCAGTAGAGCAGTTCGGTCTTGGGTGGTGCGAAGGTTAGGCCAAGGTGGACTCCCCTGCTGAGGTGTTCTTCAGTCCTTTCTTCAAGGAGTGTGTTAGCTCTGGTGATTGTCGTCGACATTTGGACCATGCATACGTCGTCTACGTAGGATGTGTCGATCGCGTCGTGGGATTGATGGCTCCTCTCCAGCATGGCATTGCTGTAGATGAGGAACAGGGCTGGGGAGACTGGGGATCCCTGGGGCAGCCCGCACCTGTATGGTTGGGGCTGTTCTGATTGTTGGTCAAAGCCGAAGGTGATTTTCCAGTCAGTGTTGAAGACAGTGACCCACTCCGTCAGGTACTGGGGTATGCGTCGTTGTTGCATAACCTCCCGGAGTGTTGCTGGGTGGACTTGGTTGAAGGCGCCCTCGATGTCGTGGGTGAGGACGGCCGGTCGTAGTGGGGTTTTGTTTGCTGTTTTCTTCTGGCTGATTGCCCTAGCGATAGGGGTGATTGTTCTGAGTAGGGCGTCGATTGCTGAGTTTTCTGCCTGGGCCCCCATCTGTGAGGGGTGTGTGGCCCCACAGGTGAGGGCGGCCTGGGAGAGCCGCTTGGTGACGATGGATTCGAGGAGTTTTCCGAAACATGATTGGAGAGAGATGGGGCGGTAGGACTTGGGGTCGGAGTATGTCTTCTTGCCAGGTTTGGGAATGACCACGCAGTTTGCCATTTTCCATTCTGGTGGATGGGTGCCCCAGGTGAGGCAGGCTGTAAACAGGTGCGGGAGGAGGTGAGGGGCCACCGTATTGAAGTGGCATAGGATGGTGTATGAGATGTCGTCTGGACCAACTGAGGTTCCATACTTCAGGTGTACAATTGCCAGATGTGTCTCTTGTATTGTAACTGGCTTTGTGTGGTGGCGGATGTCCTTTGTGGAGGTGAGGAGGCCAGGGGGGAGTCGTGTTCGTGGGGTTGTATTGACTGGGGGAAAGAGTGCATTGCGTAGCGCATCGCATTTGCCTCTGAAGGTTGTTTGCCCGTTAAGGGGGGGGATTGGTTTGTGGTGTGTGTTGTGGTGGTAGATCGTTTTCCAGATGGTCTTGGATGATGCGGCTTGGAGCTGTTGGATTCGGTACGCTGTTTTAGCGTTGCGTACCATCGTCGACCATTTGTGCTGTTTGTGTTGTCTGTCTTTCCGGTTGGTGTTGTTGGGTTCTTGGCGGGCTCGTCTCTCTGCTCATTTGACTGCTCTTTTTGCCAGTGTCAAGTTCCGGTTCCAGCATGGTGCTTCCTGCCTCCATGGATCTTTCATGGGGACGGCGTGGTTGGTTGCTTCGTGGATGAGTTGGGTAATGTTGGTGACGGTGCAGCGGGTATCCTCGGTTCCTTGGAGGTTTGAGAGGTCCATCCGGGCAGCCTGTATGTGTGAGGCGAAGCTTCCCCAGTCGGCCTTGCGCCAGCAGCGCTGGGCCTTCTGTGGTGCTTCGTTTGAGGGTAGGGAGAGGGTGGCGGTCAGGGAGCTGTGGTCCAAGGTGGTGTCGTGATCGATTACCAGGGTGAGAACCAGCTGTGTCGTCCTGCCCCTGGAGAGGCATAGGTCAATGGTGGAGGGTTGCCCCCTGTTTCTGGGGTGGTGGGTGGGGTTGGCTATTTCGTTGTGGAGATGGAAGTTGTTTTCCGTGAGCCAGTTGGCGATGGTGTGGCTGGCCGGGGAGGTGCGTGCTGATGGGGGCAATGGGCCCTGCCACCACGTGTGGTGGGCATTGAGGTCCCCCATCAGGAGGCAGTCTGTTGGTAGGTCAATGGTGGGGAGGATGGCTGCTACTGGGTCCGGTCGTCCAGGGCAGTATAGGTTGTATAGGGTGAATGTGGTGGTATGTTGTTGTTGGAGGGATGTGATGGTGGTGCCCACGAAGGAATCCTGGGCCGTAAAGGTGGTGGTAGCACTGAGCCCAGGCACGCAGTGGACATATGTCGCACATCTGGGCCGTGTTGGTGTTGGGGTGAACATGTCGAAGTTAGGCATAGTGGGAGGGTTTCCATGTCTATCGCACCATGGTTCTTGGAGGAGGCAGATAAAGTTTTCGGGTTTTCTTGCGAACTCTTGTAATGCTGAAATCGTAGTCGCTTGGCCTCTCGCACAGTTCAGGAGCTGTACGGACCCGACGTTGTGGAAGGGCATTTTATTCGGTCATTCCCGCCATGGGGGCGTCTCCCGGGGTGGTCATGGTCATCATATTCGTGTTGTTGTTGAAGGATCAGATCTTAATGCGTGTGGGGTAGTTGGGGTCGCTGGCCTTGTGGGGTGCGTCACAGTTGGTACAGCAGATTGGTGGGTGGGTGCAGGTGGGGCCTCTCTTGCAGGCTGGAATGGTGCATGGGTGGTCTTTTGTTTCGTGGGCATCCGTACAGACCGCACAGCGCGACAGGTTTTTGCACAGGGCGGCGGGGCGTCCGTAGCCCTGGCAGTTCCGGCACTGGGTACTTCTTCCGTATGAGATGTAATCGTCAAGTTGGCATTCGCGGTTGCAGATGGTGAGGTAGTGTCATCCAATATCAGCCTTCTTGGTGCTGCCGCTGAGGGTCATGACTATCGTCGAGGTTGCTTCCTGTTCGCGTCGGTCTGCCGGGGTGAGCCAGCATGGCGTCTGGCACTGGATCAGCTGGGGGTAGTTGGTGGTGATGCTGTCAGAGATGTCGGGCAGTGGGAGATGGGTCAGGACTCCGTGGAGCAGGAACTGGCTGAAGCACTTCCGGATTTCGACCTTCTTGTACTTGCCGTAGTAGGTGAGGGCGTCGGCGATGATTGTCGTGTAGTCTTCATAGATGATATTGTTTTGGGTGTTGGTGGTGGTGAAGATGATGGATCCACACATGGTTACCCGGGCACGGAGGAAGGGGGGGGCGGTTACGTCCTGGTTGTCGACCAGGGCTTTGTTGACTCGGTGGAGGGCTGCATCCGCGACGACTTGGCAGGTGATGTAGTCTCGTTCAGCATGGGTGGCGGCTTCGGCGGGGGACGCAGCCGGGAAGTGGCACGTGACCTCGCGCTTGGCTTGGGGGTACATGGTCGGGATAAGCTTGGGTGTGGCGGGCTTCCTTCCCTGGGTTTTCTTCTTCAAGTTCTCCCATCCTTCAACGTTGGTGGCGTGTGTGGCGTGTTCGGTTGGTGGGTGTGGTTGGGCGGTGGGTGCTTTGGTGGCATCAGCGTATGTGTGGGTGCTGGTGCCATTGTTGGTCGGAGGGCTGTTGGCGTTGTATTTGTTCTCAGTGGCTCCCTTCCCCTTTCTCTTCCTTTCTTTCTTTGGGTTGGGGCCGGTGTTGCTTGGGCCCCAGTTGGCTTAGCAGTGGTGGCGGGGCCCTGTGCAGCAGAGAGGAGTTGTTGTTGCATTTGGGTGACTCGGGTGCCCAGCGTGGCGATTTGCTTGGTCAGGCTGTTTGTGGTGATTTGGAAGGTGGTGTTGTTTTGGGTGAAAAGTACAGAGATCTCGGCACTAATGGTTCTGGTGAATTGGTCTAGAAGATTGCTGGTGATGATTTCGATGTCGGCACGGAGTGCTGTGTGCTCTGGGCTGAGTGGGGCCGCCATCTGGGGGGCAGTACTGATGGGCTCGTCCTTGTCGCCTTCGATCGCCTGCATTGAAGTGACGTGTTCCGTGTGTTGGAAGTCCATGGCGTTGTCGTCGTCTTCTTCCCTTCCTTCGTCTTCAGAGTCGTCGGAGTCGGAGTCGGAGTCGGTGTCGTTTTCCTCGCGTGCACGCTTTGCGGGGGAGGGTGACCGTGAGGTCGTGACCATAGGAGGTTGAAGGTGGTGTCGGGAGGGGTGCTGCTGGGAGCGGGCTCTTGGGGTGCTGTGCGCAGAGATTTCAGTGGTGGCCGGGGTGTTCGGGCGGAGGAAGGCGTCGAGGGATCCTTGACTGGGGTTGTTGGTGGTCATGAAGCCTTTTAGCAAGGTGGTGATAGTTTGGCGACGCGAGCCAAAATCACAAGAAGTAGGCGGCGATAGGAGGGAAAATTCCCAGGAGGGTTCCGGAGGGGTGTTACACCTGAACAAATTATCACGAGTACGTAGCTAGAAGGAGAAGATTCTGTGGCTAAAGGACAAAGGAGGCTCAGGCCGTGGCTAGGGAATCAGAGAGTCTAGGCGGGAGATAAGGAAACAGAGTCTAGCCCGCGGTCGAGACACCGGCCACAGGAGTTGGAACTCCGAGAGTGAGGGGAACAATTTGTATAAACGAGCAGCTGCTTTTCTCATGCAGTTCCGGAAGTGGCCCCACTACCTCAGGGAGAGGAAGCCACATCACCTCAGGGTGAACGGAAGCTCTGGACCGGAGACCCCGCTCGGCTGCATGGCCCTCATGCAGACCACCTCACCTCAGGGTGAGCGGGGAGCTCTCGGGCCGGAGTCCCCGCTCGGCCGCATCACACTTGCAGCAATACAAACGGAAACTCATCTCCCTTATCTACACCCCGACCATGACCAATGAATCCGCCCACGTTCCAAAGAGGGGCAATCACCTCGGAGGAATCCAAGTCCGACTCACCCGTACCTTGAGGAGGAGACACACGCCTTCCCCCGAGAAAAAGTAAGGTCCGAATCACCACTTCTCACTCGCGCGCTCGTGGATAAAAAGGAAAAAGATTTCTCGCCTCAACGGAAAGAAATCGGAACGAACACCCTCACCAAAAACACTACCCCCGAAAACCACACACAAGATCTAAGATTATTCCGCTGTGAATTATCAAGAGTAGCCTGATTACCTTTGATTCTCTCCACGCTCTGGTTACAATACAACCCCAGTGTCACACTATAATCTTGATCTCAAAAATCACCCTACTTTCATGACTTGCTTCGACGACACCTACTTCGAAGACCACCTCTACCTACTCGAACTATCTACCTTCTTGGAACCTAAGTCTCAGTACTCCTTCGACTATACGTTCCAATCAATCGATAGCGAAATAGCCAGCTACGAACAGTGGGATACATTCAGCGACGGACCTATCCCTACGCCCTACCAAGAAGGCGACCACGAGCCCTGGAACTGGTATCCGCAATACTGGCTCAACTGCGCCCACAGCCACAAAAACGCCGAGTTCACAGAAAACAAGCTCCGGGATCTCTGTGACTATTACTTCACCGACGACGAAACCATCTACACAGGACACTTCCTCGACCGCTATTGAGCCATGACAACCTCTTCGGACTTTAACATGCTCCAGCTTGAGGCCCCACGGGACCTACTCCAAATCACTGACGGAACACCAAGGCCGGAACAAGTGGTGGAGATAGCCAACCTCGCAGTTTGGGTCAGGAACCTGGTGAACCAGCAGCGACAAGCCAAGAACGACTTACAATGGCTCACGGAGCTGTTCAGTGACGCCTATGACAGAACCGACCGACGAACGCGGGAAATTGAACAAGCCTACCAAACCTTGGCAGAAGGCACTAGGTACGTATATGACCGAGTCAACGCTAATGAAAAAATAGCGGAAGAATGGGTACGTAGCGAGCTGTCAAAAGCGGCGAATGCATACCAATCTCTCGCCAGAAACATCTGGCAGGCCATCATCGAGCGAACCAATGAGGCCAACGAGCGACAAATATGTCAGGCCACTCAGCTGGCCTGGGTAAACGATGCCCTGTCCTTTCTGGCGGAAGCTAATACGGCCCGGAATCAACACCTGGCCAACTTTCAGGGAAACGTGGAGCTATGGGCAGCCGCACACCAGAACCGAGTGGCCACCCTGGAAAACCAACTCCGGGAAGCAAGGGCAGAAATCCAACATATTGCGACCAGAATCCCGCTACCCGCAACGCCACCAGTACCGGTGGGACCACCCGCATGGAGAAGTCCCATCCGGCAGACCAGCACCAGTGCCCTATCGGCCCACTTACCACCAGCATTGGGAAGCCCGCTACAACTGAACCCGGAACCGAGGCCCCGCAGACAGAGACCCCCGGCGGTACCCACGACGCCGGAAATGAGGCAGCAATTGGAGCAACTCAGACGCCACATATCCCCAAGGCCATCAGCACCTGAGCCCGAGGCAGGACAAGGAGGAAATCCCCCCTCGACATCACCTGGATCATCCGCAGGACCTCCTTCGGGCCCGCCATCCGAATCACCCCGACCGCCTGCCAGGCACCCCCACTCCCCATCGCCACCTAGGAATCCCGTGCCTACGATTACCACGCAGGACCTCGTACGGCTAGTGGCAGAAGGAGTGGAACGGGCACGACAGGACCGACCAATGCGACCCGAACAGGGGAATATTGCCCGATTGAAAATGAAGAACCCAGAACCCTTCGACAGGAAGAGCTCGACCGCCTTCAATCAGTGGTGGGAAGCGGTCACCATGTACTTAGGATTCTACCCCGAAACGATGGACTGACAAAAGATCGCCTGGGTCGGAACGCTTTTGACGGACACCGCCTTGGCCTGGCACCTGCATCGATACTGGGAACTCCAGGACAATGACACCTGGACCAACTACGCGGCAGCCATCTGGGCCGAATACCATAACGAAAGAGAAGCGACGGATGCCCAGCTCAAGTTAGGGCAATTGAAATACCAAGGGTCGATCAGGACGTACATGACGGAATTCCGAGCGCTCAACAACTTCGTACGAGCTACAGGGGAAGGTTTGAAAGAAAAAGCCGACTTAGCAATACCGGACAGCATACTGGATATGCGGTTCAACCAGAATCCGGAAGACCTCGTGGAAGATGAGCAGTTCCTACAAGCCACTTATAGGGCAGGCATACAAGTGGAAAAGAAGAAAGCCCTCAAAGGAGCAAGAGAGCTGGTGAAGGGTACACAGCCACCCAAGGACGACCGGAAAAAGGACGGTCAGGGCAGAGGAAGCTCAGACAATACCCGAAGAGGCAAGGAAAATGCAAAAGAATCCGACCTCCAGAAGGACGGCGCTATGGAACGAAAAAGCCAGTACGGAGGTCAGGCAAGATGGGCCTCGAAAGATGCCGCGCTAGCGGACGTACCAGCAAAAGAACAGCAAGAATACGGCCGGAACCGGGATGACTGCTGGAGATGCGGCAGAAGCACCCATAAGACCTATGAATACTTCTCCTTCAATACCAAAAAGGGAACCGCACTACCTCCGGCCCCCTGGAAAGCCTCGGCCGTAATACAGGGAAAACAGAAACGATCGGAAGAACCAGAGGAGGTAGCGCCCGCCAACAAGCAGCAGAAGGTTGCGGCAGTCGAAACAATGGACACGGACGCAGTGCGACCACTCTGGGAGGACTCCGAGTCGGATTTTTAAAGAGCAGGGTCCCGCCGCAACCCTTAGCCCATGCAATAATATGTGGAGCATCCCGAAAACGGAAAAACGAGGAACCAAGCGCTGGAACCCCGAAGAAACCGAGAAGGACACCCTGCAGCGGCACTTGCCCGGTAATTGAAATGGTGCTACACCAAGGCCATATAGGGCACCAGATCAGGGCATTACTGGACACAGGCTGTTCGATAGCCTTGATCAACGAACAAACAGTGGGCCGGCTCGACCTGGAACGGAAGAAACACCAGCATGCCCGCAGCATCAAGAATTTCACAGGAGAAACAGTCAAAGGAGCAGGCCAATATTATATTTTTTTTTTGGGGGGGGGGGGGGGGGGGGGGGGGGGGCCGGGGGCGGGGGGAGGGCGGCAGGTGCCGGTCGAAGTGGGGCAAAGCCGATGCTCCTTCAGCACCGAAGGCACTACTCCATGGAGAAATTCGAAGTCTGACCTATGGACCCAGGAATCGACATCTTCCTCCCTTTCGAATGGGTAACGGCGCACCCACCACAAGGCGCCTGGACAAACAACGAAATACGGTTCAACAGTGCCCAATGCTTGGAAAATTGCACCAAGCACAAAGTAGGGCAGTTCTCCCAGACCTGGGATGAAACGGTAGCAACGGACCCAGCGGCCCACCTCATAGGATACGTCTCGGCTGCATCAGATGAGGACGCAATCAAGGCAGTGCCGAAGGAATTCCGCCAATACTTAAGAATCATGGGGAAGGAGGCAGCGGACGCTCACCCCAAGCATCGCCAGTACGATTGCAAAATCGACCTCCAGAAAGGTAGCACGGCTCCCTGGGGACCCATCTACCCACTCGTCAGAAGTAGAACTCCAAACTCTCCGAGAATGGCTAAAGGACATGGAGCGAACAGGAAAAATCAAACGCTCCACATCCCCCGCGGGCTCCCCGATCCTCTTCGTACCCAAACCTCACGGAAGAGGACTCCGCCTATGCGTGGACTACCGGGCGCTCAACCGCATCACAATCCCAAACCGTTATCCCTTACCACTGATGCAGGAACTGCAGGATCGAGTCCAAGGAGCCCGATGGTTCACAAAAATGGATCTCAAGAACGGGTTCCACCTTATCCGGATTCGGGAAGGCGACGAGTGGAAAACAGCGTTTAGGACCCACTATGGACTCTTCGAGTTTCAAGTAATGCCGTTTGGATTAACAAACGCTCCATCCACCTTCCAGGATATGATGAATGACATATTCTCTGACATGTTGGACGTCGGGGTGTTGGCCAACATGGACGATATACTCATCTACGCCGACACCGAGGAACGGCACGACAACACCGTAAGAGAAGTCCTAAGAAGGCTGCAGGAAAACAGCCTAGCAGTCTTGCCGGAAAAATGCGTCTGGAAAACCCAGGAAGTAGAATTCCTGGGCTACATCATTGGTCAAGAAGGGATCAAAATGTCACAAGAAAAAGTGGAAGCAGTGCTAAGTTGGCAAAGACCGAACTCCCTCACGGAAGTCCAATCGTTCCTCGGATTCACTAACTTCTAGCGACGCTTCATCCAAGACTACTCCTGAGTAGCAAGACCCCTAACGGAGTTGACTAAGAAGGAGGCAGGAAAGGAATGGACTTGGAATCCAGAAGCAGAAACGGCCTTCAAGGAGTTAAAACAGCGCTTTACAACAGCGCCAGTCTTAGCACACTTTGACGCATCAAAGCTGGTGATCATCGAAACTGACGCATCGGATTTCGCAATCGGAGCCGTACTATCGCAACGAGACGAGGAGAACCGCCTACACCCAGTGGTGTTCCACTCCAGAAAGTTCCAGCCAGCAGAAATCAACTACGAAATCCATGACAAAGAACTTCTGGCAGTGGTAGATGCTTTTAAACACTGGAGACAGTACTGCGAGGGTGTGACTCACCAGGTCCAGGTCTACTCGGACCACCAAAACCTAGAATACTTCACAACAACAAAAGTGCTGAATCGACGACAAGCCCGCTGGGCTGAAGAACTGGCTGACATCGATTTCAGAATCTATTACCGACCAGGAACCCAAAATGGAAAACCAGATGCCCTTTCTAGGCGTTCAGAGTACCGCCCTGAAAAGGGGGGGGGGGGTAGAAAACCAGCCAATAACGTCAGTTTTGAGGAAAAACCATTTCGAAGAATGTTTGGCAAGTACCTTCATCTGCTCATCAGCCCGATTATCATCACTCCCAACAAGAAAATAGTCAAAGGAATTCCTGGAAAAGGTCAAGGAAGAAGGAAAAAAGGATAACGACTACGAGCAAGCAATAAAACAGGAGGCAATGGCAGGAGAGCCGGCACCAAAGGACCAGAAGGTCAAGGAAATAAGTGTTACACCCTAGTAAATAGTTGGAAGTACGTAGCAAGGGAGACTCATCACGGGCCTTCGGAAGGACACTCGTGCCCTCTGAAGCACGGGAAATGATGTCAGAGAGTCTAGGTAGGAGATCGAGG
>Ga0307516_10008312_pt1 | contig 11762 bp, 9 predicted proteins | sample 19_EM_MG_FD_203310 | JGI IMG/M metagenome (GOLD analysis project Ga0307516, IMG submission 203310) | Populus trichocarpa ectomycorrhiza microbial communities from riparian zone in the Pacific Northwest, United States - 19_EM | ecosystem: Host-associated > Plants > Roots > Unclassified | place...
CCGAGGTCCGTCCAGTGATCGACCGGGTCCTGCCATTGTCGGACATCCACACCGGTTTCAAGGTGATGATGTCGGGGGCGGCGCTGGGGAAGATCGTGATTCGGCCGTGACGCCGCGATGAACCGGTATCGGCCCGCGGAACGTGGTGTCGAGGTGGACCACGAGCTTGGGGTCGAGACTTCCCGGACCGCCGCGAGACCGCGCTGCGACCCGCCGATCTCGACCCCGGGGGCTCGGTCGCGACGGCCGCGCTGTCCGGCCTGCTCGAGGACGCCCAGATGCATCTGACCTACCCGTTCCTCGGCTCGCCCGGCCGGACGTCGTGGACGGCGGTCCTCGACGCGGTCCGGTTGGGTCCGGACGACGACGTTGCGGAGGTTACCGCTGGGCAGGTCAGGGCACTGGTACAGCGCCTGATCGCCGCCGGGCAATGGCACGGCGGCGATCCGGACGTGCTGGTCGTGTTTCGACTCCGGCTACGACCTGGCCCGGTTGGCGTTCCTGTTCAGCGATCTTCCAGTTGAGGTGGTCGGCAGGATCCGGGCCGACCGGATCCTGCGAATGCCGGCTCCACCGCGCGAACCAGGTTCGCAGGGGCGCCCACTCAAGCACGGTAGGGACGGCTCGCTGACCGTGACACGTGGTCTGACCCGGCGGCGGTCACGACGACCGACACGACCCGCTACGGCACCGCCATCGCTATCAGCTGAGACCGGCGGCGCCCGAGGCTGACGCATCGAGCTGCGTGGCTCGACTATAAGGGCAAGGGAACGCCCCTGCCCCACCCGGTCGACTCACTCCCGCCCGCGTCCGGCGCGGGTTCCGGAACCTCCGGCCGAAAACCCTCAGTCCCGCGAGAACACCGAAACTCTCCGCTGCCGGACCCGGCCGTCCACCAGGAACCAGGAACAAGACCCCCGCCACCCGTTACGACGTCGGCAAAACCACCCTGCGAGACAAAACCCTCAACGGCCGTCAAACGCACACAGGTTAAAGATCAAGCTGAGGTCAGTCACGCCGCTTTGATCGGCATCCCCAGAACGCCGCGCAGCGTGAAGTTGGAGCTAAATTCGATATCGCCCGCGAACTCGTACTCTGGCAACTTGTCCAACAACCGATTCAACCAAATCCTCATCTCTGTCCGAGCCACATGAATTCCAAGGCAAATGTGAGGACCAAAACTAAAGCCAATATGTGCTCTACGGGGGCGGAAGATGTCGAAGGAGTCCGGGTTGTCCCAGCGAGCAGAATCGCGATTCGCGCAACCTAGTAGAGCCATGATCTCGGAACCTTCGGGGATCGTAAAACCCTCGACCTGCGACTCGTCGCTACATGCATTGCGTAAAACCGCCTGGGAGATGGTCAACCAGCGGTGGACCTCCTCGAGTGCGGCCGGAATAAGCGACCGGTCGGCGACCAGTGCGCGACGTTGGTCAGGATGGCGTCCCAGCGCATACAAGACCAGCCCCATCATTTGTGCCGTACTCTCATTCGCTGCAAGAGTCAACATCGTCCCATTTGCTATCATTTCCCGATCAGGCATGGATGGCGCAAAATCGTCGAAAACCATTTGGGCCATAAGCGTTTCGTCAGGCACTCCCAGCGCACGGTGTTTTTCGATGATGCTGCCGATGTACGAGTTTAGAGCAGCTACCGCCGCGCCGCCCTCAGCGACAATCGCTTGACCTCTCGGAGTTGGGTCCAGCCTTGCGTTGAGAACCGCCGCCGTTGCGGCACCCCATTCGATGAAGTCTTTATGTACGCCCTCTTCGACGCCCAAGATCTGGGCAGTAAAAATAGTGGGGATAAGCCGCGTCATCTCTGCAATGGCGTCGAGCGATTCGCCGGATCGAAGACGTTCAACAAATTGATCCACGCGAACGTCCACAATCCGCTGTATTTGCGGCGCCAAATTTTCCTCGACAGCCTTGCGCTCAAGTCCTGGCGCCCAGATTTCGCGGACCCTCTGATGCCGGGGACCGTCAATACCAAGAAAAGTCGGTCCACCGAATGCTTTCTCCATCTCCGCGAGCACGTTCGCAGAGTTGAAATGGCGGGTGTCACTGAGCACTTGCACACAGGCTTGATGTGACGTAATCAAATACTGATCGTGATGAGAGTTATATACAACCGGCCCCAAGGCTCGCCATTCAGCCATAGTCTCATAGGGGTCCTGTGCGAAGTCAGGATCAAGCATGTTGAAGTCCACGGCGGGACATTCCTTCATTGCACGTCCTCTCCCTGGTCGGGATCGATATCACTGGGCGTCATTGCGGCCAACACGTGTTCAGCGGGAACGTTGTAGCGGCATCAAGCGTAGGTAGCTGGGACCGGCGCGTGGTCGGCATTGCCTTGAATTACCCCTGGTAAGAGCTACGTGCGGCCCAACGGTAGACCACCTTCGACTCGGTAAGCAGCCCCTAATCTTTACACGGCATCTCTGGGGTCTTGATACGCGTGAAACTGGGGTCGAGGCTGTGAATATGAAGCGCTGCCATCAGATGACTCCATCGGCCCCGGGTCCTCTCGCGCAGTGGTGTCCAGCACGGTGGTGGACGAACGGCCCGGTGACGGGGCGTTCCTGGCGCTGCTCGAGGGCCAGCCCCGGCGTCCTGGCGCCACACGTGACCGCAAGCGGTACACCGGTAGCGGCGCACGGTCACCACGAGCGTCGTCGCCCGCCAGCCCAGCGGCTCGTGGGCCAGCTCCCGGGTCACGGTGTCGCGCGGTACGCCTTCGCAACCACAGCGACGGCACCACTGGTCCGGCTCGACGACCCGGCATGCCAGCACCGCACGGTCGGGCCTGAGTCGTTGGCCGGTGACGGCCAAGCCGAGCTCGTCGAGCCGGCAGAACTTGGTCAGGTCAGGGCAGGCAAAGGTAGCGTCAGACAAGTCGAGGTGTGCCAATCTGGAAGACCACGACTTCCGTCCCGGGGCAGCGATGCACAAACGCAGCCGGACGCCCGATCTCGTGTCACCGTCGCAGCGGTCTTCTTCGCGTACCCACTCAGATCGGTCAACGGCGCACCCGATAGCGCAGGTGAAGCACCCGGTTGCCCTGAACAACTACGTCTGGGCCTTCCAGCAGGTGCTGCGCGTCGACGGAGCCGAAGTAACGCTTACCGGACCCGAGCACGACGGGTGCGACGTCCATGCGTACCTCGTCGACCCAACCTGCGGCGAGCGCCTGGCCGCCGACGTCGCCAGCAGCGAACTCGACAGTGCGGTCACCCGCAAGCTCCCGCGCCTTGGCCACGGCCGCCTCGATGCCGTCGACAAAGTGGAACGGCGCCTGGAGGTCCCAGCCCTCGGGCGCACCACGGTGACTCACCACGACCACATGGTCGATCCCACTCGGAGGCGTCCCATCCCAGCCGTCGGTGATGTCGAAGGCGTGACGGCCGGCAATGGTCACCCCGACCTCGTCCCAGTACGGCCGGACGTAGTCGAACGAAGCCTGCGACACCTTCAGAACGCCATTGTCGTCCAACGGCACGTCACCGCTGCCCAGCCACTCGAAGATCGGACCGGGATCGTCGTTCTCAGCCGCGATGAAACCATCCACCGAAACCGACGCGTTCATGACCACTTTCCCCATGGATTCCTCCTCTGTTTGGAGTCCCAAGTCTTGTGCGGCGTAAGCTGTCGCTCTTGTAGGAAATCAATCGGCTGGGAGCGGCCAGCCGTCCAGGACGTGGCCGGGATGATCGCGCAGGAATCGCCGCCGGACTTCGGCGTACCGGGTCGGCGTGAGCCCGGTGAACTCCCGGAACTCGCGCACGAAGTGGGCCTGGTCGAAGTAGCCCGCGCCAGCGGCAACGTCTCCCCAGTCGATCGGTGCAGCGACGTCGAGCGCCAACACGGTGGAGCTGAAGCGGTAGCTGCGAGCCAGCCGTTTTGGCGTGACACCGACTACGGCCTTGAACCGCTTCGCCAAATACGTGCTGCTGGCGCGGGCCGCCACACCGATGTCGCTGATCGGCACTGTCCCGCCTGTCGCCGCGACGGCGCTGCTCAGTTGGCGGACCAGGTCAAGACCGTCGATCACCCGCAGCCGTCGCACCAGTTCCTCCTCGAGCAACATCAGCATTTCGTGCGGTGCGTCCGCCAAGGTCAGTCGGTGTCGCAATTCAGCGATAGCGGGCTGGCCCCAGATCTGCTCCACCGTCGCAGGTCGGTCGCACAACTCGGCCGCGGGCATCGGAAGGAACGGTGCCAGGCCCCACGGCCTGAAGTGGACGCCCACGGACCGGGTCGGGGTTGGGTAGCTGAACTCCCACGCACGCGTGGGCGTGGTGACCGCGCAGCCGTCGGCGTACTCCACGGCGTCTACGTCGGTGCCTGCGCGGATGAGAAACGGCGCCCCGAGGTTGACGATGAGCAATGGCGCGGGCGCCGCCGGCAGCATCAACCGGGAGTACGGCGGAGCGCCCTCCAGGTAGTAGAGGTCGTCGATCAGCCCGTCCAGCGGCGGACCGGGCACCCTGGACACATACTCCACGCCGACATCATTGCCGACGGCCCATCCGGCATCACGCGCCGCCGCCAGCATCGAGCCGGCGCCGATCCCTGACGGGCGCCCCGGCGCATTTCGGTCCCCAACTACACCCCATATTGTGAAGGGCCCTCAAAGAACTCAAGCAAGGTCGGGTCCCGGCCCGCGACTGCGTCGCAGAGCCGGTCGGTGTGGTCAGGGACGGGTGACGACGCGGGCGGACGGGTTCTCGAGGGCCAGCGCCGCGACGTCCTCGCGCCGCCGCGCGCGCACGGCACGCTGGTTGACGTACCCCTTGTCGGTGATCTCGCCGGCGTCCAGCGCGGCGGGCTCGGTGAGCACGAGGAGCCGCTCGACCCGCTGTGAGGCACCGCCGCCCTCCGCGGCCAGCCGACCCAGGGTCGCCGCGAGGTCCGCGCGCAACCCGTCGTCGGGGACTCCGCCGGGGCAGCGCGCCGACTCCTCGGGGCGCAGCCAGACGAGGGCGGTGGCATAGGGAGCGCCCTCGCCGCAGATCACGGCGTCGGTGAGGAGCCCGTCGGAGGCGGAGAGCAGACGGGAACGCAGGGTGCCGACGCTGACGAAGGTGCCCGAGGTGAGCTTGAAGTCCTCGGCGATGCGGCCCCGGAACAGCAGGCCGGCGCCCGGGTCTTCCGGGTCGGCGAGCGCGACGGCGTCCCCGGTGCGCAGGCCGCCGTCCTCGTCGAAGGCGGCCGCCGTGAGGTCGGGGCGGTGGTGGTAGCCGGGGGTGACGTTCGGTCCGCGCACGCGCAGCTCGTGCTTGGCGCCGACGGGCACGAGGGCGAGCTCGACCCCGGGCAGCGGGACGCCGAGGCAGTCGGAGCGGGTGATGGGGAAGTGGGCGCTGGTCGTCGCCGGGGCGGTCTCGGTCATGCCCCAGGACGTCGTCATGGCCATGTCGGACCCGTGTCGACGGGCGAGGGCAATGAGCCGTTCCCAGAGCCCCTGCGGGAGGGCGGCCGCGGCGAAGAAGCCGAGCCGGAGGCGATCGAGGAAGGCGCGGGCGACGTCGTCGTCGCGCTCGAGGTGCGACACGAGGGCGGCCCAGCCGGCCGGCACGGTCAGGTGGATCGTCGGGCGGACCTCGGCGAGGTGGGCGACCGTGCACCCGATCAGCGCGGGCGTGGGCCGGCCGTCGTCGATGTACAGGCTGCCGCCGTGGGCCAGCACTAGGTTCGTGTTGTGGTTGCCGCCGAAGGTGTGGCTCCAGGGCAGCCAGTCCAGCAGGACGGGCGGCTCGTCGGCGAGGAACGGCCACACCTGGCGCATCTGCTGCTGGTTGGCGGCCAGCATGCCGTGGGTGTTGATCACGCCCTTCGGCGTGCCCGTCGACCCCGACGTGAAGAGGATCTTGGCGACGGTGCCGCGCGTGAGCGCGGCGCAGCGCTCGTCGACCTCGGGGGTCGGGTCGGCCGCGAGGTCGTCGGGCGAGCAGCCGCCGGGGACGTCACCGAGCACGGGCCGACGGTCGGCGACCGTGGCGACCGCCGGGGCGAACCCGGGCTGCTCGGCGACGATCAGGCCGGGGTCGACGAGGTCGACCATCGCCTGCAGCCTCGCGTGGTCACTGCTCTGGAGGGAGTAGGCGACACTGGTGGGGACGACAGGCGTGCCGAGCGTCATCGCGGCCAGCGCGACCGTCAGGTGCAGGGTGCTATTCCCGGAGAGGACCATCACCGGCCGGTCGGCGAGCCCGTGGTCGAGCAGGCCCTGGGCCAGCCGGTCGACCCGCGCGCGGGCCTCGCCCCAGGTGGTCCGGTGCCATCCCTGCGCGCCGTCGGGTTCGGCCACGAGCAGGCGGTTCGGGTGGGCGTCGGCGTGGGCGCGGAACTCGTGCACGACCGACACGGCGTGAGGCGCGAGCGCGTCGGCGGAGCGCAGCAGGATCCGTCCGTCCGCGGTGTCCTCGCGCAGGACGTGCGGCGCGGCGAACGTCGGGCGGGACGAGGTCTCGGTCATGAGTCGGCCAGGTGAAGGGCGACGATAGGGGTAAAGCTCGCGCGCGTGACCTGCTTGAGGCCGGCACACCGCGCCGATCCGCGACGCCTCGCCATGCGCTCCTCGCCCCCACGTTGCCTCTGGCCGCCGTTTCCCAGCGATACCGGCTTCATATCTGCAGTTCCGACCACGGCATATTCTCCCCACAAGTGGCGCGGTGGAACCGGTTCACCACCTAGTGGCGGAGCCGGGACGGGGTGTCGTGAACCCCCGAGCACTCGTCGTGTCGCGGATGGAGCCCGAGGCGATCGCCGTCCGGGCCCTGTCCAATGTCCGTCGCCCCTGGCTCGGAGCTTGTGCCGCCGAGTGCGCGGACGCCCGCAGAAGCACCCGGGTCTGATTCTTCTTCCCCGCCAGCAACGACGTCGCCTCGAACCCGCCACTTGATCTTCAGTAACGCGCCCTGAGTCAGGTGGACGGACTCGGCAGATCCGCCTATTCGACAATGTCGACGGGAATGTCCGGCCACGTGAGGGTCGTCGCACCCCAAGACAACCCTCCTCCGAACGCCGCGAGCAATACGCGATGCCCAGCCTTCAGCCTCCCAGAGGTCACAGCGTCGTTCAATAGCAGAGGAATGGATGCCGTAAGGCAGTTCCCGGTTCGGTCGATATTCACCGGAACCCGATCTTCTGGAATATTCATTTCCTGAGCGACAGCTTGCCCTATCCTGATATTCGCTTGGTGACTTATGAAGCAGTCGACGTCGTCGATGCTCCACGAAGCACGGGCGAGCGCCGAAAGGGCAGTCGCAGACATACGCTCGACCGCTTGGACAAAGAGTGCTTTGCCTTCCATCTTGAGAAACCAGTCCGCACTTGGAACTGAATCGAATCCAAGCCCCCCAGACATCGAGCGCTGACGGCTTCCGCCGGCCGGGATGGCTGCAAGATCTGCACGCGAGCCATCACTGCCCAAGTCGAACGGGCCTATCGCACCGCGATCATCCTCGTTACCTCGTCGAAGTACCACGGCGCCAGCGCCATCGCCGAAAAGCGGCGCCGTGTTGCGGTCGACGCCGTTGACCATCGTGGTGAACGCTTCTGCGCCGATGAGCAATACTGTGTCGGCAACTCCCGCGTCGATCAGGCCGACTGAAGTCGCCAGTCCATACATAAATCCACTACAGGCCGAGGTTACGTCGAAGGCCGCCACTGAGCCGAGGCCGAGTCGGGTGGCGACCCCTGGCGCGCCTCCCTGCCCGAGTCGGTCAGGAGATGACGTCGCAAGAACAACAGCCTCGATATTCCGCTCAGCCGCGGATTCGATAGCGCGCGCTCCCGCTTCAGCAGCCAGGTCGAGTACCGACATGCCTGGTGAAATCTTGCGCCGTTCGCGAATGCCAGTTCGGGTAGTGATCCACTCCTCGGTCGTGTTCAGTTTCCTACAAAGGTCCGCGTTGGTTAAGCGCTCTGGCGGCAACCAAGCACCGAGGCCGGAAATTACTGCTGTCATTACTGTCAACACCTCCGACGGTTAGTTAAGAGTCCTACCTACCTCTCACTGCGCTCCACCCGCGTCCTTGAAGATATTCATCCGATCTTCCCCAATCTCGTCGCGCTTCGCCTGATTGGTGACTCCCAAGCCAGCTCCTGGCGCAAGTACCAGAACGCCCACTTTGCCAACATGTCCATTTTTCTGCACCAGACGAGCGGCGTCAGCTACATGCGCAAGAGGAAAGACCCGAGACACAACCGGCAGGAGCTGACCCATATCGAACAATCGTATACATTCCCATTGCTCCTGTGCGTTCGCGCCATGGCTACCGATAATACGCTTCAAGTTCATCCAAAGGTAGCGATTGTCGTATTGGTGTTCATGGCCAGAGGACGATCCACAAGTTACAACCACGCCACCTCTACGGACGACAAATACGGACACCCCGAACGTCTCCCGTCCGACATAGTCGAACACCACGTTTGGATCCTCGCCGAACCTCGAACGAATGATGCGGCTAAGAGTCTTGCCCATGATGGCGGATCGATCGAGAAAGCCGAGATCGTCGATGTCCGCATCTAGGTCACGTCTATCGATCACTAAGTCGCATCCCAACGCTCGGGCGAGATCAGCCTTCTGCGTGGACCCGACGACACCAATAGCTATTCCTCCCCCATTCTTGACCATTTGCACAGCGAACGAGCCCAGTCCACCCGTCGCACCCCAGATAAGTACAATGTCTCCCTGCTTGATTTGGGCGCCTCGAGAACCGACCAGCATTCGGTATGCAGTACTGGCGCACAGCGGTACGCATGCAGCCTCTTCCCACGTGAGATGCGCCGGTTTCGGAATAAGTTGAGACGCACGAACAATGGTATAGGTGGCAAGTCCACCGAAGTTCGTCTCATATCCCCATGCGCGTTGCCCTGCCCCTAGCATGCCATCCGCATGAGTCATCGGCTCTTGATCATCGACCTGAGCCGAACTAACTAGAACGTGATCACCGACAGCCCAACGTCGAACACCATCGCCAACTCGCACGATCACGCCGGCACAGTCAGATCCGACTACCTGGTAATCACGATCATGCCGCGCGCCGTAATGACCATATTCTCTGAGTCGCGACAACGATCGGAACGTAGACACTGGCTCAAATGTCGCAGCCCAGATCAGATTATAATTAATTGAGCTCGCCATTACAGCCACGACAACCTCGTCTGGAGCAAGGGCCGGCATAGGAACAAGACCAACGTGGATGGACTTCCGAACGTCACGATCCGCGGATCCTGCGAACATATGCTGATCCTGCCGCCGTATGTACGCCGCCATGTATTCGCTCGGCAGCTCTTCCTTGCGCAGTTGGTCTGCCGTCGCGCCCATTCTGACTGCTTCCGCGAGTTGGTCCATCCCAGCCACCTCAGTCATCGCGGTTCCTCATGTCCTCTCAGTCATTTGGTGCGGCGAAGGATGCGGGTCCGGCTGCTCTACAAAATAGGTCTAGCTACTACTTCACGACAGCGCGCTTCTTAGAGACGAGACCTACGACTTCTGAGATGGTATCGAGATCGGCTAGCTCAGCACTGCCTATCTCGATCTCGAATGCCTTTTCTAAGGCTCGTGAAAGTTGAACTTCGTCGAGGGAATCGAATTCGAGGTCCAAAACTAGTGAAACGTCTGGTGTGATCTTGTTGGGGTCGATTAAAAACTTTTCGACCAAGATACCGGTAACAGCCTTGTACAACGACTCATCCATGATTTTCCTTCTTCTTCGAAGATTCCGTCGCATGGTTAGAAGTAATCTCGGGCTGACGCCCGCGCTGGTGGAGGGTCGGTGGCCGGGAGCCAGGTTGTGTGCGGGTGGGTGGTGTGTCGCCCAGGGTGGTTGCCGCTCGGCGGTGGTGTCGCAGGATTGGTGACATCAGACTCGGACCACGAGCGTTCTCCGATCATGAGGTTTCTTGCTTGATCAAGTCGGCATGTTGGGGATGAGCGGGCCGTCGAGCCAGCCAGCCGATGATTGCTGAGGCGGTGCTCGCGGCGTGTTCGTCGATCATGCTCAGGTGCGTGCCGGGCACGTCGATGGCGTCGTGGTCGGGACCCCAGTGGGCCTGCCAGTGCTCGCCGGTGCGGGGCTGGCTGCCCATCCGTTCGGTGGCGCGCAGCAGCAGTGTCGGTATGCCGCTGATTTCGGTGGGTGCCCAGTCGTTGAACAGCCGTAAGTGGTGTGCCATCGCGGTCAGTTCGGAGCCGCGCAGCGGCTGCGTTGCGGTCCATTCGGCGTACGCGTCGCCGAGTAGGTCGAACTGGATCTCGGTCAAACCTGTGCTGCCGGGCAGGTGGCTGTCCAGCAGCACGAGTGACTCTGGGGCGGTGTTCAGATCCTTGAGTCGGGCGGCTGCCGCATGCGCGATCCAGCCGCCGGAGGAGTATCCGACGAGGACGTATGGTCCGGTCACATTGTCGCGGACCGCCTCGGCGACCGCGGCCACCAGGTCGGTTCGGGTCGGGGGAAGGGGCTCGTGGTCGGCGTAGCCCGTCAACGGCAGCACGGCCATGTTGTGCGTCACGCGCAGCGCGTCGGCCATCCGAGCGTATTGATAGACATTGCTGGGTGCGACCACAGACGGGATGCAGACCAGAGTCGGAGCCCTGAGCCCCTGGGAGAAACTGACTGGTTCCCGCATCTGCGGCGAGCCGGTACCCACGCGCAGCCGGGCGGCGACGGCCAGCAGTTCCAACCCGTCGTTTGTCTGGCCCTGCGCGCAGGCCTGGGCGAACAGGGCCGGCAGCGGTTCGGTCGTTGAGGGCGTCGCCAGGTCCGCGCGTGCCGGCGACGGACCCGCTTGTGTGGCGATGGGGGCGACCGGGGGTGTTTCGAGGTCGTCGAGCGCGGCGAAACGGTCGGCCAGGTGTGTGGCGACCGCGTACGGCGTCGGCCAGTCGATCACTAGAGTGCGGGACAGTTCCAGACCGGTGACGGCCCCCAGCCGCTCGGTCATCCAGGCCGCGGTCAGCGAGTCGAACCCCAGCTCGGCAAAGCCCCGCTGGACGTCCACGTCCTCAAGCGCGTCGTAGCCCATCAGCTGCGCCACCTGGTCACGCACCTCGGCGAGCAGGATCTCCGCCCACTCCTGGCGCGGGCGATCGGCCAACCTGCCACGTACGGAGGGCATCTCCGGTATCGCCTCGGCCGGCACGGCGTCCGGCAGCGGGGCCCCCTTCCCGCCGACCACGCCCTGGTCGGCCAGCAAGCTTGCGCCCGCCGGTAGGTGATCGGCCAGCCAGTAACGGCGGCGCTGGAAGGCGTACGTGGGCAGGTCGAGCTGGGCTGCGCCGGTGCACGCGTACACCGCGCGCCAGTCGACCGGCACACCGCGGACGAAAAGGGCAGCAACCGCGTCCAGCAGCGCGGCCGGCTCGGCCCGGCCCCGACGCAGCGTCGGCACGAAGACCCGCTCTGGCACGTCCGGACCGGCCGGCGGCAGGCAGTCCCGGCCGAGGGCGGCGAGAACCCCGGACGGCCCGAGCTCCAGGAAGGTGGTGACACCGGCCTCGCTCAGGCGCACGACACCGTCGAGGAACCGCACCTCGGCGCGGGCTTGGGCGATCCAGTAGTCCGCCGAACGCATCCGCTCGCCCCGGTCGGCCTCGCCCGGCGCGAGCGGCACGATCGGGATGCGCGGCGCCGCGTACGAGATGCCCTCGATCGCCGACCGGAAGTCGGCCAAGATCGGGTCGATCCGTGGTGAATGGAAAGCGTGACTCACCCGCAGTGCGCGCGAGCGCAAACCCTCGTCGGTCAACCTCCC
>Ga0307516_10008313_pt1 | contig 11761 bp, 15 predicted proteins | sample 19_EM_MG_FD_203310 | JGI IMG/M metagenome (GOLD analysis project Ga0307516, IMG submission 203310) | Populus trichocarpa ectomycorrhiza microbial communities from riparian zone in the Pacific Northwest, United States - 19_EM | ecosystem: Host-associated > Plants > Roots > Unclassified | place...
CGACGGTACGCAGCAAGAGGGGAAGTGTCATGAGATGTGGCTCGGACGGGGTCCGGGCACATTCTCGGAGATGAGACTGATAGCGTCGGCGCATTGTCCGGTGGACTAGCCACCGAGACCGATAGCATCGGCATACCGGCCTCCGGTGGAACAGCCACGGAGACCGATATAATGGGGCGTCCCGCGCCGGGACGTTCGCTCTACACTGAATATACTGTATACCGATACACACATATCTTGGTAGGAGTTGCGTTGCCATTCCTCGTTAACGGGGGTGGAATTGCCCTATTTTACCGCATACCCATATAGGTATATATGTACCGGTGCTCAGAGTCGTCCACATCGTCATAGTTGATGCCTGCGGCAGCCACTTGCGCCCGCTTGCTTGGGCAGACTGCCGAGGCATGCCCGAATCCCTTGCATGTCGCACACCGCTGAATCTGCTGTTGCTGCGGCTGCTTTCTCTGTTGGTTCGCTTGATATGCAGGGCGTGCACGCTCTCCAGTCCCGAAGTTCCGCTCTCCGTTACTGAAATTCCGGGCTCCGAAACCGGTACCATCCTGGGGAAGCTTTCCATCACGTCCTGGGCCTCCTCTGCGGTGGACCTCACCTTGTCCTACTTCGCCTTTAGCAATAGCCCGCAGGAGCTTCCGGCATTCCCTCTTGAAGTGGCCAGGGATCCCACACCAGTCACATCCTTCCCCACTACTACCCAAAGAGCTCCCCATACGCGCTGACTGGTCTCCTTCTTGCCTTGCCCATGGACCCCGACGGCACTTGGAAGTTTCATGCCTGCCACCACATGTGCCGCATTTCTCCAGATGTCCAGCGACAGGTTGGAGGTTGTCTGCGAGGTACGTATTCGCACGGTTGTGTGCATCGAGCCAAAACACCTTTTCGTCCGGATTCAGTATGCATTGCACGCGGAGGCCGGCTGGTTCTATGCAGTTATGGAAAATGCTGTTCTGTAGGGACCATGACGTATATCCGGCTCTGAGGGCAAGTGTCTTTGCCTTAGATTTGAATGTCGCAAAGGGAAGGGCATCAGGCTTGGTAGGATCCCACTTCAACCTCTGTAGTTCGGCAATACACGCCTGTTGGTCGTCGTCTGTAGAGAACTCCTCGTGCAGTAGGTTGTACAGCGAAACCTCGACAGCATTAATTGGTCTTGTCTTTGGGCACCGTGTACCGGAGGCAGGTTTCCAGCAGTTGGGTCGCGGGCTCCCGGCCTTGTAATACTCCTCCCACCAACGTGCAGCATTTCCCTGCATCGTAGCTGCAATCTTGGAGCATAGGCGGCGTCCAAAAGCATAGTTCGATTTTCCCGAAGCGGCTGTGACATATTCCCATCCTTCATCCACCGACCCAGTAACAGATCCCCCGTAGTATGCTGGGTAGCCATTGCCATCACAAAGGTCATATACCTGGATGTCGAGGCGGTCCAAATCCTGAGGGTCCCCACCGAATCCGCTGGTAATCTCCTTCGTCCTGATCTCTGTAGGGAACTTGGCCGTCATTGTGGTGGGTACCTGGATATCGCGCTGGGGTCTCGATGTGCGTTGGCTGTGTACTCGGGGTCTATCCTTCTCTGGCTCACGGGGCTGTTCCTTCTCTGGCACACAGGTCCGTTCCTTCTCTGGCTCATGGGGCTGTTCCTTCTCTGGCACACGGGGCTGTTCCTTTTCTGGCTCACGGGGCCGTTCCTTTTCTGGCTCACGGGGCCGGTCCCTTCCGAATGTTATGCCAAATGTCCTGAAATTTGGTACCTCCTTGTCTCCCGCTGGGCCCTCCGAGCCTGCAGGTAGTCTGTGCGTAATGTGTGATCTATCCTCAAGGATGGATTGGTCCTCATTTTCCAACTCCCGCATTCCTTTCTCTGCCCACTCATAGCAGGCTTCCTCGTCCAAATAGTCGGTGTCATCCGTATGTGTAAGCAACCACTTTGCCTTGGTAGCTGTGTAGTATCGTTCGTAGAAGAATCTGCAGTGCAACCGAAAGAAAACGATGTGATTGAATGGGATCGATGGATTAGTCCGCCACTCTTCGTCGAATTCTCCTCCACACGTCTCGTTGCTGTAGTCCTCCTCCTTTTTGACCTCCTCTTCTGGGTACGATTGAATGATGTCGGCGAAAACGGCGTTGTCACACTTCTGAATTCCTCCAACGTTTGGGAATTCGTCAGTATTTGCTCTCGCTTTGAGGGCAAACCACAGGATCAGCGTCCGTCCGGGGACCTTCCGACGGTGGGATGGCTCCGAGGACGCCACGATGATTGGCGGTTTCGTTCCTGAGATCAATCAAGTGAAAAGGGAAGAGGTTTCGATGAAGGTATTGGTATAGAGGTGAGGTTCGTATTTTGTCTGTGGTCGCCACCTGACACTGCACGCAACGATGTCTAATTCTCTAAGTCTAGCGAAAGCCTCAGCCTAAAGCTACTCCTGTCTCCTGCCAAGTCGCTAGCCACAAACTTCCGCCCAAACCCGAAACCTTAACCTTCGCCGTGGGCACCACCGCTCCGCCACACCTCCTTCGCCACGGGCACAGTGGCTCCGCCACAACGGGCACAGTAGCTCCGCCACACAGCGACAACTATCAAACACGCATTTCGTTCCAGGCATTGTCACTCAAACCAGTTCAATTCATTACATGTAATGTACATCTATATACAATACCTAGCTTACACAGTGCAAGCACCCAGCGTCAACATAGATAGCATTGCTCTGCGTGACAGAAACAAAGGCAGTTTGCCGAATGAGACACGACCGAATGAGAACGACATCAATGAAGTGGATACCAATGAGGATGCGGGCCGCAAAGACAATAACGAGTAAGACCCGACGAGTACGATGTCAATGAGGATGGCGGTGTGGATGCCGGCGGCAAGGACGATAGCAGAAGATCGATGAGCTTCATGAGATTGTTAGCGCAGCTCTCAGAGGAACAGACAGTGGGAAGATGTACAGTACGACGCGACGAGTACGATGTCAATGAGGATGGCGGTGAGGATGCCGGCGGCAAAGACGATAGCAAATAAGACGGGGCGAGAAGTTCGACGAGCTGTGGGAATTGTTGGCGCAGCTCTCAGAGTGACAGTGGGAAGTTGTACAATACGACTCGACGAGTACGATGTCGCTGAGGATGGCGGTGAGGAGGATGCCGGCGGCGTGCATGATAGCAAGTGAGACGCAATGAGTACGATGTTGCTGAGGATGGCGGTGAGGAGGATGCCGGCGGCGTGGATGATAGCAAGTAAGATGCGAGGAGTGCGCTGGTCGTGCGTATGATGAAAGTAGAAGAAAAAAAGGGGTGGAATGGGATCGGTTGCTGCGTGCATGCAGGGATATCGATTTCTACCCTATTCGGCAACCACTCCAGCCACAGCCACACATTAAAAAATAAACAAAAAATACTTTGATGTTGGCGTTTGTTGTGGAAAAGGGGCATACGGCACGCGGTAAACTATCACCAGATACTCGAACTTTCATCCCCATTACTACATACAACCAAAATTACATCTATTTCGCGTCTACTTTGCCATGACTTCTACCTTGATTCCTATTCCCGAGAGCGCCGAATTTTGGTGCAACAAATTATTCCATCTCCACACTCCTATCGTTCTGACGGCGGAAGGATTTGACACATACTGGCCACTCATAAGTACAGTGTACACAAAACTCAGCGGTTGTACATCACAGCGGAACGGCGAAGTTACAATACAGAGATTTGAATGCCGATTAAGAAAAAGTAAGAAGGCGGGTAAACCTCCTCCACCGAAGGATGGGGTCAAGAAACGATACGGAACAACAGTACGACAGTCTGGACTTTGTCGGGTCCGAATCAAAGTTACGCATACGGTCAACAAACCAATCACTGTGACAGTCAAACATTTGGATGCAGAACAACACCAGCACGATCCGGCTAGAAGCAGGGAGATTGCACCTTCTGCTCTTGCAATTCAACTGGGAACGGTAGAAGCATCGAAGGGATATCAACCGGCACAAGTTATGAATGCGTTGAAAGGAGTCGGCACACCCCAGGGCTCTGAACGCCTGATTGCAATCGGTGGAGCGCACATGACACGGTAAGAACATGAAAAAGAGGGTTTTTTTTATTAATATATTAATTGATTTGTTTAGAAAACATGTACAAAACGCAGCACGAGGGCTTCCCCGATCGGACGAACGCATACATTTGAAGACTACCACCTTTCGGCAGGATGTTGATGAAGCGATCCGTCTTCTTGGGGAGAAGGGGTGGTTACATGAGGAGTATACTGTGTTGGATGCAAAGGGCGAGCCCCGTTGGGGGCTTTGCTTTGCGTATCCGACATGTATTCAGATCCTCAGAAAAAGGGGTTACTTTACCCAATTCGATTCTACCCACAAGACGAATACATGGGGCCATAATATGTTCTCCTTTCTGGTTCGCAATGAGCAAGGAATCTGGATTCGTGGTGCTCATTGTGTGGTAGAGCGAGAAAATTCTGAGATACTTGCTCATGCCATGAAGACTATTAAAAAATGGTGTGGGTAGGTGTTACACCCTAAATATTACGGGTCGGACATTCGGATACGGACAGGGCAGGAAGGTATCGGAAACTCGTCACACGGTCTTAGGACGGCATACCGAGACTGGGCAACCGACAGCGTTGGGGCTCGGCTCGGGTCAACCGACTCTGCAGCACCAGGAAACCCCTGGGCCAAGTACCGGCACCGACCGGGAAAGCGCAAGCGCTGCCGCAGAGGAAGACAACCTTGGTGGTCATCATAAGCAGGACAAGCGATCGGAAGGAAAACGGGAACGCAAGGAGCTGCGAGTCTAGATCGCGGAATAGGAGCGGGGTTGTTTCCAGAGGCACGGCCTAGAGGAACAACACCACGAGTCGGGAATCGCTATATCGTCGCAGACGGCTCGAAGGCCCGAGGCGATACCGTTGCACCCCATGGTCAGGAGACACGAGGGATCATGCTACCACTCGCATCCTCGTCATTGACACCCGATTATGGCGATGAACTCTGGGCTTTGCCAGCGCACGACAGCGTGAGCGTATCCCCCACTTATCCGAGATGCTTACAATGATTATGATGCAGGGCACACGCCGCACCAAGGTAAGGGACGTCGAGTTGAACAGATACTGAAGCGGAGGCTTGACTTCAAGCCAATCCTATAGTGCTGAGTAGCCCCCGGACCAAGTACCGGCTCGTGTTCGGGAAAGTGCAAACGCCGCTACAGGACCGCACCTCAATGTTCGAGAGTCTATTGGGAAAGATATGGGGCGGAGCTATGCCTTGATGCCGTCGCGGCCGAAGAAAGGAAAGCTGGTACGGTTGAGGGCTCGTTGCTTCGGCTCAGGTCAAGTAGCGTAATCAACCCCGCACACAACCCATATCGCATCACCCAATCACGGCGAAGGAACAGAGGACCTGCTCCGGCCACTCTCAGGATACGTGGAAGCACTGCTCTCCGATCCAAATCGAGAGATTATCTGTGTTACGCTGATGAAGTTTAACGCCAAGGCGAAGAGTTTTCACGTCGCGGTGCGGGGTAATTTCCCCGCAGCACGTGACTCTGCCAAGCCGGATACTTATACGACGACCCGCCGACGAGCAGTGGGCAACCGGTCTTCATCGGAAGATTCATCGACATCATCAGCGGAATCATCACCTGAATCGGCTAAACATCATCGGAATCATCAATCGGAATCATCAATCATCAACGGACCACCTACCGGTCACCCAGACATCGAGTCAACGACCATCCCTGCGAGCGATCCGTCGAGCGAGGCGTTGCCATGGAACCGCGAGCGATCCGTCGAGCGAGTCGTCGCCACGGAACCGCAAACGATCCGTCGAGTGAGTCGTCGCCACGGAACCGCAAATGAACCGCCGCAGCGATACTCGCAAGCCATCAGGCCGCCGCCGGGCTTGCGTCGACGAACCGCCTATGTGGCCTACACCGTGAGCAATGACGAGTGAGACAGCGGCTGATCGGGGAAGAAGACGGAAGGAAACGTGAGGAGTTCGAAAGTCTAGGCGGGAGATAGGAAATGCCAGATGGGCAACACACGGGGGGCTCGGCTAGGACCCCTTCAAGGAGTATAATCCCCGACCGCTACGCGGCGGACCTCCTTAGAAGGGTATAATCCCCGAAACCGATGCTTGAGCCATCGTGGGGCCGTGTTCATGAACCCAGCCATAAGCTGAGGGAATTGCACGGCCCGTGACACCATTGGATGGCCTCCTATCGTCAGTACTGACCAGGACGAGTAGCTCCGGGCTTTGGCCCATGCCCACCTTGGCTGGTGCGTGCGTGAGCATATCCTCTACCACATCTTACGCCGAATCTTTAGGGCCAGAAGCAGTTCGGCCGGGTGAAGCAGCCTTGAGGGGAAGCAGCCGAGTGTTCCCCGGGTACTGGGGGGTGAGGCCGGTCCGGCATCAGCTGGGCACGCCAATAATCCCTAAATCCTCAGTACGCCGAGCCAGTCATCCGAAGGGCTGTGATGACCTAAGCAAAGCAGAACTCGGTTGCCGCTGCAAACGAACCAGAGATAAGGATACCCGTGAGGCATTTGTCAAGCGAGCCGTCGGGCAAGATGCCGCGCCCGTCTCAATCCGAATCATTCGCTGAAGCGTCAGACGATCCGACCATTCGCCGAAGCGTCAGACGATCCGACCATTACGCCGAAGCGTCAGACGATCCGATCATTACGCCGAAGCGATACACGAGTGAGCCGTCGGGCAAGACGCCGGGTCCGTCTCGATCCGAATTATTCGCTGAAGCGTCAGATGATCTGACCATTCGCCGAAGCGTCAGACGATCCGACCATTACGCCGAAGTGCCAGACGATCCGATCATTACGCCGAAGCGATACACGAGCGAGCCGTCGGGCAAGACGCCGGGCCCGTCTCGATTCAAATCATTCGCTGAAGGGTCAGACGATCCGACCATTCGCCGAAGCGTCAGACGATCTGACCATTACGCCGAAGAGTCAGACGATCCGATCATTACGCCGAAGCGATACAAGAGCGAACCGTCGGGCACGCCGCCGGGCATACGTCGAACCATCTGCCGAAGCGCCACGAGCGGGCCGTCGGGCAAGACGCCGGGCCCGCCTCAAATCGAATCCTCCGCCGAAGCGCCGCGAGCGAGCCGTCGGGCAAGACGCCGGGCCCGTCTCGAACCATCCGCCGAAGCGCCGCGAGCGAGCCGCCGGGTAAGACACCGGGCCCATCTCGACCGAACCATCTGCTGAAGCGCCGCGAGCGAGCTGTCGGGCAAGATGCCGGGCCCGCCTCGAACCATCTGCCGAAGCGCCGCGAGCGAGCCGTCGGGTAAGACGCCGGGCCCGTCTCGAATCGAATCCTCCGCCGAAGCGCTGCGAGCGAGCCGTCGGGCAAGACGCCGGGCCCGCCTCAAACCATCCGCCGAAGCGATACAGGAGCGAGCCATCTGGCAAGCCGCCGGGCCCGTCTCGAACTGCATGCGCCGCCGTGTGAGCCGCCGCGCACACCAGGCCGTCCATCGAGCGATCCGTGGAGCAAGCCGTTGCTGCGGAGCTGCGTACGATCCGGTGCTCAAGCTGCAGCCGGCGGGCGCCGCCGATACCGAACCGAACCCCTTAGATTATTCGCTGTGAATCCCCTAACGGTGGGCGAACTTGGAAGGAGGGTCATTGGGGATGTTATTCTTGTATAATAATTGAACGCCAGCGAAGACCGCGCACGCCCCATCTCCTTCGTGACTACCGAGAAACCTGACTAGTTCGATATTACCGTCACTCCGACGTTGACCGGACGTCCCAGTGTCACAGTAGGAACCTCGTTATGTTCTTACCGATGATAGTGCTGTTGAGCAGCTAGCTGTTCGGCGCGCGTTTCCCGGACTCGAAGGAGGAGAACAGGAAGTGGAGCATCTTCTCTGCACTGTTCACACTATACGTACCCTCTACAAGCGATTCAAGTCCAAAGCCAACAAGCCAATTTTCAAAGCTTTATGACAAGCTATGTACACATTGACACGTACCAGATGTCTTGACCTGTGCAGAGAAGCCATCTTTCTGGCACGAGACGAGAAAACCAAGAATTACATCCGTACTTATTGGTTGGATACCTCCCAGAAATGGACGATGTATACGCGCTCTCATAGCCCTCTACTACAACAGATCACGTCAACAAATGGTGCAGAGGCATGGCATCGCCAGCTGAAAGCCGGTGGTGGATTGAGAAAAGGCGACGCAAGCAATCACGGTATTATTATTTTTAAAATTTGACTTATTTGATTATTCTAACAATTTTTAATCTAGGTATCAGGGGGATAATCCTTCACATCATGCAACAAGCGGAATACCAAAACTCGAAAGCACAGAAAGCTCTCAATGACTTCCGTGTCAAGAGTTTGTCAATCGTCTACCGCGACTATCCAGAAGTTGGGTTGTTTCCAGGCCCAGTTCAAAAGTTACTGGGCCCAGAAATCGATGCTGTCGTGGAGAGAATCGCTCAGGGGGAGCAGATTCCTATTTTTGACGGAAATTTAATGTGTTATTGCAAGTAAGTAAACACCATGAGAATGAAATTGATATGAAATTAAAACATAGTAATAGGTTTGCTCGGCAATATTTGCTTCCTTGCCGTCATATCTTCCACCTAGATTCAGAAACGAAAGTTCTCACAGAAGACCGATGGCACACCTATGTCGCTTTATTTGAGGAGTGTGGGTTTGAAATTTATGTGTTACACCCTAAATATTACGGGTCGGACATTCGGATACGGACCGGGCAGGAAGGTATCGGAAACTCGTCACACGGTCTTAGGACAGCATACCGAGACCGGGCAACCGACACCGTCGGGGCTCGGCTCGGGTCAACCGACTCTGCAGCACCGGATGATCCCAGGCCAAGTACCGGCGCAGACCGGGAAAGCGCAAGTGCTGCCGCAGAGAAAGACAACCTTGGTGGTCATCACAAGCAATCGGAAGGGAAACAGGAATGCAAGTAACTGAGAGTCTAGGCGGTGGAGATAAGACCCGGAGCCGGTAGCAAGGGGGGCAACCGTAGGGGGGAGTTGACCGGCTACGCCTGGGTTCTCCCTGAACCCTATGGGGCCACATAATGATGCTCGCGCAGAGATAGTTACATGGCTGCTAGCACCACTACCGACCCGGAGCCGGCAGCAAGGGGGGCAACCGTTGGGGGGAGTTCGACCAGCTTCGCCTGGATTCTGCCTGAACCCTACGGAGCCACATGATGATGCTCACGCAGAGATAGTTGCGTGGCGGCTAGCACCACTACCGGTCTTATTGCGGAAACCGATCAGGATGAGCGAGTTCTGGGCTTTGCCAGCGCACGACAGCGTGAGCGTATCCCCCACTTATCCGAGATGCTCATAAAGATTATGATGCAGGGCACACGCCGCACCAAGGTAAGGGACGTCGAGTTGAACAGATACTGAAGCGGAGGCTTGACTTCAAGCCAATCCTATAGCACTGGGTAGCCCCCCAACCAAGTACCAGCTCGTGTTTGGGAAAGTGCAAATGCCGCTACAGGACCGCACCTCAAGGTTCGAGAGTCTATTGGGAAAGATATGGGGTGGAGCTATGCCTTGATGCCGTCGCGGCCGAAGAAAGGATAGCTGGTACGGTTGAGTGTTCGTTGCTCCGGCTCAGTTCGAGTAGTGTAATCAACCCCACACACAACCCATATCGCATCACCCAATCACGACGAGAGAACAGAGGACCTGATCCAGCCACTCTCAGGATATGTGGAAGCACTACTCTCCCATCCAAATCGAGAGATTATCTGTGTTGCACTAATGAAGTTTAATGCCAAGGCGAAGAGTTTTCACATCGCGGTGCTGGGTAATTCCCCCTCAGCACGTGACTTTGCTGAGCCGGATACTTATACGACAACCTGGCGATGAGCAGTGGGAAACCGGAATCATCGAAACGATCATCGGAATCCTCAGCAGAATCATCGAAACAATCATGGGAATCACCAAGACATCGGGTCAACGACCATCCCTACGAGCGATCCTACGAGCGATCCTACGAGCGATCCTACAAGCGATCCTACAAGCGCTGCAAGTGAGATGACAGTTGATCGGGAAGGAGACGGGAGGATACGCAAGGGGCCTGAGAGTCTAGGCGGAAGATAGGAAGGGTCTGATGGGCAACACGTCGGTCGGCACGGATTGGACCCCCGTTGAGGGTATAATCCCGGAGGACGTAGCCAAGGGCTGACGTGGGGTCGTGACTTGAACCCAGCTATAAGCTGTGGGAATGGCGCGGACCGTGATACCATTGGGTGGATTCTATTGTCAGACCGACCAGAACGAGTAGCTTTGGGCTCCGGTCTGCACCCAGAAGGGTCTGGTGTGTTAGCATATTCCTTACCTTATCTTACCTGTGAGGCAGTTGTCGAGCGAGCCGTTTGGCAGTCGCCGAAGCGTCAGACGATCCGCAGAACCGAAACGATATACGCAAGCCGTCTGGCACGCGGCCGGGCATGCGTCGCACCATCCGCCGAAGCGCAGATACGCCTAAGTGCAGCGAGTGAAACGACAGTGAATCGGGAAGGAGATGGAAGGATACGTGAGGGGCTCGAGAGTCTAGGCGGGAGATAGGAAGGGTTTGATGGGCAACACGTCGGTCAGCATGGATAGGACCCCTGTTGAGGGTATAATTCCCGAGGCCGTAGCCAAGGACTGACGTGGGGTCGTGACTTGAACCCAGCTATAAGCTGAGGGAATGGCGTACTCCGTGATACCATTGGGCGGATCCTATTGTCAGACCGACCAGGACGAGTAGCTTCGGGCTCTGGCCCGCACCCAGGAGGGTCTGGTGTGTGAGCATATACCTTTCCTAATCTTACCCGTGAAGCAGTTGTCGTGTGAGCCGCCGGGCAAGACACCGGACCCGTCTCGACCGAAGCATCCGCCGAAGCGCCACGAGTGAGCCGTCGGGCAAGACGCCGGGCCCGCCTCGAACCATCAGCCAAAGTGCCACGAGCGAGCCATCGGGCAAGACGCCGGGCCCATCTCGAATCGAATCCTCCGCCGAAGTGCTGCGAGCGAGCCATCGGGCAAGACGCCGGGCCCGCCTCGAACCATCCGCCGAAGCGATACATGAGCGAGCCGTCTGGCAAGCCGCCAGGCCCGTCTCGAACCGCATGCGCCGCCGTGCAAGCCACCGCGCACACCAAGCCGTCCTCCGAACGATCAGGCGAGCAAGCCGTTACCACGGAGCCGCGTAGGATCCGGCGCTCAAGCCGCAGCCGGCGGGCGCCGCCGATACCGAACTGAACCCCTTAGATTATTTGCTGTGAATCCCTTAACGGTGGGCGAACTTGGAAGGATTGTCATGGAGGGTGTTATTCCTGTATAATAACTGAACGCCGGCGGAGACCGCGTGCGCCCCATCTCCTTTGTGACTATCGAGAAACCTGACTAGGTCACTATTACCGTCACTCCGACGTTGACCAGACGTTCCAGTGTCACATTATGAGACGATGGGACATGTGCTGGTGTAGCTGGAAGAATGACCACAGGTGGATAACATCAGAGTCAGAAGCGTTCTTCAGTTACGTGAACTGGGAGAATGTCTTAACCAGCAGCTTTACGCTATTCATCATATGGTGGAAGATGTCACGGCGTAGGTCCCGGCGCTCGATTTGGGTTTGGTTGTTTGATTTCGTTGTTGATGCCGGCACCTCGCTCCGGATGTCTCGATCTTGGAAAGAGTGTCGTCACCTCGCTCCGGATGTCTC
>Ga0307516_10008314_pt1 | contig 11761 bp, 14 predicted proteins | sample 19_EM_MG_FD_203310 | JGI IMG/M metagenome (GOLD analysis project Ga0307516, IMG submission 203310) | Populus trichocarpa ectomycorrhiza microbial communities from riparian zone in the Pacific Northwest, United States - 19_EM | ecosystem: Host-associated > Plants > Roots > Unclassified | place...
TCTTCCTGGCGACCAGACATCAACTTGGTTGACCAGCTCAATATCTTCGCTGGGCAACTTTACTTCCGCGACTACGACGCTTATAAGAGAGTATGTGCATTCCTGGGCCTATGTCTGGACGAACCGTTGGCGGCGATGGGGCCGGTGCGGATCCACAGCGATGGATTTGTCGACGAGCCGTATCGGGGGTCCCTTGGAATGGAACAGGACTCACCATTCCACAAAAGCCCTGTTCCGTTGCTGAGGGCGTTGGTGGCATTCAGGCGAAAGGGACAGGACTCGATGGCAACGGACATGGGGCGTGTTTTGCATGGGAGGCTGGTGAGAGATCATGAAATGAAGACTCGCGTTCGCAGAAGGTATGATCTGATATGGAAAAGAAATGGGTTCGTTTGGTCTAGCTAACTTCAGTTATTTTGGTAGCTCTCGGGGTTGACGCGAATCGGGTAGTATTTACGGACGGTCGAGTGGGATATGGCATGGGGGTTTCTTTTCTCGTTGGATTTAGGCTCGTGGGAGTACTTTTGTGTTCTGTTTCTCCGGGAATAGCAGTGATAGTTACAGAGAACGTGAAATTTTTCAAACCGCTCAAATCCCTCCCTCGTGAATATCAACTGCCGGCACCATTTTGCGCCCAGACAACCAGCAGCTAAGCCGTGCAGACGCCACGCACCCTATGGGACGGGTCATCGTCATTGTCACCGCTGCTGTCGTACTGGCTGCCTACTCCCTCATGATACTAGGCTAGGCAGTCAGAACACGAGGTTTGGTGTGGCGGCGCCATGGGGTTGAGACCAAACCACCAAACACTACCACCACCACCACCACCACTGAACTGGGAACCACGGGTCCAACCGAGAATCTGAAAAAAAGAGGGGATTCTCTAGGGTGTTATCTATCATCTGCGAGCGGCACTACAAAATTTAATTGGGTTTGCACCGCTGGTTGTGACTATCTTGCCTGTACGGTATATACCCAGTTACTAGGTTTGTGAACGGACCTCAAAGGGTTCACGAACGGGCGCAAATTCGCGAACTGGGCAGGCCAGTCGGGTACTGGCACGGTTCGCGTACGGGGCGGAACATATGTTTCTCTTACTGCGAGCTCTTGGTCTCTTTCTTTCTTTTGCGCGGCCTGATCAAATGTTAGGGGGCGGAATGTTGGCGACTTGAGTTGCGCCACACTTAAGCGCCGACTATCACATAAGCAGGATGAAAGTAAGACGCGACAAGTTTGCGTGCGCGAAGAGAAAAATATACATATATCTACCTACATTACATTCTAGCAAAAACTATAACGCCCCACCCTCATAACACGTGCTAAGTTCCCCAATTAGATTGAGTATTTCCAGATGCGGTCTCACAAGATCAGAATTTTTTACAGTTCCTTAAGCAGGCCACCAACTCGATACTTACTCAGGCCTTGTCCTTTCCACGCCGGCAGCCACTAATACATATCTAGGTTCCCGCGCAAGTTCCTATGTCCAAGTGACTACATCATCCGCACACCGAAAAAAGGGGCTGTTCCCGGTTGGCGCGCATGGTTGGCTGCAACCAACGCAAGAATGCTCGGACACTCTGTACTATGCACACAGCCACCAACAAAACGCAAACTGAAACCGTGAGGCATTTTTACGGTTGGCCGCATAAATGATGTGGAAAAAAACAGAAAAAACAACAACGGCAATGCCTTCGGTTTTGAAATTGTATTCTATCGTACCATCACTTTATTTTTGTCGACTATTGCCATCTAGCGGCTAGCTGGTGGCTAGTAACTAATACCAGCTGTCGCCACTGGTACGAATCATAACAATATATAGGCGTCGCGGTAACTCGTTCAACCTACATACCAAGCTAGACACCTACCGTGACAAACATGTGACCGGTTAACCTCAACGCTACCGAATCACTAGCACTTTCGGAGGAGAACGTTAGGGCCACCCAAAGTAAAGACGCACGAGAGAAGGAGAGAGGAAGCAACATGGTATGCGTAGGGCCGTTGCGAAGTGAACTTTACCAGGGTTTCGGACATGCTCCGCAGCGTTGTCAGCAGTGTAACAGTGTTGGTCACAATCGCCGGAATTGTGCAGGGACCATACCCATTGCTGATGGTGGGTTGTACATACCAAATGAAACGCGTTATATCTACTGATTCTCGTATATTTTTTCTTCATAGCTACCCGGCAGCTAGTATCTATTCCAGCCGCCCGATAGGAATATAGTGGAGAAGACAAAGCGATACCACGATATGTAGTATGGATGCAGTTTCAAAACCGATGGCATTATAGAGGCTTTCCGATGATTCAATTGTTGTTCTGGGCAGATGTAGGGATTTAGTACTGATCGGTAATATTATGAGATTTCCTTCTGCAGGATAATTTGTACCTTGTTAGCGCGGACATTATGTCCAGCTAAGTGCTGCGACCATCACCCATGACCCTAGATGGCCACCAGCCGCCCGAAACGGCGTGGAACGAATGCTTCCTACATGGCTCGAGCAATACCCCTCCAGCATATCTGCTCCTCCTTCTCGCACGATCGGTAGGTCCCCCCAAGCAAGCAACCAACGACCTCCCTTCTACCACCGCAAAGCATTGCCCTCGCACGACGAACTACCGCCGGTAAACCAGACAATCTTTAGTGAAGATGGGAACAGCAGGATCGAAGGTCGCGAAAGCTCCTGGAGCGGCACGTTAGTCTCCGGCCTCCGGTACGGATCGATTTAATACTGGCTTTGGCAACTAAAACCATGTCATCTGAGAGCGTACGAATAAAAACCGCATGCTTCATCGCTAACAAACCAACCAAGGGACTTTAGTGCTGGCCCGCGATACCCGATGCTCAGAAGCTGTGAAGCGCATGTTTGGCAGAATCCAGGCGCCCCCGAAAAGAGAGAATCCCACTATGCAAACACTGAAGACCCACAAGAGGGTGGGGGGGAAGGTTACCGCTGACAAAAGGCCAACAAAGGAGGAGATTGAGTATACTGAGAAAGGGCTTCAGTATCGAAAGGACCGCCTGCACTTTGGCATCTGCGGCTCGGCCGGCTTGGAGAAAAGCTCGCTGGTCAACGCATTTCGAGGCGTAAAGGCGGGGAAGCCAGGGTCAGCGCCTATTGAAGACGCTCAAGCAACGATCAGCACCGCACGATACCCCGATACCCGCTCGGGAATGCCATACGAGCTATTTGTATGGTACGAAATTCGGATTCCGGGTACCGCGAACACATCTGGTAGCCAGTACTTCACCGAACTAGGATTTTACGCCTTCGACTTCGTTATTCTGGTGTACGATACGGTAAAATTGCCCATGCAATACACAATAACCAGAGCTAACCCCACCCTTCCTAGCGAATTACCAAGATGGACGCCAAAATTCTCGAGGACTGCCACAAGTTCGACGTTCCTGTATTCATTGTCCGCTCGAAGTCCAGCCAACGCATCCAAAACATTTGCGAAAACGATGACCTTGAATACTTGGTAGCACGCGATCAGTACATAAAGGAAACCAGACTCAAGCTCGAAGACTACCTCACGGCCTATGAACTCGACGGCGCGGCTCGCTGCTACATAGTTTCAAATCATAGGTTGCACAGCCTGATCAAAAGCGTGGAGGCCACAGTCGACCGTGCGTGTTCGGCTGCATGGAGACGCACCGAGCAGGACATAGACGAAGAGCAGCTGTTGGTCGATGTCTTCAAGACTGTCCTTGACCGGCGGTATAAGCAGCCCCTCTCTTACCCCCTCATCAGCAAAAGGAGCACCAGCGATATCGCACTGGTGACGCAAATCTCCGGGATCACGGGAATCGAAGCAGCTAAGCTGTTCGCCGCTATTAAGGCTATCATGCGTATCCTGTCCAAGTTCCGTGATCCCAGGCGCATCATGCAGGCAATACGCCACTACATCAAAGAGCATCCATGGCACGCGGCATTTCGTATCATCTGTATCATCTTAATCTTGAATCCGGTTTTGTTATTTGGCTTTGGTTCGGGTGGCGTGATTGGGGGTAAGATGCTGTTTTATGAGCAATAGGTCTTTGAAGGCTGACGGAGTGGTTAGGATCAATCGCGGCCGCATGGCAGGCCACGATGGGGGGCTACATAGCTGCCGGCAGCCTTTTTGCAATACTCCAGTCTATCGGCGCCACATGGGCAGTGCTCATCCCGATGTTGGGAGTGGGAGGACTAGCGATGTCCCTTTTTGGTCGGAGGATAGCAAGGCTGCTCAAGGGCTGGTGTAATCGAATGGCGGCGAATCTTGTGGAAAAGATGAAGAAATGGTTCAGGAGATGGTGGAAGGGAAAGGAGGATTAGGAGTGTTGTTGCAGATACGGGCTGTGGCTCTCGGTTTTTCTCTCTTTATTCGCCTTGCTCAATGCTTGCCCCACTGCTCCGATGTCTGAGTGAATTCCCTAAAGTTGCCAATCCGTGGTCACCATGCTTGGAATCGTCCGGACCTGAACTCTCTAGCCGGTCATTCGTGCGAACCCGCCTATCCCCAATAGAAGAATATTTTTTTTCAAGGCGGACGTATTAGATACATACATGCGCAACACCAAGTATGTAGCCGGGATCCTGGCGCTCGACTCTGCAAGCTACTAGTTCGGTAGCTCCGACAAATAAGAACGCAACAAACGCTACATATCAGCGGCACAGAGCCCCGCAACCCGCGATCCGAGACATTCCCTACATGGGTGTGCCGCGGCCGAGGAGGGTGGGGGGTCGTCGCGGTGCACTATTGGATCTTCGTTCTTCGTACGGGCCTTGCCCGGGTGCCCACAGTCCCGTAGTTATGTCGCGTCTGTGGCGGTGGTCCCCGCGTGTTGGGCGCGGGAGGTCAGCCCTGGAATTGTGTATCGACGCATATCTCCCCAGTGTCGCGATGGCCGCGATTAGGGCGTCTGCGTACGCCGGCTGCGCTTGTGCTGCAAATGGCTTCATTTTTTATCCTGGGGGGGCTCTGGTGGGAGCTGCTGCCTGCTTTTTTTTTTTTTAACCCCGCAGCGGGGTTAGGCAGCACCAGTCACCTGTCTTACCTATCTCGGTAAGAGACGCTCCCGCAAGTGGCTAGCGCTGCTTTTGTCCGTCTTGGCCTGCTAGTAGAGTGCTTGGCACTTAAGTAGTTAATAGCGGAAAAGTCCAGTGATTTTATCTTGCACGTGCAACCTCTGGCTTCGTTTCTCCAACAGAATTCCACACCATCTTCTTCAGTATCGCTGATACTACTGAACAGCTCTGTAATATGTACTACCTACGTACTCCTTCGAGTCGCTTACTTCTAGATAAACTTACTGGTTCAATAGGAAGGTTTCCCCCAGCTGCGCCCGCCGACCGTGCCGGCCAAGCCTCCGAGTATGCTGAATGCGCGCCTGCCGAAGTCCGCTGAGATGCGCACCGAGGCTGCCGAGGAAGAGTGAACAGCTGGGAGGGGATAAGTATTAGTAATTAGGTAGCCTAGGGAATACTTAGGATTTACAATTTGGGCCAGGGTTTACGGGTGATAGACGCGGGCGGACGGCCTCTCTAAAGCTTTGCCGAACCGTAGGTGTATGGTAAGCACGAGAGCCGCGGGTTCCAGTGCGGCTGCGTTATCCGTGCCCAGCACAATGAAACCGATCCCGCCGGCTCCCACTACCCCCCCTGCGTGCCGGCTCACTGCCATTCTCACGAACGTCAACCTCCCAACCTCCTAATTCGGTGACGTTCAATTGCCGCTACCATGACACCAAGCGCACCAGGGAATGCCATTTCGAAGGGAGGACTCTTATCCGAGATTTTTTTTACGTATCTATATACCTACATTTGTCGATTGCCGTTCTGCCCCAGGAAACAAATACCACGATGTTAAAGGAACCAATCAGAGCATTTGCTTACATTCCAGGAAAATATATATATAGCATCACTTAGATAAAATCCTTGCCAAACACCTGCAGGGATTGTAAACCCAAGATCAAACAAGCAAAGTATGCAGTCACAACGCGCTTGGAAGCGGTCTGTCGCGGCCCGCCGTTTTGGCTTGGGAAGGAGTATCTAAGGAAGGAATGCGGAAGACAAGGGATGCGGCAGGTAGGATTAGAAAAATGAAAGGGAAATACGGGCCGTCGGGAACCGACGTGTAAGCGTCATTAGCGCGGCGCGACCAACATCCTTCCCATAAGGAGCCGTCGCCCACACTTCTTCTGTTTCTTCGCAACAACTTGCCGGTCAAGCCCAGCAATACGGTAATCGTCACCCTCCGTACCCTGTCCTCTCGCCGTAGCCTCTACTTTGACCTCGTATCTCTTCTTCTGCCGTGCCCTTGGTCTGGTCCTCAGTCTTGCCCACTGCTGGCCCGGGAGCTCCCCGCTCGTCGTTCACCTACTCGCTCACGCTCGTCCCTCGTCGTCCGTCCGCTCTCTCGCGCGCTTATCGCTCGTCTACTCGTCGTTCGTCCGTTTCCCGTCAGTCCTCTACCTTGGGCCTTACCATCCCAGTCTCATTACACGGTCCTTCTGACATCGCTAGAAGTACAATTAGCATCCGGCCAAATCAAGCGAGCTACTGACCAACCATCTATGGGAGGCACTAGCGAAACCGGGGAAGCACCCAAAGGACGGTTGGGAGAAGCCGGTGGAGGCTTTCGTGGAGAACGTTGTGGCTTCGGGGGAGGCAACTCTCAACCCTCTCCGGGGAAAAGCATTAGCAACCAAGGTAGGCCCGTTCATATTCCGGACGGGCGTCGAGCTGAACAACGTCCTTTTTGTTGCCTCATGCACCGAAGGAGCCATCCAGCCACCTGGCGCTAGTGTGACATTGAAATCACAGGAGATGAGCTGATTGCGATAGAACTGCAAGCACAGATAAATGCCTTGCAGGCTCAGGTCCATGATTTGGTTGCACAGAAGGCGGCAATAACGGCTCATACGTTGGCCGCACAGCTCACATTGCTGACGACCGAAAATACGTCATTGAAGTCCGCAAACGTGTCGCTGACAGCTGAAGTTGCGCGACTTACGCAACAATCCAACAACCACACCTGTCCCCCCGCTGCTACGAGTACAGTTCCCGATCTCGCTTCGATTGACATGAACGCAGTCATGCGACTAAGTCCGAGTCAGCTACACACTCTTGACGCTGGTCTCCGCCGCGTGAGAACTCACATCTTAGCGACTACGGATGCAGTCGCTTTGCGTCGGTTGGTTGAGAATGAAGTTCCCCTCCTCCTCATGTCGGTTGGAGTCACAATGGATTTATACGTTGGATCATTTGACGGTTGGCATGACTTTTGTGCGCGGGGGAATTCTTCTGAGTTTCGGTTGGAGGCTCTTTACAGTCACAGGCGTAAGAACATTGAGGGCCTTGCTGGTTGGACGAGCTATGCGATGACTATTTGTTTGGATATCGTCTACAAACTGTGTCTTTGGCGCAATATCTCTTAGATCTTTTTTCGGTACTCGCAGAGGTAGTTAGGAACAACAAGCATACGTTTATCTCAATAAAAATGTACCGTCGTTCCCCGTGGCTCTAAAGCATGAAGAATATCTGCAGCGGCCAAACAGCGCGAGATAGTGAATGTGTCAGCCTTGACCCATCTGAAGCGCCAGATTGCCGAACCTAAATGGGTTGCCATCCCGGAGGTGATGCGAGGTGAAATTCAATAAGAGATGCGCACTGGAATAGGCAGTCTAGCTGGCCTCCCCACCTTGTAGTGACACTGCACGCAACGGTGTCTGAATTCTAAGTCTAAAGACAAGCCTGAGCCTAAAGCTATGTCCCTTCGCCTTCCGCCAGGGCTCAACTGACAAACTTCCGCCGAGACCAAAACCTTAACCTTTGCCACAGGCACCCGCCACAGTAGCCAGAGGCCGGACATATCTTTGGCGGCCTTGAGTGCTTGTAAGACCCGTAAGCACTGACAGCGAGACGCCATCCCTGGATGGGCAATACCCGCCTCCTGCTCCAACCTTCCTTCACACCATTACACTATCGGCACGAAACTTATCGGTTGACGTCCATCTATTGTTGACAATGATTTCTGAAGATAGCAATGAATAATTGTTGGTATTATCAGAACCGCTGGCCATCGAAGCAGGACGCCCCACCTGTCCGTCCTACTGGTAAGGCTAGTGATCAACCCCCGATCTGAGACACCCGCATTGTCGGATCCTCTAGGACTAGCGGGCGGACAGATATTTCAGAACTCTGTTTGCTTCGAAGGCGGTCCTAATATACCAGCATCGTATCGGTCATAGCCCTCGGTGGATTTCGTATGTACTAGGCTCTGTTCTCACTGGTCAGCATCCGCTTCGGAGACCACAAACACTAAGCACGAATATGCCACTTAGCAATCCCCACACACTACAACAGCGGCAGCTCCGCAGGGCCGTCACACCGCACTCGCCTACCCGAAGCGCCGCGAAACTACCACTGCCACCGATGCCGGGGTTCGCGGAAGGAAACGGAAAGATTGGCCGAGGGTCGTTCTGCGCTGGAGTGTGGAGATCGCCCCACAGGACGATAACCGGGTGCACATGCCGATGCGTCTTTCATTAAGTATCGCGATAGTGATGATGATAATCATGGTGATGCTGTTAAGCTATTTGCGAGCACAGTAAAATTACAGATGTACTGCGTAGTGAGGGGGCTAGTGAGGGGGCTGTGATTGCGAGACACCACAGCGCACGGGCAAAGACACTCTCCGGGAACCGGACGGGCCGGACCCAGTCGGCCAGCGAGCCCGTCAAGCGAGTGACAATCATGATGGGGTACCGGGGCATGTTAACTATGCTGTCACAGGTAGATTTCGGCCACCATCACAACAGAAAGAAAATCGTAGGCACGCAGGCGAGCATCGAAGAGAAGAGGCGCAAGGTTATCTAAAAATGCTGCTGATCGGAGAAGAGATGGTCGAGCTGCAGGCGAAAATCTGTGGACATTTTTTGGGTTGTGAGAAACCTGTGAGGATTGTGAATAAATCTCGAACTCATCACACGCATCACCCTGCAAACTCGCTACGCACACCAAGGAAATTACAAAGAAGTCTGAACGAGAGTGAAAGACAAAAGAAATAGCCAAAAGAAAGCGCCGTCTCCCCCCTACACCTCCTCGTCTCCCGCGGATGCCATGGAAGAGGGCATGGGTAGGAACACGGGCTCCTCCCCGGCACCCAACTCCCCGCGGCACCCACCTCCTCCGCCTCAGCCCTCCTCTCTTCTTCCCGCTTCCGGTGCTCTCCGAGCTCCCACTCCGAAGCTTCACTCCCCACCTCTTCCTCGGCCGGCACCAGCCTTCCCACGCCTGTAGTAGGGAGGAAGTCTAGTACCGCCCGGCTGCACCTCTCATCGGCTAGGAGGTCCCATACTTTCCACCGGCTCTTCCACCTCCCAGTCTCCTCTGTACCTCCGCCCACAGAATTTTCTGTTGGGCCTCCCACTTCGGGCCCACCTCGAGGAGGTGCTCCCGGGTCTGGGTCTGGTGCCGGCACCACCAACACTGGGGGGTGGGTAGGTTCTTCGTCCATGGTGGTACTGCCCAGTAAGCCAGTGCCCGGTCTTCACCTGGCGGAACCGCGAGGCGAGCCTCTTGATGCTCCCAGCAGCCGTGCCGTCCGGCCTCTGGCTTTTCGGCATCCGGTATTTCGTCTTGGAAGTCCGGCCCCCAGCCCACTGGCGCGCCTCCACCCACTTTTTCTCGGGGATCTCCCGCTTGAGGTGCGCAAGAGACCTCGGGAGCGGCATCGCGCGGGCCTCTGCCCGATCCAGGTAGCTCAGCCATTCCACCCGCGGGCGTCTGGCTCCTCCGCCGCAATCTTCGCCCACTCGTCGGCCTTCTCGTTGCCAGCGACTCCCTTGTGTGCTGGGCACCACTGAATCTCGATGATGACACCTGGTCTAGCCTTCCGCAGCGTGGCGATGTGCTTCCTTGCCTGGAGTGCGTACTGCTGGCCAAGACCGGGCTCCTCGTAGGCAATCCGCCTTATGGCTGCTTGGGCGTCCGCAAAAATCGCGATCCGCTCCGGCGTTGTCTGCCTTCGCGAAGCCGATTCCAGTGCCCTTGCGAGAGCGGCGCACTCTGCGCCATAGGCCTCCTGGTTACAGCCCATGTGAGTTTTGATGCCCACCCAGGTTTGGCCCCTCTTCCATACCACCGAGTACCCTGCCGCGCCGCTGTCGAGACGTGACCCGTCGGTGAATATGGTGAGTCCCGGTCGATCCTTCTCTGCCTCAGCCTTCGCCTCGGCCTCCTCCTCCTCTTGTAGCAGCCCTGCGTCAAGGGTTTCTGGCTCCTCTAGCAGAACTGTGCTCTCCGCCCTTCCGGCGTAGGCGAGGGCGCTCGTGAGCTTGCGCCCAATCGCAGTCGGGGCGCCGACGACCTCCCGCGCCTGATCTCCCTGTGGCAGGCTAAGCAGCCGTAGCCCGAGCCGCCTCTGCATGTTCTCCAGCTGTGCTGTTGCCGCCCTGAGTCCAGACTCCATCGACAGGGCGCCAAGGTTGGTCGTCCGGAAGCAGCCTGTCGTCGCTCGCGTCTCCTGGTTGACCAGTAGTTGTAACTCACTTGCCGGGCCAATGGTGCCCCGGGCGTGGTCTCCCTTCCACCACAGCTCCGATGCGAACATGGCGACTGACTGAATGCACGCCGTCATGACTTTCCTGCAGTCGGTAGGTGACAGTCTTATCTGCCCTGCTGGCCGGCGAAGCCTAGCCATAGCCTTCTTCCCGTCCTCCAGTCGGATGGCAAGATGGTCTTGGAGAGCGAGCTGCGAGTCCAGCCATACGTACTATTGTGGTGCGCTGGCCTCCTCTGCTTGGCGTGACATCAGGGTGGAATCATTGTGGGTGGGCGTAGTCGCACTGTGGTAGAATATTTGCAACCGTTCGCACTCGACTGCAGTGGGATTGTCGTGAAAGTCTGGTAGGAATACATTGGCAGCAGAACATGGGTAGCTAGGCCCGGGAGCACCTCTTCGAGTACTGTTTCCAATGAAATTCCCGGCAGAAGATCCCGGAGGCGGGGGTGCGAAAAGAGACGGTGCCAGGACCATCAATAGATGCACAGGCACCGATAGCCGAAAGGGAAGGGTTTTGTCGTTTCAAGCGCGCACGGATTAGCCAGTTCGGATGGCGGTACCGCTTGCCCGGAAGGTTCGGTTGTTCTTCGACTTCCAGACTTGCAGTCAGGAACCGGGCGATATCTGTCGCTCTTCGGCGTCTCAACCGAATCTTTCCCAAATCGGCCCCCGCCCGCCCGCGATACCTCTCCAAGCCGACTAACAACCCCGCGCAGGCGCCGACTGCCGCCGGAGGTTGTCGGGTGAGTCAAGTGCCTGGACCCCTCGTATTTCTCCTCATCGATTCTCCTTTCCTTCGGCTGGTCAGCACCCTCCAGCTGTTGTTCCATCAACTCCAACCGCATGGAGTCGTCGAAGTCCGGATCCTCTCGGGGTACTGTCGAGAGAGGTTCCTTGGCAACATCCCGTACCCGATTGTGGGTGTTCCGGTTGTCTCGTGATCCTCCGCGTTCGGCGGTTTGCTCGCTCGTGCGGTCGCTCGTTCGCTCATTCGATTATCCGTGCGATCGCCGGCTCGACCGCTTGTTGGCTCGTCTGCTTCGCGCGCGAGACCGCCCTTGTGATCACTCGCTCCATTGCTCGTTTTTCCTGTTGCAATATCTCACTCGTTGCTTAGTCACGGCAGGCATGGGCCTACCCCTATATTCTCCTTTCTCTCGAGGCTTCAGCCTTACTTAGACAATACACACGTTCATCACTTTCAACAGGTTATGA
>Ga0307516_10008315_pt1 | contig 11760 bp, 20 predicted proteins | sample 19_EM_MG_FD_203310 | JGI IMG/M metagenome (GOLD analysis project Ga0307516, IMG submission 203310) | Populus trichocarpa ectomycorrhiza microbial communities from riparian zone in the Pacific Northwest, United States - 19_EM | ecosystem: Host-associated > Plants > Roots > Unclassified | place...
TTACCAATTTCTTACCAATCTCTTACCAAGCACTTAGTCATTTGTGCTTACAGGGCCACAGCCCCTCCTGTATAAATACCAGCAGCCAAAGGCTGCAAGGAAGTGTCTGCTTCCCCCTCAATAAAGCAACCACATTCACTCTCCCTCACTGTCTATAAGCTCCCTCACTGTCTTTGGACTTGTAGGTCACTCAGTGCTGGCCTAAAGCACCACTATTGTTGTTTATCAGATATATATTGTATCTGATCAGTTCTCTAGGCTCAAGCACAGTCTAGCATCTCTGTCCACTCTATCCCATCACTGTCCATCGCATTCTTGAAGTAGGAACTGTCCCCTTGCTTCCCCTCTGCTCCATCACTGCTGTATCACCCCTATTGTCATTCTATCATTGCTCTTCTATCCCAGGACTCTTCCTAACCACTGTTGTAAGCTGAAGAGGAGTCAATACCATCATCAATCACAAGGCTTGCAGCACATCCCCCTGTGGAGATTAAATACCAGAACTGCAGAGGAAGACCACCACTCGCTTTTTGTTGTCATTTGGTGTTGGTTGTTGGTTGTTCTGACCTCTTCCCTCACTTAGATGCACACCACAACCGTTTTTTATTCAACCACAATGATGGTGACACCTACAGGGATGTCATATAATACTGTTGCTATCTGATCTAATGTTTTGTAGGAATGGACAGGGATTTGGCAAAATCCTTTTATTTTACAGACATTTGCCTCACACTTCAACTTTGTGGCTGGCAGTGTGCAGATCCCCACGTTAGATAGTGAAAGCATTACAGCATGAGTAGGGCTTGCTCTTTCTGTCACCACCATAAGTTGATCCTGTTGCATTGTTGCTGATCAACTAACTTGTTTAGGTTTATCGAGCCTTGTCCTTAGCTGTGCATGGCCACCTACAGCTCGATCAAATCCAACCCAGAATGAAGCCACAGAAGTGTGGAATCATTTTGAAACCCAACATACTTTCAACATGGGAGGCCATCATTCCAGATGGCAAGGGATGTGGATTCAATGTTCAAACATGGAGCAACACATCAAGGAAATATCTGCAGCTGATTACAGAACTTTCAGATGAAAATTTCATGAAAATCATTGAGGAAATGGAGTGCTACATGAAGATCAGCACAAAGGGGAAAGATAAAACTGCTGTCAGCATCTCAGATGAGGAGGACAGCACCATGGATTTCTATGATTTTCGTTGACTGGTGCACTGGCCATTCATGATCATACCTATTCTGGACTGACCATTGACATTTCGTTTCTCCTCTCCTGCATATGCCCGCTGTTCCACACACACGCTTCTTACCACTCTGTCCCTCCTGCTGTCCCCTCACACAGCTGCACAATGCTTCCTCTCACCGAACTCTGCTCTAGTACTTGCAGTGCTGTCCCACCTTTTTTTTTATCATGCTTTGTGCCATCTGCTTCTAATCTGTTTCTTGTCACTGATTTTCCCTTACCATCATTTTTAATCATGTTTCATGCTGTCAATTTCTCTTTGCATCCACCCATTTTTAATACAGTATTGTACCTAATGTACTTCAATACTTTGTGAACTTTGAATGCTTTGTGAATTAAGCCTACACCTATAAGCTGAGCAAGTCACCAAGCATTTCAGCAGTAATGGCTTATGTCACTTAGATGACTTAATATCTTATTTTGACTTGGTCACCAAATGCCAAGTAACTAAGTTGTTCCAAGACAGCTGTAGTTTTGCTGATGTGAAACCTGTACCCATTGTGCGGGTATGGGTATATCACAGGTATGGGTATGGGTCACTGCTCCCAATACCCGCATGTTATCCAGGCTCTTGCCTATCTGTGGCTGGAGGATGCAGAGCACCTTTGCCCATGCTGCATCTTCATACTTACCATTGCACCTTCTGATATCATTAGTTCACATAGCTCATTCCACTCTAGCTGATAGTATCAATGCTCTTGGACACATGTTGCAAACAATGGCTGGGACATAAAGATGATTGGAAATGGTACCCTTTATTAGATTTCGGTTGCATCGGTTCTCTGGCATGGACATGGTTCATTTTCTCCCATTTTTGCATCAGTCCCATCTTGATTCTCTTGCGCGCTGGCATGCACACACTTCATTTGGATTTTTTCATCATTCTCGTAGTATAGTTGGTTCTCTTTCATGCACGCATGCACTTCACTTGGATGTTTACCGGTACCCATGTGGCCTCAAGTCCACTTTGCTAATTGCTTACTCCTTGCATTATTTGTTTCCAGCTCATTGTAGGTTTCTGGTATTTATATTGGGCATCGTATGTAGAAGTACTAATTGGGGAATACTTAGGTATGTTGTGATTACATCAGTGGCTGCATGTTGAAGTTTCAAGATGACACCTCTGACCAACAACACCAACTGCCATCAAACAACCGTCCTAGTAATCCATTGTCCTCCTGGTCATGGAGCCCACCTGGGGATGTCTTCTATCTCCACTCCCATCTTTTGGAACGTACTACCATGATGAGCAACAAGTTTGCCGGTGGGTCCCTAAACTGCTCTGCCCATCATTGAGAGGTGGTGACGTGGCTTTTATTCCCAGTGCTAGATCTCTATCACCAATGCTGAGCTCTTCTTCCATGGTGTACATCCACTTTTTACTCCTTGCACCACCTTGCATTGCTGAGCTGTACTTTCATTATCAGGAATCGCTGCTAACAACCAGCCCCACCACAGTACAACAATGCTAACGACAACAGTTCTCGCCACCGATGACGACAGCAACAGCCCCACGACCAACTCAGCAACCCTCCCCACCACCTCTGCCACTAATGTGCAGCAATGCTTCGGTGAGTAGCCACTACGGTCTGGTGTGTTGGTGCCGCTCTTACACTTACAGCCTGGGATTGTAACTTACCTGAAGCTGTTCTGCTCGGGTCAGTGCTTGTATACAAGTCTTTCTAAACAACCACTTTGGGGTCATTATCATTGCTCAAAGTCGAGTTGTTCACCTGCTCTGTTCCAGCAATGGTGTCTGCACGGCTTCTGGCACATCCTTGTCCTACTGGCTTTTCTGGATCTTCATGCGAACAGTGTGTCAGATGGGAACTGGGTGTTACCTTTCTACCACGGTCCTGAATCCTGGGGGACTGTGCCTGTCATCTGGTGGGCTGGACATCTACATTGACTGGTACCAAGTGTGCTGCATGTGCAACTGGATTCTTCCTCAACACCATGGGTAACTATCAAGGTAAGCATTACTCTTTCTTTGTGTGTGAATCCACTGATAGTGTGACAGTTTGCCAACTTGGCTGTGCTCAGCATGCTGATGGCTCAGATGACTGCAATGACGGCTCCACCACCATCACCCCAACGTCACTGCTAATGACGTCGCCAATGGTCGCACCCCCAGTACGTCAATTGCAATGGCCATCCTTTAACCTATTCTCACTGACACGATGTACTCATGCACCTGACTCACGTTGTCTCAGGATCCTTTCATGATTACAATGTCACTCGTTGTGTGATGAAAGAGGGTGTGTGCCAGGTAAATGACTTTACTCTTTCCATGTTGTGGTATTTAGTTGCATTGCAGATTCGAGGCGAGTTCATGCATGCTTGTGGAGAGCCACAAGGACTGCAGGGGAGGGTCAGATGCCTCAATGGATGCACGAAGGTAATTTAGACATCGAGCGCTTGAATTAACCCTGTGCTGCTCCAGTTCTGCATGTGGTGAGGTATGATTCATTCCAGGGTTTGATTAAATCTGGGTTCTCAAACTCTCTGATGCTGTACTCAGAGTACCAGACCATTTATTGTGATTGGCCAATTCCGACAGAGCTCCATCAAATTTTCAAATTCTTCTGTCTGATATGACAATCAGGGACAATGACTCCCCTGCGACCTGAATTTGATCAGGAATGTGGCACATTGTTGGGCAAAGGCTCCACATATTTTAGACCAAGGCAACCTTTCCTCTGCACCCACATTCACAATGACTGAGAATCATTTCAATGCAGGGTCACAGCCCCCCTTGTACTCCGTCTACGCTGGGCCACAGAGCCCATACACCTTACATGGGCCCTCATATCCTGGCAATGCCTACGCTGTACCACAGGGGCCTCCATATTCCGGTAATGCCTTCATGGTGCCACAAGGCCCCTCAGCGCCATACCTCGGTAACACTTTCGCAGCACTGCAAGGCCCCTCTGCGCCATACCCTAGTAACACCTTCGCAGCACCACAGGGCCCCTCTGTGCCATACCCCAGTAACACTTTCACAGCATCGCAGGGCCCCTCAGTGCCACACCCTGGTAACACCTTCACAGCACCGCAGGCCCCCTCAGCGCCATACCTTGGTAACACTTTCGCAGCACCACAGGGCCCTTCAGCACCATATGGTAACACTTTCACGGCACCACAGGCACCATACTCCGGTATTGCCTTTGCACCATCACGGGGCCCCTCAGCATTGCTCTACGGCAACGCCATCGCAGCCCCACAGGGCTCAGCATTGCCCTATGATAACAGCTTTACAGCACCACAGGGCCCATCAGTGTTGCCCCCCATTAACACCTTTGCAGCTAACCCCTCTGTATTTCCCTCTGGTAACACCTTTGTGGCACCACAGGGCTCTTCAGCATCACACTCAGGTAACACCTTTGCAGCTCCACAGGTCCCCTTGTACTCCAGCAATGCCTATATGTCCTCATACCATGTCAATCCCGCCTCCCCCATTGTTGAATACAATGGCCCTAGTGGTTATGCAGAAGACATGGTACACACTTTTAATACTGACCTTACAGATGTGTCTTGGGATGGCTGTCCGCCTGTGATGGCAGACTCAATCATACCATCAAGCTGTCCCCAGGCGCCTGCTGGGAATGTACCAGTGCTACCATTGCCAATGGACTTTGCTATTGGAGCAGCCCCTGTAGGCCAGCAGCCCCACCAACATGTTACAACAAACCCATATGTGGAGTCCATGTCTACTGAGGTGCATTTTTGCCAGTGTTGTGCATTTTTTCTTCCCTATGATTGTTGCCATTGAACAAATACATATTTAGCTATGCTCTTGACACAATTAAATGACAGGGGCTTGAAAAACTGGACCTCTGTGTTTGTTCGCACATTTAAAATTCTCTGCACTGTGCTCCAAGACACCCCAACAATTAATTTTATGCAAGAGCCCACAGAGAAGGCGCTAGCAGAAGCCATCTTTGATTGTGCAAAGAGGTCTCCAGGTTACAATGTGTGCCTAGAAGATTGTAAGTAACTAAAGTCATGAATGATCCACATCTCACAGCATGGGGTAGCAGACATGGACTATAACAGTATTGTCACGGACAAGAACAAGCACACGGTAATAGATGATATCCACAATGAAGTTGCAAGGCAATTTATGAAGCATCTGTGGTGTCAGGCGAAGTTCATTATTGTGAACTATGGTGCCCTCAATTCAAATGGTATATTTGATGTCAATGATCTAATTGAGCTCAATTTATTCGAGTGGTGGACTACGTACAATGATGACTACAGTTTTGGGATTTTCACTCAGCGGTGCAAGATGAAGCAACATGGAAATATGGCTGGGTCAGTTCATATTATGTTTAACACATCAGACTAACCTAAAATTGATTTTTGTTTAGGAAACCTTCGTTGGGCATGCTGCCTTTGCTCAGACCTTTTGGGCCGCAGCATATGGCACAAGCGAAACAGGATACTTTTGTTTTCATGACCACACCACTAATGTGCCGATTACGGAGGTGTCATTGTATGCGGGTGCCACAATTTGTGGCTGGGTGAGTTTTCAGTGTTTATCGTCATATGATCGTGCCACTTATGATCTTTTGAGCTTATTGAAGCTGTGAGGGACAAGATGACCAGGCATGCCCATGATGGGTCCTCCAACTCGGTCAGAAAGAGTATTGAAGAGACTGTCAAGCAAGTACACCATATCTTTGTGCATATCTTGCTAGGCTTTCCCAGGAAGCCCATTCACATGCAAAATGCATGGCGTGTTGCCCTAGTCAACTTCCTACAGAAGTATCATTTTGACCAGCCTATTGCCTTCTTGTAGTAGTGTATACCTTACTGGTTCCATCGTTTTGCAACTTACGGACTTAGCACTATCGATTTTACGATTTTGGTTTGGTTTGGTTCATTGGATTTGTTGATCTGCAAGTACCATGCATTGTAGTACTGGTAGCCATTCTCATTGATCAAGTGCTTTTCCTTCGTCACATAGTAGTACTACTACTTGCCAATGCCATTAATGGCAAGTCCTGTGTTTGGGGCGTACACCCAGCCTCCCACTTCCGTCCATACAATCTCAGGCCTCTAATGCAAATATGCACACTTACACGCCTGGATATTCCACTTCGGCAGTGATTCTGATGCACCATGCAGAGGCTACATCAGTGTAGCCAAGTGTCCAGCCAGAATACAAAGAATGGCAGCTATATCCATACTATGCGCACTCCACACTAGAGTTTAAAAGTCCGGTCTGGTCCAGTTTTTCATCAAATTTTGGAGGCAACCAGACTGAACTGGTTTTTTTTTTGGCCAGATTTTGGGCAACCAGACCGAAACCACATAGGACCGGTCCATGTCAGTCCACCATAGTGGTTGCAACCAGTTGCAACCGGTCCTCAAGGCAACTGGTCCAAGACTGATAAAAGACTGGTAGCAACCAGTTCAGACCAGTTTACACTACCAGAAATATGCTTTTGAGCATTTCCACTCTTGGTGGGTTTGCGTGTTTGTTGATATTTGAACAATAAACCACTATTAATGTGGTTTTGAGCATTTCCGCTCTAGATGGGTTTGCGTGTTTGTTGATGTTTGAATAATAAACTACTGGTAGTATAGTTTTGAGCATTTCCGCTCTAGGTGGGTTTGCTCATTTGTGATACTATTTAAATAATCAAATACTAGTCATACAGTTTGAGCATTTCCACTCTTGGTGGGTTTGCTTGTTTGTTAATGCTTGAATAATAAACCACTAGTAGTATAGATTTGAGCATTTCCACTCTTGGTGGGTTTGCTCATTTGTGATTTTTGAATAATACACTACTAGTAATTTTGTATTTTGTATTCCACTAGCCCAAGTGAACAGGTGTGACCGATATGCAACCGGTCCAGGAAGTGACCAGTTGTGACTGGTTTGTGACCGGTCTTTGCTTTCTGCTTGAGTGGAGGCAACCGCAACTGAACTGATCATGGACCACCCAGGACCACAACTGCAGTCCGGTCCAAATTGGTTGCAGTCCAGTTCAGTTGCTGGTCTTTTTGTGATTCTAGGACCGGACTTTTAAACACTACTCCACACATCCCTGACCAACTCGCTAGACATTCATGTCTTCCTCCAACCCACCCCAGTCCTGTTGCAGGGACTCCATTGCTCTATTCTCCAGATGACCACTCTACCAAGCTCCCACCCGCTTAACCCTAAACTCGAGTGGATTGAGACCCACAACATCAAGCGCCATAAATCCACCCTCCACCAGCTTATCCACACCATCAGCATTCACCCCTCCATCATCAAGACCATATGAACACATCCCACCAAACCTAGCTCGACTCCGCCACTCACATCTAACATAGCGGCACTCTTAGCACTACAGCAACAAACAAGAGATACACTGACAGCTCTTGTACTGACAGGTTTGGGGAATCCATGGGTCTGGTACTCTGGTATGTCTTCCATGCTATGTAGTATGCCCCACTGCTTACTGGTTGTGACAACAAGGGATGGGCATTCTGACCCTCTTTGCCTTGTCAACACAGTGCTTGCTCGTTGATACCCATATCCAATGCTTCCAAAGTGTTTGCGTGCAATGATGAGTCCCAAGTATTACTGCTTGTGTCCATTGCCCACTCTCCCTCAAGCGGTGATCTGTCTGCTTGGGGTATGCCATTTTTTGAGGTTTTTCATGTTGTCATTGCACTAATAATTGGTTTTGATGTGTAGGTACATTTGTTGAATCCACAATCACTAATCACACACTATCTTCACTTTTCCCCATTTCCTCCTTTCAAGGCTACCCTCTCCCATTCCACATCCTTTCTATCATCCTTTCCACCCGATCCAATGCCCCATTTCCCAAAGCTAGGTGAAACGCGCTGTTGTGAGTTGTCCCCTGATCATCCTGTGCACTCATGTTTCCTTGATTTCGGACTGGTCATTGTTATCATCCAACCTCTCCTTCATCTATCTGGATCCCATCCTTGCTAGCCATCTTGACAATCTGGCCTCTTTACTCATCACAAAGTCCCTTCTTATGGAAGGTGCTGGAACTCCCCAGCAGCAAGCGTCCAGCTGAGCAGCAAGCGCTAGGAGGCACTGCTTCTCTTGTTCTCGATTCGCCACCAGCTAATGAGCGCTCATCACCATCACCCTCAGCATCCTCACAGCCCTGTCTCTTTCTTTACACCCACCCACTGCTCCCTGATACCTCGTACAGTGCATGACTGTTTGGCGAGCAGGTATCCCACCCTCCCAGTAGCTCCACCTGCCTCACCCCAGCCGAGCTGTTGCTCGGCCCAGCCAACCCACGCAGATCGTGCACCACTGAATTCCTGAATGACAGATGAAGCTGGACTCCTTGTCCATCCCAATGAACAACACACTGCCTGCACTGACCTCTCAGATGCTCTCAAGCAGACAACTATGCATGGCAGTGTCACAAGGTCTGTCTGCCTCATTTCTCTGTGCATTTCAGGTACTGACATATCCTCCCCCTGTTCTAGGGTGTGATATTGTTGGCTTTCCAGGGTCCATTGTCTTTTAGGGTATTCTGGCCAGAGTCCATTGTGGAGTGACACCGACAAGGTCACTGCCAATGATTACTACATGCCCATCAATATCGTCATCAGCTGGGCTGCAGAGGGGCTCATTTTGTGCTTCATCCATGCCATCAATGACCTTGCCCCTGCCGAGAATGGTGACCACTACAAGGCACCCTGGGCCAGCTGGGGCGGAACGCCCTCAATGAACTCCACTCAACTTCACCTTCTTTTCCAACGGCTCCAATGTTCCTGTCCACAGCCTGGCGTCCTCAGCAAGGTTTTCCAAATCCTGACCAACTCCAGCCATCAGGACCACAAACTTATATTCAGCTGGCCACCTGATGCCAGTCATGAGTACTCCAACAAGCCATCCACAAAATATTTTACCCGGTGTGCCGAGGGTGTTTTCCCATCCATGCATGATAGCAGTGCCAAAACCAGCTGCACCAAGTGGCAGAGGATTGGTGGCACAATGCCTGTGATTAATGGAGAAGTAGAGAGCATTTTCATACCTCATGCTTCATGCTTCATTTGATGTCACACCATGGGTTTCTAACCGTTAACGTAGGCACAATCATGTTTGCTTGTTGTATAATTCAGTCCAGCCCCTGTAATGGTGGTGGAACTCCATCTCATCTGCAGTATGCTCCACACACACATGAGGGTCATGTAGCCCCCCCTGCCCAATTCTCTTATGATATGTTTACCAATTTGTATACTTTACCACTTGTCTCTGCACCCGCTCCATCTTATAGTCATTTTAGTGGTTTTCTTCCCTCCCAGTACACACCCAAGTCCTCATCATTACAACAGGTGGACGACCAACGGCAGCCCAACAACCCCGATGCTGCTGCTATCCGCGTCATGTCCCGTTCGCGAATTGCCTTATGGAATACCATCTCCAGGCAGGCAAGCAGATTCACCAACATTTGGCGACCTGTGTGGACAATCACAACAGGGCTATCCGATGACAACAAGCCCAAATTTGGATTACATCGACAGGCGATTTGACATTCCTGCACTATCAGCGATCGCCCCAGACACTGTGCCCCCTCCTTGCCATTGTGTAAGCCTGGGTGCAGCATGCAAAACGCTGGGCCGCACCAGCAGTCGACCCATTGGTATTTCAAAATGCATGAGTTGCAGTGCATAGCGATTGCAAGTGCGACCACTCGATCAAGCGCATTCGAGAGCAGCTCGGTTGGCTCCATGTCTGGAAGCAAGGTTTACTCGCAACACAGTCTGGTGGCCATGGAGGGGTCACTGTTGCCTCCCACAACCAGTATCAACTTTGTACATTATTCACATCCTCCTCTGCACCCCCTGCATGGCCTCCAACCATGGAACGAACAACATCCATCGTTCATGCTGATGGCCTTTCCAGCCATCTCCACTCACTAACCAATCACCTCACCATGGCTATAGGGGCAATGAAGGGACAACCAGCCTTCCTTCATGTCCGGGTCTGTATGGCATGTACTATGTCAGTTTGTCTCCTTCTGTGAACACATCACCAGTTGGGGGCCTCTCCCTACTGCCCTTGCATGAATGTGAGTGGGCAGATGACAGCTACATGCTACCTCCTGCTACATCCTCAGATGTTAAATACAAGCAATTCACTAGCAATGCGATGACGATGTGGCCAAGTGAGCAGCCCTTGCCCCTGCACAGATGACCCCCGCCACACAGATCATGACAATGATGACATGGCCACGCAGGTAGCCAATGCCCCCATGCAGATGACAGTGACGACAAGGCCACGTGGAGCCTTGCCCCCGCACAGATGGCGAGGCCAGGCAGACTGCCAATAGTGATTGACAAGGATTTGGCAATTCCCAGGGGGTCATGGGTAAGGGTGCTGCGGGTGCAGGTTGCCTTCTTGCGACTCATGCTGACCCACCAATCTGCCCAAGCCTAACACCTGGTGGTGCAAGGCTCAAGACAATCAGTACAAATGTTGATTAACAAACACAGCGCTTGCCATGCACAAAACTTTGCACATGATGTCGCCACATCCCGGCAGCCCTATGCTTCCACTGCCCTACCACTTGCCTTACCACTGCTGCCATTTGTCAACACCCCATCAAGACATGGCAGCAACAATGACCAGCCACCTGGTGAGTCCCCCATCTCTCCCTCGACACTGATGGTGACACCCCCCACCCCCATTCGACATCAATGGCTGTAATGGCCACAGCCACCCCTTTCAACATCAACAGCACCACCACCCTCCTCAATGTCAATGGTCATGATGGCGCCACCACCATCTCCCCTCGATATCAACAGCTGCAATGACCCACCACCTCCCTTAATGCTCACCACCTCCATTTGACGCCAATGGCTGCGACAGCACCACCATCACCCCTCAACATCAACAACTGCAACAACAACCCACCACCTCCCTTCGACACCCACCTCCCTTGACGCCCACCACCTCCATTCAACACCAAGGCCCATGACAGCACCACCACCCCCCTTGATGTCAATGGCTGCAATGGCCACCCCTTTCGATGCCAACAGCCACGATGGCACTATCACCATCCCCCTCAACATCAATGGTCGAGATGACATCACCGCCATGTCTCCCCTCAACATCAATGGCTGCGATGGCCCACCATCTCTCTTTGACTCCTACCATCTCCATTCAACGTTGATGGCCATAACAGCCATGACCACTTCCTTCAACATCAACAGCACCTGCACCATCCCCTTCAATGTCAATGGTGGCGACAGTAACACGGCCATCTCCCCTCAATATCAATGGCCATGATGGCACTACCACCACCCATCGACATGACAGGTCCGCCACCCTCTTTGACGCCCTGTCCCCACCATCCACCAGACTAGTGTGTAGATACATAAGTAATAGTCTATTAAATTTGTTGTATCTAGAAAGAACACCCACAGGTGGGTATCACTGGTACCTGCTGTGGGTTTACACCCTTGTACTACCTGTGTGAATGATACTTACCTGTGGGTTGAGGGGTTTGGGTATGG
>Ga0307516_10008316_pt1 | contig 11759 bp, 15 predicted proteins | sample 19_EM_MG_FD_203310 | JGI IMG/M metagenome (GOLD analysis project Ga0307516, IMG submission 203310) | Populus trichocarpa ectomycorrhiza microbial communities from riparian zone in the Pacific Northwest, United States - 19_EM | ecosystem: Host-associated > Plants > Roots > Unclassified | place...
CCCATCCTACAACCACACCCCTTTCGGGGGGGGGGGGTGGCACCGTTTTTCGCCCCCCCCCCCCCCCCCCCCCAATTACGCAATTTCGGTCAGTATGTACGAAAACGTCACTCGATCCGCCCGCTCAAGCGAGTGATCCGTCATGTACTGTTTCGTCACGTTGTTCATCCTTTCTTCTTCTTCTTCTTCTCTTGTTACCTCTCCTATCCTCTCTGCTCCGCTCCTCTGACCTCACCTCATAAACGCCCCCCCACTATTCACAACCCCCCATTCTCGTCCAAACTGCTACTCCAGGTAACTAAATGCCCCCAGCACAGCAGATAAGGAAAAGTCATATACAGTTACAAGCCAATGTCAGCGGCGAAAGATAGGTTGCTGCATCCAGGCGGTGAACGGATGGAAAAGAGCAGGCCTTAGTAAAAAAAAGAAAGTATGGAGCACAAAAAAAAGACAAAAGACAAAGAAGGGGGGAGAAGAAACGCCCAGATCCACCCCCCCCCCGCTAACTACAACCACGAAGGGCCAGACCCTTCCCATTTATCAATTACATCTGCCCCTCACTTCTAGTCCGCTTGAGATCAGAGCCTGTCATGTCATCGCTTCCACCGCTGACAGCACGTTCGATCTTCCGCTTCACCGGGACTATGCTCCCGTTGCTGCCATCGAAAGATGGTCGCGCGGAGCCATGTTCTGCTTGTTCCTGCGACTGCTCCGAACGTTTGGCCGCCTCTTTCGCTTCCTTTGCTTTCTTGCGGTCTGCGTCGTGGCGCTTCCTTTGGTTGTCGCGCTCCTTGCGGCGCTCCATCTTGGACTCGTACTCGTGCCAGTCACCCCGGAGGTCGCGCAGACTGGTTGAGAAAAGTTAGCACGAGACTGACCGGCTGATTTGGGGGAGGTATCCGATCCGGCAACATACCCAAGCGGCGGTTCCGGAGCCGGGTCCTCCGAAAAATACGTGTGTTTCAAGCAGTCCTCGGCAGTCGGCCTGCGTTCCGGATCGTATTGCAAGAGCCCTGCGATCAAGTCCATAGCGGAGGACGGAACTAGCCTGGCAGCGAACCGTCAGTCTCGTCACACCAATCGGGGATGCAACACATACTCGGCAAACTTTTTGCGGAACTTGTTCTTCCGGTTCAGACCTGACGTCCTCAGAAGAGAGTACCACGGCATCTGCTTCAACTTCGGCCACACCTTCTCGGTAGGCTTGCCCAGTATCGTGTAGATGATGTCCAGTTGGTCGATCTCCGTCCTGCCTGGAAATATCGGAACACGGGTGAAGAGCTCAACGAACACACATGCGGCGCTCCACATATCAACGGCTGGGCCGTACGCTGTAGCGCCAAGGAGAATCTCCGGCGGGCGGTACCAAAGGGTGATGATCCTATTCGTGTAATCCATTTCCTTCTTGCTGTTCTTGGAGTAGAAGCGTGCTAGACCAAAGTCGGCAATCTTCAGCTGCCCGTCGTTGTTCAGGAGGATATTGGAGCCTTTGATATCGCGATGCAGGACACCACGGTGGTGCAGATAGTGCAGCGCATCGAAAAACTGCCTCGCAAGATGCTTGATGTGTGGGGGCTCGAGCCTGAACGTTGGGTGGTTGAGGATTCCGGTCAAGTCGTGATCCATGTACTCGAACACCATGTAAAAGTCGCCTTGCGCCACCGTCAGTCAACCGAATTTGGGGGGAGGGGGGAGGGGGGAGGGGGGAGGAGGAATGGCTGGTTGCACTCACTCTTTTCCACCATCATCTCCAGCAATGAAACGATATTCTCATGCTTGAGCGCCTGAAGTAGCTTCATCTCTCGAACAGCGGTGATCGGGAAACCGTCCTTCTCGTTTTCCATCCGTATCCTCTTCAGTGCTACCAGCTCTTTTGTAAGGTTGTTGGAAGCTTTGTAGACCTTGCCATATGTTCCCTCTCCAACCATGCTAACCCTATGATATATCGCCATATCCCTGACGATGATCTCGGGCCCCGGCGGGGGCGGTGGAGGCGGTGGAGAAGGAGCTCTGGCATGTCGCGGCGGACTGCGTCTGCGGCTTCTACGGGAACCGTCGCTCGATGCAGGTCTCGGTTCTGGTTGTCTAACCCGGGAGAGTCTCGCTGTGAGGTCGATAGTCCGACCACCCAACGGTGCGCTATTGCTACCAGTGGCGAACTTGCCCATCCTCATATCGAGGGCCTTGGGCGCCGGCTTCACGGGCTTGGAGGGCTTGGTTGGTATCGCCATGGTGAACTTGATCTTCTCTGCAGCGGGAGCCGTGGGGGCGTTGTCGGGAGCGGCATTGTCGGGACCACTAACAACCTTTTTGAAGGACTTGGCTGGCTCCTCTCCGGGTGCGGGCTTAGTTGGAGGTTGTATCTCGGACGGTTTTTGATCTGCAGCGGGACCGGTGGGAACGGAACGTTCGCCGTTGGCCTCTGGAGATATCCGTTGGCCCAGGTGACTGCGACTGCGAACCCCCACGAACCCGGTCTGAGACCTTTGGGAGCCCTGACTATCGGATTGCGACCTCTCTTGTGTGGGTGGTGGAGGGGATTGGTCCTGCTGGTCGGGAGCTTCGGAGTGGGTACCGCCCCTGCCACCTCTGATCGAGCCACGCCCCCGAGCTGGGAATTCGCCGCCGAAGGTCCTGAAATCATTAGTTTCCGATCACGCATTGCGATCGGAGGGTACGTACAATGGCTGGTTACGATGGTGATCTGCTCCGCCACGACCGCCGCGGCCACGGCCACGCCCTCGCCCTCTTCCAGATCCACGTTCGGGACGATCATGCACCAACCGCTGTCGCTCTGGGTTCACATATGGACCATTCGTGCCTTCCGATTGTCCCTTACTCCCAGGATCGCCGGTGGAGGCTTGTGCATCGTGAGCGTCACTACGTCGACTAGTCGGCCGTTCTGCTGCGTCACGCTTTGGCGATCTAGGGGGAGTCCGACGACGGGGCGGGCCGCGGTTCGAATCCCGTGAGCGACTCCGTGTTCGCCCTTCGGGGGGGCCGTGATCATCCTCCCGCCGACCTCTGGGCCGACGTTCTGGTGGTCCACGTTCCAAAGTCGTGCGATGAGATCTCGATGACGTGACCGGTGGTGAGGGCCGCCTTTCAGGAAAGAGCTCGCGTGGCTGTCGAGCGGAGCGCAGAGGTGAACGCGTGCGCATAGGAGGTGGCGAATAGGTTGGGTATGCGAGTGGAGAACGGGCACGTGTTGACGACGACGACGGCGGTGGTTGGTCTGGCCGGTCACGATACGGTGACCTGTCCGACCTGGCCTGCGAATGTCGATGCCGAGAAGGAGGGTAGTCCGCATCGTTTTTCTTTGAAAGCTCCCTCCGTGGAGATGAGCCTCTATGTGCAGGCGAGCTGGCATATCTGGATTTCAGGGGAGGAGGCGACGGTGGCCTTCGAGAACCTCTCTCAGGTGAATATCCCCGGGACCGAGAAGGTGGTGGCAGAGGTGATAGTTCGGCAGGGGGTGGTTGCAGCAGGGGGGATCCGGGTTCACGTCTCGAATGCGGTGGAGAACGCTTGCGGTACGCCGCCGGCGGGAGCGCCGGGGACGCAACATGTCGACGAGGCGGCGATGCTGAGCGATCCCGATGGCGGCCCGATGATTTGTGTTTTCGTGGCGGAGAGCCGGATGCCGGTAGCGGTGAACGTGAGACATCACGTGTCCCATGCCTGACGCTGGGTGGCGGGCTTCGAGATCTCGTACGAGGTCGTTTTGGCCTCTTGTGCTTGGAGAAACTATGCCCTGGAGAACGGCTTCGCCGTCGCTTATCTGCGGGGGATATCGAAGCGTGCCGCTTCTTGTGTCGATGTGATCCGTGGCGTGGTGAAGGCGAATAGCGATGGCGCTTTGAGCGATGCGGAGAGCGTTCGTCATGCTTTGCCGAACGCCGACTCTCGACACTCCGACTTCTCCCTCTGGAGCGTCTCCTGGTAGCCGTCGGTGGTAGCGGTCTCATATCATCCCTTTTCCGCCGCTCGCGACTCCTTTCCCTCTCCACGTCGAGATCTCGCCCATGCTTCCTTGCATACGGTGATGAGCCTTTCTGCTCCCTAGAGTCGGAGCGCGCCCGCCGACCTCTGCCTCGATCCGCATCTTCGTAACCGTACTGCCCCGGACTCCGAGGATCATGATTTCTATAAATCTTTGAGGACATCGCCGGTTGCGTGAGCAGAGGGGGGGAGGACACCTAGGAGGTTGAGAAGCCGGTTCACGTCAGCGATTTGTTGCACAGCAAAGTTGGGGGATTCTGCAGAACGACATACTCAAGAACCGCGACACACGCACACACTCCGCGCACACGCTAGGCACTACGCCTGGCCTTCTGGGGGGGGGGGTTTTTTTAATTTTTTTTTTATTATCTAGGTGGGTTGTATCAAGCCGACGGAGTTGGTTGTCCTAGAAGTTTGATTATCTTGGCCTTTTTTTGGGTGGCTAGGTTTGGTTAGATATCAACGCGGCGAGTCGGGAATGACAAGTCGTTCGGGGTCGGTCAGTTGTGGAATTGGTGAAGTGAAGGGCGAGCGAGCTGCAGTGGTGGCTATAGGCTTGGCACCGTCTGGACGCGCCCCACGCTCAGAAGTGTGTGGTTGTGGCGGCGTGGTGGTCGTCAGAATTGAGAGAGAACATCCCTCGCTCTCCCGCTTCTCTGTCCTCCTCTTCTATCTCTTCTCCTTCTCTTCCACGTCTTGGAACGAGAGGAGGAAGAATAAGATCTGGCCCGCGTTTTTCGCATCTGGGAGGAGAGGGGAAAGTGGAGTGGCGGGTGGGATTGAGGCAGTCACCCACCCATCCGCTCCGCCATTCCCATCATCACCGTCCGTACGTGGCCAGCATGCGAGAAGCAACCACCGCCACCACTTCTACCTCCAGCAGGCAATGTGTGGGGAGAGTAGGCGACACGGGCTTTCCAGCTCGCCCGACTCCCCCGCGCCCTCCCACCAGACCCACGATCTCGCCCCCTTTCCTCCGTCTTTGACCGCACGCTGTTCCCAAGGAAACTCCTGACCCCATCGCCTGCATCTAACTCGGCGAGCCAACCCCCACATGGGTTTCCCTCTCTCTCTCTCTCTTTCTCTCCAAGAGATTTTTCGAAAAAATGAATCCCCTCTCCATCCATCCATCCATCCAGACTGAACCAATCTGGCAATGATGACACGGGCAGCATAACAGCATATCAAACGTATGAATAAAAAGGACAGAAAAATAACAGTATCCAAACCCAAACGTGGCTCCTTCCTTCGCATTCCTCTCTTTTCACGCCAATCGCGCAGCCTGTCGGGCTGCAGTTGTGTCGGTGTGCCAGAAAAGGCGAGGCAAAACCACACATCCCCCCCCCCCCCGGACAGCCTCATCTCAGCCGCCAGTATCGGGTTGATGTCGCGTATGTAGCATGTATATGCATGTACTGGAGGGGGGATGATTGCCGAAGACTCGTCCTCGATAAGTCTGGCCGGATGATCTTCGTTTGACGGCCCAGCGACGACGACGACGGCGACGATGACGATGATATACGTCCGTCTTTGACGGGCGTTTTCTCGAACCGCCAGGGGGGGAGAGCTCCAGGGAAAAAGGTGTATCTACTGCCGAAGCTTTGGAAGGGACAGACCCACTGGCGACCGCCAACATAAAAAGTTGTGTTGTCTTCTTTCGCGCGCGCGCGTGTTCATCATAACCACCCCCCTCCGTCCCTCACACAAGAACTAGTTCTGCCGATACCATGAATCTTGCTGCTTCCGTCGTGGAAAAAAAGAGCAGGGTGAAACGTTGTCGGCGGCGGCGGCAGCAGCAGCGGCGACGACAACGAGGGGTGACCTTCTTTCTTCTTCCTCCTCTTCTTCTTTTCCTCTCCGGCTCGGTTCCATGTTTGGCTCTTATTCCGCTCTAGTCCGAGATAGCTGGAGTTTCATGTCGGCTCCGCGAAAGAAAAAGTCCGGAAGAGAGTGGTGATCGCGTCGCTATTTCTTCCGATCGGTTCCCCTTTGAAAAAAGTTCTTGAGTTTTGAGTTTGCGTTGGGGGTTTTATTTCTTTCCCTCTTTTTTTTTCTTTTTTTTTTTTTTTTTTGCAGATGTCAAGCAAGTCTTGTCGTGGTTGTTGGGGTTGACACGGGAAGAGTGACGCATAGATAGATATGTAGAAGATATATGTTCTTGTCCTTGGGCGAAGAAAGTTCGGCGCGCGGGCCGGACTATCTTTGTAGGCGGGTAGTCAGATAGGAACACAGCAGTTACCGCCGATGATTCCGTTTCCGCGACCGAGATTCTGTCACGTCAGTGGGGGGGGGGGAGGGAGAAAAATAAAATAAAAACCTCTTGAGAACCTCAGTAAGCACGTATGTTCCGTTCCGTCGCGAGCGAGGACGTTTGGATTTCGCAAAGCGTGGTGGCCAAGTGGGTTGTGGTTTTGAGGGTATTGGGATTCTGGGGGGGGGACCGGTGGGTGTAACTAAGGTCTTGGCTTGGCTTGTGCTTGGTTTTCAAAACGTAGCAAGAGTGAGCGATCCTCAGGACACAAGACGAGTGCAAAAAAGGCAAGATATCTAAGACCCCAACCCCCCACCCTCAGTAATCGCCTTCAACAACGCTACATTAAAGAACTCTCCAAGAACCTCATTTCACTATTCTTCGATAAGTATATTCCTAAGTGCAAAAAGGCCCCCAGATAAAAACTCCATTGGATATGCATGCAAACTCTCAACAATACACACATACAGTCACGGATATAAATCAAGTGCACGCGCACGAATCTAATTACACTAGCATATATGAAAGGTCTGGCAGTCCGTCGATGATCTTTTTGATGATCTCGTCCTCTTCCGTCTCCTTCTTTCCCTTTGTCGGTGTGGCTGGTACTGGAGCATCCCAAAGATCTTGTCGTACGGGTGGTGGTGGTGGTGGTGGTGGTGGTGGTGGCTGGCTTGGCTTGTCGAAGAATGAGAGGTCCCAGTTGTCGGGTGCTGCTGCTGCTGTAGTAGACGTGGTGGCAGTTAAGCCCCCGAAACCAAATGCAGTGCCGTTGCTGGGCGTGCCCGTCGCGTCTGTTTGAGTTTTGGTCGAGAACGCATCAAGACCGTCGAATAAACTCCCGCCGGAGACGGGGGTCGCGGAACGGGTACCAGCCGCAGCGAACCCGCCGAGCCCTGAAAATAAATCCGCGCCAGTGCCAGGCGCCATGGACGATGTCGAGTGAGAAGGCTGCGACATGGGCACTGGCGTCGGCACGCGTGAGGTGGTATCAAGAGATTTGGTCGGTGACTGCATCTCGCCCCACTCGTCGTCGTCGTCGTCGTCGTCGTCGTCGCAGACAGCATCGCGATCGTTACCTATGAAGATCGACAGAGGAGGTGGCTGTGGTGGCAGAGGCTTGCTGATGGTTTCCGCGGCTGGTGGGAGTGGCTTGGGGATTTCCGCTAGTTTTTTCGCGCCGACAACACTGTCGGGCCGGGAGCCAACGGTACTGTTGCGTGACGATATCGGCGAAGCAGAACCCGAGGGCAGTGCTGGAGGGGATGTAGGCTTAATCGACTCAAACGCAGCCCATCCATCACCCGCATCCTGGGGCAAAGGCATCGTTGCTTTTGGTGGATTTGAGGAGACGAGCGCCTCGAATGCACTCCAGTTATCGGAGAGGGGTTGGCATGCGGATTGAGAACCAACGCTCGCCGCTTGATTCGGGGTAGGTGACTTCTCGAAGCTATCGAAGCTTCCCCAATCGTCCATGCTGGGTATGGCTTGTTTAGCCGGAGGTGGTCCGCCTTTGGCTGGAGGCTCAGGCACCAAATCCTGAGCCGTTTTCGGCGTTGGGGGGGGGCCGGCCTTTGCGGATGACGCGCATGGCGCAGCAACGGGTGAGTTTTGCGCCGAACCGCGCCCAAGAGTCAAGGAGACTCTGCGGGATGCAGGTGAGGAATTGGCGGCGCTCAGAGCTGGTGCATCAAAGTCTGTTTTTTCAAATGGTGAATTGTGACCGCTGGCGCTTGGTTTGGCCGGTGGGGGTGGTTGGTTGCTCGAACTAGCCCATCCGGAGTGTGGCGTGAGAGGCGAAGGGACCGATGATCGTTGCATCGACGGCGACACGGTGGACGTGTTGAGCGGCAGCGGCAGCGTACGCTTCCCACTTTCGCTGCTGTGTCGGGAGTGTGTTTGCAAGCCGGGAGTGGTCTTTGGTGCGCCGAGAGAAAGTCGTTTGTTGGCTTCGCTCGGTACCGGCGAGGACGATGACCCACCTCCCCATCCAAACATGGAGCTGAGATTCTGTACGTTTTTCCGCCCACGTCTTCCGGTGTTTCGGGTTTCTGTCAGCCACTTGGCCACGATCTTGTGCACCTCGCCCTGCACACGTGATCCAGGCCATGTAACGCGGACGTAGTCGTCGTCGTCCGCCGCATTCTTTTTGCGCAGCGTACCGTCTTGTGTCAACCGATACCACGCCTTCCGTCTGCAGAGCCATTGTCAGCAGATGGCCATATTCCGCAGGTGGTTCACGTTCCACTCACGCTCCAGTAGTGCGTATCATCTCGTCCTCTACAGGGGGCGGGTCCGGCGAGCTTGTTGGTATGGGGTAGAGCTTGTGGATGAGTGATGTGTCTATCTCGAATGCTGGGACACCCTCCGAAGGTGGTGGAGCTCGAGCTTCGGGCGGAACTTCCGGCCCATCCCCAACAAAGTCATCGAATTCGGCCTCCTCAGCGAAGTCACCAAAATCATCGTCGTCAACACGTGAAGATTCTTCGCTGGACACTTGAGTGTCTGCGAGTGACCGGTCCGGGATGGTGTCGGATGACAGTGGCACTTCGACATCCGTATCTGCAGTGATGGCTGTTGCGGAGTGCGAGCTATCTCGGCCTTTTTCCGATCCCTCATTGCTGCTACCGCGTTCACGGACCGGAAAAGGAGATGAAACCCCCAGTGAGGTAGGCTCCTCTGTAACCTTCACCGCTTCTTCCTCCTCTTTCTCATTCTCCTCTTCCTCGTGGGCTCCCTCCGGCGCCGCTCCTTTCACCTGTGATTCTTCTGTGTCTCTGTCCGCATCTGTCTCCACCTGCGAGTCCAGTCCGACCTCCCGCTCCCGACCGAGTGACGGCTCATCCGTCTGCGCCACCAGTGGCGTTGGCGTGTCAACGTCAAGTTCCAAGTTCAAGCGGTGCCCGGGTTCGATCGCATCCCCGCGCACATCGGCGAGTGCGCCCCACTCCGCCTCTTCGACGACGGGAGGTGGCAGCGGCATCTGCAGGCCGAGGTCGAGGTCGAGGTTCGGAGCGATCTCGCGAACCGCCGTGTCGCCAAGATGTGTGGAGGCGGCGGCCCATTCGGAGCCGGCGCCCCACTGCTCGAGGCCATTCCCGCGGTCGCGCTTGACGTCGGCGGCGGCGGCAACGGGCCAGAGCGCGGAGGAGGAGTCGCGTCTACCGAGGTCGGCACGTGTCCCAGCGGCCCAGTCCGGCAGTTCCTCTGTGGCGGCGGTGGCAGCCCACGCCGAGGTCGCGCCGAAGCTGTCCGCCCACGGATCCCCCCTTGGCTTCGCGGTATCGCCGTCGCGGCTGTCGTTGGGATTCTTCGCGGTCGTTGCGCTCGCGGTGTCGTCCGCCCACGGAGAGCCCCAGCCGTCGGCGTCGTCCATGCTGCTGCAGCTGTGGTGATGCCAGTGGTTGCGATGGAGCCGAGAGCATGTTCCGTCCTTGGCCAACCTCCCCCGTCGCGAGCTGGCTGGCTGGGTGCGTGCGTGCGTGCGTGTGTGCGTGCGTGGCTGCGTTTGCGTGGTGTCAAAGCGGGACATCACTATCAAGATACTCTACAAGTATCGAACTATTGTTAGCCAGCCGCCGCGCTGCACGTGTGCGCGTGGCTTGGCTGCACGCAAAACACGGGAACATGACTCGCGCGGGGGTTCCGATTCTCCACATACATACCTACATACATTACATGCGTGATGTATGTACTGCGATCAATGAATCATCATCGTCATCATCATCATACATAATGTACTTGTACGTATCATAGTGCTCGCGGCAGTTGGGCGTCTGGATCCCGCAGATTGCAAACGGATTGATCGGACCCGGCGAGTGATGCGAGGCGAGATGTCGTAACAACCTACCTGCATATGTAAGTAGGTATGTATTACTTACCTCAGCAGTCGTCGTCGTCGTCGTTCCGCAGCTGCTCCTCCGCAGCGACATCGGCGAGCACTCGTCCACCACGGCGGCTGCCCTTGTCGACGGAGGTGAAGTGTGGATGTGATGGTTGTCTTGTTTGAAGATGTGACGCCCATACATATCCATGTATGGAGTGAGGCGGGCACGAACACTGACTAAGCATGCAGAAGACATGCTATATACAACAGCCCCCCCGGCATGAAGATGCCGCGGCTCCATCCATCGAACGGCATGCAGAGAGTTGGCGTTACTATCTACTAGTACAAAGGCCACTGCATAGATAACCCAACGCGTGCCTCGAATCTCGGTCGAGATCCGACCACATAGACTGGATAGCCATCTAACTCGATATCCGTCCCGGGGGGGGAGCGAACCAACAAAGCCGCGCAGAGCAAAAAGACACCCATCGCGCGCAGGACAGTGCCCACCGCACCCACCGCACTCTACGTATGCACATATATACATAGCTCCAATCCAGCGCCTGCAGTCTGCTGCGTTCCCGCATGCACGAGAAGGGGCCCGGGCTGTATGTGCACGTGCCCTTGCCCTAAGCCAACTGCTCCACCAGGTATGTGTGGTATGGTATGGTATGTATGGTAAAGCACGCCCGAGATGCATACCCAACGTAATCCTATGTATGCATGTATGTATGTATGGGTGAGCGCAGTGCTTGCTTGCATGGCTATGAGGCATATATAGACACGCATTTGGGGAACGGTACGGGGCGGTACGGGGCGGTGCGGTACGGTACGGCACGGTACGGCAACCTGTGGCCTTCCTCGCTGCACTGATTTTGAGGCTAACGGGGGGGAAGCCATGCGAGAGTGATGGCCTATGATGCGACGTTGATGGAGAGAGAGCTCACCACTGCGCTTCGGGAGTAGATACACATGCACGTACGGACATGGCAGCCCTTCCACCATTCCTTCTGCGGCCAATCTAGGCCGTGTCGGGATCGTAGCTAAATATCTACTCTATGCAGTCGGCTGGTGGCTGGTCCAGGAAGCAGTGCTTCTCGGCCAACCGCAGGTGCAGTCTTTAGCAGAGGGCTCCGGCGTTGCAGAATGCATACATAATGCACAGTGTGCAGACCTTCTCTTCTTCCTTCGTTCCTTTCGTTCGCGCGCCCCAGCAGCCATCCACAGAGACAGATACACCCGAGGCATGTACAATGCACTCTATGTATGTATGTGTGTGTGTATGTCTGTATTATGTGTGTCCGGAGCTATGGCTCGCTGCATCTGCCTGCCCGCCCGCCCGCCCGCCTGCCTGCCTGCCTGCCCGCACGTACGCACGCATTGACCATTCCACCGCCACCGCCGTACCGCGACGTGCCACGTATCTCCAGTCGATCACGAAGCGCACACTTCCCCACCCCATGTTACATATGTATGCAGTATGCAATATGCAAGATGCAAGTCTCCTCCTCCGCCCTCCCTCCGCCCTCCCTCTGTCCCATCGGAAACGCGGAACCCCCCCCCCCCCCTCCTCCATCGAAAAGGAGCTGATGTGACGATGCTCATCAGGTGGGGTTATGTATGTCCCCAACCACGCCCTTCGATCCCCAATCTTCACCCCCTCCGTCCGTCCAGAGGGGT
>Ga0307516_10008317_pt1 | contig 11759 bp, 16 predicted proteins | sample 19_EM_MG_FD_203310 | JGI IMG/M metagenome (GOLD analysis project Ga0307516, IMG submission 203310) | Populus trichocarpa ectomycorrhiza microbial communities from riparian zone in the Pacific Northwest, United States - 19_EM | ecosystem: Host-associated > Plants > Roots > Unclassified | place...
TACGGTTTCGTTGCTTTCTCCGATCCTGAGGATTTTTTGAAGGCTTGGAAGGAAATGGACGGTAAGCTCACGTCATCGCCATGCGCGTGTTTGTCCTTATGGTCACTTTCTAGGCAAGTACGTTGGGAATCGTCCCGTTAAGCTGAGAAAGGCTGACAACCCTATCAATCCCGTGGAAATCGGCCATCGGAAAGCGCGTCAACTGGAGAAGGAGTTGAAGAAGAACAGGAAGAAGCCATATTAATGGCGCGTTCCCTCGTTTACAAGGAGAGTGTCATGTCCCACTGTTGGCCACGTTCACACTCACCAGTTGGATCCAATGTCGTCTTTTTCAAACCTAGAGCCTTACCTCACCAGGCCCGCTTGCTTTCGGGGGGACTTCCATGTCTTTCTTTACTTTCCTGTGTTTTATATCGTAACGTTTACAATACATCCCGTTATGCTCTTGAACTGATCGAGGTGGAAGGAAGCGTGGTAAAACCAAAGTCTCAACATTGACGACACCCTCCATCCCCACCAACCGGCAATCGCATAAAATGGACATCGACAGGTTGTTCAAGGTATGCAGAATACCCGCATGCCCTGAGGAACTACTGAACCAAATGGACAGGTTCCAAAACTCCCGACCGGTGGCAACAAACGCCGGATGCCCGACGCGCCTACTCCTGACATGATTAAAAGGATGAGGGTGGAAGAGGAAGACACTGGGACACGTAGCCCTGACCCTCCCCCCAAACCGCGGAAAGCCACAGTGGAAGACGTGGATGAGGACGGGGATCAGAGGATGGAGGACGAAGAATTTGCACCCGGAAACGACCCGGATTACTTCGCGGAGGAGGATGAAGAGGGCAGATTCTTCGGTGGCGGATTAACATCCGAACAGAAGGATATCTTGAATATCTTCGACCAAGCCGGGGGTGAAGGGGCGCAGGCCGATGTGAGTCGAGATCCTTGTCTTCTACTCATTCTGATGTTCAAAGCTCATTTCTAGTCGTGTGCATTAGGTGGAGGAGATGAACATTACTGGAATCCGTAAACTTCTCTTAAGGTTGGAGCGGGCTGCCAACAAGAATCAGGATCAGAGGTCAAAGTACCCCGACGACCCAACAAAGTGTGTACCTTCACTCTCGTCCCTCTTGCCCGGATGTTCACGCGACGCATGTAGGTTCATCGACTCAGAAGCAGATTTAGACGGTGCTCTCCGCGCACTCATGCCGCTCGCTCAAGTGCCTATCCTTGCCTATCCAGAACTTGTGCGATCTGGTTCGGTTGCCCGACTTGTTGGACTTCTCAGTCACGAGAATGCGGATATCGCCATCGACGTGATTGACCTCTTGCACGAGCTGACAGACGAGGATAACGAGGCAGATGAGGAGGAAGACGAGGCGCAACGGAGTGCTGCTGTAAAAACCCTAATCGAGACTCTGGTAAGATACCTTCAACAACTCCCTGCTCGTCACTCAGACCCACACCCAACAGTTGGATAATTCGTTCCTGGAACTCTTGGTTGAAAACTTGGATAGGCTAAATGAAGAAGAGGAGGCGGACCGTCAGGGAGTTTTCCACGTTTTGGGAATCCTGGAGAACGTCCTCGCGTTCAATCCGGACATCTCCAAAACCCTGGTCAAGAAAACGAAGACCCTTTCCTGGGCTCTGAACCGGATCCAGAATCCGGTGCAGGACGACAATCGAGGTTATGCCGCCGAGTTCCTCTCGATTATCCTACAAAGCGATCGAGAAAACCGGCTAGCGTATGGGAAGGGTGACGGTGTGGAGGCCTCCTTAAAGGTCCTCTCTGTAAGCTATCCCCGGTCCATCTCTGTTTCCAGCTGTCTGAACGACATTCCAGCAATTCAGGCGGAAAGATCCCGCTAGTGGAGAAGAGAGCGAGTTTATGGAGAACGTATTTGATGCCCTGTGTTCTGCACTTGCAGAGCCCGAGAACAAGCAACTATTCTTGGATAGTGAAGGTGTAGACCTGATGGTCTTGATGATGAAGTACGTTTTGGTTGGATTTTCGTCCATCTTCCCATCTGACTTTGGGTCACAGGGAGAAGAAACTTGCCCGGTCGAGGGCGATTAAAGCTCTCGATTATGCAATGTCTGGCCCTTCTGGATCTACAGCCTGCGAAACGTTCGTAGACGCCCTTGGGCTAAAGAGTCTTTTTACCACCTTTATGGGAAAAGCTTCCAAGAAGAACAAGGCAATCGATGCACCCGCCTCTGAAGAAACCTCCCACACCCTCAGCATCGTCTCGTCGCTATTCACAAACCTCTCCTCGGAATCCCCAGCGCGAATCCGCCTTCTTGCAAAATTCGTGGAAAACAACTACGAAAAAGTTGATAAACTCCTAGAGATTCGGGAGAGCGCGCAGAGGAGATTGGCGGATACTGAGGCTGATATCGAACAGGAGACAAAGGTACCCACATCCCGCGACCCTTGGCCCTTATTTCCTCATCGTTGTCTTAGGATATGATCGCGGAAGGTGAAAAGCCAGGAGAGGATGAAGAAGCACTCTGGTATCTCCGACGTCTGGATGGCGGTCTTTTCACGCTACAAACCGTCGATTACGTCCTCGCGTGGTCGACGATGGAAGACGACGGGGTGGGTCACGCCTGTACTCAACCGTTGAAAAACAAAAACTAACCTCGAACCAACCCTAGATCCTATCCCACATTAAGCAAATGCTCGGCCGCAAGAATAGCTCACTACAAGATTTGGTAAAAACATTGCAAGTCTATCACGACAGCGTGGACGAACCAGAATTGACAGACGAATCGACCCTTTCGCGAAAGGATATCTTGCAGAATCTCATGGCCTTCCTCAGTGGTTCATGATGGACGATATGTACCCGATTAAAATTACACGCTACTCGTACTTTACTTTTCATGTGAACATAGTGATCCTATGACCCTGTTAAGGCGACGGAGGTGAACAACATATCTAGTGCGCCTCTTGTCTTCATCAATTCCCGTTGGAACTTGATCTCAAGGGAGATCTTCTTCCGCAGGCGAATGAACCACGAGTCTATCAGTGGAGACTGTCCGAGTACCGGAGAGTACATTTCTGTTGAAAATTTCGTGGTTTAGGGACGCAAAGAAAATGTAGAAATCGGACGTACCGATCACAAGGGATCCGACATCGCACACCAACTCCCCGAACCGTGGATCATGGACATATTTCACCAGCAGAGCCAACACTGGTTCAAGGAGGACATCATCGCGACCGGCCAATGCAGACCGCAGACCGTCTCGGTGGACTAACTCCTGGATTACGGCGAACTTCGTCGTAGGCGGGACTTGCTGTGAATGATTGGGATGTTAGCTGTGGCTGCGACAAAACAGTGCTCGGGCCTTTACCTTTCTCAAAATGGAATCGAGGGCAGCCGAATACTTGAAGGCTTTGAGAAGCTTGTCATACTCGCGCAACTTTTTCTTCCGCCTGGCTTCAATGCGGAACTCATCTACATCGCCTATAGGTTTCGATCTACCCTTCTGCTTGACGTGACCTTGGCCAATACTCGGGAGCATCCCCAGGAACGAGCCAAAAGTCCCAGCCTTTAAAGCTGCCAAGGGTATATCAAACTCCCCGGCGGCCGCCTCGGATGGTTTCGCCTGTCTCCTCCGGACGGAGAGCGTCCCGTCTGACATTCCAGCAGCAATGTGAGAATCGTCTGGCTGAAATTAAAGTCAAAATGTGGGTCAATTGGAGGGCACGAGAAGAAGCTTACGGAAACGGCGAGAGACAATATCGGAGCGGGGTATCGCATAGTGTGTACAACCTTGTACGTTCCGACATCGTAAACCTTAACCATGTGGTCCAGGGACCCGGTCAGGAGACGGCTAGCATTGCTGTTGAAGGCAAGGGAAGTGACGGTCTTCTGGTGGTTCGACATGGCACGCATACACTTCCCACCAGCTACCAGATCCCACACGCGGAGAATAGGTCCAGCCGAAGACAGAACCACTGTCCCGGAAGGGAACATAAGCACCTGCTCAACGGGTGCGGTGCTTGAAGAGGTAGCACCCTGGCGGCCGAACACCATTTCCGCCTCACCACTCCGACTATCAAACAACCGGACGGTCCCGTCGTACGAACCGGTTAGCAGTAGATGTGGCGAGGATGTTGAGAATTGGCCAGATCGTACGTAGTCGGTATGTGACGTGAAGGTCGCAATTGCGCTCTGTGATGGGACATCCCAGAGTTTGACGGTATTGTCGTCAGAACAAGAGAGAACCTGGCTGTGGTCCAGGGTAGAAAATCTGGCTACATGCACGGGTTGTTTGTGGGAGTCCAACGTTCGAAGAATGGCACGAGAGTTCATGTCGAATATCTACGATAAGATTGAACTTCAGTCATCCCGACGTCAGGACAGAATATCACTGTACAGTGAGCCAAAAGTACCTGGACCAAGCCTGTGTCATCCCCAGCGACCACCAGTTTCCCGTCTGGTCGAATGTTTCCGCTCCGTGCGACATCTTTAAACCTCGATATGGTCTTGGTAACTTTCTGGGTACGAGGTGCGTATATCTGAACCCTCGTAGCAGCAGTGACGGCATACCGATGGGGTTTGGAAGGGGAGAAATGGATGGAGGTCACAGGCGCATATTCCTTGATGAAAACTGGGTGTTTGTACTGTCGCCAATACCGCGAGTCGTGGTTTGACTTGCTCGAGCTTATGTGAGGGTATTTCTTCACCACTACCGGTTGGTAGTCCATTTGATTCGTGGTTCCGTACGGGATGGAATCCGGGCCGTTGGTCGGAGAGGGAAGAAAAATGGATTGCACGTGCCCACGTCGATCGACTTCTAGTCGATCATACCGAGAAGTAGCTGAGGACACAGTCCCGAAGACGCGTCGCCTCCTGTACGAGGAGCGAGATATCGAAGGAAACAGCGCCACTGGGTCTAATATCACCATAAAAAACCTCCCCATCGATAACGGTGGCCTCCACCCTCGTAGCCAACACTCTGCTCATGTCAATCTGCATGATGTCTTGGTCCAAGACGACGAAGTCCGCTTTCTTCCCTTGCTCGAGGGACCCAAGTTCGTTCTCAGAAAAGGATGCATACGCGGGGTCGAGGGTCATTCCCTTTAAGGCTTCTGCACGGGTTAATGCCTCAGAGGGGTACCTGGACGTGACATAAGTTATTGACGAAAACAAGGAAAAACCCAACCCCGACGTACCACCCTCCTGATCCGTGTGGGCTGTCTCCGTCAACAGATAGGCGAGATACGGCTGCGTAAAAACCTAACAATGGGTTGATACCCTCGATGGGAAAATCCGATCCCAAAGGCAACACGTTGGCACGGGAATTTCTACGAAAATGAGCCCCGGCCGTGAAACACAAGGACCACACTAACCGAAGCTGCGTTTTGTAGGCGTATGCGCCTTTGATCCTTTGAGGACCCTACCAAAACCGTCAGGAACGTAGGTCATAACGAGGCCAATGACCTACCAATCTACTCTCCGCATATCCCATATCACTCGTGCTGATAAGTTGTCAGCGCTTAAAACTAACCGAGTCGGCGACAACCTACGCGTGGGTCGGCTGGACGCTATTAATGACTGCAGGTCATGAGCAAAGATATGGGGAGGGGTCAAAAATCCTCACCTCCCAATCGCCCGGTCCGCTCCAAATCACCGAGGGTCAGTATCTGAGCGTGCTCGAGGCGGGGTCTGTTCTCTGCCGCAAACTCAAGTTCCTTCGACTGAATCTCCTCGAAAACGCTGAGCACGATGTGGTTGGCCCTGTCTCCGATCACGTGTACGTTCTGACAACGGAGATGGGTGAATTTTAAAGTAACGGGCCCGCATCCGTACGTACCACTTGCCAACCGTGCCGCCACGCCTGTTTGATTTTCTCGCGCATAACTTCTGGTTCCGTTGTCAGCAAACCTGAAGTTGAGTTGTTATCCGAGTATGGTGCCAGCAGAGAGGCACCCCAAGATCCCAAAGCACCTATGAATCGTCAGCGTCAGCGACTGATAACCGTTCTTCAAACCTACCGTCCATAAATAATTTGACGCTTCGCATGTTGAACCTTCCGTTCCTTCCGTAGTCGATCAACGGTTTGATCTCGTCCCACTTGTCAATGTCATCGAGTGGAGGGCCAGCGCGCATATAATAAACCCTGAGCTACAAATTTGAGCTGCAGAGGCGTTTTTTGGTTTGAAAAGTGCGCCCCACGCACAGGCAATTTCCCCGTATCTGCCATCCTTCGTGGTGTTCAGCAAAAGTGCCGCAGGTGTTAGATTAAGCGGGGCTTACTCCTTGAAGAAGCTAACATATTGGTCCTCTCCTCCAGCATCGTGAATACTCGTTAGGCCAACTTCCAAGGCGTCGCGCATCGCGACCGAAAAGTGGTTCGCGACCTGCGCTGGGGTTTCGTCTGGAATTGGCACAAGTCCCATCGCGTTGTCCACGAATGTGCCTAAGAAATCCATTAGCAGTTATGAAGGGGGGGTCCAATGCCAGCGTTATACCTGTGGGGACACCGTCCTTATCTCTGATGATTTCGCCCCCGTCCACATCCTCCGGTATCTTCCCACCGGCTACCATCAGTTCTAGAACAGGTTTGCTGACCCAGCTCGCGTGGCCGTCCACTCTGGAGAGGACGATGTACTTCCCAGCGAGTTCAGGGTCGTTGGAGAGGTCGTCCTAGGGGAAGGGGGGGTTGAACGATGAATGCCTGCGGTAACCCACGAACTTACAGCCGTTGGGAATTGCTTTGACGGCCATCTGGTCTGGTCCCATCCCATACCCTGGATGAACGTTGTTGGGTCGTTGGCGACTTCAGGGTGGCTACGAAGATACGCCTTGATTCTTGATATAATCTCTGGACGCTCGGTCGGACATGTGGCGCGGTACACGGAGACACGAACGGACCTTCTATAGAATTCGAACCATCGAGGACAAGTTGCATCTTCCATCCGTACAATAGAATGTGAGCGTGCGCATCTGGCAGGGAGTTAGCCGATGGAGACCGGGATGAACTCTGCCATACCGGACAAGCCTGGGACTATGATCGATCCGGGTTTCGTCTCATACACAGGTACAGTACCGGAGGCGATTTCAATGGAGTCTGTAAAACGGACCATCGTAACCAGCTGCACCTCTTGCAGGCGGAGAGGAACTCACCCCTGGAGCCAATGGCGGTCAGCCTACCGTCTTTGACCGAAATGCATTCCGCGGTGGGGTTGATCCGATCGACGGTGTAGATGGTTCCGTTCCCCGTGGTGCAGACGGTGTATGACGATGGATATCTAACGTCGTACACAGAGCTCCAAGTATAGCGGGCAAGAGCCGCTGTCGTCGCCCCAAGCGCAAAGTTACGCACGAGATTCATTCCTCCCTGCAATCAAAGTTCAACGAGCAGAAAACACAAGTTCAACTCGAGGTTGGACACGTCGGAGAAGAAGCCGAGGCTGATGCGCGTGACATCCCGCAATCCAAGTGATCATCGATCTTGGACTTTTTTCTCCTATCCACCACCACCACCAAAAGCTTCCTCCGCTGTACTTTACACTGTACATTCCCCCACCATGTTGCTATACGAGGATGTTCTCACTGGGGACGAGATGTTTTCCGACGCTTTTCCAGTGTGCGTCTCGATCTTTCGTATCCAACACTCTTGTGCTTACTGCTAATTTATACGCGGGGATTTAGAAAACTCATCGACGATATCGCCTACGAAGTCGATTGCGCATTGATCACCGTCAAGGCCGGTGCTGATGTCGATATCGGTACTGTGGATTCTCAGGGCGCATTCCGGAATTGACTATTGATCCTGGACAGGTGCCAACCCGTCTGCTGAGGACGCGGAGGAGGCTCTCGAAGAAGGAGCCTCCCAAGTCAACAATGTCGTCCACTCCTTCCGGCTCCAGTCCACCACTTTCGACAAGAAGTCATATATGGTTTATCTCAAGGGCTACATGAAGGCCGTCAAGGCCAAACTCCAGGAGAAGAACCCTGACAGCGTCGCAGCCTTTGAGACGGGGGCCGGCGCCTTTGCCAAAAAGATTCTTGCCAATTTCAAGAATTTCGACTTCTACACTGGTGAAAGCATGAATCCTGATGGGATGGTCGCCCTACTCAACTACAGGGTAGGTCAAAACTGTGCGCCTATCTTAACAGGAAAGGCTGACCATACTGTTTTCCCGCTGACCAGGAGGATGGCGTCACTCGTATGCAACATTTACCCACCCAGATCGATGTGACGCTGACCTCCGATCGCAGCTTACTTCACATTCTGGAAAGATGGCTTGAAGGAAGTCAAGCTTTAGATCGTCTTCATTGTCATATTTTGACTGTGTTACATACTACCACCGCACGGATTTCATTTGTCTCGGACGTACTCACACACGTTTGTGGAGTTCCACTGAAGCAAAGGGCGGATCAAGTGGGCATTCAGGTCTATTCCGATTGGTCGGTTCATGTGGACACACCAGGCTCAATACTTCCGCCATGTGGTCGGCTTACTAGGGCTTTCGGCGGGGATTGGTTTGTACTGTAAACGACCGTTGCTAACAGGCGACAAGTGAGCCGTATCGGAAGGGGATATACCACTGCACTGGATCGATTCTGGGTTGGGGCAACGAACCGTGAGTCCTGCGTTGGGTAGCCCTCCGACTTCAGGGACGTTATGCTAGATGGAGGTGGGATGTAGACCACTGCAGCAGGGCCCACCCATGCGGCGCCGCAATGCCCCCCCACATAGTGCCGTTGGGGTTTCGCGTCCCATGGGCTATCCAAAAATCCAGGATATCTGACAAGGGTCAACCACCCAAGCTGGTGTACCTTCTCAGTGAACCTCGTTTACCTCAGCTCCTAATTTGGTGAACGGGAGGCATCCGTTCTCTCCAGCTCGCCTTTGGTTAGGTTCACCATCGCGGCGCCAAACGGTCCAATACCACCAAGGGCGAACCCCGCCAGCACAAAACCTGCTTTTCCTGCACCCAAGGATGCCGGTGAGACGTTAACCGAAGCAGACCTTGGGGATGGTGACCTGGCAGCCGCACGCCGCCTTCCGCGTATTGCCTCTAAAACGGTCAGGAGTTCGATACATGCAATGAATCCGATGAAAAGGGCATACATAAGATCGAATATGCGAGCATGCCGGATGAGTCGCACGTCAAGTGGAGAATGGACGAGTCTCCAGGTGTCCAAATCGCAACCCGGTGTCCGAACCTGGCATTTGTGATCCACAGGGCGGCTCGGCTGACACCAAAGGACATTCCAGCGGCGGCCCGGGGGAACCAAACTAGCGTTTCCCTCGGAGGCACCCTTGGTTGAGAGAGATCGTATCTGCAAGCTAGATGCGAGCCACGGTTCCCAACGTAGGTGTGAACATTCCAAGCGACCCCGGGTGAGATTTCAGTTACCCTGGGCACAAGCGGACGGTTGGCTGCCCAGCTGCCGGTGGTGAAGCCGTCTAGGACGGCGGCAGACTGGACCCCAGGCTCGGGTCGTGGTACCTCGAGTTAGGCTGGGGGTTCTTCTACACCAATCATACCTCAGTCAGGGAAACATGAACAGGATCACAATATCAACTGTTGCCTGCGCATCATCGTGGTTGGGTTTGGGGGGTTATCTTGGAGCTGGCGTGTTGCCAGGCTCCACGAGTCGTATGGTGTTCTAAGGGTGGGGTGCTAGATCTAGACGTTCGACGTTCGACATTCGAATCGCACGGTACCCATCAGGAAAACCATGCAATCGGAATCATGCCCATGTGACCGGATGACCATCGGGGAGCTCGTAACCACGTGGACAACGGATGGGCGAGGATTCTGAGGACACTTCGGGGAGGTGGGTGCGGAGACCCCCAACCGCTCTGTCGGGTCACAGACACCACCAATGGTAACAGTGTCTTCATACACAAGATAGTACGTGTCATCATCGTTCCATAGTCCGAGCGTCGGCCTCACCACGATGCTGCAGGATATTATCGACAGGGCTAACGACAGACAGGAAATACCCGGACATATCGATATCACCCGGCAGAGTAAAACATGACAGAATCCTATTAGTAATCAATACATGGTTTTACGCCTGAAGCAATCTTTAGAGCTCATCGTGCGGCCTCTCAGCCTCCAATGGTTCTTGGGCAGTGGTGGAGTCGTCGGTAGAGTCATTAGTGGGGGTGTCGAGTGAATTCTTGGCGTTCTCGTGGACGAAGGCGATAAAATTCTCGAGCGAGCGGTCACCATTGTAGTCGATGAAATCGCGGGAGCCAGCCTTTTTGAATTTGATGGTCGGGAAACCGGAGACACGGAAAGGAGCAGATGGGGGAATGTCATTGTCGACGGCCTCCATCTTGGCACTAAACGAGTATATGCAGTAAGTCGCTGTTCGGAGCTGAGCGGTCGTTCAAAAGACGTACATCATGACCCTGTCCTTGAAGCCGGCAAAATGTTGACCCAGAGAGTCCCACGTGGGCTTGAGGCGTTTGCAGTGACCGCACCTAGTATGAGGAACGCAGGGTCAGTCACACTGAGATGTAGATCAACGAAGAGAAGATCGCACCATGAGGCATAGAACTCGATGAAAACATCGCGCGTATCATCAAACACAACTTCATCAAACTGCTTCCCGACCACGTCGAAGACCGGCTCGTCCTGGCTCTCAGGGATGGGCTTGCTTTTCAATTCGGGCTTGAGGGTACCAGCGATGTAAGACTCGACCATCTCCTCGATCTTTCCGGCGTCCAAACTCTGCTCCTGGGAGTAGGGGTACTTAAGCTGAGTTGAAAGGTCCTGGATAACGAAGGCGGGCCACTTTGGTTCCTGGAGGTTGAGAGCCTTGGCGTGGTCACCGAACTGGATGGCGTCGATCCAAACGAAGTTGACCTTGTTGTGGAACTTCTTGGCGATGGGCTTGAGGAGGTCAACGTGTTCCTCCTTTTCTGCACTGGGGTCGAGGAAGAGGTAGGCCAATGGCTTTGAGCTCTCAGCGTAGAGAGCATAGTTATTCGGACCGACTTGATCGAGGTATGGGATGGACAGGTCGGAGATCCACTGCTCGATGTCCGCAACCTTGGCAGAAGCGATGGGGTAAGGGTAAACGAGTCGTGGGTCATCGAAGCTACGGTAGATGACCAAGGAGGGAGGGGTGATACCAGCGGCGTTGGCGGCATCTTCGTCAGAGGCGTGTCCGAAGAGCCAGTCGTCGCGGTGCTTGTCAGCGGTGGCACTGAATTCTGGGGCGGGCTCCTCAGTTTTGCTGCCAGTGTAGAGGACGGCAACGATTTTGTCGGCGTGGGTGAATTCGTAATGGTTTGCACCAGTAACATCAGTTACGGCGGGAAGTGACTGCTTAATCATGTAGGAGACAATGCCCTCAGTCTGGCGGGGACCACTGTAATCGGTGTGCACGCCATTGCGGAATACACGGAGGGTCCTGTAGACGGTTGGGGAAAGCGGCGTTGGTTCGTAATCGAATTTGGGCGGTCTCGGCCAGCTATAGTGAAACTCACGGGTAGCCTTGGACGCCGTTCTCCTGGCAGAGGTCGGCCTCATCAACACAGTTAACCTTGGCGAGTTTGATGCCCTTCTCTTTCAGCTTTGTGGCGGCCTCCTCGTAGTGGGGAGCGAGGGCCTTGCAATGACCACACCTAGAGTCGAGCAGGGCCTTTAGTTACTTCTCTTCGCTTCAGAAAGGTGAAAATTTTACCACGGCGCAAAGAACTCGACGAGGACAAGAGACTCCTTGGTGACAGCTTCGAAGTTGCTGGGAGTGACGTCAATAACGTCGGAGGCG
>Ga0307516_10008319_pt1 | contig 11759 bp, 11 predicted proteins | sample 19_EM_MG_FD_203310 | JGI IMG/M metagenome (GOLD analysis project Ga0307516, IMG submission 203310) | Populus trichocarpa ectomycorrhiza microbial communities from riparian zone in the Pacific Northwest, United States - 19_EM | ecosystem: Host-associated > Plants > Roots > Unclassified | place...
GGTGCACGGCCGTTACCGGGGCTGGGGTCCGAAGCCGATGGTGGCCGTGGACATCTTCCGCATCGAAAGCGGCAAGATCGTCGAGCACTGGGATGTCATGCAAGAAGAGACGCCGGCCGGCGAATCGGCAAATGGGAACTCGATGTTTCCCATCGCGTGAGACACCACCGTCCTGTTCGCCTGGCGCAGTTCGCATGTTGATTGGCGCGTCTTGCGAGTGCGCGAGGCGACCTGCGAGGGCACAGTGAGTGCATCCCCGCCGCGCCAGGCGGGGAGCGCCGGGGACCGGAAATCCGCCCCGACCTCACCCCACGGCAGTAGCGAACGACTCTGCACCTCCCGGAGAATTGAAATGAAGAAGACCGTCCTGATCACTGGCGCCTCCTCGGGCTTCGGCCTGATGCTCGCCAAGCAGCTTCACCAGCAAGGGTTCAACGTCATCGGCACCAGCCGCGAGCCTGAAAAGCACGCGGGCTCGGTGCCGTTCAAGATGCTGCGCCTCGACATCGACGACGAGGCGTCCATCAAGTCGTTCACCCAGGATCTGTTCAAGGTCGTCAAGCAACTGGACGTGCTGATCAACAACGCCGGCTACATGGTCACGGGCATCGCCGAGGAGACGCCGGTCGAACTGGGCCGGGAACAGTTCGAGACCAACTTCTGGGGCACCGTCAAGGTCACCAATGCCTTGCTGCCTCACTTCCGGTCGCAGAAGCAGGGACAGATCATCACGGTCAGCTCGATCGTGGGCCTCATCGGCCCGCCGAACCTGGCCTACTACACCGCTTCGAAGCACGCGGTGCAGGGCTACTTCAAGTCGCTGCGATTCGAACTCGATCAATTCAACATCAAGGTCAGCATGGTCGAGCCGGTCTGGTTCAAGACCAACCTGGGCAAGCATGCCGTCAATACGCCGAGTGCAGGTATCGCGGACTACAACGCCTACCGCAAGCAGGTGAAGGCAGCGACGCAGAAGGGCATCGACGAGGCGCAGGAGCCGGATGCGGTCGTCGACACCATCACAAAGCTCATCGACACAAAGCAACCCAAGTTCAGCAATCCCGTGGGGAAGATGACGGGAATGATCCTCTTCCTCCAGAGCTACCTGCCCGCGATGTTCGAGAGCTCGATCCTCAAGAGCGTCAAGGCGGCCGCGTAGGCACGTCTGCCGATGTCGCGCGCCTTGTGCGCGCGACGATTGCGGGCACCACCTCGACGGGAAACCCGCGTCTATGGGAGTTCACGAGTCAGCACCACGGACAGGGGCCCTTTGCGCCGCATGGCTTCCAGCCCCGTCTCCAGGCGGCCCAGGCGGATCAGGCCGCTTGAATACTCGAACCCCTTGTGGAAGATTGCAAGGTTGCCCCAAGGTGCGTAGTAGCTGAGATCGCCGGCGGATGGCTTGTATCCTGCTGGCGCGCCGGACGTCGGAAGTGCACTGGGCAGATCCGCGATCTTCTCGGTCGCCGCATAGTCCTTGAGCACGAGCTTGAGCGGGAGCAACGTCGCGAAGTATCGAGCGCTCGCGTTGTCGTCCAGCGTGGCCGACGCGATGACGGTCCCATTCGAACTCATCAGGATCTTCATCGCGGATACGTTCCTTGGGGTTGTCGGTTGGGGTCGCTGCGGTGCGGCATGACCATCGTCAGGCACGGCGATCGCCGCGGTCAAGCAAGGGAACGCCAAGAGCGCGGCGGCGAGATACGCGCATCGAATCAGGCCAGAGGCGAGAAGCTTGGACATGGCCCGACGAACTTCACTCTGCATGAGATCGTGCCGCGCGTGCCGTCAGGAGGACCAGCAGCGCCGCGATCAGGAGGATTCCTGCGCTTGCGGCGAACGTGCCCTGGTAGCCGACACCGTCGAAAAGCATGCCGCCTACGGTTGACCCGAATGCGATGGAGAGCTGGACGACGGCCACCATCAGGCCACCTCCTGCTTCGGCATCTTGAGGCAGGGTTCGCGCCAGCCAACTCCACCAGCCGACGGGCGCTGCCGTGCCTGCCAGGCCCCAGATTCCGAGGAGCACCACCGTCGCGGCCATCGAGGTGCCTGCCACGATGAGAGCCACAGCGATCGCTGCCATGGCGATCGGGATGACAGTGAGCGTGGAATGGAAGCCTGCGTGCAGAAATCGGCCGATGGCGGCCGTGCCGACGAAGCCCGCGATGCCGACGACCAACAGGATGAGAGGCAACGTCGACACATCGACCCGCGTCACCGTCTCGAGGAAGGGCCGCAAGTAGGTGAAGAGCGCGAATTGCCCCATGAAGAAGGTGCCGACTGCCAGCATGCCCAGCGTCACCACGCGACTCTTGAAAAGCCGGAAGACGTTGCGCGAGCCAGGCGCGGACGCCTGGGCTGCCATCGACGGCAGACTGATCCACTGCCAGACGAATACGAGCATGCCCACGGGAACGAGACAGAAGAAGGCGCCTCGCCATCCGATGAAAGAGGCGAGGTAGCTTCCCAACGGCGCTGCGACGACGGTCGCCAGCGCGTTTCCGCTGTTGAAGATCGCGAGGGCGCGAGGCACCCTGGTGGGGGGCACCAATTGCATGGCCGTGGCCGCTGACATGGACCAGAAGCCGCCGATGGCGACACCGATCAGCGCCCGGCCTGCCATGTAGATCGGGAAATTTGGCGCCAGGGCGACGACGGCACCGGATGCGCACATCAGCACGGTCAGCAACAGCAGCAGCGTCTTGCGGTTGATCCTGCCAGCGAGGACCGCGATCGACAGACTCGTGAGCACCGCGAACGCGCCCGAGATGGCGATGCCTTGTCCGGCCTGGCCCTCGGTGATCCTCAGATCCGATGCGATCGGAGTCAGCAAGCTGACGGGCATGAACTCCGAGGCGATCAGTGCGAAGACACACAGCGTCATAGCGAAGACGCCGCCCCAATGACCTGGCGAATCCTGTCCAGCTCGCTTGAGGGGCTCCCCCGCCGCGGGAAGAAAGTCGGCCTGGGCGCTCATGTCACCTGCCCGCACCACCCAGCGACTTGGTGAAGAACGACGTCAGCTTGGCGAACGGGATGAGGTTGACCCGGTCGTAGAGGTCGACGTGGCCAGCGCCGGGAACGATGACCAGTTCCTTGGGTTGTGCAGCCAGCTTGTAGGCCTGCTCGCTGAACTCGCGCGAGTGTGCCTGGTCGCCGGTGATGAACAGCATGGGGCGCGGCGAGATCGTCTCGATGTCGTTGAACGGATAGAAGTTCATGAACTTCACGTTGCTGGTCAGCGTCGGATGGGTCGTCAGCTCGAACGACGAGCCCGCCGGAACGAATTGCCCGCGCGGCGTGCGATAGAAGTCGAAGAACTCGCGCTCGATGGCGTTCGAGGTTTCGGTCAGCACCTCCGGCGTTCCGCTCGTGTACCTGGTCGGGCCGCCAGCGAACTCGACGTCGCGCTGCGCGACCGCCTCGGCGATGGCCTTCTTGCGCTGGTCGAGAGTCTGGGAATGCTTCAGCCCGTTGCGGTTGGCCGCGCCCATGTCGTACATGCTGACGGTGGCCACCGCCTTCATGCGCGGGTCGATCTTGGCCGCGCTGATGACGAAGCTGCCGCTGCCGCAGATTCCGAGGACGCCGATCCGCTTGCTGTCGACAGTCGCCTGGGTATCGAGGAAGTCGACCGCGGCGCTGAAGGCCTCGGCGTAGAGATCCGGGGAGACCGCATTGCGCGGCTGACCGTCGCTGCCGCCCCAGAACGTCAGATCGAGGGACATCGTGACGAAGCCTTGTTCGGCCAACTTCTGCGCGTACAGGTTCGAGCTCTGCTCCTTCACCGCGCCCATCGGGTGGCCGACGATGATCGCAGGCAGCCTGGCCCCGGGTGCCATGTTCTTGGGGACGAAGATGTTCCCCGCAACCTGCATCTTGTATTGGTTGGCGAAGGTGACCGCCTGCATGGTCACCCTGTCGCTCTTGTAGAAATTGTCGGCGCCGATCGGGAGGGTCGTCGACGCGGAGTCGCCCGCCAATCCCGCGGCTCCGGCTGTCGAGAACACGCCGGCGACCGCCATGGCTGCACCAGCGGTCCTCAGAAAGGCGCGACGACCGGAGCCGTTGCGAAAGGCATCGGATTCCCGTTGCTGATCGAAGCTTGTGATGGGTCGCATGTTCATTGTCCTGTCGATGTTGGTTGCCGGTGGGTGCGATGCGCGTGTGGCGCGACGCCTGTCGAACCGCAGGGACACCGTCGAATCGAGGCCCTGCCGTTCACTGTGCAATCAGTTTGCCGATGGCCCGCCGCATTGACTAGATAACGAATACTTAACGAATTTGTTAGCATTGCTAATCAATATCCAATCTGGAGCAGGCGATGCCGCGACGCAACCTGAACGACCTCCTGGCATTCGTCACCGTCGCTCGCGAGGGTAGCTTCACGCGTGCCGCGGCCACCCTCGAGGTCACGCCGTCGGCGCTCAGCCAGGCCATTCGAGGGCTGGAAGAGAGGCTGCAGATCCGACTCCTGACCCGCACGACGCGAAGCGTCGCGACGACGGCGGCTGGTGAGCGCCTGATGGCGGCAATCGGTCATCGGTTTGACGAGATCGAGGCCGAGCTGGACGCGCTGACAGACCTGCGCGACAAGCCGGCCGGCACCGTGCGCATCACGTCGGGCGACAACGTGTTGCAGACCGTCTTGCTGCCCAAGCTGGCCCCGCTGCTGCTCGAGTACCCGGACATCAAGCTCGAGTTCGACATGAGCTATGGCTTTCGCGACATCGTCGCCGAGCGTTTCGATGCGGGAGTCCGTCTCGGGAACACGATCGACAAGGACATGATCGCCGTACCGATCGGCCCGCCACTGCGCATGGCCGTCGTGGCTTCACCGAGCTACTTCGCCGCCAACCCGGCTCCCAAGTCGCCCAAGGACCTGACCGCCCATCGGTGCATCAATCAAAGAATGCCGACGTCGGGTGGACTTTATGTCTGGGACTTCGAGCGTCGCGGCCGGCAGATCAACGTCCGGGTGGACGGACCCCTGATCTTCAACACGGCGCCACCGCAGGTCGACGCCGCGTTGGCGGGCCTCGGGATCACCTTGCTGCCTGAAGACGAGTTGACGTCGCATATCGCGGCCGGTCGCCTCGTGCGTGTCCTTCAGGATTGGTGTCCCAAGTTCGCCGGCTACCACCTCTACTATCCCAGCAGGCGCCAGCCATCACCGGCTTTCAAGCTGGTCGTGAATGCCTTGCGCGTGGATGGCCTGCTGTGAGGCACTCGACATTTCGCCAGACTGCCAGTCATTTCTAAGGTCGAGATCTGTTCGGTGTACCGGCGGAGCAACGCATGGGTCCTGAATGTCGAGCGCTGGAGTGGCGCTGCGCCCTCAAGGCGCGACGGTGGCGCCCATGGCCGTCGCGGCTTCGGCGATCTCGGTGTCGCTGCAGCCGCAGAAGCGCTCCGTCGACGGCTGTCCCGCGAAGCGCAGCGCCACCGCGTGCGAACCGGCGCCCGGCGTGAGCTTCAGTCGCGGCGGGCGGGTCTCGTCGAGCGCGAAGCACTGCAGCGGCGCGTAGCGCTCGACGAAGAAGCGCAAGCCCACGCGCTGGTCGGTGGTGGCGATGTCCGCGGCGCGCGGGTCGCGCGTGCAGACCGTGGTGCGCAGCGTGTCGACCGGTGCGTACTCTATCTGCCAGCAACTGCGCCACGCGGCGTTCGCAATGCGCTGGTCCCAACCGCCGGTGCAGTAGACCTGCGAATCGCGGTCGAGCTGGCTCAGCACCTGAGCCAGCGACACGCGTTGCGATGCGCCGCTGGGCGCCGCCTTGTACGAGAACTCCGGGTTGACGTGGTGCCACACCCAGAGCCCGGCGGCGGTGGTCGCCGCGCCCATGGCAGCGATGACCTTGCCGGCAGTGATCTCGCCGAGCTTGTCGCCAACCTTCTCGAAGAGCTTGCCGAGGGCCGTGGCCATGGTGCTCAGTCCGGGAGAGGCAGCCACACCGTGCTGAGGTAGCGGCCGCCATTCCAGCGCACGCGCAGCATCAGCGTGCGCACCTCCACCGCGACGCCGTCGCTCTCCAGGCGCTGCACCTTGTCGTCATGGTTGGCGTAGCGCTCGATGCCCCGGCAGCTGAAGACCTTGTCGTAGTCGGAGCGCTCGGTGGGCAGCACGCGCTTGCCGAAGAACTCGACCAGGCAGGACGCCAGCGGCCCCTCGTACTTGTGCAGCGTGTCGACCAGTTCCCGCGGCACCTCGTCGACCGGCGCGGCCGCCGCCATGAGCGCGGCCATCGACTCCCAGGGCTTGTCGCGCCAGGGCATGGCGCCATCGCGGTACTGCTCCAGGGCCTTCAGCACCTGGAGCGGCGGCGGACTGGTGGCCACCGCGCCGTTGACCGAGAACGTGCAGGTCTTGCGCTGCGTGTCCTGCGTGGTCGAGACCTGCGCGCCGGCACGCACCGCGACGAACGAACCCGCATCGGGCGGCCCCTTGCAAGGGATCGTCGAGTCGGCCTGGGCCGACGAGGTCGCCAACAGCAGCGCCGCCGTCAGGAAGATCGTGTCGCGCATCGCCCGCTCCTCGAATGGATGGGATGCGAGAGCGTAGCAGGTTCAACGCGGCAGCGCGTACGCCACCAGCGCGTCGCCGGGCCGGGGGCCGGTCGATCTTCTCAATGGTTGGAGCTTCCCCAAAACCCGGGGCGATTCAAACGCGATTGGCCTCCGGTCACAGGCGCCGAGCAGTCATCGCGGTTGCGACACAGCAGTCGCCCTGCATTCCGCAAGAAAGGACTCGGCGGCAGGAGGAAGCGAGCGCTGCCGCTTCTTCACGATCAGAAGGCGACGGATGAACGCATCCTCTGCGATCGGTCGCGTCACCAGGCCGGGTTCCGCGCGGATCTCGCGCGCGGACTCGGGAAGGACCGTGACGCCCAGGCCTGCACGAACCATCGCGACGGCGGTCATCATGTAGGTCGTCTCGCAGGCGACATTGGGACGTCGACCCAGGCCCAGAAAGGCGGCGTCGACCACGGCCCGGACGCTGGTCGCCGGATCCGTCAGTACCAGTGGAAGCTCGAGCAGGTGCTCGAGGCGCAGGCGCTTTCGCCTGGCGAGCGGATGCTGCGCGGGCAGCACGAGGCAGAGCCGATCCTCGACTTCGTGCAGCACCTCCAGCGATGCATCGGACAGGCCTCCGCCCGTGATCCCGAGGTCGACCTCTTCGTCCCGGACGAGCTGGACGACGCGGCCCGCGACCGCATCGCGAACCACGAACACCAGCCCCGGATGGCGCGCCCGGCAGGCGAGGATCACATCGGGCAGGATGCTGGCGGCAAACGACGGCAGCGATGCCACGCGCACCGTGCCGAGATGTCCGGCACCGTGCGCATGCGATTCGGCGACCACCGCGTCGAGCTCCTGCAGCGTTCGCCTCAGCGCGGGCATCAGGTCGCGCCCGATGCGCGTCAGGTCGACGCTGCGACTCGTGCGGTCCAAGAGCCGGCAGTGCAGCGACTCCTCGAGCTTGCGGAGCTGGACCGTCAGGGCCGGTTGCGAGACGTGCAGCAGGTTGGCGGCTCGCGTGAAGCTCTTCAGCTCCGCGACGGTCACGAAGGCTCGCAGCTGGCGCAGGTTCAGATCCATAACGATGCATTATCACTGCGATCAGATCAATTCAATTGTGCGAGCCGTACTCCCCTCATAAGCTGGGTTCCAACAACCGATCCGCAGCCCATGAAGGTGGCGGACGTCCGACGAAACGACGGAGACAAACCGATGATTCCTCTGCCCCTGCTGGGTCTGCTGACGATCGTGCTGCTGCTGGCGGCCATCATGACCAAGCGCATGGCGCCCCTCGTGGCGCTGATCGTCATCCCGATCGCGGCGGCGTTGATCGGCGGCTTCGGTCTGAGCACCGGCAAGATGGTGGTGGACGGACTGAAGAGCCTCGCGCCGGTGATCGGCATGTTCGTCTTCGCGATCCTGTTCTTCGGGGTCATGACCGACGCCGGCATGCTGGACCCCATCATCGATCGCATCCTGCGAACTGTCGGCACGCGCCCCACGCGCATCGTGATGGGCACGGCCCTGCTGGGGCTGTTGATCCACCTGGACGGTTCGGGCGCCGTCACGTTCCTGGTGACCATTCCGGCGATGCTGCCTCTCTACAGCCGCCTCGGGATGGATCGCCGCGTGCTCGCTGCGGCCGTCTCGATGGCGGCAGGCGTGAACTTCCTTCCGTGGACGGGGCCGATGATCCGCGCCTCGGCGTCGCTCAAGCTGCCGATCGGCGACATGTTCACTCCGCTGATACCGGTGCAGGTCGTCGGCTTCGTATTCGTCTTCTCGGCGTGCTGGTGGCTCGGACGCCGCGAGGAGCGCCGACTCGGATTGACCGGGGCAGCGTCCGCCTCGGCATCGGATGGCGCCATCGTGGCCAGGCCGTTGACCGATGCCGAACGCGCCCTGCGCCGGCCCGGCAAGTTCTGGTTCAATCTCGCGCTCACGATCGGGGTGCTCGGAACGATGGTGGTGGTCGGCGAGAAGATCCCGCCCGCGGTCATGTTCATGATCGGCCTGTGCGTCGCGCTCCTCGTGAACTACCCCGATGTCGACATGCAGCGCGAGCGGGTCGACGCGCACGCCAAGGCCGCGCTGATGATGGCCGGCATCCTGCTCGCGGCGGGCGTGTTCACCGGGGTCATGCAAGGCACGGGCATGCTCAAGGCGATGGCGCAGACGGCGGTCTCGTTCGTTCCGTCGGGAATGGCGTCTCACATTCCGTTCGCCCTCGGCCTCGTCTCGATGCCACTCAGCCTGCTGTTCGATCCGGACTCGTTCTACTTCGGCGTCCTGCCGGTCGTCGGCGAGGTCGGCCATCAGCTGGGCGTGCCGCTGCTCCAGGTCGCCCAAGGCGCGTTGATGGGCCAGATGACCACCGGTTTCCCGGTGAGTCCGCTGACGCCGGCGACCTTCCTCGTCGTCGGACTGGCCGGCATCGACCTGGCGGATCACCAGAAATTCACCATTCCCCTGTTGTTCGGCGCTTCGGTCGTCATGACCCTGGCCTGTGTCGTCTTCGGCGTCTTTCCTCTTTGAAATGGACAACTCCATGCGCACGATTCGCCTTGGCGCCGGTGCCGGCTACTCCGGCGATCGCATCGAACCCGCGCTCGAACTCGCCGAACAGGGCCGCCTCGACTACCTGATCTTCGAATGCCTGGCCGAACGCACGATCGCAATGGCGCAGCAGGCGCGGCGGCGCGACCCGGAGGGCGGATTCGATCCGCTGCTCGAGGCGCGCATGCGCGCGGTATTGCCGGCGTGCGCGCGCAATGGCGTGCGCATCATCACCAACATGGGCGCGGCCAACCCGGTCGGCGCGGCGCGCCGCGTCGCGTCCATCGCCGCGGAGCTTGGGCTCGCGCGACTGCGCGTCGCGGCCGTCACGGGCGACGACGTGCTCGCCGCCGTGCTCGCCGGCGCCTATCGTTTCGAAGAGAGCGGCGAGCCCGTCGCGAGCCGGCTGGACACGCTGATCTCGGCCAACGCCTATCTCGGCGTCGAAGGCATCCGCGATGCGCTCTCGCGCGGCGCCGACATCGTCATCACCGGCCGAGCGGCCGACCCGGCCCTCTTCGCGGCGCCCCTGGCGCACGAATTCGGCTGGTCACTGGACGATGCGCAGCGCATGGGCCAGGCGACCGTCGTCGGCCATCTGCTCGAATGCGCCGGGCAGATCACGGGGGGCTATTTCGCCGACCCGGGCTTCAAGGAGGTGCCCAACCTGGCACGCCTCGGCTTCCCGATCGGAGAAGTCGGCGAGAACGGCGACGTGATCATCAGCAAGCTCGCGTCCGCCGGCGGCTGCGTCAGCGCCGCGACCTGCAAGGAGCAGTTGCTCTACGAGATCCACGATCCCGCGCGCTATCTCCAGCCCGACGTCGTCGCCGACTTCAGCAACGTCGAGGTTGAAGAGATCGGGCCCGATCGCGTTCGCGTGACGGGCGGCAGCGGCAGCGCCGCGACCGGCCTGCTGAAGGTCTCGGTCGGCTACGTCGAGGGCTACGCCGGCGAGGGCCAGATCTCGTACGCGGGCCCGGGCGCGGTTGCTCGCGCGCGACTCGCGCTGGACATCGTTCGCGAGCGCGTGACCCTCATCGGCATCCAGGCCAGCGAGCTCCGCTTCGACCTGATCGGCGTCGATGCCTTGCACGGCGCCGAGTGCAGCCGGGGTCATGCCGATCCGTACGAGGTACGCATGCGCGTGATCGGCCGCACGGCATCGCTGGCCGAGGCCACGCGCATCGGCAACGAGGTGGAGACGCTCTACACCAACGGCCCGTCTGGCGGCGGCGGCGCGACCAAGTCCGCCCGCGAGATCGTCGCCATCCAGTCCGTGCTGATCCCGCGCCATCTCGCGCGGCCGGCCGTCCAGTTCGTGGAGGTTTGAGATGCCCAAGTTGCGCACCCTGGCCCACGCCCGAACCGGCGACAAGGGCAATACCTCCAACATCGCCGTCATTGCCTACGAACCAGGCGACTACGAGCGTCTGCGCAGGGAACTCACGCCCGAGCGTGTACGGACCTTCTTCCGCGGTGTCGTCCACGGCGAGGTGCGACGCTACGAGCTGCCCTGCCTGGGTGCACTCAATTTCGTGATGACCGGCGCACTCGGCGGTGGCGTCACGCGATCGCTCGCGCTGGATGCGCACGGCAAATCACTGGGCTCGGCACTCCTGGACATGGACATCGACTGAGGCGATCGTTCGTCTTCAGGGACGTGAATGTCCGCCAGCCAGTCCGGGCGGATCGTGGCGGAGAAGTCCGAGACATCGCGGCGCATTGCGTTCACGACGCCGAGCGGTGGACAGCCGCATGTCGGAAGCGTCGAAACGAGCGGCAAGGGGGTGTCGCAAGCGCTTCCTGAGCCCCAGAAGGCGCTTGCTTCCGGCAGCCAAGGTCACCCTGGTGCCGAAAGCTGGGCACTTCATGGCGCTTGAGCGTCCCGACGTGCCGGCCAACCTGCTCCTTCAGAACGCGCGCTGATCCGCGCTCGGCTCATGCGTCGAGCAGCGATTCCAGGAGGCGTGCCGCGTGCACCGCCTGGCGCCGGGTGCCGTCCGCGATCTGGTGCCGGCAGCTCGTGCCGTCCGCGACGATGATCGCGTCGGGCTGCTTGCGAACGGCGGGCAGCAGGGCGGATTCGGCCATCTTCATGGACACCTCGTAGTGAGCGGCCTCGAGCCCGAAGCTGCCCGCCATCCCGCAGCAGGAACTCTCGATCAATTCGGGCCTGGCTCCGGGGATCAACGCCAGCACGTCGAGGATGGGGCTCACCACGCCGAACGCCTTCTGGTGGCAATGACCGTGCAACAGGATGGGCCTGTCCGCGGCCTTCAAGCGAAGCTTGAAGCGGCCGGCTTGCGCCTCGAGCGCGATGAATTCCTCGAACATCCTGGCCTGCCGCGACACGACGACGGCCTTCTCGCCCAGGCCCATCACGAGTGCCTCGTCGCGCAGCGTCAGCAGGCACGACGGCTCGAGACCGACGATCGCGACGCCGGCCTGCGCCAACGGAAGCAGCGCGTCGATCAAGGCGCTGGCCCGGGCCCGGGCCTCGGCGACCATGCCGGTGGCGAGGTACGTGCGGCCGCAACAATGGTGGCCACCCGCTTTCGTGACGGTGTGCACCGCATAGCCGGCCGCCCGCAGCACCCGGGCGGCGGCCCATGCGTTCTCGCTCTCGAACGTGCCGTTGAAGGTGTCGACGAACAGGACGGCTGCCTTGCCATGTTCCG
>Ga0307516_10008320_pt1 | contig 11758 bp, 9 predicted proteins | sample 19_EM_MG_FD_203310 | JGI IMG/M metagenome (GOLD analysis project Ga0307516, IMG submission 203310) | Populus trichocarpa ectomycorrhiza microbial communities from riparian zone in the Pacific Northwest, United States - 19_EM | ecosystem: Host-associated > Plants > Roots > Unclassified | place...
GTCCACAAGGCCAAACAATGAAAAGATGAGAATATTGGAAAGGTGTTTTAATACCACTCCCTCTTTAGATAGATGTTATCCTCTCTTCAGGTTTGTGCTACTCTCTCTTTAGGTTCTGATTAAATAAAAAGCTAGTGCCATTCCATAACACAAGACAGGTAAAAGACTCAAGTTGGGCAAGGTCTTGAGATATTCCTGAGGTTCTCGCAGAGGCTTCAAAAAATGCTTGACTCCCTTGGAACTCGTATTTATCAAAGAGCAAAGTTATAGGTTAAATGGACTCCCACATTCCTATAAGAGTACTATCTTCTTTATTTATTCTGTGGCGTGGTGAGGTGGATGGGCTATTGAAGGTTTTGTTTTGGTGGTGAGAGAAATGTGGAACTGCGCCACAGCCAAAGAAGAGGTGTCAGCATGTAAATGAACTTGAAATATAATTAGTGACATATTGCAAAGAAATAAGAAAGAAGAGGTGTGAATGTGAGGTGCTCATCAAGTAAGGTCTTGACCACAATGTCAACCCCTTTGGAATGTAAATGAACCCCACAATCATGACGAGGTGGATGGGCTATCAAGAAATATACTATGGTGGGAGAGATGTGGAACTGAGTCCAATAGCCAGATCTGAACAATCATGCAGGTGGAGAGGGGATGGGAATGATGAATGGTGAGAGAAGAGGTGTAGATAGTGAGGAGAGAAAGAGGCAAGGAGGGAACTTCCCCAAAAGATAATCACTCCACCACTGCCTCATCCATGACCATCACCAGACTTGCAGCAGATCCACATTAACACAGTAAGTAGTATAGTGCCGGGCTCCACATCGAAGCCTCCAGAAATGGGTGTGTGGCCTGTCCTTTGACAAATGCGCTGGCAAAGGAAATGAACAGAGTAGGAGTGATGCAAGCCATGCTCCGCGTGGATGAGGACAAAGTCAATTTCCTTCCCAGTCTGGTGCCTTTGTGAAGGCGCTCTGCACTGTGGGTTTGGCAAAAGAGGATCAAATTGGATGGCGGTGATACGACTGTCCAGTGGCTGTGCATGAATTTGCACTTTTTCTGTAGTTTAGTCAGTGCAATGAATATAATCTTGGGTCATTATAACTTAATTATTCTATTGGAACTGATGGTATGAATAGCTACCTTGAGAGTCTAAGCACCACTGTACCACCCTTGGTCATGATCATGGGAACAGTCTCCTAGAAGGCTTAACTATGACTTGACGCAAATACTTCAATTCTCAATGGATAAGACCATTGAGGGCCCAATATTAATACATTCTAGCCTAAATATGATCTTGGCTCTATTATATATAGATTCTACTGGAACTGATGACATGAATGGCTACATATGAGAGTCTGAGTGCCACTGTACCACCTTTCGTCATGATCATAGGAATGGCCACATTTTGAGGGTCTAACTATTGACTTGGCACCAATTATTCAATTCTTGATGGATAAGACCATTGAGAGAGCCATTATCAGTATATTCAGTGACCTATCACCCTATCCAATGACTACTATAATCCAGGGATCTAACGAGGACATGGGGGACTTATTATCTATGATGTGCACTGTAACTACACCCTTGCATCAATAGTTCAACTGTCGATCACTGCAGCCATGATGCCGAGCCAGGAACTTACCGAAAATAGAACGAACCCTAGAAACGAGGTCGTGGATCACTTTTGAGGAACAGAAACCGGTCCCTGACAACTCTGTCTTGCTTCGAACCCATCAATCATGCAAACCGGAAACCTGAATGGCCTGATCAAACCTTGATGCCCCACTTGAGAATGCTTGTGAAATGACGTATTCTTGGTGCTCCACTCCGCAAGGGCTGGTTGCCCTCTCGACACATTGAAAATATATTGAAATGACCCAAAAGAACCTTCTCGAACATGCCTTACAGCCAATACCCTAGAAACCGATTTGTTATGGACTTATCTCATGATAAACCTTATATATATATATATTTCATCTCTCATCTTGTATAAAAACCTGTTGTTCCCTGCCATGTACAGTAGATTAGAACAGGCCCACCCAGATCGAATTGTAGCTCACTTCTGTGTTATCTGAGTGCAATGTGATCCTCTAAGTCTCATTTGAACTTGTCAAGCCTGTGTGCTCATCTCAATTGCCCTTTGGAAGCCTGTGTGCTTCGTTGATTGTTGCTATTGGATCCAAGAGGTACTGAGTGACCTGCGAAGATCAAAACCCGATTCCCTACACCTCTTATCAAATCACATACCCTTGATTTTCAACGTGCATTCGCAAGTTGATCATCGAACCCCAAAGCAAACCTTTCAGACCATGCTGAACTAAAGTGGATTTATCCTGCCACCCCTAGAACTTGTCAATTTAGAGTGATTGAGGTTGGTGTGAGGTGTTTTTGAGCATGCACCTGTGTACCTGGCATTTCCCACCGCACGTCAAGACCTGACTTTTCAGCAGGGACGCATGAATGCTGACGATTCGCTGGAGTTGAGAACATGGGATGTTCGAACTGGCATTGGTTCATGTGGCAACAATGTGTCAGTTATGCGATGGACTATATGCACTATGCAGTGCACCTGCAGACAACCCACAAGGACCAAGTGAGGACCAAAACAGGTACCCATACTATGAGCATGGATTGGGTATCTCATGCATAAGTGTATGGGTTGGTCTTGGGTGACTTGTGATCTTCACTTATCATATCATAGAATGAAAGCTATCATTGCCATTTACAAAATAGTTCAATTGGTGGAGTATAAGACCAGAAGAACAAGGACACCTCCAAAGGTTTTGCTGCTCATTGATGTGGACCAGAGCTATGAGAGTGTGCATCTTGAGATGTTCAGTCCATTTGTCTTGAACAATCAATAGACAGAGTCAAGCTTTTGAATGGTGTAATTTCAACCAATGAGAAGAGTCTGTTGATCATGATGGGGAGCATATGTATAACAGGGTTACAGGCATTGGGCTTATGCCCTATTTAGATACTCAATGCATTATGTAATCTTTAGCCTTTACCTTACACCCAGCACCAAGTACACTAGAATTCAAGACAAGTCTAGTTTATCTGGTGTGACATGAGGTCTTAGAGCTCGTAACAACTGTTACATTTTTTAAACTTTTCGTTGATTCTCTTCTACTTTCGAAAAACCTCCAGCATGTTGTAACAATGCACCCCCGACAAAAACTCAAAAGTTTTCACTACAACCATACAAGAACTATGTATGGTGGAGCAAGCATGTGAGCTGCTTTATCTCATAGTGAGGGGACATCAGTTCCCTCCACCAGCATCTGCACGATGTGTTGAAGTTGCCACATCACAAGTGCCTGGCGTGTTTGTGCATGCATCGCCTCCAAGTTCAAAGAAGGCTGGTAAGAATCCAATCTTCATGAGCATGTCGAACATGTCAGAACAAGCTGTGAGGCATGCTGTATACAATGTGTCTCATGAGGCTCTTATAAGTCCCACCATAATGAAAAGTGCTGGTCCTCCAAAGATCCAGTGCCACGAGGTATTTCCACATGCCTTACACCAAGGAGGGGCCAATGTATATGCCCCTCAACCACAAGTTCCTCAAGCTTTAATGCAAGAGTACTATGCAATGGACGTGGGGCCTAGCAGATATCAATGCAGCCATCACTCCCCCATCAGCGACTACAAGCTGAGGAAAGACTTGTTCGTGGCTCATATAGAACTGCTACATTCCATGGCAATGCCCCCACATCACATCAAAATCACTGTTGAAGACATCTTATCCAGGGTGGGGATCTTCAGCAAGTCCCACAAACAGAGTATTGTAGAGGCCATTATGGAAGACTTTTATGTGACAAATGAGTTAATGGGGAGGAGAATCCAGCCCCATAAGAATGCTAGGATGTATCTCCACTTGTTGGAACTTTACTTGAAGAATCAAGTACCGAGTTCTGCAACTCCAAACATACCTGCCCCTGGAACGGCAAGGCAAGTACGTACAGAGGAAGCATATGTGTATGAAGTGGTGATGCATGAGGATGCAGGGATTATTCCTGTTCAATATGTACTCTTCAAGCAGGAAACACAACCTGTTGGACCGAGCCGTACTCTGGCAAATGACCCAAATATTGAGGGAGCTATAGGACAAATGTCTGCTTCTCATCAAGCCAGTGAGAGTGCGAAGGACTTTGACCACCACATGCAAGCAACGCAATGGATGGTCCAGAGGGAGCGCTTGATTCCACCATTGGTAGAGGTGCAAAGCTCCTCTGTTGATACACAATTGATGCATGCCAATCCTGCTTTCATGCAACAGGAGGTTAGGGGTCACTCAACACAAGTCAGAATTGCAGCCCCTCCTGCAGACCAATACATTCCATGATCTGAGCCTTGGGTAGATAGGGTTGCCCATCAGAAAATGAGAATGGAAGATCTTGTTGTGTTTAATGCAGTGGATTTGGGGTAGACACAGAGACTAGACAATAAATAAGATAAACCTCAGTGGGGATTAAAACACTAAGTATATTCTGAAGTACTTAGACAATAAATAAGATGACTATATCATAGTCAGTAAGGTAGAACAATGAGAATATATTGTAGAGACTTACACCTCAGTGGGAATTAAAACACTGAGGTGTAATGTAGCTAAAAGTCCATAGATAAAGAACAATTGGTTGCATGATGGATGTGAAACCATGGTGAATGATGAATGGAAACCAAATATAAATAGAATGGTAATGCGGGTATGACGACTGTATCTTCAACACTCCCCCTGGTTATGAACGCAGCTAGATAACGTTCAGATCATCCCAGAATTTCTTGAACTTGACACGAACGAGAGACTTCGTGAAGATGTCAGCAGTCATCTCTTCAGTTGGAAGGAAGATTAACTTGATGCTGTTGGAGGAGACAGTTTGGCGGATGAAGTGGAAGTGGACATCGATGTGCTTGGTACAGCTGTGGAAGATAGCATCCTTGGATAGGTGGATAGCACCTTGATTGTTGCAGTAGAGAACTGTTGGTAGGGAAAGGGTATGGAGGAATGTAAATTCTTTGAGTAACTTATGGATCCAAAGGATGTCCTTCATGGCATGAGTGAGTGCGATGTATTCAGCCTCAGTGCTCAAGAGGGTGATGATTGGTTGTTTCTTGGCGCTCCATGAGATGGTTCCAAGACTGACAAAGTAGGCGAAACCAGAGATGAAATGGCGATGACATTGGGATGCCCAATCTGCATCGGAAAATCCAGTGACAGCTGTGTTACCTCCCAGTACGAGCTTGAGTGTCTTCGTCCTGAGTATATAACAGAAGACTCATTTGACGGCCTTCATGTGAGTAGATTGTGGTGCCTTGAGGAACTGGAAAAGAGTTGACACAGCAAAAGCGATGTCAGGGTGAGTCATGGTTGCACAATACATGAGCAAGCCAATCATCTTGTGGTAAGTTGTCTTCTCGGCCGGCGTGAGCAAGATGGGTAAAACACCAGGTGAATCGGAGTGGTAGTCCACTCCCAGTTCCATAGATGTGACATTGGGGCATGCGTCGCTAAGTCCGAAACAAGCAAGGATCTGCTCAATGTAGACTTGCTGTCCCAAGGCGATGGTCTTGTCCTCGAGATTACGCATGACGCTGACTCTGAGAAGTCAATTGATGTTGCTAAGATCAACGAGCTCGAAATGCTGGTTGAGTTGGGCTTTGGTTTCGGTTGAGAGAGCACGAGAATTCGTGATGATGGTGAAGTCGTCCATGGTGGCGGCAAGTATGAGGAATCTGTTGCTATCAACCTTGTAAAAGGTAGCCTTATCAGCAATGGAGACTTTGAAACCAAGCAGTTCCAGAATTCTCTTCAACTCCTCATACCAGTGGTGAGCACCCTGTTTCGTCCCATACAATGGCCATTTGAGTCGAAGAACAACTTGTTTCCCTTTCTTCAAGAGCTTTTTGAATGCCCCTGGGAGCTGGCGAAAAAGCTTGTAGAATTTCGGTATGTCCATAAGGACAACCTCGTCATCATGCATCCAAGAATTGAGGTAGGCGTTTTTGATGTCAGCTTGCTCGATGATGATGTTGTCTCCATTGGCAGCACCTAAAGCAAGTAGAATTCGAAGTGTGGCTGGGCGAACAGTCAGGGTGAAGGTGTCGGTGTAGTCGACGCCAAATTGCTGGCAAAAACCCTTGGTGACAAGACAGGCCTTGTATCATGAGATCCGTCCTTGAGCATTGTGTTTACGGTGTAGGACCCAGTGGCAGGGGATGATGTTGGCATTGTCTGGGGCTTCAACAAGTTCCCAGGTACCAAGCTTCTCAATTTGGTCGAGTTCCTCTTTGATGGCCTGCTTCCACTGATCCGATTCAGACCCGTTGATCGCAGATTTGATCAGTAGTTGATCCTCAGTAATGGCTGACAATGCCTCGTGCACAGCCTCACAGAGCAAATTTGCTTCTGTGGGATCATCATACTCGACGCCGCTTGCCTCAAGTTGATTGTGCCCTTCAACAATGAGGGCTGTTCCATCTTTCTTGGTGGTACTTCTCAACTTGCCACATCTGTACTCTTGGGGGTTGTACTGGAGAAGTTCAGCAAGGGAATTCCGGCGAGGTTTAGTGGAGATTAAAGGTGGTGTGATGCAGGCAGATATGAGCATCATTTCTGTGTTTTCTGGTGTATCCATGACATCAGTTTCGGACACTGATGTGGGGGCTTCTTCAGGACCTGTAGGGTTCAAAAGATCGGTACTTTCCATCTCCCCCTTGAACACAACTTCTCTCACATCAATGATGGCATCTTTGTCAAAGTACACATCACATTCGACTATCACGGACCTTCGTTTGAAGAAATATACCCTATACCCCTTCGACTCCTCATCGTACTCCACAAAGTGGCCTTCAATAGCCTGAGGCTCGAGTTTATTGGCATTTTTGACTTTTACTCAGATGATGACACCAAATTCCAAAACTTTATTCAGGTTCAGCTTTCGCCCAGTCACCCTCTCAAGAGGGGTCACGCATCCAGGCAATGCCTGTGATGAAACTCATGTGTGGAGCCAGGTAGCATGATGAAATGCCTCAGCCCACAGGAAGGGAAGAAGGCCAGTTCCAAAGAGCATGGATCTGGCACTTTCAACGAGTGTTTGATTGAGTCATTTGGCAATGCCGTTTGACTGAGGTGAGTTGTGAACGTTCAGGTTATGAGCAGTTCCAACATTCTGGAGGTAAGTCGCAAACTCACCATCTATGAATTCTCCCCCAGTCACTCTCTAAACATCTTATGCCGTTGGGGTTACAGTGGGTCTTTAGCCAAGCCTCGTACCATGTGTAGGAATTGAAGGCTTCGGATTTTGCTTTCAAGCACAATATGCGTGGCTCACGAGAGAATAAGTCTTTGAGTATATGGGCATAGGAGTGGCCTCCGAGGGATTGGACTGGGGCAGGGCCCCACAAGTCAGTAATGACCTTTTCTCTGTACTTTGAGTATGTTGTCTCGCTCACTTTTGGAAATACTTTTCAGTGAGCCTTCTCTTACACACAGGCCTTGCAAAATAAAGATGCTGGCGAAGAATTAAGTTCTACACCTTCAACAGCACCTTCATGTATCATGTTATGCAACATCTGAAAATTGACATGTCCCATTTGGCGGTGAAGCTCATTTATGGAGATGGGACCATTGGCGATGCTGGCGTAGTGTTTTGGGGGATCAGGTGCTTGGATAGCGGAGGAACTGAGACAGTAAAGGTTGTCAATGCGAGGTACAAAGCTGAGTATGGTACAGTAGGGTTGTGGGCTGCAAATGATGCATTCCCCATCCTCTATAGTAAGGAAGCAGCTAGCCTTGTCAAGGCATGTGACAGAAACTAGGGTAAATGCCATCTGTGGTGCGTAATAAACCTGTTTCAAAGTGATAGGAGGTCCAGTCTCACCATCCCTTGTAGGGAGAGTCACGATGAGGTCCCCACATCCGATTGCTGAGAAGATATGTCCATCTGCAGTGGGGATGGATTCAGGCGAAATTGCCTCAAAATTAATGAACTTGAATTTGTCAGGGGAGAAGTGGCTACTAGCACCACAATCAACAATGAGGTTGGTTGATGGAGATATGCTGAATGCTTTGTGATCATGTCCAGAGGTGATAATGAGAGCTACAGAGGCTCCTTCATCTTGGAAAACTGAAATGAAGTCTGTGGGGCTGACCGTGATATATGCATGGTTCTCACATTTGGACAAACTTTCAGCAGCAGAATTTGCACTCTCCTTTTTTGTCTCCTTTGCCTTGGCCTCCTGTTTCTTCTTGAACCAGTCTGGAGCTTCATGCTTCTTTCCTCCCTCTTTTGCGAAGCAATCCTCCATGGTATGTCCCCTCTGTGCTTTACAGTTTGGATTACTGCATTGAGCTGCTGACCTTTTCCCCTTTCTCCTGTTCCGGCCCTTGCCCTTCTTGAACAAGCCTTTATTCAACCTGCTATGGGCAGCAGCCAAAGCTGCATGAGCTTTATTGACACTTACCTCAAGTTTAACAGTATTTGCCTCTTCAGTAAGATGCCAGATGAGGTCATTGCTTGAAAGTGTGGACTTGGTCTGTCGGGCAGTGGTACTCAAGGTTGTCAATAGGGGTTGGTAGTGTGTGGTGAGGGAGAGGGAGGTGCGGATATAGGCATTAAATTGAACATTGCTGATCGGAGAACCGATTTTGCCAAGGCGTTCACACAGCGTGTTTATGGTGCAAAGGTGAGTGCATATGTCTTCATTCTCCATGTAACGGGCTGTCTGAAGCTTGCCAAGCAGGTACTCTTTGAACTGAGTGCCTTTGTTGCCATGGATCAAGGTGAGTTTCTTCTACAGGGCTGCGGCAGTCTTCTCCCCCTTGATCTGCAGGAAGGTGGCATTGTCCATGATATTGAAGATCAACTTGCAGACCTGTGCTTCCTTCTGCTTCCAAGAGTCAATGGAGGTCTCATGCTTGTCAAGAGCTTCCTCCGAGAGGGGATCAGAATCGTCATCTTTGAGGTAGAACTTTCCATTCTTCTTGATAATGGTAGGCAGTTTAAGCGCGGTCCCAACCAGGTGATGACAGAGCCCTTGAGCAGTAGTGGCATTGAGGACCCTCTCATGATAGATTAATCAGTTCTTGCCATTGCTTGCAAGCTTCAGGAGCTGGAGTGACCTTGATGGTTGTGTTGTCACTGGTGGAGACTTCCTGTTGGCCCATAACCTGTTGTGTTTAATGCAGTGGATTCAGGGTAGACGTGGAGACTAGACAATAAATAAGATGAACCTCAGTGGGGGTTAAAACACTAAGTATATTCTGAAGTACCTAGACAATAAATAAGATGACTATGCCATAGTCAGTAAGGTAGAACAATGAGAATATATTGTAGGGACTTACACCTCAGTGGGGGTTAAAACACTGAGGTGCAATGTAGCTAAAAGTCCATAGATAAAGAACAATTGGTTGCATGATGGATGTGAAACTGTGGTGAATGATGAATGGAAACCAAATATAAATAGAATGGTAATGCAGGTATGATGACCATACCTTCAACAGACCTCTCTATAAGAGGCATCTCTCATATAGAAGATCAGGCTGTCATGTTCTATAATGGACAGTATTAAGACACACTAAAACCAAATAGGTCTTTCGCAGGCTTACAAGAATAACACAGAGAAAGGAAAGGAAAGGTCTATATTGACTAGGGCTCTCACACTAGGTTATAGTGGATAGCTTAAGAGAATATAACTAAGATTATAGTCTAAACTACTGACTATATATACTAGTTGGAGAACATGTATTAGCAATGAGGCATTCCATGGAATATCCCCTCTTTAGATCTCAACTTCCAGGTGAGAGACAGCGCTGTTCTTCGGCTCAGTTAAATTATCATAAGGGCAGAATATAAGTCCTGCGAAAGCTTGTGCATTGAGCTTTCAGGGAGCAGAGAGGTTGGATTTATAGAATTCATCGATGATATCATGAGAGTTGGCGCAGTTAGCTTCTGGTTCCCAAGTGTTGGAGTCATCAGTATAACTGGACCATTTGATTAAAAATTCAAGCTTTCCATATTTAAGTCGTAAATCTGTGATTTCTTCTACTTCGTATTCGGGGGTTCCTTCAATGATGACAGGTTCAGGAGGGATTGTGGATTGACCAGCAGCTGGTGGGCAATATGGACGAATGTGGGATATATTAATGACATCATGAATTTTAAATGAAGCAACAATTTCAATTTGACAGCATTTGGGGAAATAATCTTAACAATTTCATAGGGTCCGAGTTGTCACTCTGTGAGTTTATGCAATGGTTGATCTACATTGAGGTTCTTGGTAGACAACCAGACCTTGTTGCCAACTTTGTATTCTGGAGCTTCTCCTCTATGGAAATCTGCATAGCACATTATATCATTGTGCGATTTAGATAGTGCTGCCTGGACTTCTTCGTGAACAGTCTTCATTTGTTCTGCAAATTCCTTAGCTGGTTCTGACTTTCCAGCCCTTTGAGGTTCTATCTCCATTCTTGGGTTCATCCCATAATTAGCATAGAAAGGTGAGATGTGCATTGCAGTGTGGATTTTGTTGTTGTATGCAAATTCGGCGCATGTGATCCATTCTGGCCAGTCATTCTGCCTATGACTGATGAACATTCTTAAATATTGTTCGATTTCCTGATTTACCTGTTCTGTTTGTCCATCAGTTGGTGGGTGATATGCCATTGATAACTTAGTTTTGATCCTCAGGATCTCATTTAGTTCCTTCATGAACCTCAGCCACGAATTGCGGCCCTCTGTCCGATAGTGCAGTTTCTGGTAAACCATGAAGTTTCCAGACATGGTCTCTAAAGAGCGTGGCAAGACCTCTGGCTGAGGTGGTTGTGGACGTTGGGATAATATGTGCCTGTTTGTATGATGGCAGCATGTGACAAATAATGCATCATATCCTTGCACTTCTGGGAGACCTGTGATAAAATCTGTAGTGAGATCCTTCCAAGGCTGCATGGTTGCTTCATTGGGTTTAAGCTTTCCTGCTGGCTTTTCTGAAAAAGATTTCATTTGTTGGCATCAATCACATCTGTTAAGACACACTAAATCTATCACTAAGCTTTTGTGGGCTTACAAGAATCAAACAACAGAAATGTGAAGGGAGAAGTTTATATTGACCAGAAGTTCTCACACTAGGTTATAGTGGAGTTCTTGAGAGAATACAACTAGAGTTACAGGTTTTGGGCTACTCTATATATACTATACTAACCAAGACTTATCAACCAATAGGATATGGTCCAGATATCCTCCAATAGGATATGAGCCAGAGATAAGAAGATAAGGAGATAAGAGATAAGAGATAAGAGATAGCCAAACAAGGACAAACAAAGATAAAATGAAATGAAGTCAGATTCATGTTGTTGACCTTTTATAATATTGTCCACAAAGCCAAACAATAATAAACAAGGACAAAATAAAAAATAGTTGTTAAATAGCTGTTCCATAACAGCATCCTGATACATAGTTCTTGACCTGCATGGTAATGCCAGGCCACCAATAATTTTGTGTAACCAGTTCCAGTGTTTTTCATTGTCCTGGGTATCCAGCAACCAGTATATTGTGGTGTAACTTGATAATTTCCAGCCGAAGTTTGATATCCTTCAGGACATAGACCTTGCCTCTGAATAACATAAGTCCCTTGTTAGAGCAACATCAAAACCAGCAAGCTCAATGGCACACTCAACAGTGACCAGAGCACTAGCATTGTGGGCTCACACATAGAATCAAACAATAAAGGAGTGGAATGAGATAGTATTGACATTAGA
>Ga0307516_10008321_pt1 | contig 11758 bp, 10 predicted proteins | sample 19_EM_MG_FD_203310 | JGI IMG/M metagenome (GOLD analysis project Ga0307516, IMG submission 203310) | Populus trichocarpa ectomycorrhiza microbial communities from riparian zone in the Pacific Northwest, United States - 19_EM | ecosystem: Host-associated > Plants > Roots > Unclassified | place...
TTGCACCGCATGCGGGTTGCCCATGGACAACACCGCTATCAAAACAGGAGCTGATGCCTCTTGCCCGGCAAGGGCCAGTGGCCATTTTTGCCATGAATTCACGGGCTCGGGCATCAGGCCGGCGGCGTCGAAGGGCACACGCGCCAGATCGAAGATGGGCGCGCCCATGTCCACGGTGACGCGGCCGTCCGCCTGCATACGCGGCTCGATCACGCCGCTCAGGGTCTTGACGCGCACCGCGTCCTTGGTGGTCAGGCCCCGCTCACGCACAAAACGCACAAAGCAGCGCGCGCCGTTGCCGCACTGCTCGACCTCGCCGCCATCGACGTTGTGGATCACGTACTCGAAGTCAATGCCGGCCTCGCTGGCAGGCCGCACCGACAGGATCTGGTCGGCGCCCACGCCGAAATGGCGGTCCGCCAGAAAACGGTACTGGCCGGGCGTGAGGTTCAGCCGGCCGCGGGTCTCGTCGAGCATGACAAAATCATTGCCTGCCCCCTGCATCTTGGTAAATCGGATCAGCATGCCCGCATTATCCGCCGAGGCTGCACCCCACCTGCACAACGGAAAGACACCCATGCGTATTCCCGACTGGACCCCCGCCCTGAAAACCCAACCGCAGGACCTGGTCGACGCCATCCTGAAGCGGCGCGGCGGCACGCTGATCAACCTGGACAAGGCGTTGCTCTGGAGCGAGCCGCTGGCGCGCGCCTGGAACGTCTACCTGGGCGCGGTGCGCACCGGCCTGCCGACCAGCCGCAAGCTGCGTGAGCTCGGCATCTGCACCGTGGCGCTGTTGACCGGCGCCGCCTATGAATACAAACACCACGCGCCCGACTTTCTGGCGGCCGCTGGCACGCAGGCAGAACTCGACGCCCTCAACCAGCTGGTGAAAGCAGATGCGCGGGTATCCGCCGCCCACCCGGCGCTGGGCGCGGTTGAACAACTGGTGGTGCGTTACGCCGCGCAGATGACGCTGGACGTGAAGGTCAGCGACGAGGTCTTCGACGGCCTGCGCCAGCACTTCGACACCACCGAACTGGTCGAGCTGACCAGCGCCATCGCCACCTACAACATGGTCGCGCGGTTTTTGGTGGCGCTTGGCGTGTCGCCGGAATGAAGCTTCGCACCAAATTCGGCCGGGTGCTGACTGTCCTGATGGGCGCAGCCCTGTTTATCGGCCCTGCGCATGCAAACACTCCCCAGTCGCCGTCCACGGTTTCCGTCAAAGACTGTGCACTCTTGAGCGAAATCAATTACCAGGACCAGAACGAAGTCATTGCACGCCTTCGTCATTTGTACCAGGCGTCAAACTTCGCGGAGCTGGATGCCACGCTAGCCTGCCTGTTGAATGATCCCAAAAAATTCCAGTCGGGCAAACCCGGCGCCAGTGCTGTTTACTGGTTTTTCCGGCGGGAAATGCCGGCCCCCGGCGTAGAGGACGCTCAGGCAGCGCGGGTGAAAGCGTGGCAAAAACAAAAGCCCGACTCTGTTTTTGCGGCATTTGCCGAGCTTCGCCTCATGTACGCGCTGGCGTGGAACGTGCGCGGATCGGACTATGCGAAAGACACCCCGGGTGGAAGCATGCAAGCCTTTCAGCAAGGCTTGCTGCAAAGCGAAAAGCTGCTTCTCGACGCCCGCCAAGACTATCGGCACACACCGATCTGGCAAAACCTGCTGCTTGCGGTCAGCCTCGACGCGCAACACCCCCAATCGGACCCGGGCGCCGTTTTCAAGGAGGGCGTCAGCCGGTGGCCGAATTATTATGATTTTCATGAACTCATCCTGACACGCCTGGTCCCCAGATGGGGCGGCAGCTGGGAGACGGCCGACGCCTTTATCGTCGGCTGGACCCGACAACTCCAGACCAGCGAGGGAGAGTCGCTCTACGCCAGGCTTTATGCGAGCCTGATTCTCGGCGGCGCGGATCCGCGCGAAACACGCCTGGATTGGCCACGCATGAAACGAAGCCTGGACGAGCTCATCAAGCGCTACCCCGACCCGGTCCACAAAAATTGGGCGGCCACCCTGGCCTGTGTCCATGGCGACCCGGCTTACTACAAGCTGGCCATGCAGCGTATCGGTCCGCAAGACCTGCGGCCTGCGGCATGGGTTGCCGGAACTGCGCCGGCCACCTGTTTGCGTTAGTACGGGGAAGCCGGGCGCCGTATGGCTTGCTCACTCCACGGTAACGGCCTTGCCTGGTGCCAGCGCCAGGCCGGCACCTGCGATCACCAGGCAGGCCAGCGCGACGAGGTCGGCCACCACCACCCTGGCAATCAGGCCGTTGTAGCCACCCACCGACCATGCGAGCCACAAAAACGAAAGAACACTCACCAACCCGGCGGCCAGGGCCATGGTTTGAAATGCCGGCCTGAACGCGGCATAGATCAGAAAGCAGCCCAGCAGCCCGAACAGCACGGCGCGATGCCGCATGAGGATCTCGAGGTTGGGCTCGCCCAACGGAATACCGTACAGCGCCGACAGCTGGCCGGCGCCCAACACGCCAGACAGGGGCAACAAATGGATGATGCCGACGATCACCAGCAGGGCTGAGACAAGATGACGCACGATGGGCTGCTCCCGGGTTGAAAACCGGCACTTTGTGTGCCGCTGTCAACTTTGCCGGCGTTTTCCAATTCGCACCATGACCTGGCAGGTAATCAGCCAGCGTCGCGCTGGCCCCCTGCCCAAGGGGAACCGGCATCACAGGCAGGTGGAGGGGGTATTGCGCACTGGCATTTACCCCATGCCGGGGACGGTTGACAATGAAAACATGTCAGCAAGCTCCCGCCCTCTCACGCCCGCCCGCCGCCGTTTGGCGCCCACCCTGCTTCTGGTTTGCACACTGTCGGCTGGCGCTGCGGCGTCCGCGGCCGACCCTGCGACGCCATCGCCGGTGAAGAACAGTCCGGCGCCAACCGCCTCCGGCGAAGCGAACCCGGACCCGCGTTTTGCCCGCTGGATCGCCGACTTCAGCACCAGCGCGCGCGCCGCCGGCATCACCGACGCCACGCTGCGGCTCGCTTTCGACGACGTTCGCTTCCTCCCACGCGTGACCGAGCTCGACAGCGCCCAGCCCGAATCCACCCGCGCCGTCTGGGACTACCTCGACAGCGCCGTGTCGGCGCAGCGGGTTGTTCGCGGCCAGGACCGGTTGCTGCAAGCGCGGCCGGCGGTCGATGCGGCCGCCAAGCGCTACGGTGTGCCCGCAGAAATCCTGGCAGCGATCTGGGGCATGGAGAGCAACTACGGCAGCAACACCGGCGACATCCCGACCATAGGCGCGCTGGCAACCCTGGGTTTCGAAGGCCGGCGCGAGACCTGGGCGCGCAGCCAGTTGCTCGCCGCGCTGAAAATTTTGCAGAACGGGGACATCACCCCCGCGCAAATGCTCGGCTCCTGGGCCGGGGCGATGGGCCAGACCCAATTCCTGCCCTCGAATTTTCTGGCCTACGCGGTGGATGCCGACGGCGACGGCCGGCGCGACATCTGGGGCAGTGTGCCCGACGTGATGGCCTCGACCGCCAATTTCCTGGCCCGGTCCGGCTGGCAGGCCGGCCAGCCCTGGGGCGTCGAGGTGCGATTGCCGCCGGGTTTCGACCTGGCCCTCGCCGACGGCGAACAACGGCGCCCGTCCTCTGCCTGGGCGGCATTGGGCGTGCAAACCATGGACGGCTCTCCACTGCCGGCGCTGCCCGACGCGGCCCTGCTCTTGCCCGCGGGCGCGCGCGGTCCAGCCTTCATCGTCGGCCCCAACTTTCGCACCATCCTTCGCTACAACAACTCGACCAGTTACGCGCTCGCCGTCGGCCTGCTGGCCAAGGCACTGGGCGGCGGCGCGGGGGTGCAGGCTCCCTGGCCGCGTGACCTGCAGGCGCTGTCACGCAGCCAGGTACTGGCACTTCAGACGGCACTGAATACCCGCGGCTTCGACAGCGGCACGCCCGACGGTGTGGCGGGCCCGGCTACGCGCAGCGCGGTTCGTCGCTATCAGCAGAGTGTGGGTTTTCCGGCGGATGGGTATCCGACTTTGGAGTTGTTGCAACGCGTGCAGTGACGGCCCCTTAAACCCTTACGTTTGAGTTCAGCGCGGCCGGAGGTCGCCTGGAGCGCCGGGGTTAGCCCTAGGGAGGTGACCAGACACCGTCAACTGCGCCTCCAAGTATGGGATCCAAGCCTGAAGATCGCCTTCAGATGTCGACGGAGGAAGTTTCTTGAGGAAGGCCAACGAATCTTGCAGGTCAACCACCTCCGCTCCACTTGCACTCGTCTTGTGCGCTAGACCCTCAACCATAGTCGTCAGTGACGCAAGTGCAGCCCCTTTTGGCGGGGACATCCGATTGACGAAGGGCTTCCTGAGAAGTGACAACCCGGCCCTAGCGGCCTGCATCGCCTCCGCGTGATTTCCCTGAATCTGAAGCCTGGACGCGCGCCCCACAGCAGCGCTGGCGCGGAGTGCAACTACAAAGCTTCGTAACGTCGCGAACATGACGGTCTAACGTAGAAATGACCGGCGGACAGTAGGTGGGCGAACGCCCGCCGATAGGATGTCCGTGTCGATTGCCAAGTTAGATGGCTCAGTACGCTGGCAGCACAATTGCAGCTCCTAAGGCGAGTAAAAATTCGATCGCAGCCTGAGCGGCCGTGCGCCAATTCCTCTTGAACGCGAACCACGGCGCAGACACCAGCGCCACCACGCCGCCAACAAAAATCAACTGCGCAGCGAAATCGTACGCAATGAAGGAGAAGACTGGCCCAATGCAAGACGCCTCAGTCCAAGCAGGCTGCGGGAGCCAATATGCCGCCCACGGCAGGAATGCGACGCCGCACAACACCAGCGCGGAGCTCACCCTCAAGCGAATCGAGGTGCTGGGTTGTGCCATCTAACGTTGGAGGCCACCGACGCACAGCACGAGCCGCGCAGCGGCAACCTGCTGCTGTGCGTCCGTGTGGGCCGACCGGTTAGACAGCATTTGCGAGGCACCGACTAAGTATCTGAGCTTTGTAGTAAGGACCATCGTTGCTGAGATCGTGCTGAGGAGTCTCAAACTGAACCCAGTACCAGTAGTCCTCACCCTGAACTGTCTCAACAGATTCCGGTTCGCCGACGATGACACCGGTGGAATCATTGCGCCATCCTCCGAAAATGCCCGATACGGAGACTCGCGCGCCTGCAGCGAACGTCTGGCGCAGAGGGAACGGACTGTATGAGTCGCTCATTGGTCGGCTTTGAGGTCTAACGTTGGAGTTGACCGGCGGACATTAGGCGGGCGAAGCCCGCCGATAGGACGTCCGTGTCGAACGACCTGTTAGCCCTCACGCCCTGTCCTCTCTCGGCGCTGGAAGTGCGAATACATAGGAAGGATGAGCGTTCCTAGAGCAAAGACCCACGTGCCAGGACTGGCCGCGACGTCCTCAAGTACGCTCAGCGAGCCAAGCAGCGCGGTGCCCGCAAGCCACGCTATCGCAAAAATGGACCACCACGACAGGGGGCGCGGCGCGCGATAGCTGACCGCAAGGCCCGTCGCTAACCCGAGAAGTAGGCAAGGAAGGAGGAGCGAGGACCACGCCGTGACCTGGGACGGTCGCTCAGGGGAGCCGGCGACAACAAAGAACTCGTAAGTCAGCGTGCTCGCAGCCCAAGTCCACCACACAGGCGTGAGCAGCCCAAGTGCTGCTACAGCTGCGAAACGAATCACGCGACTATTCATGAGGGCTAACGTTAGAGGCAACCGGACCACAACACTCGCGGCGAAGCCGCCTCCTGCAGTTGTGGTTCCGTGTTGGCCGACATGTTAGAGCGCATTTCCCCTCGGCGGAGAGAACCAGGCTGCTCCATTGCCGCGAAACAACAAGTACAACGAGGCAACCTCAGCTATGAGGAGGGAGCCTGCTGCTACCCATCCCCAGAATGAGAACTCGGCAAGTGATTGCGGGTAGAGAAACCAAAGCGACCAAGAGCAAACAGTCCATACCAAAAGGGCAATCCGCGCCCAATTCTTCCGTCGCCCTACTTGAACTATGAAGAGAGCGGTGAACGCATTTGCCAATATGGCGATCGTCGTCCAAATAGCAGCGAACGTTGGCTCCAGCGGTACTTCGCGGTCCGATATGACACTCCAAAGGCTTTGAGAGGCGTCGACTGCTAGTACTGCCGCCGACAATGCGACGGCGATCTTCACTTCTCGCGGAGCAACCCAAGTCATCCGTGCGCTCTAACTTTGATATATCCCGCAAAACTGCGGGATAACATGGCGGCCAGTCAGATAACGTGGCCACCGAGAATTGAAAAACACGTGTGAATTCATGGAGTTACGTCAATGCACTGTATCTATGCGCAGGTATATGAAATCTGACAAAGTCGCCGGCCCCCTGCTTGCCCTGTGCACTATAGCCTTCAACCCGACAGGCCCTGCGTGTGCCCGGCACGTATGCAGCTTCCACGCAACATCGCTGACTTTGGTCCCGCCGCGGGCGTATCCATTCATCGCTGACCGATACCAATAGAAAAGGGCCCGCAGGCCCTTTCATCATCCAGCGGTGGGGTTCAATCCGCCTTGATCCCATTGTCCTTCACCACCTTCGCCCAGGTGTCAATCTGCTTGTCGATGAAGACACGCGCCGAATCCGGCGTGCCGCCCCGAATGTCGATGCCCTGGGCGCTGAGCTTGTTGGCGATCTCGGGATTTTGCAGCGCCTTGTTGATTTCCTCGTTCATGCGTTTGATGACCTCGGGCGGCGTTTTGGCAGGCGCCAGAATGGCCCACCAGGCTGGGGCGTCGAAACCGGCAAAACCGCTTTCGGCCACCGTCGGCACATTGGGCAATTCAGGCGCGCGTTTGCTGGTGGTCACGGCCAGCGGGCGCAAGCGGCCGCTGTCGATGTGTGGCTTGGTCACGAAGACCGAACCGATGGACAGCGGCACGTGGCCGGCCACGGCGTCGGTCATCAGCGGGCCGCCGCCTTTGTAGGGCACGTGTTGCCAGTCGATGTTGCCGCTCTTGCTGAGCAGCGCCATCGCCAGGTGGCCCAGGCTGCCCGAACCTATGCTGCCGTAGCTCACATTCTTTTTCGCCTTCGCGGCCGCCACCACGTCGCCAAAGGTCTTGTACTCCGAGCCGCTGAAAGTCGCCAGCACCATGGCCGAGGTGCCTATCAAGGAGACCGGCGCCAGGTCCCTGCGCGTATCAAACGGCATGCCGGGAATCAGGCTGGGATTCACGCCGTGGGTGTCGAACACGACGGCGAAGGTGTAGCCGTCGGCCGGCGCTGCAGCCACAGCCGCGGTGCCGATGGAGCCGGACGCGCCGCCCTTGTTCTCGACAACGATGTTCTGGCCCAGTTGCTGCGACAGCGGCACCGCCAGGATGCGCGCCACCTGGTCCACCGAGCCGCCGGGCGGGAACACGGCCACAAACTTGATCGGCTGTTTGGCCGGCCATGCTTGCGCCATGACGCTCATCGAGGTGGCGCACAACGCGGCAGCGCTGACTGCCAGGGCGGTTCGGGATATCCAGTGTTTCATGGTGAAGCGGTCCTGCGGTGAAGTGGGGGCCAGTATCCGCAGACGCCGGTCAAACAGCCATTGCGGTAAACACTTAGCATGCCAACTATCGACCCTTGCCTCGGCAGCACGCTGCGCTTTCGCGCAAAATCGACCCATGGTCCGACCCTCACAACTCCTCTATCCGCAACGCGAACCTGCGCCCACCCGCCCCGCCGCCACCGTACTCCTGTTGCGCGACAGCCCCGGCGGCATCGAGGTGCTGATGACGCGGCGCTCCCTGACCGCCAGCTTTGCGCCGGGCGCTTACGTGTTCCCCGGCGGTGGCATCGATGCGGCGGATGCCGCGGCACATGCGCAGTCGACACGGCGTCCGACACAAAGCGATCTTCACCTGACGCAGGCCATCGCCGCCATCCGCGAAAGTTTTGAGGAACTCGGTGTGCTGCTGGCCCGCCATGTGGACGGCAGCTACGCCACCACGGCGGACATCGCCGCGCTGGACCGCCAGGCGCCCTTTGCAGCGCAATGCCGCGACAAGGGCCTGGTGCTGGCCGGCGACCAGGTCTTCGTGCTGGCGCACTGGGTCACCGACCGCGACCTGCCGCGCCGCTTCGACGTGCCCTTTCTGGTGGCGCGCATGCCGGAGGGCCAGGAGCCGGTGGCCGACGAGGCCGAACAGTTCGAACCCTGCTGGGTGCGGCCGGCCGACGCGCTGGCCCGGCATGCAGACGGTGGGTTTTTCATCATCTTCCCGACGATACGCACCCTGCAGCGGCTCAAGCCCTTCACAACCGTCGCGGCCGTGCTGCAGGCCTGTGCGTCCGAGCAGCCACTGTGGACCTCGTGCCCGCGCGCCGGTTTTCTCGAAGGCGCGGAAGCGCGCTACATGGAACACGAAGCGCCGTATGGCGAACTGGCGCTTACCAGCCCGGACGGCCAGATGGTGCACACGCTGGACTGGCAGACCGCGCAGCCGGTGGCCCTGCTGAAAAACGTCATGCGGCTGACAGCGCCCAACCCCGGCGTGATGACCGGCCCCGGCACCAACAGCTACCTGGTCGGCGACCCGCGCACCGGCTACATCGCCATCGATCCCGGCCCCGCCGACAAGGACCACCTGCAGCGCCTGTGGCGCGCAGCCGGCGGGGACATCCGCATGATTGTGTGCACCCACTCTCATGCTGACCACTCGCCTGGCGCCCAGCCGCTGCAGGCGATGTGCGACGCACCGCCGCCCATCCTGGGCCTGCCCTCGGCCCCCACCGCGCGCGCGGCCAGCCAGTTCACGCCCGACCGACCGCTATCAAATCAGGAGCTGCTTGTTCTTACCGGACGGGGGCCAGAGGGCGAAATCACCCATACCCTGAAGGTGATCCACACCCCCGGCCACGCCGCCAACCACCTGTGCCTGGTGCTGGTCGAAGACGGCCTGCTGTTCAGCGGCGACCACATCCTTAACGGCAGCACCACGGTGGTGGACCCGCCCGACGGCAACATGGAGGCCTACCTCGACTCGCTGGACCAACTCAGCGCCGCCTGCGACGAACACGGCATCAACTTCATCGCGCCGGCCCATGGCTACGTGATCGGCGAGGCCAAAACCGCCATCGCCCAGCTCAAGGCCCACCGGCTCAAACGCGAGGCCAAGATTCTCGGCGTGATGCAGGCGCAACCCGGGGGCTCGATGGACGACTGGGTCAAGCTGGCCTACGACGACGTTGACCCACGCATCTGGCCGGTGGCCAAGCGTTCGCTGATGGCGCACGTGGAGCGGATTGAAGCGCAGGGTTTGTTCAATGCGTGAAGCAGCGGGCATCGCGGCATGAGTGACCGTCCATCACGCCCCCTGGCCGACGGCCATCCGGTGGACAAAGCCCTGCCGGCGGAAGTCGCCGGGTTTTTCGATGCGTTTGCGCAAGCCTTTCTGTCCTTCGACGGCAACACCATTGCGCAGAGGTATGCGGCGCCTTACCTGGCGCTGGACACAAGCGGCACGCTGAAACTTCTGCAGACCCCTGCCGATATCGCCAGCTACTTCCAGAGGGTGCTGGACGGTTACTTCGCCCAGGGTTGCCGATCCTGCCGCTACCTCGGACTCGAGGTGGTTTCCATGGGCAGCCAAAGCGCACAAGCCACGGTCACGTGGGAACTGCTGGGCCAGGGCGGCGAGATGCTCAGCAGCTGGCGCGAGTCCTACAACTTCATGCGGGCGGAAAACGGCTTGCGGATTTTTTCCTCGACCGATCACGCAAGTTGACCCGGGCCTCGCCCTGTCATGCGCCTGCGGTTGCCAGGCGCACAAACTCCTGCGCCACCACGGCGGTGTCGGCGCTGCGCTGCACCGCGTAGACATCGGCGCGCGGCGCGTCCTTGCCCAGTGGCGTCACCTTGATCCGGCCGGGAAACAGGCCATGGAGCGATGCCGGGATCAGCGCCACCCCCATGCCTTCGGCGACCAGGCTGAGCATCGCCGGCAGTTCCTGCACGCGCTGGCTCACGCGGGGGGAGAACCCGGCCTGCACGCAGCAGTCCTGGATGTATTGCGCATGGGCCGATGAGTCGGTGCGCAGCATCACGAACGCCTCGGCGCGCAGATCCAGCAGGTGCAGCTGTCGGCGGCGCGCCAGCACATGGCCGATGGGCAGCGCCACCGCCACCGGGTCGCGCCAGAGCAGGGTGCTGCTGAGCACGGCGTCGTTCACGGGTGTGCGTGAAACGCTCAGGTCGATGCGCCGCTCCCGCAGGGCCTGCAGTTGCACCGCCGGCTTGAGTTCATGCAGGCTGATCTCGACCTCGGGATGACTTTGCGCATACCCTGCCATAACACGCGGCAGGGGCCCCAGGAAATGCGACCCCGACAGGCCGATGTCGATGCGCCCGGCCAGGCCCTGCCCGATGGCGTGGGCCCGCCTGCCGGCCTCGGCCACGCGGGCGAGCACGGCCTGCGCGTCGATCAGGAAGGCCTGACCTGCGAGCGTGAGCTCCACCCTGCGGCTGGTGCGCTGAAACAGCCGGGCACCGATTTCCTGCTCGAGCTGGCCGATCTGCAGGCTGAGTGGCGGCTGCGACACATGCAGCCGGCGCGCGGCCCGGGTGAAGCTCAGCTCCTCGGCCAGCGCAACGAAATAACGAAGGTGACGCAGTTCCATGGGAATGTATTGATACCTTGAAGCTATAAATCAAGACTAACAATATATTGGACACGAATTTCCGGCCACTCAAAAATAGCCCCTTCGGTTCCCAAAAAAGTTATTCCCCGGAGACACACATGATCAAACCTCTTTTAGCCACTGCCGTGTTGTGCCTGGGCACGCTGGCCCTCGCCCAGGACGCCTATCCCTCCAAGCCCATCACCCTGATCGTGCCCAACCCGCCGGGCGGTTTTGTGGACGCCTCGGCGCGGCTGCTGAGCGAGCCGCTGGGCCGCGTGGCCAACCAGTCCATCGTGGTGGACAACCGCGGCGGTGGCAGCGGCAACGTCGCCTACCAGGCGGTGGCGCGCGCCAAGCCTGACGGCTACACGCTGCTGATTTCCTACTCGGCCTACCATGCCGGCAACCCGGCGCTGACGCCCAACCTGCCCTGGGACCCGGTCAAGGACTTCGCACCGGTGGCACTGCTGACCGTGGCGACCAACGTGATTGCAGCGCACCCTTCGGTGCCCGCCAGCAACCTCAAGGAATTCATCACCTTCCTCAAGCAAAACCCCGCCAAACTCAACTATGCGTCGCAGGGCAACGGCTCGCTGTCACACATCGGCACGGAAGTCTTCAAGCAGCAGACCGGCACCTTCATGACCCACATTCCCTACCGCGGCTCCGGCCCGGCGGTGCAGGACGTGCTCAGCGGCCAGGTGCAGGTGTTCATCACCACACCGCCCTCGGTCATGGGCCACGTCCAGGCCGGCAAGCTCAAGGCCTTTGCCGTCACTGGCGACAAACGCAGCCCGCAAATGCCGCAGATCCCGACCACCGCCGAAGCCGGCCTGCCCGGCTTCAAGCTGGAAGCCTGGGTCGGCCTGTTCGCCCCGGCTGGCACGCCGCCGGCCGTCGTCGCGAAACTCGCGGCCGACGTCAAACGCGCGATGGAGATGCCGGACGTCAAGACCCGCGCCGACGCCGCCGGCATCGAGATCCGCTACCAGGGCCCCGAGGCCTTGGCCCAACTGGTGAAATCCGACCTGGCTTACTGGGACAAAACCATCAAGGCTGCCGGCATCAAGGCCGACTGACATTTCAGAAATAAACA
>Ga0307516_10008322_pt1 | contig 11757 bp, 12 predicted proteins | sample 19_EM_MG_FD_203310 | JGI IMG/M metagenome (GOLD analysis project Ga0307516, IMG submission 203310) | Populus trichocarpa ectomycorrhiza microbial communities from riparian zone in the Pacific Northwest, United States - 19_EM | ecosystem: Host-associated > Plants > Roots > Unclassified | place...
TGTGGAGTCTTGGTGATGTTGCGAAATTTCTTTGGCAGGGTTGCAAGATTGTCGAGTATTCGTGGTTTTCGGGTTTTCGGGTTTCAGGGGTTCGTGTTTTAGGTTACGCAAATTCGAGAAACTTGACATACTACACAGCAAGGGCTAGGCCTATCAGCTGCCGCACGCGCACAGTCGCGAGTTACGCCTGTTGATAGTCCCCGCGGAAATAATCCTTTGTTCGTCAGCAGCAAACTTGAGTTGAATTAGGCACAAAGTAACAAGTAAAACGAAAGGCTTACCTACCTCCGATGGGATCGGGGAAGGATAAAAAATCCTATTGCCCCACTCAGGCCCAATCTCAGAAATGCGCGAGAGACACAAATGGTGCTATACAGCGTTGAGCCGAGGGCCCAGGCGATCGTACGCTGGGCCGCAGATTGCGCCCCCTCCCTCTCCGCGCTGGCAGTGGCTCTGACTTTCGATGCAGTGGCTGTAGTCCGGTATTCCCCTGCATTCTTCTTTGAGCCCCCGGGCGCTTGCGCCGGCGATATACCTCGCTCTTGACCTTATCCGATCGAAGCGGCATAGGCAAGCCAAGCTCTTTCGATCCGACAGGGAGAGCAAACAGGTGTCGCCGACGCGAGCACCTATTCCATCCTTGAGTCCAGCTCTCTGGAGCAAGCCGCTGTGGAAGTCACTCTCGAGGATGACAGAACCAAGGATACGGGGACAGTATAGATGCTGTTCACCGCTAACCACCTTCTGTGGTTGTGCCCATCGAGGGCTAGCATCGCCGACCGCAGTGCAGATTTGTTTCTCTCGACGAAACGGAGTCGCTGAGATCTGTTTGGGGTACGGTCAGTATTAGCACCAGTTTTCAAATAATTCGAGTTCGGCCGAAGGGAAGCAGTTAATTGTAGGAGGTCCCACATGTAGGGACCTCTGCTCGATGCGGTAGCTAATCAACTTTTCCTGGACTGCGTTCTATCTATAGTAAAAGCGTTGGAAGAACGTAGAGGTGGGGATATAGGGGGTTCTGAAACCCCAAGGTGGGAGTGTTGGAATTGGCCGGAAGAAGGGTTGGTAGGAAGGGAAGGGAGAGAAGGGTTTGTGGTAATTTATAAGCGCGAGGGATGGGGCGACCTATGAGTCATCAATTGTGCTCAACGTCGGGGCCGTAGACGACAAACAGCCAGTAAGCGCTCGACCCAGAGTAGTTGTAGCCCAAGAAAATTTGTTGGTGTTGTTGGCGTTCGCCGTAGTCTTAGCAGGCTGATAGCAGTGAAATAAATTGATATCCCCCTATGAAAATTTGTCCGCCGGCAGGCTAATTTGCCCGTCAGACTGGCCCAATAGAAAAGTTGAGAAGACGGCACGTCGGAACCGAGTAGGAACAGATCAGCAAAATGTTTTTCTGAGTGCAGTCTTGTCATGCACTGTTTATATGTCTGTCCTGGCTGGGAAGTAGCTGCAAACGATGCGAGAGTACTTGAGAATACGAAAGCCCATGTCTTTTTTTATTTGGGGTGGGGGCTTTGGTGACACTAGATTTGGCTTGAAGTCAAGTTTTTTCTTTCGACAACATACATACCATATTGTCTGCGGCCATCTCTGCGAGCAACCTCTTACGAGACTGCATCTAGGTACAAAAAAAGGTCCCTTCAATCCGCGCCACGCTTACCCACTGAATATTTTCGAGCATATCTTTGGCATTGTCAAGGGGCTTTTTCGGGTGCTGAGTACACATCTGGAATTCAATCTCCTCGGCTGGAACCTATGTACTACTGGCAGTGTACGTATTGTAAATACAGCTTATACGACACCGGACGAGTGGGGAGGAAGTTGATTTAATACGTGAGCGGGAGCCATCTTCTGGGTGGTATAGAAGAATGAACTACGGAGTACAGTACTGAGAGACAAATGTTGGTGGTTACTGAGATGTGGGAAAGTTTCTTGTAGGTAGTAGAAGACTGAATTCTGTCACCGGTTCGTAGCTCTACCGGATACCAGCCGGTTGGCTTGGTTTTCGGTTTGCTGCATTTTCCTCATGGCATGTGCGCAATCTCGCCTATGCGTATGCTGAATTGGTGCTGTTGGTGCTCTGTCAAGTGTCAGAACTTTCCGGGATCCCACAGTAACCTCGATAACAAGCCACATCGCTCATGACCTGCCACCATCTATGCAGACCAACTCCATACTGCAATTGAGTAACTACCCGCGGAGCTAATCGGATATAGCTCCTGGAGTTAGAGGCAGGGGTCTCAATAGTCCGGACGGCCCGCGGGCTGCCCGCGGGCTTTGGGACTGTCCAGTCCGGGCCGGGCTTTCTGACGACCCAGTTTGGCTGGGTGGGCCTTGTGGCCGGACTGCCTTGACCCATGCCGGCCGACGGGCGCCCGCAGGCCAACGCTAGTACTAGTGGTTAAGGGGGGGGTGCCGTCGGGCGTTGCAGCGGGGAACCGCAAGTCAACCGCCCGCAGAGCGCTGAGGTGGACAACGGAATGAGATATGTGTTGGAATATAGGGATCCTAGGGATGAAGATGGTTGATTCGATTAAGGATACATGGTCGTAGGCAGTTTGTTCTGTCTATTAACAGATGGCCTCAGCCTGAGCGGAGGACAAAAGGGAGCTTGTGCCTTATCTTTTCGGTGCTCTTCCGGTCGTATAAGATTTTCTGTCTGTCGTTTTGGTGGCCGAAAGCTCCCGGTAACAGGATAGGTGCAGCCCCCAAAACCTGGAAACCCTCCCGCAACCCAAGAAATGCCGACCGGATTTCATTTACAGCTCCACCATCTCTTCTCCGATTAGCAGAATCTTTAATAACCTTATTCACATTACCTTTCCGTGCTCGTCTGTACGTGTACAATTATCTATCTGTTACAGTGGTGGCCGACAGCTCCCAGTAATCGCCTGGTCCAACACCTGAAAACCCACTTACCCAAGATATAGTAAGACGCTAAGCGATCATGAGATCTCCCTCGTTTGCCCCGCCCACCGGCCGACCCAGCCTAGACTAGGCCGACTCCCAAAAATCCCGTGGGCCCGCGTGCCGTGGGTTATCGTGGACTACTTCTCGCAGACCATTCCAGGCCGTGGACAGTGCTCGCCCGGCAGGACTGTTGGGACCCCAGGTTAGAAGGGATTTGGGCTGGAGGTGCTGTACCGTTCTAAATAAGGAGACGAAACCTAAGCCCTGTTCGGCTCGCACCGCAGTCCACAAAACCGAGAAACCGTCGGTTTGCGAGGTTGCAAAACTGTTGGCGAAATATGGGCGTGCCGAACAGGGCCTTATAATGCTACTGGCCATGTTCTAAGAGGCACCTGTTTTTGGCGACAAATGCCGTCATGGCGCCGCCTAGCGCTGTCAGCGCCACTATGTAGCGCGATGTCAAAATCGGGAGCGTGGAGAGGGGGTCGCGAGCACTTCGGGGTCATTCACATTCGGCGCACTCAATTTTTCCAATGATATAGCTGTCCGCCCTGCCAACGAAAGTCATACTCAACCCCGCCATCCTCATAAGATTCCTCGGCATCAGTAATTTGTGAGGGTTCTACTGCGTTCCTATGTACAATGTATGGGTTTTCCAGTCAACTTACCTAGCACTTCTTCTAACACCGGTAGCAGCTGACATACTTCTAGACTGTCTTCTACACCTCTGCCCGCTGGTATGCGATTTGCCACTGGCGTGGGACTGTGGGGACAGCAGGGTCTCCAAATACATCGGTAGTGAGTCCACTCCTCGGTCTACTGCAAGCTGATTGTAGAGAGGAGTATCGAGAGTTGTGGTCGTTTGCAGGTGGCACTGAACACTCGATAACAGGGGGCTTTTTGTACTGCCATGGCACCTGGTAGATCGATAGCAGTGAAACTCCAACCTTCCTTTGTTGCCCCGTATCCAAATCTACATCATCTAGTGGTTGGTCGTACCGAACGAGATAGGACTTGTGGGGAATTTCATCTCGGTAACGTGATGTAAGGATATGTCAAGAGGGCTAACCATAAGCGTACTAGCTCAGATATTACGCTGTTTAAATTTGCGCCCCTTAAGTGAGCTAATACGGTACTTGTTCTCGGCTCCAACTACACATACATAATTCATCTCATACAAACCACGATTCCGCAAGTGCTTCGAAAAGCCGCCAAGCTCACAACCGACTCCTGTAATCGGTTTGCATTCCGAACTTTTACATAGCTCGGTTGACAGGCTCTTTCATCGGTTCTTTCAGCAGGTCTGCTGGGTGCCGTGCCGTCAAGTTTTGCTACGCCAGTCGGGTACCATGTATGGAACGTTGACTTACGCCGGTCCGGGCTCTATCTATATCAAGGCCAGCTCGGATACGTTAGCTGCCGATTAAACGGCAACTAGTGCGAACCTTGGGCAGTCACTTTCACACGCCACCGCCCCCACGGATCGCCTGGTCTGGGCCGTGCCCTTCCGGTGTGCCGCCGGCCAGACCGGCAGTTACATGTTGGCCCGAGCCGTGGCCATCCGGGTTTCGAACGCGGCAGAGAAATCTAACCAGCGTGGGAGTCCCGCCGGCCGGCCGGGTTTGTTGCTCGATCGCCCGTGGACAGCTCGCCAACGAGAAGGTGCCTTCTGGAAGAAGCAGGCACAGATAATGTGCATACTTTCTCCGGCCCCGCATCTCCTTATCCCCACATGAGCCAGCTCCTCGGACTGCTTGCCGCCCGCGCGGACTTGTATGCGTGCCTACCGACCAGCACTTTTTGTCCATTTTGATACGCATACAGTGGGAAAACCACGTTTTTTTAAAAATAAATAAATAAACCCTCCCCTTGGCTACAGTAAGTACATATGTATGCTCTGCACTTGGATATAGATACGCGTGGGGTTTGTGGCGAACTTGGCATCGCTGGCCCCTGCGGCAGATTGACGACGGTCGTCTGACGCCAGTGTATAGTACACTACATGCACTCACTCTATGAGACACTTTCATTTATGTAGGTAAACAACCCCCCCCCCCCCTCCGCTGCCAGTTGCACAACTCGATCCGTAGCTACGCAACGAACAACTCACCGGAACAAAAAACCAAAACCCCCCACTGTAGATTATGAAGGAGAAGAAAGAAGAAGAAGAAGAAGAAGAAGAAGAAGAAGAAGAAGAAGAAGAAGAAGAAAAAAAAACTAAAAAAAACTAAAAAAAAACGTTGCGATCCGTCCGTCTATAGGGTGTACGTAAAGTCGGGGTGGCACTCGAGGTGGCGACCCTCCTTCTGCTGTCGGTTCATGGCCTTGAAGTAGACGGTCATGCCGGCGACACCGAGGATGAGGAAGAGCTGACACGCGACCGATGCCCACAGCCCGGGCAGGTAGGTGGGCGCGTCGACGGCGCGGAAGACGGTGGAGGCGAAGATGCCGCCGATGGCGCCGAAGCCGACCTGCAGCGCCGAACCGACGCTGCGCTTCGAGTTCGTGCGGATGTTGTTGCTCTGGTACGCGAGGATGCCGGGTATGTTGCCCTGGCAGCCGGCGATGCCGAGGAAGGTGCCGACGTAGCGCGCGTTCGTGTTGGTCGAGTAGGCGGTGGTGAGCAGGCCGATGATGCACATGCAAGCCATCATCACGATGACGGGCCCGCGCATGCGCATCCGGTCGGCGAGCGCGGCGAACGTGAAGCCGACGGCGCAGGTGAAGACGCTCGGCGGCGCCGACATTAGCTGCGCCTTCTCGGCCTTCCAGCCCATTCCCTCGAAGATGATGGGCATGAAGTATGCGAACGCGTACGAGGGCATCGCCGCCGACATGAACAGCAGCGCACTGCATCCGGAGTCAGCTTGGAGACGTCTCCGGCATGCGGCGTGCGCGGACGGGGTGGGACGGGGTGGGACACGAACAAGACCCAGAGTTTGAAGTCCGACAGATGCTTGCCGACCTTGCTCCAGGTGATGGGATCGGCGACCGAGTCGTCGCGGTCGCGGTCGATGCGCGCCTTGATCATGGCGACGTCCTCGGCGGTCAGGAACCGGCCGTTGCGCTTTTCGAGGACCTTGTCGGGGAAGTCGATGACGGTGAAGAAGGCCACCAGGGCGATGGCGCAGGTGAGGACCCCCTCGATGATGAAGATCCAGCGCCACCCACGGATGCCCGCGGTGCCTTCCATCTGCATGAGACCGAACGCCAGGATGGGCGAGAAGCTGCCGATGAGGAGCGTGCCCAGGTAGAATCCAGCCATTCTGGGCGCGTCTTGTCAGCGGCGATTGCTCAGGCCGGACTCCAGCGACGACTCGCACTTACCGTTTCTGCACCTCGAACCGACAGTACCAGCAGCTGACGAGGTAGACACATCCGGGGAAGAAGCCGGCCTCGAAGAAGCCCAAGATGCTGCGACACACCGCGAGGATCTTCCAGCTGTCGGCGAAGCCCATGCCAATGGTGGCGACGCCCCAGCCGAGCGCGATGGAGCCCAGCCACTTTGCCGTGCCGACCCTGCGCAGGATCACGTTGCTGGGGAGCTCAAAGATGAAGTACTGCGGAGCCGCGTCAGCCCACGGTCGACACGGCGCGGGTGGGGGGAACGCACCGGAATGAAAAACACCAGCAATGCGATGCTGTAGCGCTCGCCGATGTGCAGGCCGAGATCCAGCCTCATTCCGGCGATGTTCGCGTTCGACATGTTGGTGCGGTCGATCATGGACATCGAGTACAGGGCGATCAGGGTGGGCAGCAGACGCCAATCGACCTTGTGGCTGCAGGCGCGAATCCATCAGCGCTCCCCGCACGCTTCCCGCACGCTTCCCACGGGCGGGCTTGCTTACATGATCCTCTTCTCGTACTCCAGGCCGCCGCCGGCCTCGTGGTCGGAGGAGTCGGATCCGGTCACCCCCACGTGCATGGCTACCTCCTTCTCGACTGACATAGGTACTTTCACGCCCAGGTGGCGGCAGATCGCCAGGCAAGACGGCTGTGCGCGGACGGCGGACGAAGAAGGGAGGGCAACGAACGGCTGAGGCGGGCGACGACGACGGGCGGGGGGGAAGTGATGGCGCGCGGACGGTGCGTGGTCTCGACAAGGTCGGCTCGCAGGGACACAGGCGGTCTTTAACGTCTTTATAGCCTCGCAGCGCAGTCAAGCCGGGGGACGACAGCGGCGGCAATGTGCGGGGCCGCTAGCACCGGTTCCGATTACGTGGAGAGCGGTGGGAGCGCAGCCCTCGTCGCCGCAGTGCCGCAGGCATTTCTCTGTGTGCGGCCTGCCTGCCAGCTGCACTACCGTCCGTTTCACGCCGTGGACTTGGATCAGCTGCAGGCTGCACTGCCGGGCGTGACCCCAGTCCGCTCTCCGCGGACTATGCGGAGGCAGGGTGGCAGCGGAGACTGAGGGGGGGGAAACAGCGCAAGCCGCCACCGTTGAGGATCAAACGGCGCCGAGGGGGGGCGGAGATTAGGTCGCCGCGCGGGGAGAGAGCGCCTCCCTGATGGGGCGACATGCACCGAATCTGCGGGGCGCATGCTGGGGCGACGGTAGCGGTTGAGCTGCGGGGTGGTTGCAGTAGCGACGGATCGGGGATATATCGAATAGGAAGCCACGGGGAGCTGGCAGCCAGGGGGGCGCCAAACGACGCACGGCGCACCGTGGAGGGTGGTTGCACAGTCTCCCCCGCAGAAACACAGCCCTGTTGTGCAGCCTCACGCTGCAGGATCCGCACACGTGAGCAGTGGGCGGAGGGGCCGACGGTGCTTGGCAGCAGGGACGGTGTCCCTGTCGCATTGCCCTCTGCCGGTGATCCCACCAGCCGCCGGGCGCTGGGCATGTGCTGGCCGGAAGTCAGTGCAGCTGCGCCGTTCTCCAGCGCGACTGGTGCGAACCTCCCGGCACCGCCAACCAGTATCACGGGCGGCGTCGTGTTGTCCCCGGGAGATGCCGCGCTCCCACCGGCCCAGTCCAGGCCATCCGGCTGGAGATGCAAGTCGACCGACCACCAATGGGCGCACCTCCAAGAAGCCCCGACAGATGTCGGCGGTTGGTGCCCGCCGCCGGCCTGTGGCCAGTGGACATCTGCCACGCACGCCGTCCACAGCCCGATGGGACCCACACGTCGTCTTCAGCTAGAGATCCTCAGCGCCCGAGCGTGGTATCGACGAGAACCCACAGACGCGTGTTCGAGCTGGTGGGACCGCCGGGTGCCTCGGCTCTGGCAATCCGCGCGCTTGAATGCACGCCCGTGAATACGTGTGTGCCACTTGTCTGCGAGGAGGTGCTTGCGTTGCAGATTGATGGGGCGCAGATTGAGTTGGTGCTCTGGCAGTGCCGATCGGACGAGCGGCGTGTGTGGGATTACCCCCGCTCCCTCCATTCCCGTTCCGCTTCCGCTCCGTGCTTTGTTTTTGCGCCGTTTTTTCCTGCCCCGGAGTGGGTCACTCCCCATGTCGCCCTCCCCGCGGACAGATGGATATCCGCATTCCTGTCTCGAGCTCCGCAGCGCTCCGGACTGGCTGCCGTCTCCTCCGCCTCGCTGTTGCCGTTCCTCGACTTGCCACACGCCGCTCTCCTATCTCTCCCGTCAGCTCAGTGCGGAGGCGCGGCAGCTTGGGCGACGCTGTTCCATCCGATCCCCCCCGGACGCGAAAACAAGAGCATAAAAACCGCGCAGGTGCTGGCAGTGACGACCGAGCGGGGGATCGCTGCTGTATACGCAACTTGCAAGAAAGTGTCAGGCACCAGCTCATCTGTGTACATAGTGCGACACGATCGTCTGGCGATCGTTGCCTCGACACGCTAGTCCGTTTCTGTGGCTGTGCCATCAATTTAAAGGAAAAAAATAAAAAAATAAAATTGTGCAATATACAGGAGCAACCACCGTTCACGAGGGCCGCTGCCACTCGAACAACCAATAGCGCGAGCAAAATGTCCTCCCCGTCTTCTACCATGATGCCACGTACGCATTGTGGGACTGCCCTCATACGCATCACCGGCTTACTTTACTTTCAACAGGACTGCCATCGTACGCATGACTGGCATATGCCCGTACCTGTTGCAATACTGCCGTCATACACATCGCTGACCTTCGCCCAACGCTACCCAAGCTGTCAACTGCCTATAGAGAGATGCATTACGACTGGAGAAACCTGTCGATGAGTTCGATGAGTTCTAGACGTTGATCGGCATTCCCGGGACCGGGGTAAGTGGAAACACAACTCAACGGCAGCGTGCGGGACAAGTTCAACGCTACGAATATCGTCTGCGAAGGAGCAAAGTACAACCTGTTGGAAGAAAAGAAGGGCAACTGCTGTCTGCGTCAAAGATTTCTGCCAGATTCGGATGAAAATGACCCGTAGATACGTAGTCATTCCATTGGTAAAACTGGTAACTACATATGTACCGGAACATATTGAGATGGAAATAAACAATGGAAACAGTTGTGGCAGTCCATCTCTTTGTCTAGCGTTTGTCGTCGCGCCGAAGACGATTCGCAACTCATTTCGCCCAAAAGGCTACATAGTGTGTGCTAGCGTGCCCAATACATGAATCGATCCCGATCAAGCGAGTGTATGTAGCTCGGACGGTGCCGAAGTCAATCCTCCCGTCACCGGCGGCGTGCCGGGTATCTATCTTGATAGGTGTCGGCTCCGGTTCTGGTCGGTTGGCTATGTATCCCCCGCCGAACGAACCTACGCTAACCTCTTTATCAGTCGGCGAACACGCGATGCCGTTCCGCAACGACAGAGCTGTAGCCCACCACTCACGTCTAATCGCGACTCTAGTATCTCCTCTTGTATTTACTGTACTGGGGTCCAGCGCTGACCACTCAACCTCACGTTCGCCCGATTATCATCGAGGCTTGGCAGACTGTATCACCACAGCAACAGCGCTAGTAATAGTTAGGGGTTGCATGGATTGTGCTGCAAACAGTCGTATATTTCCCCAGGCGGAAAAGCGGTCATCCTAGTGCTGCGATGACATTCCCAGAAGAGAAAGAGTTCATTTCCTTTTACTACGTCTCTTCCATGTTCAACTCGGAGTCGGATCCTTTCATGACGTAACCGGAAAATGAAGGTGCTGTCTGGGCCACTACAATGATACGGGTTTGGCCGCAACAGCAGCTCATCGTATCCGTCTTGTTTTTTTTTTTGTTTATTCATACTCGCATGCGACCTATATAGATCATGGCGGCGTACATTTTGCCTCATCGTATCCGTCGGCGTGTCCTTCGATATGTCCTATGTCCCTCTTACCTGGGTTATGTCGATCTCTTTCTTTCTTTTGTCGTAGAGGAGCATCAAATGGAAGAGTGTTGGCGACTTGAAATTGCCCCGCACTTTAGCGTTGCCAACCAGAATCTGCAAAACCACACTGGTATTTTTCTGTCGTGCTTACCCATCGGGAAAAGAAGGTCCCTATCTACTGTTCGACCTGACCTCGATCAATCCGTAGCGGCTCCCCCTGGCCCTCCGCCCTTGCCTGACTTACCGATAGGATATACGCCCGTTCTCTCCTAATCTCCCTCGCTCCTATCCCCGACTCTTCTTCCTCTCCCGGCTCGTCCCCGACCTCCCACTCCGGGCCATGGCTGTGGGCTTCTTCCTTCGCCCCCTCTTCCAGTCTTTCTCCGAGCCTCCGCCCACAGGATTTTCTGCTGCGGCTTCCAGCGCGGGCATTCCTTTAGCAAACAGCGTGTACGACCACCACCTGCGCTCTGCGGCGGTCCGGTTCTCCGCCTATTAGATGTATTGCCCGGAGAGACAATGCCCCGTTTTCAGCTGGTGAAACCGCACGGCCAGACGCTTCGAGACTGCAGTCACCGTCCTGTTTGAGCGCTGCTTTCCGGCATGCTGTACTTCCGTGCGATAATCCGGGCCCTCCGCCCAGCGACGGGCATCGGCACACTTCTTTTCCGAGGTTTGCCGCTTCATGATCGCGAGTGATCTCGGTAGAGGCATCGTTCGTCCCCCATACAAGTCCCCGTAGCCTAGCTACTCGACCCCGTGAGCGTCCGGCTCCTCCGCCTCCAGCTCCAAGAGACACCTCACAGGAGTGCCTTGAAGGCGGCATTGACACCTATTAGGACTCGGGAGAGTCCCCGCCACCCCCGTCTTTGCCTACGACTGCTCGGTGCAGTTCATGAGGGTCGCTACTGCGTCCACCGTTGCGCTGCACTTCCTGCACCCACACTGCCCCTATCCAGGTGGTCTGCAATTGGGTGTGCGGCCGTTCAGCTTGCTGATCACGCTTGCGAGATGACTCGATATGCACAAACGTTGGAAGAGTCCGGCTTGTTCTCCTTCGGGATCACTACTCGCTTGACTGTTTCCACAGGTCGTGTGGTGGCCTGTTCGGATACACCCACTCACCAGCCCGACGATATGGGGTTGTCCCCACTTCGAGAAGGCCTCGAGGATGACATTGCCATTCAGTCGCCCCCCGGGGCGGTCAAGTTGGCCGCATTACCCAGAAATCCTCCCACAAGCTCCATGTCTACCCGCTGGTGGGCGGGCCCTTCCTCCGGAGCCTCTGGAATGCCCTCCACTGCCGGAGCCGGCCTTGCCGGTCCTCGCGACCGCCCAGGGCTGGACCTGCTTCATCCCCGACTTGTCTTGCCTGGGCGTCGTGTACCTGGCTGTCACCCACACCTCACTCCATCCGGTATGCGTTTGAACTTTTCCGAAGCTGCTCAAGAACCGGATCACAGGCCTCGCAGTCGTCCGTCCCGTCCGTCTTGAGGCCTGCCCGGGACTGGACTACGGCCGCTAGTCCTGGCAGTCTAAGGACGGCCGTCCCGTAGATATTTTTCAGTGAGGACTGGACGGACTGCC
>Ga0307516_10008323_pt1 | contig 11757 bp, 16 predicted proteins | sample 19_EM_MG_FD_203310 | JGI IMG/M metagenome (GOLD analysis project Ga0307516, IMG submission 203310) | Populus trichocarpa ectomycorrhiza microbial communities from riparian zone in the Pacific Northwest, United States - 19_EM | ecosystem: Host-associated > Plants > Roots > Unclassified | place...
TGGTGCAGCCTGGCAGGCCGGTGCTGATCACTGGGCAGATCGTCGCAACCGGTGCGACGGTCAACATGCTCAGCGCCAAGCTGGACGACTTCACCCTGCATCCGGATCGCAGTGAGCGATACATCAACGTCGACGCGATTGACGCCCTGGGCCAACTCAAAGGCGTCAGTGTCACCACCGCGTTGTACCAGGCGTTGCGGCCCGGTGAGGCGATCGGTGTGCTGCTGGACGCGATCGGCTGGCCGGCCGCCCTGCGGGATCTGGACGTCGGCGCGACCGTGATGCCGTACTGGTGGCTCGACGGTGACGACGCGTTCGACGCGCTGATGGACCTGGTCTATTCGGAGGGCCCGCCGGCGCTGGTGAGCTGCGACGGCCAGGGCCGGATCGTGTTCCGCGGCCGGCACCACCGGCTGCTGAACACCGTGTCGACCACGGTGCAGTCCACCTGGCGTTCCGGCGGCAGCCTGGAGCCGCTGTTCAGCGCGCCGACGGACTACAACCACGGGTGGAAGGAGATCGTCAACTCGATCTCGTTCCAGGTGCCGATCCGGCAGGTCGACGCATCCCCGTCGACGGTGTGGTCCTCGTCAGGGCAGCTCGGCATCGCCTCCGGTGACACCCTGGCGATCACCGCGCAGGGAACCGAGCCGTTCCTGAACGCGCAGATCCCGGTGGCCGGCACCGACTTCACCCTCGTCTCCGGCACGGTCACGGTGAGCCTGTCGAAGACCTCCGGCCTGTCCACCACGATCAGCGTTCAGGCCCTCGGCGGCCCGGCCGTGATCGCCGATCTGAGCCTGCGCGCGAACAGCGTCAGCACGGTGACCACGGTGCAGGTGACCGCGACCGACCCGGTGAGTATCACGAAGTACGGTGTGCGGTCGCTGCCGTCAGGCCGGGATCCGAAGTGGCCGAGCTTGCCGGACGCGAACGCGATCTGCGGCATCATCCTGGCCCAGCGCGGTGATCGACTACCCACGATCAGCGTCACGATGGTCGCCGCGAACACGACCCGGCTCACGCAGCAGTTGACCCGCAACCTGTCCGACCGGGTGCACGTCATCGAGTCGCACAGCGGCTTAGACGCCGACTGTTTCATCGAGCGAATCTCCCACTCGATCGCCCAGGGCGGCGCCGAACACACAACCACCTTCGGCCTGGAGAAGTCGCCGATGCAGATCACCGGCGCGTTCGTCCTGGGCTCGGCCACCTCCGGTGTGCTCGGCACCAACCGGCTCGGGCGCCGCTCCACGGCCAACGCCGCCACCGTGTTCATCCTCGGATCCGGCACCAACGGGGTGCTCGGTACGAACGTCCTCGCCCCGTGAAAGGACCATCCGTGAGCGATCCCGTCGCGAAGGTTTTCGTCAGTTGGGGACTGTGGGTCGCCGACTGCCCGCGGGACGGCTGCCGCGGCTCCGAACACCTTGGCCACGCGCCCATCACCGGCGCCGTCGGCGGGCTGACCCCGACCGGTTTCACCTGCGCCCGGTGCGGGCTGTTCTGCGCGTCGCAGTGGCCGGCCAACGCCGAAGACATCTGGCGGATCCTCGCCCAGCGCCCACTCGAGGAGACCCGTAGCTGGCAGCTCGGCGAGCCGATCGAAAACCTGATCGTCGAGAACATCGCGCACGGTCTGATCGCGGGTGAGGACGTCGCCGCAATCGGCGGTATCCGGCTACTCGACGGCCGGCTCACCGATCAGGGCCTGCAGCTGGTCGCAGCCCCGCAGGGCGACCTGAAGATGGTCGAGGGTCGCTCGTGAGCTGGACGACGTTCCCGACGCTGACCGACGGGCAGATCCTCACCGGCGCGCACATGCAACTGGTGCGCGACAACTTCGCGGAGACCGCACCCGCGAAGGCGACCGCCGCTGGGCAGATCCCCGTATCGACCGGCGCCAACTCGATCGCGATGCGCGTGCCCACATCCGCGCACCTGTCCACGTCGGACACCACGACCACGGTCGCGACATTCGGTGATCTCTCGTCGACGGTCGGCCCCGCGGTGACGGTGACCACCGGCACGCAGGCGCTCGTCATCTACACCTCGTACATGGCGAACTCCGCGTCGATCGGCGGCGCCCTGATGTCCTACGCCGTCTCCGGCGCTTCGACGATCGCGGCCAGCCTCACCAACGCCGCCCGGCAGGTCGCGGGCGCGGCTACCGGATCGTCGGAGCGCTGGTCGACGGTGAGCTTCCAGTCTGGCCTGACTCCGGGAAGCAACACCTTCACCACGAAATACACGACCGCCACCGGCGGCACCGCGTCGTTCTTCGAACGCGAGCTGACGGTAATCCCACTGTGATCGGAGCCCGATGAGACGAAGAGTTTCCCTGCTCGCAGCCGCGGTCCTCACCGCGGCTTTTTTGTGCGCTCCATCAGGCACCGCGGCGTCGGCGGATCCGGTGCCCGGCCCGGCGGCGCAGTGGCGCCAGCTCGCCGTCGACGCCCTCGCCAAGTTCGAAACCTTCGACCACACCGCTATCGGCGGGGCACCGTCGGTCAACGGGTGCGGACCCGGCTATCCGGGTGTCACCCAGCGGGTCGCCGCGTACGCCTGGGCGGCCCAGGCGGCCGGGATTCTGCGCGGCTGGCACGACCCGACCACCACCGCGTATCTCAACAAGATGCTGTCCATGAAGAACCCGGACGGCGGCTACGGGCTGCCGTGCGATTACGACCAGTTCAACGACGGCAGCGTCAACCCCAAGACCACCTCGTACACGGTGACGATGGCCGGGCACGTCGGGCAGACCGAGATCGCCGCGTACGAGGCCGGAGTGCTACCCGCTTCGGAGCTGTCCGCCCTGGCGGTCGAGGTGAAAGCGGTACCGCAGCTCAACAACGCCGCGGGCTCATGCTTGGCGTACAGCACCGCAGCGCCCGATCACGCCAACCCGGACTACTGCGTGCACAACGTCAACGCCGGCGCGGCCGTGTTCTTGATGCAGGTACAGGCGCTGGAATTGGCTCCGGCCGGTAGCGGCATCCTCGCCGGCTACATCGGCCGCCGCGAGACCGCCACCTACAACGTGCACACGGGGAGCTGGCCTTACGACGACTCCGGACGGGCCTCCGACGACGGGCACACCGCCTACCTGGTCGCCTCGATGTACTACCTGGCCCCGTACCTGGGCAACTTCATCGCCGGGAACCTCCTTGCGAAGACGTACACGGCGGCCGCCGACTGGGGTGTGACGCTCGGCCTGGCCGCGCTGCCATCCGACGTGGCCGGCATGCACTACGGCCCACCCGACCGGTGGTGCGCAGGGGCCGCCCGGCAGATCCCCCTGCAGCAGCAGACCCTCGCCACCTGGACCACCCCGGACGTCGCGAACGTGCTGGCGCAGGCCGCGCAGTTGTTCGCCGTGGCCGCCGCCGCGTGCGCCCCGTACGACCCGCCGGTCACCCCGACGACAACTGCGCCAACGACTCCGCCGGCCTCGCCCACGCCCTCCACGACGGCTCCGTCGCCCTCGCCGTCAACGGAGCCGACGCCGTCCGAATCCACGCCGCCGATCGGCTGAGGAGGCCATTGTGACGCAGAGTCCCGAATATCCCGACCTGACGTGGATGCCGCCGGCGTCATGGACGAACGCTGACCGCACCAGCGTGCAGCTGGTCGTCATCCACGACACCGAAGGCAGTGAGGGCCCGACGTCGGCGGAAGACGGTGCGGCGTACGACCAGCGCCGCACCGACGGCACCTCGACCCACTACTTCCACGACAGCAACTCCACCGTGCAATGCGTACGCACCGAGGACCAGGCGCACGCCGCCCGCGCCCAGGGCAACCGGCGCGGCATCCAGCACGAGCTGTGCGGGCGGGCCGGCCAGGGCGCGGCCGGTTGGGCGGATGCGGTCAGCCAGGGCACGCTGCGCCAGGCCGCGAAACAGGCGGCCCGCGACTGCAAGAAGTGGGGCATCCCGGTCCGGAAGCTGACGGCCGCGCAGGTCGCCGCCGGCGTCAAGGGCATCTGCGGGCACGTCGACATCACCAACGCGTTCCCACAGGACCGCGGTACACACACCGACCCCGGGCCGTCGTTCCCGTGGGGCCAGTTCCTGGCGATGGTCCAGGCCGACATGCAGGAGGACCTACCGATGGATCAGAAGACGTTCAACCAGCTCATGGACGGCTGGGCCGCGACGCCGGCGGGCGAGGCGTACCGCGACGGCATCCTGGCCACCAAGGTCGGCAACGGACCCGTCACCGTCGGGATCGCGCTGCAGAACACCGAGCTGCAAACCCGCGGCCTGGCCGCGAAGCTCGGGCCGCTCCCGCCGAAGTGACGTGGACCTCTCCGCCGTCGCCGTAGCATCCATCGCCGCCGGGGCCGCGATCTTCGCGGCCGTCGGCGCGGCCAGGTCCTCACGGCGTGCCACCGACGCGAACGAACGGGCGACCGACGTCGACGAGCAGGCCGCCAACCTGGAATGGGTCAAGGAGCTCCGCAAGGACGCCGTCAGCGCCCGCAGGGAACTCGCGGCTCTGCGGACTGAGGTACGCGAGCTGCGGCAGCAACTCGCGGTCGTCACCGCCGAGGCCGACCACTGGATCGCTGAGCATCAGACCGTCCGCCGCCATGCCTGGCGACCCGGCATGACGATCGAGCGGCTCCGCGAGCTGCTCGGCCCCGAACCGCCGCCCGTCGGCCAGCACTGACCACCAACATCCGAAGGAGTGATCGACATGCTCGCTCGCATCAAGAAGGCGATCGTCGCTGGGCTGGGCGCCGGGCTCACCGCCGCCATCGCCTCGATCGCGCAGTCCGGCGCGATGACCCGTGCCCAGATCGTCAAGGCCGTGGGCGTCGGCGTGGCCGCCGCGATCGCGGTCGGCTGGGCCACCTACCAGGCCAAGAACGCCCAGATCCGGGTCGGCCTTGGCGAACCCACGAAGGAGAAAGCATGAAGCCGACCACCGGTCGCATCCTGCGTTACCGCGGCAAGCGGGGCCGCCTGGCCGTACGCGCCGCGATCGTCACCGCCGACGTCGAGACCCTCGACCCGCGCGGAGTCGAGTCCGGCGAGGTTCCCGCTCTCGACTCGGACGAACACGTCCACCTCTGGGTGTTCACGCCGGGGGAGAAGGGCGGCTTTGCCGAGTTCAACGTGGCCCAGGGCGACGAGCCCGGCCAGTGGAGCTGGCCGCCCCGTAGCTGACCTGCGGAAAGAGGCCAATCCAAGGCCTCCGCCAAGGGCCAATCACCCAACGCGCCGCCCCCGACTTCGGTCGGGGGCGGCGCGTTGCTGTGTGTCTAGGCTTCGTCATCCAGGAGATCGTCGGGCTCTCTGTGATCGTCCTGCTCGACGTGCCCGCCTACCGTCCGCGCGAAACCGACCTCACTGCGAAGGCCGCGCCGCGGCATTACGCCACCGTGGGCTTCCTCGATCTCACCCATGGTCTCGACGATCTCCCGCGTCCTGGCGCGCTCTTCCTCGCTGACCTCAGGGTGGCGCCGACGTGCCGTCATCTCAGCGTCTCCCATGGGCCGGGCGCTGCGCCGGCATATCCGCGCAGCAGCTCGATTTCGTCAGAGTGCATGCCTCGGGGTACGACGCGTAGGACATCCTTCACTCCCAACGCCAGCACGTGCACGTCGTACGGTAGCTCCTCCACCGTGCGGGCGGCCAGGGCGGTGCCCGACTGCACATCACCCGATCGGGTGAGCGCGAGCGCCCAGTAAAGGCGGCTGTCGGCCAGCCACAGCGGCACTTGCGCCAGCTCCTGTTCGGCCTCGTCGTGCGCGCGCTCCGCATCCCGCGGGGCGCCCAGCCGGCACTCAAGGTAGGCGTTGAAGCTGACGCTGCGCTGGTGCGGCCCGGCCGGTCCGTCTGGCAGCCGCGCCGCCAGCTCCCGCATCGCCGTCACCGAATGGCGCCCGCCTGCGAGGTCGCCCCGCAAGGCGGCCAGGTGCACCATAGCGGCTCGGGCCTCGACGGCTCCGACGCTCGGCGCGGCTGACACGGCCAGGGCACGCCCGGCATGGTCCTCCACCTCGTGCGCCGGCATGCCCTCGTAGACGCCCCTGGACGCCGCCCGGCCCAGGGTCCACGCCAGCGAACCGGCATCCTTGGACCGGCCGGCGAGGACGGCGCCGGTCCGGTACCAGCCGAGTGCTTCGGCGAGTTGGCCACCGTTGCCCATCCACAGCCCGTAGAGCAGGGAGAGATGCCCGGCGGCGCGTGCGGCCTCCGTATCGTCCGGTCGCTCGGCCACCGCCTGCCGGGCGATGGTGAGCTGCGCTACCAGCGACTGGCCGAATGTCGGCGTGGGGTCGAGTACCAGCCGGCGCTCCAGGTCGTCGACGATCGGCCGCCAGTCGGCCGGCTCCGACACCGCCTCGTGCAGGCCGCGGCGTAGGACTTCGCCGAGGGTGGACAGGGCTGGCGGGCTGGCGGCAACCGCGCCGATCGCGGCAGTGGTGAATCCGAGCAACGCTCTGCGTCTCACGTCGTCATCCTCGCTCTCGATCCCCAGCAGGGTGGCCAGCAGGGGCGTGGTGCCGAGTGCCTGATCGGCGGCTCGCGCGTGCTCGACGGTCGCCCGTACGTGGCCGGTCTCGATGTGTCCGACCGTACCGGGGCTTACGAACATCAGTCGCGCGAGTCTCGCGTGTGACAGGGGCTTGGCCTGCCTCAACGTTCGCATGGTCTGCCGGAAGACGTCGTTCATGACCCGATCCTTAGGCGCGTTTAGGCGGCGCGGTGCTCCCATCATGCGCCACCGAGGGTCAGGCTGCGACTACGGAGGCGGCGGACGGTGACTCACGCCGAGATGATCGCCCGTCGCCTCCCTCGAAACGGTGGAGGCGATGAGGCGGTCCGGGGGCCAATCCCGGCAAGACGAATTCCGAACCGGACCGCTCGCCGCCTCCGCCTTCAGACGCGGCGGAAGTAGGTCCCCGATGAAGCTCTGGACCCCCTGGAGGAGACACCACGACTGGCGGCGGCCACCCGCGGACGGGGTGAGCCGATGAGTTACAAGGTCGGCGACAAGGTCGCTTTCACCGGTCGGTCGCCCGATGACCCGATCAAGCTTGAGCTGTGCCGCTCCGTCTGCATCGCCCAGGTCATCGGCGAGCCCGGCCACGAGACCTACATGGTGTGGCATCCGGCAGAGAACAGGCCGGACGCGGTGCCGATCCTGTACGGGCCATATGGTGAGGACCGCCTCATGTCTAGGCGCAACTGGTGAGCAGGCCCCGCGGTTGGTGGCACCGGCTGCTTGCCCGCCGAGACGGCGTCCAACCCGCGTATCCGGCGCCGGTGGACTGGCAGGAGCGGGAGCAGGCCGCCGCACGGTGGCGTCTCCTCAACCAGTCCCGCCACGGCCACGACTGGACCAAGTCGCCGACCAACGGCAAGGACTTCGGGTCATGAGCGAGTTTGAGCACGCGCCGCTGCGGCCGTCGTGGCTCTGTGTCGTGGACGGCAAGCCCTGGCCGTGCGACCTGGCGCTGGCGAGGATGGCCGGAGAGGACCGCTACAGTCGGGCCATCTTCATGTCGATGATGCTGGACCAGGCTGCCCAGGACATGCCGACAGCGACGCCCGCCGAGCTTTTCGAGCGCTTCGTGGCGCCGACACGGGCAACCCCGATCCCGATCGGCGGTGGCGGCCGATGAACCTCGAGCCACGGTTCCCGACCACCATGATCCTCGGTCGTGCGAGCCGCCGAAACGTCGCCGAGCACATGGACTGGCCGGTCGGTGCGGTCGAGATGTGCGAGGCCGTCGACGACAGAAACCCTGGCTGGTACACCTGCTTCACCTGGGGTGGCCGCGGAAGCTGGGCCGACGAGGGCTACTACGGCGTCCCGTTCAAACATGAAAGCAACAAGCCGATGTGGGTCTACGGCGCGACCGTGGACGAGCTGCAGGCCGCGATCGACAACTACCCAGGGCCCGCCCTTTGGGCGAAGAACCGGCGGGTGATCGCCGAACGGTCCGGATGGCCCGACGGGGCCGTCGACGCCTGCGAGCAACTCGAGCGGGACTGGCCCGACTGGTCCGTCTCCTGGGAAGCCGGCGGCGGGAAGGAGTCGAAAGATCCCGGCTTCTACGCCAACCGCCACGATTGGCACCCGCGCGACCCAGGGCCGCGGGACCAGTACGGGGCCACCCCGGACGAGCTGAGGACTGCGATCGAGTCGGCGCCGGCGGTGAAGAGGTATTGACCGGAGCAGCGAAGCGTATACACAGCCTCGGTGCACGCCACGAAATCCTGCTTCGCTACGCCCGCACTGGGCCCAGCGGCGGCCTGTCGCGCTGCCCCGACCCGCGGTTCGGGCGCCGACCGAAGGTCATCTTCGACAGCTTCGGCGCTGCCCAGCTTGCCGCTAAAGCCCTCGCCGAACAGGGCGGGAACCGCGGGATCGAGGTCCACCGGTGCAGGCATGCCCATCACTGGCACCTCACCAAACCCCGGGTATCGTGAATGGGAGACGCCCCAGCTAGGTCCCCGTACCGGGCTTGTGCGGGGCCCTAGCTGGCTAGCTAGGGCCCCGCAGCATAGGCCGGCATCGACTCGCCCGCCGCGACGCACGCGGCATGGAGCTGCGCGAGGTTCGCGGCCCTGAATTCCGACGGACCACCGTTGGCCACGACCGGCGCAGCAGCGGGGTCATCCATGACGTTGCCGCCGGCCGCCGCGCGAATGCCGGGCGTTGTCGCGCCTTTGGCTTCCTCCGCTAGCTTCATGGCGCCGAGGAGTTGGACGTCCGGCGGGCTGGGATGACCGGCCTTGCGGTCTTCTTCGATCCACGTGCGGAAGTCGCGACACGCCCGTGCTCCCACCGGGTCGGTCTTTGCGAGCCGGTCACCGCGGTGGATCAACAGGTAGACACCGACCACCCCGGCGACAGACAACAGGATCGCCACGACCACCAGTATCGGAAGTGCCCTGGGTCGCCCTGTTGGGGTAGTCGGGACGGTTGCGGCCTGACTGTCGGTCATGGTGTGTGCCCCTTGGGTCGGAGAACCACGCTCGATATGCGTCCAGCATTGTGGACGCCGAGTTGCATGATCACAACCGTCAGTTGTGGATCTGCCCGGTCGCCTGATGTGAATCTGCCTCATGGTCGCTGATAGATGACTGCATGTATCGACAAGGTCCCTAACAGAGGGGATTGGCGTGCAACTTGCACACCGTCAGACTCGATCAATCTCGGCGCAAACGGGGGGCGGTTGGCGGGCCGTCCCCCACATGCTCCCCGCGATCCGGGGGGCGAACTGAAGGAGCAATCCCTCCCGTGAGCGCAACGGTCATTCTCATCCCACTAGCCGAGCACTTCTCGAAACACCTCGACTCCACGGACTCCGGCGCCATGCACGACGCAATCCCTGTAATCGCCGCCGTCCGTCGGCCCAACCCAGCCCCCTGGGTGGCCCCGGCGATCGCGATATTCGGCGCCGCGGGCGCGGCGCTCCTCGCCTGGCGCCGTCGGCCGGGACACATGAATGGACTGGCAGACGGCGCGCTCGCCCGATGGAGACACAAGAAGTCGGCTGAGTCCCTGACGCCGTTCGCCGGCGAAGAGACCCAGAAACTGACCATGCGCCTTCCTCCGTTCGATCCGAAGGCGCGCGAGCGCAACGGTACCGTCAACCTCGCGGCCTCCTACGTCGACGAAACGCACACCGTCGTGATCCTTGCGCGCCGTCGACCCTCGTCGGTGGACGACTTGAGTCAGAGCGGTACTCGCCCGACGGCCGGGCTGCTGCTCGAGGACGCGGCCCGGCGCTGGGCGGCACCGCCTGGCGTTCGCTCTCCAGTTCTTCAGATCGTGCCCGAGTCGGATGCCTCGGCTGGGCGGCGGTAGCCCGCGCAACCATCAGCCCCCAACGTCGGCGGCCGATTGCTAACCCCTCTCGGCCGCCCATATCTCGCCCCATGTCCGCTCGTCGCCCGCCCACCGCGAGTTACGCAGCCGCTGGGGCGTGAACGGGGCGCCGCGTACCTTCGCCGGCAGGATCCTGATGTCCATCAGGAGTCGGACCACCTCGCGCTGGATTCCCGGCGAGAAGTCGAACCAGCGTGCTCCGACGTCGATCCCTTCGAGCTCGGGCAGCGGGGCGGGGGCGGTCAGTCGACGTACGACGGCATCGGCCTGGGCCACCTTCGGTAGAAGGTTCGCCTCGATGTCCGCGAACGATGCCGGAGACACCTTCCGGGCCTTCGCGAGCGCCCGCCACTCTGCCAGCTCAGCGTGCAACTGCTTGGCCTCGCCCTCGGCATGCCCCAGAGCCGCGCCATCGGATCGGGCCAGGAACAGGTCTTTGGCGTCCGACTTGGCCAGTCGCTCTCTGACGACGGCGGTCACGTACTGGTCCAGGGCCTCCCCAGAGACCGCCAGACGCCAGCAGGTCACGCAGGCATACCGGCGGGCGCCCGCGCCCCTGTGGACGCGCAGGACGCCGTCACAGCCGTCCAGACCGCAGGGGATGACGCCGGTCAGGAACCACTTTAGGTCGCTGGTGTCGTGGGTGAGCCGGTCCGGATCTTTGAGGATGCGGCAGCAGGTGCGCCAGGTATCCATGTCCAGGATGTTCGGCCAGTCCGCTTCGACATCCGGCAGCACCTCCTTGCGGTGGACGCGCTTGCACACGTACGCGGGATTTTGCACCAGTCGGCCGATGTCTCGGCCGCGCCATTGTTTGCCCATCGCCGTGGGTACACCTTCGGCGTTCAGCTTCCGAGCAAGCGCAGATGCTGACTCCCGCTGGACCACAGCCTCAGCCATGCGGCGCACGATGGGCGCCTGCTCGGGATGCTCTACCTGGCGGAGGTACTCGCCGGTCATAGGGTCGTACTCGCGCTCGTATCCGTACAGTAGGCGCCCGTCGGGCCTGCCCAACTTCGCGATCTTGCGCTTACCGCGCTGCGAACCTTCGCTGATCTTGGCGGACATGTCGGCCGAGTCAATCACCTCTTGGGCCAGCGCGCGCCAGTCGCTCCGGCGGGCGAGGTCATACAGCCGGTCATGAGTGAAGACGTAGATGCGCGTCTCGTGCGCCCGGCATAGTTCGAGCAACTCGAAGTAGGTGACCTCGCGCCGGCCGCCGCGCGCCGTCTCCCACAGTCCGATCGCCTCGCAGTCGCCCGCCGCGATGTGTGCGACGAGCGCGTCGTACGACTCGCGTGGCTTTACGGCGTACCGGCTGGCGCTTCGGTTGTCGTCTGTGAACGTGCGGCCGGCCGCCCACCCGTGATCGGCGATGCCTTCGCCCAGGTCCTCTTCCTGCTGGGCGACGCTCTTGCCGCCGTCCGCAGAGCTTTTTCGACTGTAGATGTCCAAGCGCATAGGGGGACCCTAACTTACGGGGGTATCGACATTTAGCGGTGGTCACGTGCGTGCCATAGCTGCTGGCGGCGCGCGCCCCGACCACCGCGACGGACTTCTCGAACGCCTCGTTCAACGGGCGGGCGCCGCGCACCCAGAAACACAACGGCGGCCGGGTGTTCTGGTTGATCTTGCCGGGCGCGTCCAATTCGAGGGTGGCCAGCGCATCCACCCCGGTCGGCCACTCGCCCTCGTCCGGCACCACCACGCGCGCGCCGAGCCGGTGCGCCCGCCGCAGCGCCGCCTCGGCGAATCGCCGCGGATCGCCGATCGACGAACGCGCGATCACCGCCGTCCGCAGCGTCGACTCCGGGATGTCGCCGCGCAGCAGACGCTCCAGCGTGGCGGGAGCGCCGGCCGCGTTCACCAGTGTCCACACGGCTCGGTTGCCCGGCTCGGCCA
>Ga0307516_10008324_pt1 | contig 11756 bp, 16 predicted proteins | sample 19_EM_MG_FD_203310 | JGI IMG/M metagenome (GOLD analysis project Ga0307516, IMG submission 203310) | Populus trichocarpa ectomycorrhiza microbial communities from riparian zone in the Pacific Northwest, United States - 19_EM | ecosystem: Host-associated > Plants > Roots > Unclassified | place...
GGTCGTCGATGATTGATAGCTGCATTTCTCTTTCTGACTGTTGAGATACCGTGTAGTTGGGGATACCGCCCGCTGCATCCCCTATTCAGCTCGCAGGGTTGATCACCTGACGTTGCAAAAAACTCGGTGCACTAACCCTAACCGGTCTAGCGCGCGCCCAGCGCGTCACGACCTATAGTACTGGCGTTTATAGGGTGTACCTTATAAGTGAGATAATACGGTATGGCGACTGCGAGAGAGTGGAAATTGGGAAGCGATTTAGTCAGTTCTTCCTGCATGGCGTCCCAACGCACGTCTGCATACCCGACATTTTGCACAGTATCTCGACCAACTATCCCCAGCTGGTTCAAGGACAAATGCCATGCTGGCTTACTCCCCCGGAATGTCGAGAGAACAAGGTGTGCTCTACAATTGTTATGACACTTACCAGTAATGTCAATAAGGATGCTATCGGCCGCCAGAACCTCATCATATGTAACTGACTATGTCAACTGGAAGTTTATATCCCCCTACGGACGAAGCACACAGTGCTGCAAATGCCAGGACTATGGACACCCAGCTGCCCTCTGTCAGAATGACTCCTACTGCACCGTTTGTGCCGGCCCCCATGAAACCCGAGACCACCTGTGCACCCTACTGATGTGCAAGCAGGGACCTGCCTGTATCCACCCCCCAATTCGATGCATGAATTGCAATTCACCCCATAAAGCAAGCGACCCCAACTGCCCAGAACCGATCAAGCTCCATACCCTCAATAAATCCACGAATGGAACCAACCAGAGAGACCCCCCCATGGCGGGAGCGTCCAATTAGATGGCCCTCCTTGCATCTGTGGGGTACGTGCAGCTGCTGAACTGCACCAGAGGCCAAGCCACAACTATCTCAGCCTTACAAGATTTTGCCTGGCATAACGAAAACCTCATACTTCTTCTTCAAGAGCCCTGGATTGACAGGCATGGCAATCCACCCTCCTTATCTGGCTTCGATACCTTTACCCCATCGCCCAGAAAGCCTAGATGTGCGACATACGTGCGCCATACACCTGGCCTGACTGCTACCCATCTTTACAGCCACCCACTTGTTCCTAGGCACTACAATTACCACTCCCCACGATCAAGAATTCACGCTCGTAAATTTTTACTCCCCAGCACGTGCAGAGCCGCTGGCAGCAATCCTTCTGACCATCCACCTACCGGGCAACTGCATATTGATGGGAGATCTCAATGCACACCACCCGTGGTGGCAGGGACCCCTCCCGCTGACAGTCTGTGTCTCACGCGCATGTCAGGCAATTGCAGATTGGCTCGAAGACAACAATTTCCACCTTGAAAACGAGCCTTCAATACCTACACACCATCCCAGGAATGGTGGACGCCCCTCAACCATCAACTTGTGCCTCTCGCGAGACCCTACCATGCAATCCATTTTGTCGTTGGCAGTCGACCACCATACTACCTCCGACCATAGCGCCGGTACCGTTACCTTGTCGCTCCAAACAGCCACATCACCAGAAGTTCACCGCCGGTGCTGGCATAGGGCCGATTGGGGAAAGTTCGACTCCAGAATTCAGTCTTCCAGAATGGACCTCTCATGTCTCCCAGGGGTAGATGATACTCTATGAGGAATTACCAATATCACACGACTCATCCACCAAGCAGTTGACGAGGCTGTTCCACTAAGGGTGCCATGCAAGGTGGTGGCACCCTGGTGGAACCATAGCCTTACGCAGGCAAAACTGAGTGTCAAGCACGCTGACCGGTGTGCCATTGCTCGACCTACAATTGCAAACCGAGAGGACAGACAACAGAAGCGGTCCAAATGGTCATTGATGGTCCGCAATGCCAAAACTGCCTACCGAATCCACCAACTTGTAACCGTGTCTACTCGAACAGTCTGGAAAACACTAAAGCACCACAATACACATCATAAACTGGTTCCGCCACTTGACGGACGATCCGACTTTCATGGGAAATGTGATGTGCCGTGGAAAGCGCTTTTCCCTGACACAATACAACGAACGCCACTCCCTCCGAATATCCTCACCTCTGAGTAAGACCTACGCCACTTCGAGAGTAGTGTCACCGTATTTGAGACTCATTTATCCATTACGTACCTGAAATATGGTACGTCGGTCGGACTGGACAATATCAGCTACAGTAGTCTACGCCGGTTCCATGATGTGGCCCCCCATCTCCTCCCACACCTCTTTACAGCAGGTCTCAGATATGCTGCACACCCACCGGAATGGAAGACTGCGAATTGCATCGTCGTTCCCAAGCCTGGCAAGAAGTCATACTCCCACCCAAAATCCTACCGGCTGATCTCACTACAGTCCTGTTTCGGGAAGTTGTTGGAGTCAATTGTGGGAAAACGACTATCTCACGCTGTATGGATGTGTGGGGCGACCCACCCCTCACAGATGGGAGCCCAGCCAGAAAACTCTGCAGTGGATGCACTCCTCCGAATTATAACCCCCATTGCCAACTCCATCAGTAAGAAGAAGTCTACCAATAAAAATCCTACACGGCCAGCAATCCTCACACACAATATCGAGGGGGCATTCAACCAGATACACCCGGAGACCCTCCAAGAAATTATACCCCAACGACGGACGCCGGTGTACCTCACCAACTGGGTTGAAACTTTCAACACGGCACAGAAAATGGCGTTTGGTTTTGACCGGCAATCTGAACCTCCTCAGCCGTACCGTTGTGGCCTCCCACAAGGTTCACCAATCTCCGCGATCCTTTTCCTTATCTACAGCAACGCCATGCTGGATAACCAGAATGATTCAACAGATACCATCAACACCTCCAACGTGGACTATGTGTGCATGATACAGCTATCCCGTACAGTACCCGAAGCCAATGCGCGGCTCGTGGAACGAACCGAACAACACTTGGAGAATGGTGCTCACCTTGGGCTTACTTTTGCAACACCTAAGACCGAACTACTTTACTGTCTTCCACTTACCAGTAAGGATAAAAACAAGAGCCTGTCATCACACCCCCTGCTTCGAGTGCTTGGGGTCACCATGCTGGCCGAAGGGCAAATCAACTACCTGGGCGTTTTCATTGATGAATTGCTGACATTTAAGTACCATGCTTCGATGGCAGCCGTGAGAGCAAGCAAAGTTCTCGGGAGCCTGAACTTTCTTCGACACCGATCGCGTGGCATCCCTGCCCGCATCGCACACCATCCGACGATGACCGCAGTTCTTCCTGCCATGTTCTGGGCATCTCCAGCATGGTGGACTGATACCCCTGGGGTGGCCGCCACACTTAGAGTGGCGTAGAACACTGTGGCTCGATGGATTACTGGACTTCCACTCAATACTAGGACGACAAACCTGATCACTCTCGCCCACCTACCACCTATGGAGGCATACCTTGACTACCTGTCATTGCGGTATACTATCCGGTTGCACTTCCTTCCTACCCACCATGCCCGTGGACCTCCACGCGACCTGCTGGATACACTCACCAACCTCCCACAGTACACCATCTTTACAATCTAAGCAAATACCTGGTGCAAGGCAAGCTAGAGGACCGTACAGCAACGTCGACAGCACCTGGAGTAGCAAAAACCACGCCTCCAAACCCTGACAAAACAACACAACCCACACAACTCCACAAAAAACGGCTATGAACATTCACTGAATCAACCATCGTCATTTACACCGACGGCTCCAAACTGGAAAATGGTGACGTCTGTTGTGGATGGACGATCCACTACTCCAGGAACCAGCAACTCCACTTTCTGAGTGATGGTTGCTACCACCTTGGCAGGAGAGACGAGGTGTATGATGCCGAACTCCACGCGGTGCAAGAGGCCGCTACCAGTCTTCTAATTACCACAGCTTCACGAGTAATGGTGGCGGTTCTCCAAGCTACTCGAGTGAGTTCGAGTGACACCATGAGAGCGGGAGCGGAAGTGGGGCGGGAACGGGAATGGGAACGGGAACAGGAACAGGAACAGGAATGGGGACGGGGACCGGAACGTTAACGGACGTTTCCAACGGCAATGGGAACAGGAACAGACAGCGTCAAATGGACCTGTTGACAGAGACGGACAGCGTCAGACGGATGTGTCGGACAGGGAGTGGGACAGTGTCAGACGGACGTGTCGAACAGGGAGATGGACAGCGTCAGATGGACGTGTCGAACAGAGAGACGGACAGCGTCAGACAGACCTGTCGGACAGAGACAGGCGGCGCTAGACGAGCGTTCACGAAACGAAGGAATCAGAGGAAACGGAGGAATAGGAAGCAAGGTTGATATTCCGAATAGAATACGCGAGTTTGCATGAAGAGAAGAAGAAGACAAAACACAGGAGACGCCCTCCTTATATACACAGTTCTCGCAACTCCCGTACGTCCTCCTACTCATACCCGCGCAACTCGCATTTGTACTCATACTCACATATGTGCTCATAACCACGCAATTCAAATAACCTTCTCTTATGCAACCGGGGCCCGTAACCGACACCCTTTCCAAGATCAAGACATCCGGAGCAAGGTGACGACACTCTTTCCAAGATCGAGACATCCGGAGCGAGGTGACGACACTCTTTCCAAGATCGAGACATCGGCAGCGAGGTGCCGGCATCAACAACGAAATCAAACAACCAAACCCAAATCGAGCGCCGGGACCTGCGCCGTGACAGTATCCCCCTCCTATCGCTGAGCTCCCGCGAAGCTTTATTCGAGTGGGCCTGGCTTCTGGGGGTATTGTTCGTGGAATCGAGTAACCGCTTCTAGCTTGTTGACATTTCCTGCTGGCTCCCAATTCGGGTGATCAAATCCGGTCCATTTAACAAGGTACTGTAGTCGTCTTCGATACATTCGAGAATGAAGAATGGAATCCACAAACTATTCTTCCTCGCCGTCGATTTCCACCTGAGGAGGCGTGAGAGGAAATCTTGCGTGTGATCCTGAAGGGGCCGTGCCGTCGATGATCCAACTTTGCTGATGGTCGTCGAGTCGTCCAATTTCGGTTGTCGAGCCACACAAGATCCCCCACCTAATAGTCCGGAGTGGCAAGGCGATGGGTGTCTGCGGTTTCCTGGTAGCAGACTTGGGCCCGATACATTTCCATCCTCAGGTGGTCATGAATTTCGGACAATGCTTTCGCCGCAGAACGCGCTTGTTGATCTTCTGCTTGGTTGGGTAGGGAGGCCGAAAGGTCAAATTGCCAGCGAGGGTCGTAGCCAAGGTTCATAAAGAACGGAGATACAGCCATCGTTTCTGAGGTATGGTTGTTCCATGTGAATTCCACGATCGGCAACCAGTCAGCCCAATCATCTTGCAGGTAGTTCACTTACGACCACAAGTATTGTTCCATTACGGCGTTCATTCCTTCAGTCTGACCATCAGTGTATGGATGGAAAGCAGTAGACAGCCACGGTTCGATTCCCAGTCGTGCACAGAGACGATGCCAGAATGCAGATGCAAATTGAAGCCCTCGGTTCGAAGTTATTGTTCGCGGAAGTCCATATAATCAGAAGACGTGTTGGAGGAACTGGTCAGCCAGATCATGGGCATGAACAGTAGTGCTGCATGGGACAAGACGCCGCTGTTTTGTGAGCTGATCCACTACCACCCAGAGAGCATCGTGATCCTTTGATCGCGGTAGGCCCGTGACAAAGTCCATTGAAATGTCCTGCCATGGCTGCTGGGGAATCGCCAATGGGCGGAGGACTCCAAAGGGTACGTGTCGACTGGTTTTCGATTGCTGGCAAGTGTGACAGTTCCTTACAAACCTTTCCACATCTTGCCGCATTTTCGGCCAGTGGTAGTTCCTTCAGAGCAATTCGAGTGTTTTCGATCGTCTGGGGTGGCCCGCTACCGGTACTTCGTGATGCGTTTGCATCAGATATAATCTTAGAGGGCCGTAGGCAGGGATATAAAACTTTCCTCGATACAGTAATCTGCCCGTCGGTCTCTGGGAGCACTTCGCTAGAGTAATATCCTTACAATAGCGGACCTTCTTCTCTAGCATAGCCAGTACCTTCATGGGAAACGGATCCCAGTTGTAGGCTTCAGAGAGTAGTTCCGTGATCTTGGCATTGACAAGTCCGAGTCCGAGTCCGGCGCGACGTTCCTCGAGTCCTTCGAGTCCGGGGCCGCGTTCCTCGAGTCCTACGAGTCTAGCACCGTGTTACTCGTGTCCGAGTCCGGCGCCGCGTTCCTCGAGTCCGAGTCCGTGTCCATCTTCGAGTCCGGCACCGCGTTTCTCGAGTCCGAGTCCGAGTCCGTGTCCGGCTTCGAGTCGTAGGATTTGGAGTGGTTTTATGACGGCATGGAAGTTTTCGGTCAGTCGTTGATCCCCCTCCTTAGGAAGATCTCCGGATCTTCTAGTCAAGGAGTCCGGTTTGGCTCCCGTTTTCCTCGGTCAGTAGACGATTTTGAAATTGAATTGGGAGAGAAACTGCGCCCATCTCACTTGCCGGCAGTTGAGCAGTTTGGTCGTCGTGAAATATTCCAAGTTGTGATCCGTTAAGACTGATATCGGGTTTTCCACTGATTGCAACTCTGCAGGCCACTCCTCAAACGCCCGGACAATTGCCATCAGTTCCTGGTCATAAATTTCATAGTTGCACTCAGCGGGGGAATGTTTCTTTGAAAAGAAGGCCACAGGGTGTAGGGTTCCCTCGTCATCATATTGCGACAAGACTGCGGTGGAGACGAAGTCAGATGCGTCAGTTTCTACCACAATGTCATGGTCGTGATCAAACCGACGCAGAATGGGTGCCGTTGAAAAGGAGGTTTTCAGTCCGTTGAACGATTCCTGTTGCTTTGTCTCCCACTTGAACGGCTGGCCTTTTCTAGTCAGACGTGTCAGTCGCTCAACTACCTTTGTATATCCTTTGACGAATCGGCGGTAGAAATTTGCGAATCCCAAGAACGCTCGCACATCTCATAGATTTTCGGGAGGGGGCCACGCCTTCACTGTTTCAGCCTTGGACGGATCCATCTTGATACCATCCGCACCAATGATTAGTCCCAGATACTTAACTTCCGTTTTGTGGAATTCGCATTTTTCCGGTTTGAGGTCGAGGCCGGCATCGGTCAGTCGTTCCAATACTCCTTGGAAATGCCGAGTATGTTCTTCCATCGTATCCGAATAAATCAATATATCATCGAGGTAGGCTGACGTAAAGTGATCGAGGAAAGAAGCCAAGGTTTTGTTGATGAATCGTTGGAAATCTGCTGGCGCGTTGGTCAGGCCAAACGGCATTACCGATGATTCGAATAGGCTGTAACGGGTTCGGACGGCGGTTTTCCATTCTTCTCCTGCTGCAATTCGAATGAGATTGAATGCTCCACGAACATCCAATTTCGTGAAAAACCGAGCCTTCAATATTCGCATCAGTGTTTCCCCAATCAGTGGAAGGGGGTAACGATTTTTGACGGTTCCTTCGTTGATGCCTCGGTAATCCACCACCAATCGCAATGATCTGTCACCATTCTTGACAAACAGGATCGGAGCTCTGGCCGGGGATGAAGAGGCCCGGATCAATCCCTTATCCAAATTTTCCTCGACCCATTTCTTGCAGGCTTCCAACTAGTGACGGGCAAGGGAATATAGTGGTCCAAAGGGCGGTTCGAATCCCTCTTTCAAGGGAGAGCGGTGGTCGTAGGGGTGGTGTGGAGGTAACTTATTTGCAATGGATTCACAGAACAGGGGAAGGAACGAGTGATATTCGGGAGGGATTAGGGATTTCAATCACTCATAGTCTGGAGGCTCTGCCTGCTCAGTGTATTGCGGGTTCAGTGTAGGCGTTTCAAGAGCTTTGTTGATGTCTTACAAGCCCATAGCAAAGATTTGAACCTATTCCTTTCGTCGAATTAGTTTCTTCAAGGTAGCCGAAGAGATTACGCAAATCGCAGGAGACTTAGATTTGAGGTTCGATGCCACATCCGGTGGCTTCAGTGCCACGCCTGGGCGTGGCGTTGTAGTTCCTTTCGGCGTTACTGTTGCCATGTTTGTCGTCTTCGGCGCCACGCCTATTGTCTGTAATGCCACTCGAGGTGCTGCCGGTGGATTTTGGTGGTCAGGGCACTGAAATCGGACCGAATTACTGATGAAATCGATAACGACGGCATGTCTTCGGAGGCAAAGAATCCCGAGAACCAGCAAGAACTGTCCTAACTTGGTGAAGAAAGCGGGTAACATTTCGGTGTGATCCTGTATTTGACAGGAAATCTTGGTGAGATGGGTGATTTGGCCGGGTTCGATGGGTCGTCCATCGATTACTTGAAGATCTCGGGCAGGGTTTAGTCTATAGCGGGGAAATTTGTGTTGGCGTACAAAGTTTTCGTTGATAAATGCAAAGCCCGTTGCTCCTGTGTCAATCATTGCAGGAGTTTGGATAGAATGGTCACCATTACGGAGAGTAGCTGCAACAAAAAGATGCTCTCCTACTAATTCACATTCTTCCACCTCTCGACCAACGACAGCAGGCAATTGCAAATGAGGAAACGACGAAACCAATGGGGAATGTCCCATACCGGTGCCAACCGGTTGGCATGGGACAGCTAGTTTTCCGACTGCTCGTTTGGAATGGCATCGTCACGTTCGGCAGTCGTATTTACGGTGGCTGCCATAGCCAGATGGCGGTTCTGAGAGGCAGCATGTTCGGGGCATTCGCGGAGGAAGTGACCAACAGTTCCGCAATACAGACATTCACCCCGGGCCATGCGTTCTTGTCTAATACGATTTTTCTCAGCAGTCCTCTGTGTGGCCAATAAGTCCATAGGCGCCACGCCATACTGTACGCCATTGGTGCCCGTCGGATTCGCGGGAGCCAGGGTGGGGGTGCTGGCTGAGGATGGCTTGGAGCGGGGCAGTCACTGGGTATGGCCAGGCTGGAGCCGTTCCGCGGCACGAGTGCGAATTCGGTTGTCCAACTACCGACAGATCTGGATCAAGTGACCCAGACTATCGGATTGGAGATGGGAGGTGACCAAGGCATCTTTTATTTGATCTGAGAGGACTTTGTACAATTGTTCTCTCTGGGCCTCTTCGTTCCAGTTTAGGTCTCCCATGATCCGACCACTCTCGGCAAAATAGGCGGCAAAAGTGCCGCTCTTTTGCTTGAGTTTTCGAATCTCACAGTTGGCGGTGCGGTTTCTGTGGGGGTCGTCGAACGCCTGGCGGAGGAGGTCGAGGAGTGCGTTCAGGGATTCGAGCCGGATCCGTCCACTATTCTCAGATACATAGCCACGAATCAGGCAGAGGGCGGCCTCCGAGAGGCAGTTGACCGCATATCGGAGGCACACTTGGTTGTCGGGGTAACGATGGGGTTGTGCGGCCAACTTGTTGCGCAGCTGGATAATCTAGGTGCGCAATTCTTCGGTCTTACCGCCGTCGAAAATTGGCGCATCGGGAAACCCCTTCTGGATGGCATTGGCACCACCCTGAGCTGTAGCCATGGCCACCACCTGGGCCTGCAGCTGGGTAAACCGCTGTTCCAGGGTGGAGCCGGAAGCGTTCGTGTCCATGGGTTCCGAACTCAGTAAGGAAACAAAGCAGAAAATCAAGTCTGAATGGAAAGGACGTAATGAGGGGTAGGGAGTGGGCAGACAACTGGGGATTCCTCCGCAACCCATCACGCTATCCTCCCGTCCATCGTATTGTCGTTTCTTTTATGGCTCGAAGGCGCCAAAGTCTGGCTCAGGGGAGTCTGAATCCGACGCTTCGTCTCTCGATGTCCACGCAGGTTTTCTATCGTAAGTGATATTTGTGGTATGGCCGAGTCCAGTGCCTTGTAAAAAGTTTCGAATGCCAACCCAGTTCTTAGGGTTGGTGAGAAATGTGAGGGATTCAAGGTCGCCGCTGGTCAAGAGCTGCATCTGGGAGCGCCGCTGCGCAAGAAGGGTACAGTTTCGTAGGAGGTGGTGAGAGGTGTACTCGTCCTGTCCGCAAGGGCATGGGTCAGCAGTTTTATTCGGGTGTGGGTCGGAAGGTGATCTATTGCAGAAGACACGCCAGAGGGCACGCGTATCTGCCCAGTCAACTCCCCGCAGGTGGGTTGGAAAGGAGAGTGAGGGGTTAGAAAGTGGCAGTTCCTGTTTCCAGCGCTATAGAAGCTGAGCTCGTGCCTACGTCTGTAGCCAAACCTTGGTGGTGAGCGAGTATTGGCATGGGGTCGGAAGTGAGGTTCCCATTTTTGCGAGTGAATCTGCGTGTACATTTCCTGTGATTCCACAATACGAAGGGCACCAAACTGTGCTGACCGTCCAGCCCAGTAGTCATAGTTGTGCTGTGGTTTCGATCGCACGCCGCGTGAATTCGTGATTATCCTTGTTAAACTGGAGAGTATCGGTTGCAGCTTGGTTGTCAATGCAGATGAAAACTCTGCAGCGTGGGGTGATGGTAGCAGTGAGGAGGGCCGTTGTTGCTTCCTGTACAGCATGAAGTTCGGCATCGAAAACCTCAGCCCGATTGCCAAGATGGCAGCTTCCTTCCATGACTCGGAAGAGTTGCTGGTTCCCAACATTATAGACTACCCAACCACACCCAGTCGCCCCACTGTGTAGCTTAGAGCCATCAGTGTATATAACGATGGTGTGGTCGGGAAGTGAGCGGATCCACTTTCCGTGCAGTTCTTGGGGGGATGTTGTTTTGTCGGGGTTAGGAGAGGTTATTTTTGGTATGCCATCAGCGGTAGAGGCGGTTGTATGATCTTCGAGTTTTCCCACGATCAGGTGCCTGCTGAGATCGTGTAGGTGATGGAGACCAGGGAGATAGCTGTGTGTTGTCAGATCTGCACGTGGCCGGCCAAGGGCATGGTGTGCAGGTAGAAAATGGAGCCGGATTGCGAAGCGTAGGGAGAGGTAATCCAGGTACGCCTCCATCGGGGGGAGGTGTGCCAGTGTGCGGAGATTGGTGATTCGAGTGTTGTATGGGAGGCCAGTGATCCACCGTGCTATTGCATTATAGGTGAGTTTCAGGGTAGAGGTTAGCATTGGAGTACCAGTCCACCACGTGGGCGATGCCCAGAACATGGTGGGAAGTATCACCGTAAATGCCAGGTGGTGTGTAATATGTGCAGGGGTACCACGGGACCGATGTCGCAGAAAATTGAAGCTGCCGAGTACCTGGTTTCCTCGACTGGCAGCCATAGAAGCGTGGTGGAGGAAGCTGAGGGATTCGTCGATGTAAACACCCAGATACTTGATCTGTCGTTTGGGCACGATGGTTGTGTTGAGGATTCTGAGGGGGGGATGGGAGGAGAGGCTGATGTTTTTGTGATTGCTGTTTCGGGGGAGGCAGTAGAGGAGTTCTGATTTGCTTGGTACGAAGGTGAGTTCTAGGTGGAGGCCGCAGTGGAGGTGTTGTTCTGTTCTATCCTCCAGCAGGGTGTTGGCTTTGGCTATGCTCTGTGACATCTGTACCATACAGACATCGTCAACATACGATGTATCCATAGTGTCCATTGGATAGTCCGGTTTTTCCAGCATTGCATTGCTGAAGATGAGGAAGAGGATGGGTGAGATTGGAGAACCCTGAGGGAGGCCACACTGGTAGGGCTGGGGATCTTCCGACTGTTGGTCAAAACCAAAGGCAATCTTTCGATCCGTATTGAAAGCTGAAATCCAGTTGGTCAGGTACGTTGGCATGCATCTTTGGTACATAACCTCCTGCAGTGTTGAGGGGTGGACCTGATTGAAGGCCCCTTCGATATCATGCGTCAGCACTGCCGGACGTGGGGCACCTTTTTTGGGTACTTTCTTGCTGATAGCCGTAGCG
>Ga0307516_10008325_pt1 | contig 11756 bp, 11 predicted proteins | sample 19_EM_MG_FD_203310 | JGI IMG/M metagenome (GOLD analysis project Ga0307516, IMG submission 203310) | Populus trichocarpa ectomycorrhiza microbial communities from riparian zone in the Pacific Northwest, United States - 19_EM | ecosystem: Host-associated > Plants > Roots > Unclassified | place...
CGCCGGCAGGGTGGCCGAGCGTGTCGTTGATGTGCTTGAAGCGGTCGAGGTCGATGAACATCAGCGCCATCGACTGCTGCGAACGCTTGGCCACCGCGAGCGCATGGTCGAACAGCTCGCGGAACAAGCGCCGGTTCGGCAGGCCGGTCAGCTGGTCGACCATCGCCATGCGGTGCAGCTCGGCGTTGCTGCTTTCGAGCTCAGTCAGCAGGCTGTCCAGCCGGTCGTGCGCGAGGTTCAGGTGCTGGCCCAGCACCCCCAGCTCGTCGTGGCGCAGCCAGTCGATCCGCGGCGCGGCGCGCGCATCGGGCTGGGCCATGGCGCTGGCCTGGCGTTTCAGGCGGTCGATCGGCCGCAGCAGCCGCCAGTTCAACACCCACAGCAGCACCAGCGCACCCAGCACCACCTGCGCCGCCACCAGGCGCATCAGCGCGGCCTGGCGGTCGCTCAGCAGCTGATCGCGCACGCGGGTGTCGAAACCCAACCGCAGGATGCCGATCGTCTGGCCGGCAGCGGCGATGGGTCGTTCCCGCCAGATGACTTGGGCCTTGGCCGCGCACGGCCCGGCCGGCGCCACGCCGCCCGCGCCGCCGACGCCGCGCAACTCGAAGCCACAGACCAGCGGGTCGCGCAGCGTGGCGGCCTGCAGCGTCGCCAGCTCCCCGGTCTGACCGCGGTGCCAGGGCTCGGCCACTGCGGCGGCCACCAATTCCAGGGCCTGCTCGCGCCGACGCTCGACCAGTGGGTCGATCTGGTCACGCGCCGTGCGTGCATCGGCCCACAGCATGCCCAGGCCGGGCAGCACGACGCCGGCCACGATGGCGGCCAGTACCGTCATGCGGATCGACGCATTGGGCCACGGCCAATGCCAGCGGGAGGCGGTGGCGCGGCGCGTTTTCTGGCCGGCCGACGTCGACCGGTCTGACCAGGAGGCCGAAGCGCCCAGGCGTGCATCCGCAGCGCGGGGCGAGCCCGCGGCCGGGTCGACAGCCTTTTTTCTTGTCGCTGGCAAGCGCACGCTCCACTGTGTGCAACCGGCCGCGCACGGCCGGCCGATGCGATGGAATTGTGAACCGGTTAGGCTCCCGGACATGAGTGTTTACCTGTGTGGCGAGCTCGCCCCCCCAGAAGTCGAAGCGTGGTTGCAGGCCCTGCGCGCGGCCATGCCCGAAGAGCGGATCGAGACCTCTCCCGAGCGCTTGGACCCGGCCACGGTCGACGTGGCGCTGGTCGCCAATCCACCGCCCGGGCAATTGAAAACGTTTACCTCCTTGCGCCTGCTCCAGTCGCTGTGGGCGGGCGTCGATCGCCTGCTGGCCGACAGCACCTTGCCGAGTGAGGTGCCACTGGCGCGCATGGTCGACGGAACAATGGGCGAGGCGATGGCCGAGACGGCGCTATGGGCCGTGTTGTCGTTGCAACGCGGCTTTTATCGCTATGCGCAGCAGCAGCGCGAGCGGCGCTGGGCGGTGTTGCCGCAGCGGCGTGCCGACGAGGTGCAGGTGGCCGTGTTGGGGCTGGGGCAATTGGGCCGCACGGTGGCTGCAAGGCTGGCGGCGCAAGGCCATGTCGTGCATGGTTGGCGCCAAGGCGGCGGTGGTCGCACCGAGGCGCTGCAACTGCCCGACGTCTGGGTGCACGAGGGCGCCGCCGGATTGGCGTCCTTGCTGGCCGGCAGCGACATCGTCATCAACCTGCTGCCCTTGACCGACAGCACCCGCGGCCTGTTCAACGCCGCCCGCCTGGCGACGATGAAGCCCGGCGCGGCGCTGGTCAACCTGGCGCGGGGCGCACACGTGATTGAAGGTGACCTGCTGGCGGCGCTCGATGCCGGCCAGCTGTCGCACGCGGTGCTCGATGTGTTCCAGGCCGAGCCCTTGCGCGCCGACCATCCGTTCTGGGCCCACCCGCAGGTGACGGTGTTGCCGCACGCCGCCGCACTGACCGACCCGCGCAGCGCCGCGCGGGTGGTCGCGGCGAATGTGCGCGCCCTGCGCAGCGGCCAGCCGCTGGCCCATTTGGTGGATCGACGTCGAGGGTATTGAATCGTCAGATCAACGCGGGGACATGCAGCACCCATAACGAGTCATTGGGATGGCGCTGCGCGCCGCAACAAGCTGCGTGCCGGCCGCGCTTCAGGCCGCGCTGTGCAACGCCAGGTGCCGCGGCGCATGGCCGCGCCGGCCGGCGCCGCGTGCAGCCGCCACCAAGTCCAGCGTCATCAGCATCAGCCGGCGCAGGCCGTCCCAGGCGTCGTCGGGCCAGCCGGGGTGGCGCAGGCCTTTGACCAGGCCGTCGCAGGTGCTGGCGGCCTCGACCAGCGTGGCCACCGCCGAAGCGTCCACGCCCGGTAGCACGGCTTCGAACGCCCGCTCCTTGTCGCCCCAGACACGGGCTTCACGCAGCGCCACCGGCAGCGGCTTGCCGCCGGTTGTCATCGCGTCGTGGGCGCGCTTGAGGGCGCGCACGTCCTCGGCCAGGGTCCAGTGCACCAGCACCGCGGCCTCGCCTTCGGCCTTCAGCCCGTCGAGCATGCGCAGTGCGCGTGCCGCGTGGCCGGCCAGCACCGAGGCGCCGAGCTGGAAGACGTCGAAGCGGGCAACGTCCAGCACCGCGGCTTCGATCTGCTCGAAGCTCAGCTCGCCCTCGGGGTGCAGCAGGGCGAGTTTTTGCAGTTCCTGATGGGCGGCCAACAGGTTGCCCTCGACCCGGTCGGCGAAGAAGGCCAGCGCCTGCTGCCCCGCCTCGCCGGCAGCCACGCGCTGGCCCTGCTTGGCCAGGCGCTGGGCGATCCAGTTCGGCAGCGCATGGCGCTCGACCGGGTCGACCCGCACGGTGACGCCGGCGCGGTCCAGCGCCAGGAACCACGCGCCCTGCTGTTGCTGGCGGTCCAGCCGCGGCAGGTGCACGATCGTCAGCACCTCTTCCGACAGCTGGTCGCAATAGGCCTGCAGCGCGGTCGAGCCGTCCTTGCCCGGCTTGCCGCTGGGGATGCGGATCTCGATGATCTTCTTGTCGGCGAACAAGCCCATCGACTGCGCCGCGCCGAGCACGCCGCTCCAGTCGAAATGCGCACCGCTGACGGTGAAGACCTGGCGCTCGCTGTAGCCGGCGGCGCGCGCGGTGGCGCGCAGTGCATCGGCGGCCTCCTGCGCGAGCAGCGGCTCGTCGCCGTGGATCGCATAGATGGGCTTCAATGCCCCGCGCGTCAACGCGGTGGCGAGCTGGTCAGCGCGGACCTGCATCGTGCTTTGGCGTCAGCTGGCAGGGCGGCTGGCCGCCTGGCCGGTCGCGGCCAGCATCTGCAGCAGCTGCTGGGCCAGGTCCATCCGCATCTCGCGCACCAGGCCGGCCTCTTCGACCTGCTTGGCCAGCGCGGCGGTTTCGTTGTAGCTCATGTCGCGCGTCAGCTCGAGCTGCGTTTCGGGCAGCTGCGGGCTGCCGTCGGGCCGGTCGAGGCGAAAGCGCAGCGTCATGCGCAAGCGGAATTCACGCACCTGGCCCGCGGCTGTCGAGGCGGCGACCGTCCTGTCGAAGCGGTCTTCGATGGCCAGCAGCACGACGTCGGCGTCTTTCGGCGACGCGACCACCGTGACGCCGCGCGGCAGCGATTGGCGCAGCGCTTCGGCCATCGGCGAGTTGGCCTTGAAGCCGCTGATCGCCAGCTTCGAGAACGGCAGCTCGGCCGGCCGGCGCAGCGCGAAGCCGCAGCCGGCCAATGCGAGGCTGCCGAGCGTGGCCAGCAGGAGCGTGCGCCGGGTGACGGTCACCGTCAGACCACCACGTTGACCAGCCGGCCGGGCACGATGACGATCTTCTTCGGCGGCTTGCCCTCGGCGAATTTCAGGTAGTCGGCGTTGGCCAGCGCGACGGCTTCGATGGCGGCCTTGTCGGCCGACGCCGGTACCTTGATCGCCCCGCGCAGCTTGCCGTTGACCTGCAGCATCAGCTCGATTTCGTCCCGCACCAGCGCGGCCTCGTCGACAGTGGGCCAAGGCGCGTCGAGCAGGTCGCCCAATACCGCGGCATAACCGAGCTCGGCCCACAGCGCGTGGGTGACGTGCGGGCAGGCCGGGTACAGGCCGCGCAGCAGCACCGAGAAACCCTCGCGCAGCACCGCGGCATCGCCGCTGTTGCCGGCGGCAGGCGTGTACGCTTCCAGCGCGTTCAGCAGCTTCATCGCACCGGAGACCACGGTGTTGTATTGCATGCGCTCGTAGTCGTACGAGATCTGCTTGAGCACCAAATGGACTTCACGGCGCAGCGCCTTTGCCTCGCCGCTCGGTGCCGCGCCGGTGTCGGCCGTGGCCTTCAGCAACTCGGCGTGCTTGCTGCCGAAGGCCCACACCCGCTTCAAGAAGCGGTGTGCGCCCTCGACGCCAGCGTCGTTCCACTCCAGCGTCTGCTCGGGCGGCGACGCGAACATGACGAACAGGCGTGCGGTGTCGGCGCCGTAGCGGTCGATCAGCTCCTGCGGGTCGACGCCGTTGCTCTTCGACTTCGACATCGTCGTCATCTCGAACTCCAGCGGCAAGCCGTCGGCCTTCAAGGTGCCACCCGTCGGAATGCCGTGGTCGTTGGTGATGACGTCGACCTCGTGTTCCCAGTAGTAGTTCTTGCCGGCGTTCTCGGGCTTGCGGAAGAACGCGCCCTTCAGCACCATGCCCTGCGTCAGCAGCCGGGTGAACGGCTCGTTGACGTTCACCAGGCCGATGTCGCGCATCACCTTGGTCCAGAAGCGCGCGTATAGCAGGTGCAGGATCGCGTGCTCGATGCCGCCGATGTACTGGTCCATCGGCATCCAGTACTTGGTGCCGCCAGCGACCATCTGCTCGTCGTTCTTCGGGTCGCAGTAGCGCATGAAATACCACGACGAATCGACGAAGGTGTCCATCGTGTCGGTCTCGCGCCGAGCCGGCTTGCCGCAGCTCGGGCAGCCGACCTTCAGGAAGGCTTCGCACTTGTTCAGCGGGTTGCCGGAACCATCGGGGATCAGGTCTTCCGGCAGCACGACCGGCAGGTCCTTTTCGGGCACCGGCACGCTGCCGCAGTCGTCGCAGTGGATGATCGGGATCGGCGTGCCCCAGTAGCGCTGCCGGCTGATGCCCCAGTCGCGCAGGCGCCAGGTGGTCTTCTTCTCGCCCAGGCCCTTGGCAGACAAGGCTTCGGCGACCTTGTCGACCGCCGGCTTGTAGGCCAGCCCGTCGAGCATGCCGGAATGGATGCAATGGCCGCGCTGCTTGTCGCCGTACCAATCGGACCAGGCGGCAGTTGAATAGGACTCGCCGTCGACCGCGACCACTTGGTGGATGGTCAGGCCGTACTTCTTCGCGAACTCGAAATCGCGCTCGTCGTGCGCCGGCACGCCCATCACTGCGCCGTCGCCGTAGCTCATCAACACGTAGTTGCCGACCCAGACCTCGACCTGCTCGCCGGTCAGCGGGTGCGTGACCTTCAGGCCGGTCGGTACGCCCTTCTTCTCCTGCGTGGCCAGCTCGGCTTCGGTCGTGCCGCCCTGCGCGCATTCGGCGATGAAGCCAGCCACCGCTGCATTGCTGGCGGCCGCGTGAGCGGCCAGCGGATGCTCCGGCGCCACGGCGCAGAACGTGACGCCCATGATCGTGTCGGCGCGCGTCGTGAAGACGTAGAGCCGGCCGTCCTGGATCAGGCCGCCGTCGGCGCCGTGGATCTGGTGCGGGAAAGCGAAGCGCACGCCTTCGCTCTTGCCGATCCAGTTTTCCTGCATCAGGCGCACGCGCTCGGGCCAGCCGGCGAGGTAGTTCTTGTCCTCGGGGTTGGCGACGGCCGACAGCAGCTCATCGGCGTACTGCACGATGTTCAGGTAGTAGCCGGGGATCTCGCGCTTCTCGACCAGCGCGCCCGAGCGCCAGCCGCGGCCGTCGATGACCTGCTCGTTGGCCAGCACGGTCTGGTCGACCGGATCCCAGTTGACGACCTGGGTGCGGCGCACCGCGATGCCCTTCTCGAGCATCTTCAGGAACAGCCATTGGTTCCAGCGGTAGTAGTCCGGCGAGCAGGTGGTGACCTCGCGCGACCAGTCGATGGCCAGGCCCATGGCCTGCATCTGGCCTTTCATGTGGGCGATGTTCGAGTAGGTCCACGCGGCCGGCGGCACCTTGTTCTTCATGGCCGCGTTCTCTGCCGGCAGGCCGAAGGCGTCCCAGCCCATGGGCATCAGCACGTTCATGCCCTTCATCCGCAGCTGGCGGGTGAGCATGTCGTTGATGGTGTAGTTGCGCACATGGCCCATGTGCAGCTTGCCCGAGGGGTACGGCAGCATCGAGCAGGCGTAGAACTTCGGCTTGCTCGCATCTTCGGTGACGCGGTAGGCGTCACGCGAATTCCAGTGCGCCTGGGCGGCGCTTTCGACCTCGGCGGGGACGTATTTCTCGTTCATCCCCGGATTGTAGGGATGCGATAGGCCTTCGACCGCCCCGGCCGAGGCGCCCACGGGACCAGGGCGACGAAGAACAGGTGCGGCCGTTTTGAGGCGCGCTACTTCGGCGCGCTCGCAGCTGCCGCGCCGGCGGTGATGAAGCCAATGCGCGACAAGCCGGCTTGCTGCAACAGCCCGATCAGCTCGGCCACGCGGCCGTAGGGCACGTTGGTGTCGGCGCGCAGCTGGACTTCGGTGGCTGGGTCGCGGCCGGCGGTGCGCTCGGCCTGTTCGCGCAGCTCGTCCAGCGTGACCGGTTGTTCGGCGAGAAAGAGCTTGCCCTGGGCGTCGATCGCCAGCGCGATGAACTTCGGCGTTTCGCTGGAGCGGGCGCCTTCGGCCTTCGGCAGGTCCAACCGCAAACTGCTGCTCATCAGCGGCGCGGTGATGATGAAGATCACCAGCAGCACCAGCATCACGTCGATCAGCGGCGTCATGTTGATATCGCTCATCGGGTTGGGTGCCCGGGCTCGTTCTAAGCGACCAAATGCCATGGCGAAGGCCGTGTCAGTCGCTGTGCAGCGCGATTTCGCGCAGGTCGTGCGCGAAGCCTTCGAGCTCGGCCTCGCAGGCACCGAGCCACTTGCCGAACACGTTGTAGGCCAGCACCGCCGGGATCGCCACCGCCAGACCGGCGGCGGTCATCACCAGGGCTTCGCCGACCGGGCCGGCGACCTTCTCGATCGTGATGCCGCCCGAGGTCGCGATGCCCAGCAGCGCGTGGTAGATGCCCCAGACGGTGCCGAACAGGCCGAGGAAGGGTGCAGTGGCGCCGACCGAGGCGAGAAAGACCTGGCCCATCTGCAGGTGCGCGAGGCCGGCATGCAGTGCGTCGCGCAGGCGCCGCGTCAGCTGCGATTCGGCCGCGCCATGCGTCTGCAGCGTGCCGGCGCCGGGCTGGATGAACGCGGCTTCGGCCATCGGCGCGATGACGCCCTCGCGGTCCAGTGCGGCCAGGCGTTCTCGCGCCGCCTTGCGGTCCGGCGCGTTCCAGAACGCGTCGATGCCGCGCCGCAGGTCGACCCGCGCGCGGTGCAGCACCCAGGTCTTCCAGAAGATCAGCACCCAGGCGCCGACCGACATCACCAGCAGCATCAATGCGACCGAGCGGCCGATCGCATCGCTTTGGAACCAGAAGCCTTGCAGACCTTCCATTCAACGGGCTCCCATTCCGAGCACATCGGCCATTGTGTACAGGCCGGGCGCGCGGCCGGCGAGAAAGCGCGCTGCGCGCAAGCTGCCCTGCGCGAACACCGCGCGGCTGGTGGCCTTGTGGCTGATCTCGATCCGCTCGCCGGTGCCGGCAAACAGCACGGTGTGGTCGCCGATGATGTCGCCGCCGCGCACGGTGGCGAAACCGATGGTCGATGGGTCGCGCGCACCCGTGACCCCCTCGCGGCCGTAGACGGCGCAGGCCTTCAGGTCGCGGCCCAGCGCCTTGGCGACCGATTCGCCCATGGCCAGCGCAGTGCCGCTGGGCGCGTCGACCTTGTGGCGGTGGTGGGCCTCGACGATTTCGATGTCGAAGCCTTCGTTCAGGGCGCGTGCCGCCATGTCGAGCAGGCCGAGCACCACATTGACGCCGACGCTCATGTTGGGCGCCAGCACGATGCCGATGTCCCGTGCGGCGTCGGCAATCTCGGCCTTCTGGGCTTCGGTGAAGCCGGTGGTGCCGATGACCATCGCGATGCCGCGCTCGCGGCAGGCCGCCAGGTGCGCCAGCGTGCCTTCAGGGCGGGTGAAGTCGATCAGCACCTGTGCCTCGGCCAGGCCGATCGCGAGGTCATCGGTCACGTTCACACCACTGGCATGGCCCAGCCAGGCGGTGGCGTCTTGCCCGATGCCCGGGTTGCCGGCGTGGGCCAGTGCGCCGGCCAGGGTGCAGTCGGGGGCCAGATGAACCGCCTCGACCAGCATGCGGCCCATGCGGCCGCTGGCGCCGGCGATCGCGACCCGGATCATCAGTTCTCCAGCGGCGGATAGTTGCGGATCGCACCCTGCGGCGCGGCGGTGGCCGCGGCAGTTTCGACCTTGGGCGGCAGCGGCAGCGCCTTGCGCTCCTCGTCGCTCAGCTCCAGCTTGGGCGTGTCGCCACGGCTGGGGCGGCTGATCGACGCGACGAATTCCAGCTCACTGGGCAGGTCCGGCGCCTGCACCGACTTGACCACGTCGCCTTCGAACAGCACCACGACCGAGCGCTGCTGCGGCTCGGTGCCGGGGCGGCGGATCACGAACACATAGTCCCAGCGCTGGGCATGGAACGGGTCGGCCAGCAGCGGCGAGCCGAGCACGTCTTTCACACGGCTGCGCTGGGTGCCGGGCTTGATCGCGGCGATCTGCTCGCGGGTGACCACGTTGCCCTGCACCACCTCGACCCGGTAGGGCGTGATGACGCTGGTGATGCCGTCGCTCATCGTGCGGGTGATGAGGTTGCAGCCCGTGAGCGCTGCCAGGACCGCCAGCGCAGCGCTGACAGGGACGATGCGGGGAAGGCGAAACAAGGGCATGGGAGGTACGCGCAAGGGCAAGCGGGCCGGGGGTGCCAGCAGCCGCCAGGACGGTGGCTGCGCGAGGCCCCGGCAGGGGCCGGGCTGGCTATGATGCAACGATTCTAGCGGCCCGCCCTGGCCGCACCGGACCGCGAGAGCCAGACCATGCCCACCCATGTCGACGAACTGAAAAGCAGCGGCTTGAAAGCCACGCTGCCCCGATTGCGCATCCTCGAGATCTTCCAGAAATCGAACGTGCGGCACATGACGGCCGAAGATGTGTTTAAGGCCTTGCTGGGTGAAGGCTCTGACATTGGCTTGGCCACTGTGTACCGCGTACTGATGCAGTTCGAGCAGGCCGGCATCCTGGCGCGCAGCCATTTCGAGTCCGGCAAATCGGTGTTCGAGCTGAACGAAGGCCAGCACCACGACCACCTGGTCTGCCTGACCTGCGGCCGGGTCGAGGAATTCTTCGACCCCGAGATCGAGGCGCGCCAGCGCTCAGTGGCCCAGACGCGCGGCTTCGAATTGCATGACCACACGCTGGCCTTGTACGCCGTGTGCACCAAGACCGATTGTGAGCACCGCCCGGCCGGCGGCGGGGTGCTCAGGGCTCCCGGAGCGCATCCATCGCCGCCTGGTGGCGGCCAATGAACTCCTGGTAGGTGTCGATCCCGCGCAGTTGCAGGATGGTGTTGCGCACCGCCGCCTCGACCAGCACAGCAAGGTTGCGGCCGGCGTCGACCGCGATCACGACCTTGCGCACCGGGATCTCGAGGATCTCCTCGTACAGCGGCTCGTAAGGCAGGCGCTCGAACTCGCGCTCCATCGTCTCTTTGCGCACCAGGTGCACGATCAGCTTCAGGCGCATCTTGCGCCGCACGGCCGTCTCGCCAAAGATGGCCTTGATGTCCAGCAGGCCGATGCCGCGGACCTCGAGCAGGTTCATCAGCAGGTCGGGGCAGCGGCCCTCGAGCGTGCTTTGCGAGACGCGGAACAGGTCCACCGCGTCGTCGGCCACCAGGCCGTGGCCGCGTGAAATGAGCTCGAGGCCGAGTTCGCTCTTGCCCAGGCCGGATTCACCGGTCAGCAACACGCCCAGGCCCAGGATGTCCATGAACACGCCGTGGCGCGTGGTCCGCTCGGCGAACAGCTGGCTCAGGTACGAGCGCACCACGTCGATCACGTGGCCGGCCGAGGCCGAGGTGATGAACAGCGGGATCTCGGCGCGGTCGCACATCGCAACCAGGCGGTCCGGCGCGCGCTGGTCGTCGGCGACGATGATCACCGGCGGCTCCAGCGTCACGATGCGCTGGATGCGGCGCTCCAGCACCTCGGCCGGTGCGTCGGCCAAGTAGGCGACTTCGCGCCGCCCGACCAGCTGCACGCGGTACGGATGGATGTAGTTCAGGTAGCCGACCAGGTCGGCGGCCGAGCGGGCGTCGCGCACAGCGGCTTCATCGAAGCGGCGCTCGGGGTGCGCGTGGCCGGCAATCCATTCCCAGCGCAAGGAGGGCTGGTGTTCCTCGAACAGCGCCTCGGCGCTGATGGAGATGGGCTTCACCTGGCGCCGACCCCATCAAGGGTCTTGCGCGGATCGCGCTTGGCCGGTCCGCTGCAAGCGCCCCCTCGGGGGGCAGCGAGCGCCAGTGAGCGTGGGGGTCTCATGCCACCGACTTGAGGGGTTCCCAGTCGGCGATCAGCCCGTGCACGGTCGCGGCGTCGGGGGCTGTCTTGAGCTTGTCACGCAGCTCACGGTCCGACAGCAATTCGGCGATCTCGGACAGGATTTCGAGGTGGCGCTGGGTGGCCGCTTCGGGCACAAGCAGGAAGATCAGCAGGCTGACCGCCTCGTCGTCTGGCGCGTCGAAGGGGATCGGGCTTTGCACCCGCAGCACCGCAGCCAGCGGGTTTTTCAGGCCCTTGACGCGACCGTGGGGCACGGACACCCCGTGGCCCAGCCCGGTCGAGCCCAGCCGCTCGCGCGCAAACAGGTTATCGGTGACGGTGGCGCGGGCGATGGCGTGCTGGTTTTCGAACAGCAGGCCTGCGTGCTCAAAGGCGCGCTTCTTGCTGGTGGCTTCCACACCCACCAGCACGTTGTCCACGGGCAGGATGGCGGCAAGGCGGTTCATGAACGGCTCTTTCGACAAACGATCAAAGGGCGTCTGTGTCTTTCGGCCGGTGATCCCTCCGGCTTTAAGGGTGCGGATTATAGAAATCGGTTGCATCCCACACGACGTCAACGTCAGCCCGGCAAGCGGTGTTGACCCGACGATGCTGCGTTGCAGCAACAGAGTCTAGCGAGTCGCTGCCCGAATGGGCGATTTTCTTTGTCAACAAATAGCAAGGCGACCACATGGGTCGCCTTGGTGAAGGGTGAGGCGGTCGGGGCCGCCTGCGGCGGGTTTCAAGGAACCGAGGGGGCCCCTGCCGAGTGCTTGATCTCCTCGGGCTAGGCCCGGCCCCGCGACGCCTGGGCGCTCAGCTGGCGCTGGCGTCCTGACGCTTGACCGATTCGTGGTGATGGTCTTGCAGCCGGTCCTTGTGGCGGCAGACCTGCCGGTCCAGCTTGTCCATCAGTTGGTCGATCGCCGCGTACAGATCCTCGTTCGATTGCTCGACGAAGATGTCGCGACCCTTCACGTGCAAGGTCACTTCGGCCTTCTGCCTGCGCTCCTTTTCCTTCAGCTTTTCAACCGTCAGCAGCACGTTCACATCCACCACCTGGTCGAAATGGCGCGTGATGCGCTCAAGCTTGGTGAGCACGTACTCCCGTAGGGCAGGTGTCACTTCCAGGTGGTGTCCGC
>Ga0307516_10008326_pt1 | contig 11755 bp, 7 predicted proteins | sample 19_EM_MG_FD_203310 | JGI IMG/M metagenome (GOLD analysis project Ga0307516, IMG submission 203310) | Populus trichocarpa ectomycorrhiza microbial communities from riparian zone in the Pacific Northwest, United States - 19_EM | ecosystem: Host-associated > Plants > Roots > Unclassified | place...
TGGGGCCATCGGTTTAATGTACACGTGGATAGTCATATAACCGTTGACCCTTTGTTTCTTGATATTATCGATCAAGAAAATAAGTCACGTCTTGATGTTTTTCTTGCTTGAATGGGAATGTTGTAATTGTAGTACTGAGTTATTGCAGTTGGCTGTGTTTGTGCTTGAAGTTTGAAGATGAAAATGAAATATCTTGGAATCTTTGGCATGAGATGAAAGCAGTGTTGGATGTTGGAAGGTGTTAATTAGAAGACAATTATGATAATTGAATAATTAAGAAAAACTTAAAAAATAAAGGTTAACATATATATATTTATTATTTAGCCAATTCAATTCTTGAATGTAATTAGAATATAAATTATTTTTAATTTAGTTCATTTTACGATTAAGTTGTTTAGTTACTTGATTATATTTTTTCAATTAAATTACTTAATAGCTAGAATTAGAATTGATCATACAAAATTAGTAATCTTGCTTGTGTTATGTCATGGGAAGGATTTAAAGTTAATTCTTAATACAATAGAAGAAGGTATCAATAATAATGTACATATTTAATATAATGAATTTAAAAATATATATACTAATAAATGATTAAAAAATAATATTACAGTTGGAAGTTGATACTTCTACAGAAAACACACGACAACAAAATGAAGCATTCTGGCTATGGAAACGGCATGATGCAGGTAGCAATGCACTCAAGCAAAGGAAGAACAAAGACAAAAGGAGAAGGCATCTTATTGCCCTCCCCCCCCAAGAACAAGATAGCATGCTTGAACAAAAGGAAAGCACAGGCAAGCAATGCTGATTTAGTAAGCAACTGCGTGCTTCTGCTTGAATTCAAAAGGCTAATTCAAGAGAACAAGAACTAATGGAACAATACCAAAAAAGTGACAGAGAGTGAGAACAAGGGATCAAAGAAAGCCAAAGCAAGATCTGTCCACTTGCCTGGCAGATAAGGTAAAACCTAACCAGCAGGCAGCATTCGACAAGAATCGGGGGAATTCCATGCCAGTTTTGCAGGATTATCTGCTCCATCCCAAGGAGAATCCGTTAAAAAAAGCTGTATAATTTAGCTCTAATTGTCTAGCATCACAAAACTAAGGCACACAACAGCCTCAAATATCTCATAAGATAAACACAACTTGCTCCAAATAACTACCAGCTATAGGCATAATTCTCCTCAAATTGAAACGAATAAACTCATCACAAACTCTAAAACCATCTCCTCTCATTATTCAATCACACCCCATTGAAATGGAGTAGAAAAGCAAGAGAAGAGGATTTCAAGATAGCTCTACGCATCATCTTTATTGCACACTCTCTTCATCTCTCAATTGTTGCAACTAAAACATTGCAATGGCCCCAGATGAATCTCCACACCAAACCTACAACTATTCAATCATTTTTACCTATTAGCAATTCCGCCTAGAAAAAAAATCTGTCTCGACGGCAATCTTTAGACGAAAGCAATGAATAATGTAACACTTACCTACCAAACAAAGACACAAACAGCAATAACATCCACCATTACAATCCATGTACTTTCAAGATTCCTTTCCTTCCTCTATTAACATCTCAATTTCACAGCAATATAAGAAACCAATCTGAAAAATAAGATTAACCACAATTTCAGGCAATCAAATTCTTGAATGAAGTCAGCATTTTTTTTCCCAAAGCACTGTACATTTTTTTAACCTAAATCAATGTACCCCCGCCAACTCCATTTTCCGATTCCGAAATATCAGTCCTGAGTTAAAAACCAATACAAATTACACTAAGAAACTTCGTCTTCAGCTTCTTCTTACTCACAATCAGTAAAGTTCTCCACTCAGGCATAAACACTACATCGCACGGCACCACCAGTCAAGTTCCCAGATCGACCATTCCCTGAAGTCCCAACTGCCACATCATTACAATAAACCCTAAGCAACCTTCTTCTTGCCCAAAACCCTTCAACCTTAAACCCCGCATCAGCAACAATCCTCAAATTAAAACTCACCAATCTACGCCCTTCATCAGAATTAATCTGATTCACCGTCCGCTCGCCGATATAAGAACTCGTCGCCCCATATTCCACATCGATATCAGTGACATTCCTTTTGCCCTGTCTGAACGGGGGAATCCTCGTCTGGGACAAGAACTCCGATTTATAAAAGATCGAAGTCTGTATCTCATTGTACGAGATTTTCATCTTCTTGTTCGGATTAGAAACCTGAAACCTGGCGTTCCAGGTACCAGTCACACTGGAGGACGATGAGGAGACATTAAAGTTGGAGATAGAGAGAGAGGTGACGCGAAATTCAGGGAAGTGGGGTCGGATGACTAGCCAGCAAATGAAGAGAATGGTGAAAAAGATGCCTGTGAAGATGATTAGAGCGATAATTAAGCGGCGGAGGAAGATGGCGCGTTGGTTAGGGTAAGTTTGGTTGGTGTTGTAGGTGTAAGGGTAAGTGGGTTGATGTGGTGGTGGGGCTTGGTAAGGATAGGCAGAGCCTGCCGGTGGTGGAGGGTGGTGGAGGCCGTTTGGGACAAAAGGGTAGCCGGTTGCGGGCCTGGAAGGGTCTGAAGACGCCATTTTCCCTGATTTTTCGAAGATTTTTGGAGTCTGAAGAGTCTTTATGTGCTAAGTTTGGAATCTTGCGAGGGGGAGAGAGAGAGAGAGGTGGGGTTTGGAGATGGGCTGGGCTATGGATTGTGAACCGTCTAGGATTAGATGGGAAGCTTTTATGATGCGCAACATTAGGATTTGTCTTCATTTCTTCCCCTTTTTTGATTGCTAGAGTTCAGAGTTTAATTGTTGAGGGAGAAGAAGATTTTTCCTTTTGGATTTAGTTTGAAATTAGAATCAGTTCTCTCTCTCAAAATATGTAAAGAAATTAAGATTTTTTTTATGTGATTTTTATAATTTAAAAGTTATTTTTATAAATAATTTATGCAACATGTAAAATGAAAACAGTCTGTTTGGGAGTGTGGTTGCAATTACTTTTTAAAAAACTTTTCGTGCTGAAATGCATCAAAATGATGTTTTTTAATTTTTTAAAATTAATTTTAAAATCAGTATATCAAAACGATCCAAAAAATATAAAAACAAAATTAATTTTTTATAAAAAAATAAATAAATAAATTTTTTGAGAACGCAGTGCCCAAACGTTCTCTTAGTCTCTAAAAGACTTTTCATCATTAATCCACTCCAGTCCATCCAGGGAGAAAAAATATTGATACAAGGTTTTTTTAAAAATATTTTTTTAATTATTTTTATTTTTTCATAATTCTATTTTTTTATATCTTATTTACGATTTTTATTTGTAAACCTCAGGTAAACCACCTGAAAAAAATATTTAATAATAAAATGGTAAATTAGAACTTCTTTTCAAAATTTTATATTCTTATACTAGTTGTCTTTCTTGTGTTGCTTTTATCTGTGTTAGTTGATATTAGAATCAAATAATTCATGATGGTTAGTTGACTTGTTTTGTTGAATAACCATGACTATAATAAGTGGTTATAAAATAAGACGTGCTTGTGCAGTAGGGGATGAAGATGTTTTTTCTAGAAAGAGAAAGGTTTAGGATTTAGTGATAAAAGACAAATAGAGATAAATTACAAAATTAACCCGTTGAGTGGAGATAAGAAACATGTAGATACAAGTTAAAGAATTGTCTTGTCAATTAGTAAAGATGAAGAATAGAAAATTAGAGTATTGTAGGAAGAGTGATCATGAATCCATGGTCAATTTTGAGAACTTGTTTTAGAGGTATAAGAAAAGAAGACAACATTTTGATCAAGATGAATATAATATTGAAGCTAAACTATTTGATTATTCTGGTAATTTTGAGGAATTGAATTAACCACCAATTTATGATTATGTAGAAAATGATATCATATACAATGACAATAATAGTAGTGATGATATCATTAATGGTGTTTTTATTGATAATTTAAAAATCAAGTACAAAAAAAAAATGAAAGATGCTCAACAAAAAAATTATTGATTTAAACTATATTGATCTCTTGACTATAAGTTTAGTGTTATTATCATGACTCATTTTTACCCTCAGTTTTTTTATTTAATTATCTTTTATGATGATAATATAATAATAATTAAAAAAAAGAGTTCAAAGAGTGAAATAAGAAAAAAAGAGAGAATAAATGATTATAAATTATAGGAACTAAAAAATAATAGGAGAAGAATGTGTAAAAGAGAAAAATAAAAATAAAAACGAGGATCAAGCAAAATTAAAAAGATTTGTGAAAAAGACCCTACATATTAAGAGAAAATTTAATTAATTAGTAATCCATAATCAATAAGAAAACAATATAATTGCATAATATTATTTTGCTAGTTTAGTTTTTTTTTTTTACAGAGGATCCCAGACAATAAAAATAGAAGACATTTAGAAAAAAAAAAAAAGGATAAACACACATAGATTCCAGGAGGAGATTCTTCAAAGAAAAACCTAGCTAACAAAAGCAAAAACCAACATGAAAAAAAAAAAACAACCTAAAAAGTTATCACATTAAAGAGGAGAAGATAGATCGAACTTCTCAACCTCCGATCTCCTAGCTTTGGTGGGCGTGATTGACACCGCCTGTACTTACATGAATAAGAAGGAGATGTTCACACTATAGAGTCATCCATGTGCCTCCCTTCCATTATGGAACGTGTAAAAAATCCATAAAATCCCGACTAGTCATCCAACACGTGAACAATATACGCCAACACTTGTTTTTCCCAACAATGTTTCTCCTTGTTCCACCTCTCTAGTCTAGTTCCAGCCGACTCCCTTGAGTTGTAAAGGTCAATTTTGAACCCTAATGTGTGATTTACTTGTTTTTAGAATTATTTATGGCATATTTGTTGGGTTTTAATTCAAGAATGCTTAACTGAATATTGTCGTTATTTTATTTTATTTTGAGTAATTTGGGAGGCATGAATTTTTTTTTTAGATTATATTTATTTGCATTAATTAAATTGTATTGAATTATTTGTAATATATGAATGATTTTTTAGACATGTGGATATATTTGGGGATTATGTTGAGACTTGTGTTTAATAATATTGTATCATCATTTTTTATTCGATAACTCAACTCAAGATTAGGCTAATTGTTATTGACTTCTTTACATGGATGTTGTGATGAGAATCAACTAACATCATCAAATGATCCCTTAGAGGTACCTATTGGACCTATTACAAGATGTAAAACTAAGAAGATAAAAAAAAAAAATTAATAGGCCAAGTCAAGATGTTTGAGTTAATAAGTTGCAAATCTATCATACTAAACTTTTATATGCTTTTTGGCAATATCTGAAGCTACATGTGGAATTTCACTGCGATTTTAGTTAGGATAGAAACAAGACATCTCAAGCTTTCTATCAATATATGTTAGGCCCAGTAACTCATATAGAAAAAAGAGAATGACGTGTTTGAAGTAAGATTTGAAATCTACCACTAAACAAGAAAAGTTAGAAAATGATTATTTTCCATATAAGTTATGGATTTCTTAAAAGGTAGGGATTCCATATGTGGGCTGAACATATAGGCGGCAACTTGATGAATTATTTAGCAAGTAGTTTTTTTATTTTGCAAGGAATCATAACTTTCAACCTTGAGAATTAATTAATTGTCATAATTTCCATGTTTTCTAAGGAGTCAAAGCCTTAGTACCATAAGTTTCTTTTTGTTTTGTGGATTTTCTCTTTGTTAATGTTTCCTTATTATTCAAGGACATTTGAGGTAGTTTTTGGCTGATTTTATAATGCATAATTTTACGCTAACAGACATAACTTTTGATATGACTGTTAGATTAATCTGAAATTTGCCAGAATATTTGTAAAGGTCTTTTTTTTCAACAGGGTTAGAATTTTGTAGTAATTAGAGTTCGAGAAGGCCTTGCGATAAAGCCTGGAAGCTACTACATGAGAATTGGATTATTTTCTTAGGTGGTTTATGATTATTTTTTCAATTTTATTTAGAACTCTTTTGTTATTTTCCATTCTTGTTTAGGATGTTTTACATAGTATAAATATGTTTATTTAGCTTGTATTTAGGTTATTTAGGGAAGAGACTTGATTATTTAAAAATAATTAGATATGGTTTGTGCTACGCTGCTGGTCCGTATTTTTCTCTGTGGAAAAAACAATGTCTAGGCACTGTAAGCACATTTTAAATAAATAGAAAAAACAAATTACTTGAGTTATAGTCTTGACCGGGCTTAATAAGATGGTTTCATTTTAATTAGACAATAAAAAAAACAACGATAGTGAATGAACAAAATAAAAGAAAAAGGATCACGATAACCTAAAAAAACATTAAGAAGTATGTAATTGGATAAAACAATAAAAAAAAAACCAGGATCGAGTTAACTTGAGGTATCATGATAGATATGTAAACTGGGTAATAAGGGGCGAGCCAACTCATGTTAACCTGTAAAACTCGCGGCCCAAGTTATGAGATTGAGTTAACATTATAGAAAATAAATTTTAAAAAATCACAAAGCCTTTTTTATTTTTAAAAAACTAATGTTGAACGATGAAATTAGAAAAAAAAAGGTAAAAAATGAAGACACTCGACCATTTCAACTTTTCAAATTCAAAATCATAGTTATTAGGCTGGAAGTACCATACAAGGAAAATAGCAAAACACAATTTCTAATAAATCTAACACTGAATGATGAATTATCACCACTACACTACCATCACCACCACAACAACTACTACTACCACTACTACTGCTGCTACTACTACCTGGTGCTGCTGCTGCTGCTACTATTATGGTTCTATTATTGTTAATCCTCCTCCTCCTCATCCTTCTACTACTACTACTACTACTAAAAAAACAGAAATTATAAACTTGATTTGAAGGATAAAATCAAAAATCATAAAAGTTCTAATAAAAAGCCAAGGAAAAAAACTAAGAAATCAAAAGAAAATTGACCAAATTAAAAAAAATATATATCATAGATTAGAATTGAAAGATTAAATTGAAAAAAAACAAAACTATAACAAAAGAGAAAATGACAAAAATCAAAAATAAAAAACAAAGATTTAATTTGAAAGACCAATAACAATGAGAACCATAGCTTATTTTTCGAGTTAGGAGAGAGAGATGAAGGGAAAAAAAGAACACCAAACGGTGATAAACCAGTCACCGTAAGCTGACACGCGTCACCCAGGAAGGAAGAAGAGACGATACAAAATAAAATAAGATGGAGAAAGCACATTTTAAACCACCAAGAGATTTCTTACGTGTATAACACGCGCCAACAACTTTTTCAATTTAAAAAATATTAATTAAGTGTTGAATGATGTTATTACCCTTGATCAACCAATAATTAACAAAATACCCGAGGCAAAAATACCGTATTACCCTTGATTCCATATGTTAACTTTTTTGGTTTCTAAGGCATCTGTATAATTTCACTATACACAAAAAACAAAAAAGACAAAAATACCCCTGCATGATAATGTTATTTTTTTTGGGGGGGCTTTTTGGTTATTTAACTATTCATTAATACAAGAAAAATCTAATAATACCCCTAAAAAATCTATAATGACTAATTTGCCATATGAAAAGATAAAAATACCCCTAATTCAAAGGTAATGATTTTTTTTATGAAGGACAAAAGGGTCATTACACTATAGTGGGGAGTATAAAAATATGAGAGGGAATATAATGATTTTGCCTTCTGTTTTAGTTGTTTTTTTATATTATGTGTGTGAGAAATCTTGCATGTACTCTTGGTTCTTCATTGAACTCTTTAGGACTTATCAAAGATTAATTATTTATGTGATGTTCATCCTTATATTTTCAATTCTTGATTCTTTATATTCAAAGGGTGTGAGTTTTCATCTAATAACTTTGGTTTCTTGTTTTAGATAATTATTAGGTCAAGCCTTTATCAATTTAATTTTAGCTTCCTTGGATTATTTCTATATTGTTTGTGGGTTCTAAGGTTCTTACCCTTCGAGTACACATCATGTTGACTATCGAATAATAAAATTAATGGGTACATATTTGTGTTCCTTAGTGTATTATTTTGGTATTTTTGTTTGTTGTGGCATATTGGTGATGTGTGAACATATTTGTTGGATTGTGTTGAGACTTGTGTTTAATAACAATGTATTTATTTGAAAACTCAACCCAATATTAGGCTACCTGTTATTGGATCCTATTTTTAGGTATTGACTATCAAGTAATAGAATTGGTGGGTATACATTCATGTTCCTTGTTGTATTAATTTAGTATTTTTTTTTTTTTGTGGCATATTAATTATGTGTGGACAGTTTTGTTGGATTATGTTGGGACTTGTGTTTCATAACTATGTATTCATCATCTTTTATTCGGGAACTCCACCCAAAATAAGGCTACCTATTATTCGCTCTTGGATGTTTACTATCGCATAATAGAATTGGTGGGTACACATTCATGTTCTTTGATACATTATTTTGGTATTTTTACTCGTTATGGTGTATTGATCACCATTTATGTTGAGAGTTCATTCCAGGATTTGATGACCCATTCTCGACTTCTATCGTTGATGGTTTTTCGGATACAACACATATTAATGAAGTAAGTTTGAGGTTTGAAATTCATTACTCCAAAAGCTAATAGAAATGAAACAATTTGCTAATTGTTGTTTTTTATACAAATTTTAAGATGAAGAGACTGGAGTTGAAATACAAAATTATTATACTCTTGAAATGAAAAAAGAAAAGAGATTGAAGAGCCTTAATTAGACATCCACAAGATCAAGACAAGAGTAATTTAAACCATAGTTTTAAACTCGGCCCTGTTCAAGGCTCGGGTTCCGGGTTTTAACCGGTTCATAGGATTTTGACCAGGTCGTCTGGGTCAATTTTGATTTTTTTAAAATTAAAATGACGTCGTTTTAAAAAAACAACAAAAGTCAACAGGTTGCAACCAGGTTTTTGACCAGGTCTTGCCGGGTCACCGGGTTTTGACTTTTCCTATTTTTTCTTAAGTCCGGCCCGGTTTCAAACCTGGGTCGGCCCGCCATGCCGAGTCGGATTTTAAAACTATAATTTAAACCCGATGATGAGTTTTTTCTCAACCGAAGGAGACTAATGTAGGAGGTTTTCAAGGGAAATTATTTTTCCTTGTTTTTTTTATTTTTTCCTATTTAGTTTAGGAAATTGAATAATATGTTTAATAATTTTATTTTTTCCTAGTTTGTTTAGGATTTTTATTACTTTTCCTTTATTTTTAAGTTTTCTAGATTGTCTAGGTTAGTTTTTGGGTTTATTTAAAGAATTATAAACCCTTTAAAAATACACACTACTTGAAAAATAATATTTAGTAATAACATTATAAATTAAGGTTTTTGTGTGATTTTTTCTTTTGAAATTCTTGTATTATTATCCTTGTTATCCTTTTTATGTTATTTTTGTTTGTATCAGTTTGTGTTATATATAATTTGGTATATATATATATATGGTATAGGCTAGCAAAAATCTTTTGTAGGCTGATTGTTACTCATCAATTCTGTATCGTATGGCATCAAGATTTATTGAAGTAATGATATTCCAAATAAACTACTATATACGAAAGTGGTAGAACAACATACAACATTTTTTACCATTGAAAGGGAATGCCGAGCTAGGGAGGTCAAGGAGCAAATAAATAAACAAGGAAAGAAATGTTGGGGAAGCACATGAAATGCAGAATGCTAGCAGACATGGATGTATACCTCTATTGCACATAACTGAAAAAAAAAATGAAAATAAATCCTCAACGATGCATGCATTGATAGAATATAATTAATGATTGGATGCACTATAGAGGAATTAAAGAGGGAAATAATGGTGGTAGATCAGCAGGAGCTGCTCAATTCAATTCACTGTTAAATCTTCTCCTATTAAAATTGTCTAATAAATCCATTCCAAATTTCCAATCGTTGCTTAGCCATTGGCATATCCTTGGACGTAAAAATCCCATTAATTCCATGTTAAATTCCCTTACCATGCTTGAAACTCATAAATACTCACCAAAAATTAATGGACTCTCAAGATTCTTCTTTCTTTTATATACGAATGGAAAATACAGAATTTGAATGGCTAGAAAGAGGGAAAATATAAGTAATTGCAGGAAATTAAGCATGAAAAGACTCAAAAAAACCCTAGAGTGAAACAAACAGGATGAACAAAACAATTGACACAACATAGATGTAATTCCTAAATATTCTGCTGCATCTGGTCACAATTCTTTTCCACTGCCCATTGACATCACACTCACTGGAACCAAACACCAACGTTGTCACATTGGAAGGAAATTCAACCTTCACGTCATCATCACACGCTGCCTTGATCAAATCCTTCTCGACAGGCCACGTCCACCCTCCATACTTTGCCTTGGCATGCAACTCCGTTGTCAAACTCACAGCTGCACCTCTAGAAGATGAGTTATCTTTAACCTGAAAAAACAAGCTAGGAAACGCAGCCTGTAATGTTTTCTGGGTTTTCCCAGGTTGGTGAAACGGTGGAAGAGTAATGGTTGAGAGACTTTCATTCCCATAAAGCAACAAGGCAACGACTTTTTCATAAGACATGGTTTTCCTATTTGGGTTTTTCGTGGAGAAGGTAACGTTGAAGTTTGCGGTTATGGCGTTAGAGGAGACATTGAGGATTGTTAGGGAGGAGGAGCTGACATTGAATTGGGGGCTTTCAGGCTGAAGAAAGATGACGCCACGAGTTATGACTGGAACGGAAACAACTAGTATGAATGATACTGTGATGAAGAGAAAGAATACGATGCAGTCGTATACTTTGGCTTTTGTTGAGTAAAGTTTGGGGATTTTGGTGGTGGTGGTGGTGGTGGTTGGTTGAGACATGGGAGGTTTCTGAAGGGGAGTGGGAATCGAGTTTTGGGAGTCGTGATTTATAACGCTTTTGGGTTTCCTTTTGTTTCGAGGAATACCAACTTAACGCAGAGAAATTTTCCAAAACAAATATTATGAACCCACAATAGACAATATCAATGGCATGGGCCACTCTATTGTGAATTGTGGACCCACATTTAACTTTCAAAAACGAAAAAACAAAATAAAAAAATTGCAATATTTATTTTTTAATTCGATGATGAAGAATATCCTTGAAAATAATATATTAATAACATCTCTAGTAAGTAAATGGGTTTACTAGAATAGTACCGATGTGTGTTTGTATTTAACCATTGAATTGAGAATAAATTAATTTTATAACAATAATATATTCTAAAATAAAATAATATATTATTATTTATTTTGTAAGTTCACTTTGAATAAATATTTAGATATAAAAATGGAATATAACATCATCACATTTAATCTAATTCAAAGAGAAATATCCTTCTTGATCAAAAATAGATTTTTGTTTCTCTATCCTCAATTGCATGTAGATATTTTGTAGAGTAGCTATCAATAGTTATTTAATCATCAAATTGAAGTATGAGAAGAAATTTTATATAGTTATTTTATAAATTTACTTTGACAAGAGATTTATACATAAAAATAAAAGATAAAATCATATCTATTCTAATTAAAAATAAATAAATATTTTTTTGTGATCAAAATATTTCTTTGTTTCTCTATCCTCCAATTATCACTAATTATTTCTCAAATAATACAATTTTTATATAACAAGTCCTTTTGCTATATTAAAATATTTCAAATATTTCCTATATTAAAATAAAAAATTGAAGAATTTAAATAATTTAAATCTTGAAGTTTTAGGTCAAAACCCCCTCTTCTTATTT
>Ga0307516_10008327_pt1 | contig 11754 bp, 12 predicted proteins | sample 19_EM_MG_FD_203310 | JGI IMG/M metagenome (GOLD analysis project Ga0307516, IMG submission 203310) | Populus trichocarpa ectomycorrhiza microbial communities from riparian zone in the Pacific Northwest, United States - 19_EM | ecosystem: Host-associated > Plants > Roots > Unclassified | place...
CTCCGGAGTTAGCCTAGGTCCGGTTTTCTCGGCCGACAGCTAATCTCCGTCTCCTCGATCTCCTACCTAGACTCTCTGACATCATTATCCGTGCTTCAGAGAGCCACTGGGGCTTTTCCTGAAGGCCGGTGATGAGTCTCCCTTGCTACGTACTCTAGCTGATTACTAAGGTGTAACATGAAGGCAGTGACCCACTCCGTCAGGTACTGGGGCATGTGTCGTTGTTGCATAACCTCCTGGAGTGTTGCTGCTGGGTGGACTTGGTTGCAGGCACCCTCAATGTCATGGGTGAGGACGGCCAGTCGTAGTGGGGTTTTGTTTGCTGCTTTCTTCTGGCTGATTGCCCTAGTGATAGGGGTGATTGTTCTGAGTAGGGTGTCGATTGCTGAGTTTTCTGCCTGGGCCCCCATCTGTGAGGGGTGTGTGGCCCCACAGGTGAGGGCGGCCTGGGAGAGCCGCTTGGCAATGATGGATTCGAGGAGTTTTCTGAAGCATGATTGGAGAGAGATAGGACGGTAGGACTTGGTGTCGGAGTATGTCTTCTTGCCAGGTTTGGGAATGACCACGCAGTTTGCCGTTTTCCATTCTGGTGGATGGGTGCCCCAGGTGAGGCAGGCTGTGAACAGTTGCGGGAGGAGGTGAGGGGCCACCGTATTGAAGTGGCGTAGGGTGGTGTATGAGATGTCGTCTGGGCCAACTGAGGTTCCATACTTCAGGTGTACAATTGCCAGATGTGTCTCTTGTATTGTGACTGGCTTTGTGTGGTGGCGGATGTCCTTTGTGGAGGTGAGGAGGCCAGGGGGGAGTCATGTTCGTGGGGTTGCGTTGACTGGGGGAAAGAGTGCATTGCATAGTGCATCGTATTTGCCCCTAAAGGTTGTTTTCCCATTAAGGGGGGGGATTGGTTTGTGGTGTGTGTTGTGGTGGTAGATCGTTTTCCAGATGGTCTGGGATGATGCGGCTTGGAGCTGTTGGATTCGGTATGCTGTTTTAGCGTTGTGTACCATCATCGACCATTTGTGCTGTTTGTACTGTCTGTCTTTCCGGTTGGTGTCGTTGGGTTCCCGGTGGGCTTGTCTCTCTGCTCGTTTGACTGCTCTTTTTGCCAGTGTCAAGTTTTGGTTCCACCATGGTGCTTCCTGCCTCCGTGGGTCTTTCATGGGGATGGCGTGGTTGGTTGCTTCGTGGATGAGGTGGGTAATGTTGGTGATGGCATGGAGGGTATCCTCGGTTCCTTGGAGGTTTGAGAGGTCCATCCGGGCAGCCTGTATGTGGAAGATGAAGCTTCCCCAGTCAGTCTTGCACCAGCAGTGCTGGGCCTTCTGTGGTGCTGCGTTTGAGGGTAGGAAGAGGGTGGCAGTGAGGGAGCTGTGGTCTGAGGTGGTGTCGTGATCGATTGCCAGGGTGAGGACCAACTGTGTCGTCCTACCCCTGGAGAGGCATAGGTCAATGGTGGAGGGTTGCCCCCTGTTTCGGGGGTGGTGGGTGGGGGTGGCTATTTTGTTGTGGAGGTGGAAGTTGTTTTCCGTGAGCCAGTTGGTGATGGTGTGGCTGGCCGGGGAGGTACGTGCTGATGGGGGCAGTGGGCCCTGCCACCACGTGTGGTGGGCATTGAGGTCCCCCATCAGGAGGCAGTCTGTCGATAGGTCAATGGTGGGGAGGATGGCCGCTACTGGGTCCGGTCGTCCAGGGGAGTATAGGTTGTATAGGGTGAATGTGGTGGTATGTTGTTGTTGGAGGGATGTGATGGTGGTACCCAGGAAGGAATCCTGAGCCGCAAAGGTGGTGGTAGCACTGAGTCCAGGCACACGGCGGACGTATGTCGCACATCTGGGCCGTGTTGGTGTTGGGGTGAACATGTCGAAGTTTGGCATAGTGGGAGGGTTTCCATGTCTATCGCACCATGGTTCTTGGAGGAGGCAGATAAGGTTTTCAGGTTTTCTTGCGAACTCTTGCAATGCTGAAATCGTAGTCGCTTGGCCCCTCATACAGTTCAGCAGCTGTACGGACCCGACAGTGTGGGAGGGCATTTTATTCGGTGATTCCCGCCATGGGGGCGTCTCCCGGGGTGGTCGTGGCCATCGTATTCGTGTTGTTGTTGAAGGATCGGATCTTGATGCGTTTGGGGCAGTTGGGGTCGCTGGCCTTGTGGGGTGCGTCGCAGTTGGCACAGCAGATTGGTGGGTGGGTGCAGGTGGGGCCTCTCTTGCAGGCTGGGATAGTGCATGGGTAGTCTTTCGTTTCATGGGTGTCCGCACAGACAGCACAGCGGGACGGATTTTTGCACAGGGCGGCGGGGTGTCCATAGCCCTGGCAGTTCTGATACTGGGTGCTTCTTCCGTATGAGATGTAGTCATCAAGTTGGCATTCGCGGTTGCAGATGGTGAGGTAGTGTCGTCCAATGTCAGCCTTCTTGGTGCTGCCGCTGAGGGTCATGACTATCGTCGAGGTTGCTTTCTGTTCGCGTCAGTCTGCCGGGGTGAGTCAGTGTGGTGTCTGGCACTTGATCAGCTGGGGGTAGTTGGTGGCGATGCTGTCGGAGATATCGGACAGCGGGAGGTGGGTCGGGACTCCATGGAGCAGGAACTGGCTGAAGCGCTTCCCGATTTCGACCTTCTCGCACTTGCCGTAGTAGGAGAGGGCGTCGGCGATGATTGTCATGTAGTCTTCATAGATGATGTTGTTTTGGGTGTCGGTGGTGGTGAAGATGATGGATCCACGCATGGTTACCCAGGCGCGGAGGAAGGGGGGGGCGGTTACATCCTGGTTGTCGACCAGAGCTTTGTTGACTCGGTGGAGGGCTGCATCCGTGACAACTTGGCGGGCGATGTAGTCTCGTTCAGCGTGGGTGGCAGCGTTAGCGGGGGACGCGGCCGGAAAGTAGCACATGACCTCGCGCTCGGCTTGGGGGTACATGGTCAGGATAAGCTTGGGTGTGCCGGGCTTTCTTCCTTGGGTTTTCTTCTTCAAGTTCTCCCATCCTTCAACGTTGGTGGCGTGTGTGGCGTGTTCGGTTGGTGGGTGTGGTTGGGCGATGGGTGCTTTGGCGGCGTCGGCATATGTGTGGGTGCTGGTGCCATTGTTGGTCGGAGGGTTGTTGGCGTTGTATTTGTTCTCGGTGGCTCCCTTCCCCTTTCTCTTACTCTCTTTCTTTGGGTTGGGGCCGATGTTGCTTGGGCTGCCAGTCGGCTTAGCGGTGGCGGCAGGGCCCTGTGCGGCCGAGAGGAGTTGTTGTTGCATTTGGGTGACTCGGGTGCCCAGCATGGCGATTTGCTTGGTCAGGCTGTTTGTGGCGATTTGAAAGGTGGTGTTGTTTTGGGCGAAAAGCACAGAGATCTCGGCACTAATGGTTCTGGCAAATTGGTCTAGGAGGTTGCTGGTGATGATTTCGATGTCGGCACGGAGTGCTGAGTGCTCTGGACTGAGTGGGGCTGCAATCTGGAGGGCAGTACTGGTGGGTTCGTCCATGTCGCCTCCGATCGCCTACGTTGCAGTGATGTGTTCCGTGTGTTGGAAGTCCATAGCATTGTCGTCGTCTTCCTTCCTTCCTTCGTCTTCGGAGTCGTTGGAGTCGGAGTCGGAGTCGGAGTCAGTGTTGTTTTCCTCGTGCACACGCTTCCCAGGGGAGGGTGACTGGGAGGCCGCGACCGTAGAAGGTTGAACATCAGCAAAAAAATGGAAAGTTGAAGTATATTGCTTTTTTTACAGGTGAGACATAAATTTGAACTAATATTTCTCAAGGTTTCAGCTAAAAATAAAGCACTTTTTTTTTTAAATCCTTACAGGAGCAAAATATAACTTCTCCGCTTACAGGAGTTAGCGATGCTTATGGGAGCTACGGGAGCTACGGGAGCTCCCTAGGAATTCTCAAATTTTTTGCTGATGAAAAAAATTGAAAGTTGAAATATATTGCTTTTTATACAGATGAGACATAAATTTGAACTAACTTTTCTCGAGGTTTCGGCTAAAAACAAACAACTTTTTTTTTTTCAAATCCTTACGGGGGCAAAATATAACTTCTCCTCTTATGGAAGTTAGCAATGCTTATGGGAGCTATGGAAGCTACGGGAGTACCCTAAGAATTCTCAAATTTTTTGCTGATGTTGCTGATGTGGGACGATACCGTAGCACACGATCCAAAAGACAGAACAATCAGGTGTGTCTCCACAGTCTAAGATGAGGATGTGTTTACAGCCATACCAACCGAATTCCGCCAACACCTGGAAATTATGGGGAAAAAAGTGGCAGATGCCCTTCTGGAACATCGCCCATACGACTGCAAAATCAACCTTAAGGACAGGAAAACAGCTCCTTGGGGACCAATCTATCCCCTGTTGGAAGTTAAGTTGGCAACACTTTGGGAATGGCTATACGAAATGCTAAAGAATGGGAAAATTCAGCGATCCACGTCATCAGCAGGGTCCCCAATCTTTTTCGTCCCAAAACCACACAGACAAGTCTTACGGTTGTGCATTGATTACTGAACTCTCAACGGAATAACGATCCCAAACCAGTATCCGCTTCCGTTGATGCAGGAACTCCAGGACTGGGTCCAAGGGGCTAAATGGTTCACAAAAATGGACCTAAAAAACAGCTTCAACCTGATCCGCATTCGCCAAGATGACAAAGGGAAAATGGCCTTCAGAACCCGGTGCGGGCTATATGAGTTTAAGTCATGCCGTTCAGTCTCACTAATGCCCCCTCAACCTTTCAAGACATGATGAACCATGTCTTTTCTGATATAATAGATCTCAGCCTCCTGATCAATATGGACGACATCCTCATATACGTAAAAACAGAGGAAGAACACGACAAACTGGTTCACCAAACCCTGGAAAGACTACAGAAAACGGGCTTACAGTATCCCCGGAAAAGTGCGTCTGGAAAGTCCAGGAAGTAGCATTCCTGGGCTACATTATCGGAACCAATGGGATCAAATGTCAACAGAAAAGGTGGCAGTGATTCTGGGTTGAAAAACACCTGTAACACTTGGGTGTTTCACCAACGGCACAATCGTCCAGGTGGTCACCAACAGTCTATCGCCCTTGAGCGGGCAACACTTGTATGATGGCAGCGGAACGACCGTGTAATTCCAAAGGATTTGCACAGGAGCGGTTGGGAAAATTCACTAAGAGATTCGCGTTCGAAATATCACTAGAGAGTTGATCCCAGAAACAATGTAATATTGTTAAGGCTCAACTTCTGATGGATCGTTGCTGATGCTTCTCTACGATGGAAACTGACGCTCTTTAAATGTCGCGCCGACTCTTTGGCCATCTGCCCTTGGGCTGACTCGGGAAGCACAATACCTCAGTATTATGCAGCAGTGCCTCTCCTCGTCTGAGGGAGATAGGGTTGATTGCGACGTGGCACTGATTGATAGGTATGGACCCAGAAGATCTTCGATCCGGGTGCTTGCGAACAATCTTCGTTTGCACCCCCTTGTAGGCGTTGTCACCCTTGTGCTCCTGTCAGCAGCCCTTACTGGCTAAATGCTTCTCAGGTGCATTCGGGGTCGCAATCTATGAGTCTAGATGCTTCCAGGAATGTCTGGTGATGTCGGTACAAGTGACGCAGCAATTGTAGATAACTGAAGAATACGTCTCTGTAACTTGACAAGTTAAGGTCCGATCTTCTTCAAACAACTGACAGATGGTCTGGCTCCCCTCATATACCCACCGGACCCATTCCGCCTCGCGCGTCCTGCACGACCGCTCGTGAGTTATATTGTACCCAGACAAAGTTAACATTTTTGCTGGTATATGGCAACTAGTAGCTTTTAGTATGAATCTCACGGAGGATAACCTTGACACCTCCCAGGGATGTGACCAGACCCTCGCCTGAGGCTGCCACTCATCCCCTTTCCCATTGGTAACCTTGAGTTACCACCTGGCTGCTGTTGGGTCGGTGATACTCCTCTCTTTCAGAGCTTGCCGCAGCCTGTGACTTTCACTCATGAAATCTCACTCGGGCTCAATCCTCAGATTGAGTCCGGCTAGTCATACTAATTGCATGTCTTGGGGTGTCACCAGCACACTGGGTGTAACAACACCGGGGTCGCTAACAGAAGTCCAATCATTTCTAGGTTTCGCTAATTTCTACAGGCGGTTCATTTAGAACTACTCTAGGGTAGCAAAACCACTGACGGAATTAACAAAGGGAGAAAGAAAAGACTTCAAATGGAATGAAAACGCCAAAAGAGCATTCTAGGAATTAAAGGAACGATTCACAATGGTGCTGATTTCTGGCCCACTTCGATCCCGAAAAACTGGTTATCATTGAAACAGATGCGTCGGACTTTGTGCTGGAAGCAGTACTGTCGCAACGGGATGATAAGAATTGCCTTCACCCAGTAGCTTTCCACTCATGGAAATTCCCACCCGCGGAAATTAACTACGAGATCCACGACAAGAAACTCCTCGCAATCATGGATGCCTTCAAACATTGGAGACGCTACTGCAAGGGAGCTACGTACCTGTGACACTGGAACGTCTGGTCAACGTCGGAGTGACGCTAATATTGAACTGGTCAGGTTTCTCGATAGTCACGAAGGAGACGGAGGGCACGCGGTCTTCGCCGGCGTTCAGTTATTATACAGGAATAACACCCCCCATGACAATCCTTCCAAGCTCGCCCACCGTTAAGGGATTCACAGCGAATAATCTATGAGGTTCAATTAGATATCTGCGGCACCCGCTGGCTGCTGCTTGAGCGCCAGGTCGCACACGGTTCCACGGCAACAGCTTGCTCGATGGATCGCTCAGTGGACAGCATGGTGTGCACGGCGGCTCGCGCGGCAGCGCATGCTTCGAGACGGACCCGGTGTCTTGCCTGATGGCTCGCTCGCGGCGCTTCGGCGGATGGTTCGACGCATGCCCGGCGGTGTGCCCAACAGCTTGCGTATATCGTTTCGATTTGAGATGGGCCCGGCGGCTCACCCGATGGCTCGCTCGTGTCACTTCAGCGGATCTGCGCTTTGGCGGATGGTTTGATTCGAGATGGGCCCAGCGTCATGCACGACGGCTCGCTCGCGGTGCTTCGGCGACTGCCAAACGGCTCGCACGACAACTGCCTCGCAGGTAAGATAAGGTAAGGAATACGCTCACACACCAGACCCTCCTGGGTGTGGGCCGGAGCCTGAAGCTACTCGTCCTGGTCAGTCTGACAATAGGCTCCGCCCAATAGTATGACAGACCGCGCCATTCCCTCAGCTTATAGCTGGGTTCAAGTCATGACCCCATGTCAGCCCTTGGCTACAGCCTTGGGGATTATACTCTCAATGGGGGTCCTATCCGTGCCGACTGATGTGTTGCCCATCAGACCCTTTCTATCTCCCACCTAGACTCTCGAGCCCCTCATGTAGCCTTCCGGCTCCTTCCCGATCCACTGTTGTCTCACTCGCCGCGCTTAGACGTATCTGCGCTTCGGCGGATGGTGCGACGCATGCCCGACGGCGTGCTGGATGGCTTACGTATATCGTTTCGGTTCGGCGGATCGTCTGACGCTTCGGCGACTGCCAAACAGCTCGCTCGACAACTGCCTCACAGGTAAGATAAGGTAAGGAATACGCTCACACACCAGACCCTCCTGGGTGCAGGCCGGAGCCCGAAGCTACTTGTCCTGGTCGGTCTGACAATAGGATCTGCCCAATGGTATCACGGACTGCGCCATTCCCTCAGCTTATAGCTGGGTTCAAGTCATGACCCCATGTCAGCCCTTGGCTACGGCCTCGGGGATTATACACTCAACGGGGGTCCTCTCCGTGCCGACCGACATGTTGCCCATCAGACCCTTCCTATCTCCCGCCTAGACTCTCGAGCTCCTCACGTATCCTTCCGTCTCCTTCCCGATCAACTGTCATCTCGCTTGCCACTTAGACGTATCGTCGACTCGCGCGCGGCTGCTGCAGGCTTGCGAGTATCGCGGCGGCGGTTCGTTCGACGGATCGCTCGGGGGGATTGTCGTTGACCCGATGTCTTGGTGATTCCGATGATCGTTTCGATGATGATTCCGATGATCGTTTCGATGATTCTGCTGAGGATTCCAATGATCGTTTCGATGATTCTGCTGAGGATTCCGATGATTCTTCTGATGATTCTGCTGAGGATTCCGATGATTCTTCCAATGATTCTGCGGAGGATTCCGATGATTCTTCCAATGAAGACCGTTTGCCCACCGCTCGTCGGCAGGTCGTCGTATAAGTATCCGGCTCGGCAAAGTCACATGCTGCGTGGAAATTACCCCGCACCGCGACGTGAAAACTCTTCGCCTTGGCATTAAACTTCATCAGCGTAACACAGATAATCTCTCGATTTGGATCGGAGAGTAGTGCTTCCACGTATCCTGAGAGTGGCCAGATCAGGTCCTCTGTTCTCTCGTCGTGATTGGGTGATACGATATGGGTTGTGTGCGGGGTTGATTATGCTACTCGACCTGAGCCGGAGCAATGAACCCTCAACCATACCAGCTATCCTTTCTTCAGCCGCGACGGCATCAAGGCATAGCTCCATCCCATATCTTTCCCAATAGACTCTCGAACCTTGAGGTGCGGTCCTGTAGCGGCATTTGCACTTTCGCGAACACAAGCCAGTACTTGGTCCTGGGGCTACCCAGTGCTATAGGATTGGGTTGAAGTTAAGCCTCCGCTTCAGTATCTGTTCAACTCGACGTCCCTTAACTTGGTGCAGCGTGTGCCCTGCATCATAATCGTTGTAAGCATCTCGGATAAGTGGGGGATACGCTCACGCTCTCGTGTGCTGGCGAAGCCCAGAACTCCCTCATCCTGATTGGTTTCCGCAATAAGACCGGTAGTGGTGCAAGCAGCCACGTAACTATCTCTGCGCGAGCATCATCACGTGGCCCCGTAGGGTTCCGGGAGAATCCAGGTGAAGCTGGTCGAACTCCCCCCAACGGTTGCCCCCCTTACTGCTGGCTCCGGGTCGGTAGTGGTGCTAGCAGCCACGTAACTATCTCTGCGCGAGCATCATTACGTGGCCCCATAGGGTTCAGGGAGAACCCAGGCGTAGCCGGTCGAACTCCCCCCTACGGTTGCCCCCCTTGCTACTGGCTCCGGGTCTTATCTTCACTGCCTAGACTCTCAGTTTCTTGTGTTCCTGTTTCCCTTCCGATTGCTTGTGATGACCACCAAGGTTGTCTTTCTCTGCAGCAGTGCTTGCGCTTTCCCGGTCTGTGCCGGTACTTGGCCCGGGATCATCCGGTGCTGCAGAGTCGGTTGACCCGAGCTGAGCCCCGACGGTGTCAGTTGCCCGGTCTCGGTATGCCATCCTAAGACCGTGTGACGAGTTTCCGATACCTTCCTGCCCGGTCCATATCCGAATGTCCGACCCATAATATTTAGGGTGTAACAGTACCAGATTCAGGTATATTCTGACCATCAAAACCTGGAATACTTCACCACGAAAGTCCTCAACCAACGGCAAGTGCGTTAGCCGCAGGAGCAGTCCAGCATCAACTTCTGGATTTACTTCTGCCCTGGTGCGAAAAACAGAAAACCAGATGCGCTCTCTAGGCGTTCAGAGTACCACCCTGAGAAGGGGGGGAGTGAAAACCAACCGATAACGACGGTTCTGCAAAAAAAAACCCACTTCGCCAACACAGTAACCCAAGAAAAGCTGAAATTTATTTGTTCGTCAGCACGGCTGGCCTCACTACCGACAAGGAAATGGAAGTAGGACTTTGTGGAACAAGTAAGGAAAGCAGGAACAAAAAACCCGGCCTATCAGAAAGGATGAAAAGTGGCATCCGAAGATCCGGCACCGGATACCCTCAGGATCAAGGACGGGTTGCTCTATAGAAAATGCATGCTCTGGGTCCTGGAGTGCGAAGGAATCAGGCAGGCAGTCCTACAGTCTGAACACCATACAAAGGTTACAGGATATATGGGGCAGGACAAAACGATCGAGCTTATCCGCCAGAACTTCTGGTGGCCCAAGATGAATGAACGAATCATTGACTTTGTCAGAAGCTGCCCGGAATGCCAGCAAAACAAGGTGGCTCGGCATCAGCCATATGGGCTCTCATCGCCGCTTGAGCTCCCTTATGTGCCATGGCAATCGGTCACAATGGACTTCATCACTGACCTCCAGACATCGGATGAATGTGACCAGCTGTGGGCTGTTGTCGACCAATTCACAAAAATGGTGCACTTCATCCCACTCCCAAAGGAAGGAAAGACGGCGGCAGATCTTGCGGCTACGTTCCCCAAGGAAGTTTGGCGGCATCACAGCCTTCCCACCAACATTGTTTCCAACCGAGACTCCCAGTTCACCTCAGAAGTATGGAAGGAATTCCTGCGACTCAGCGGAATTTGGCCCAGAATGTCGACAGCCTTTCACCCTCAGACGGACGGCCAGACAGAACACCTCAACCAAACAATTGAGGTATATCTTCGGGCTTTCATCAACCAAGAACAAGACAACTGGGTATCCCTCCTACCAATGGCCGAATTTACGTACAATAACTCAAATACGGTCGGTTACGGAATGTCTCCATTCTACACCAACTACGGATTACACCCCATTGCCACAAACCCTGCTATGGCAAATTTACTCAACCCTGCCAGCAAGGTCTACGCGCACTGGATGCACACCATGCACGACGAGTCAAAGGAAGGACTCGAGAAGGCCCAGGAGCGAATGCGCCGGTATACGGACCCCAATCAAAAGGAACGCCCAGCTTATCAAGTGGGAGACTTGGTAATGCTCAGCGGACACAACATCCAAACGCACTGCCTCTCAAGGAAGTTGGACCACAAGAATCATAGCCCCTTCCAAATCGAGAAAATTGTCTCACCCCTTGCGGTCCGACTCACACTCCCACAGAAATGGAAGATCCACAACGTCTTCCACCTCTCGCTACTCGAACCCTACCGAACCAGTGAACACCGAGCACCACCAGACCCATCGAAGGTGCTCTACAAAGCAGAGGACATCGAGCAGAGTGAGGAATACGATGTCGAGGAAGTCATATCCAGCATGGAACAAGGGCGAGGCAACAACAAGCGCGTCCTCTACCTAGTGAAGTGGCTTGACTACCTGGACCGACGAGACTGGATGGAAGAACTGTTCGCCAATTTTTCAGTAGGCAGACTGGACACGCTCTGGGAGTTTCACCGATGAAATCCAGATGTGCCGAGGGACTACCAGCTCACCAAGGGCTAGACCAGTTCCACCAAGGACCTGGTGGTAGTGGGCTGAAGGGGTGGAGGACTTCAGCCACAGGCATACAACAACACAAAAACCCACGCCTCGGGTACCCACAAAAAGCCGTCAACCGGATGCCCAGCGAAAACTTACGAAACGACATGATAAATTCGATGCACTCCTGTATGGTAATCCCTTTTTGTTCTCCCACAACTGGAACCGGTGACAAGGCCCGCATGGCAGTGATGCAGTCCCCGGAAAAAAGTGCGGTCACTCCCACCTACACTGTAGAGCCCTTGATCAGGCCCAGTCACTTTTGGGACACTGGATGAGCCACAAAGGACACCATGCCTCTCCTGCTCCTCTGCTACCAAGTTGACCCCGGAATCCAAAGTACAGAGAAAAAAAAGGTTGAGTGAATGTGCAATGCTATCAAATTTATCGAGACGAGTAAGAATACGTACCTGTTACACCTGAACGTTTTATCACGAGTACGTAGTTAGATAGAGACGATCCCGTGGCTGTGGGCAAAGGAGGCGGAAGCCGTGGCGAAGGAAATCAGAGAGTCTAGGCCGGAGATAGACGGAGTTAG
>Ga0307516_10008328_pt1 | contig 11753 bp, 9 predicted proteins | sample 19_EM_MG_FD_203310 | JGI IMG/M metagenome (GOLD analysis project Ga0307516, IMG submission 203310) | Populus trichocarpa ectomycorrhiza microbial communities from riparian zone in the Pacific Northwest, United States - 19_EM | ecosystem: Host-associated > Plants > Roots > Unclassified | place...
TTTTCTTGGATCTAATACCTTCTCTTGAGAGACTCCTTTTAATCTGTTAATGTGAGAGGCAAGAAGAACTTTAATCTCCTCTTTCGTAAGATTGACTGTAAACAAATTTGAATTCCCAGTATCCCATCAGAACTAATTACCTTAGCCACAAGTTATGATGCTTTTTTTCTTTTGAGATGATGGAGAATGATCACTTGTGTAAATTGAAGAAAAATCCAAATTCAACATGAATGTAAACTCAATGTCTTGTCTAGCGTACCATGCATTTTGTTTGTTCATTTAAATTAAGTTACCCAAATATCATATTAAATAATTCATTGTTTAGAAATATAATAATAATTATTTTACTTTCAAATATATTAAAATAATTTATTTATTTTTATAAATTATTTTTAATACCAACACATTAAAACGATTCAAAAACATCAAAAAATTAATTTTAAATAAAAAATTTAAAATTTACCCAATCATCGTTTAAAACATAATATTAAACAAGTTCCAAGTATTAGTAGTTATAGCTTCCAATTGCTCTTTTTTTTTATATTAAAAGTAGCTTCTTAGTGGAGACGTGGTAATGAAATCCAACTTCACCAATGACTCAACTCAATATCAGAGTCACGAGCATCTAAACAATGTTGTTTTATTTTTTTTAAATTAAAATAATATTATTTTAATTTTTTAAAAAATTAATCCAGATTTTAACCAAGTTACGGATTGAATTACTACCTCAATTAAATTATATTAAGTCAACTCTTTTATTTATTTTAAAACCCATTCTAAGCTAGTTCTTTGATCAACCTATTACCGAACCAACTTTAATAATTATGAGTGAGAAAATCCAACCTTTTTTTTGCATTTTCATAGAAAGCTTACACATGTTAATTTGCTTACAAAAGTTAGTAATATTAAAATTGATGGCAATATATTTGAAATTGTGATAATAATTATATTTTTAAAATGTTTTTTTTTAATATATGAAAATAATATTTTAAAATTTATTTTTAATATTATTATATCAAAAAAATTAAAATAAAAAATTTAATTCAAAGTAAAAAAAAATAATTTTTTTTAAAAGAAAAAAAAAGAGAGTTGTAGACAAACACGTGTTGATGTTGCTTTGAAGGGAAATAAAACAAAGCGGTTGTGGGCTCAAGGGATGCTATGGACCACCATAATTTGTGGGCCATCTTCAGTATTTATCCAGAAATGAACCGCCGCATCCCACCAGAGAGAGCCATCCAATGACAGCCACCAATATCTGGGAAAAAGTCGTCTCTTTCCATGATCCTATCCATCCTCAACAAAGACCTAATAATTGGGAGATTCTAATGTGTCAAAGGAGGAGGTAAGACCCTATTTTTTTTGTTTACTCCATTACTCCTAGCTAATGATAAGTAATTATATGTTCTTCTGTTTTATTTTTTTCAACAGAAAAATGTTATATGGAAAGTTTTATTACGCTGTCAAAGGATTGTGCCTGTTATCATTGTGTGAGATATTTCTTCTAGGAATGCCAGATAATAGCATGCAAGAGTTTGGGGGGAAAATAGGGTTTTGGAAGATCTTTCATGAAGATCTTTTCTTCTTCCAATCTTTCTTGTTTTCCGTTTTTCTAAGGTGGAACTTTCCTATGTCCATTTCATGTTCTTAAAAGAATCCATAGATATTTAAAAGGCATTGTCAAAAGAAGAAGAAGAAGAAGCATTTTTAGGTTCAAATTGTTGAGAGATCAACTATATTTTCGCAAGAATATTTTATTATTTATTCAACAAATGTGATATTTTTTATGCTTTTTTTTTTCTCTTTTGAAGGTCATATATCCTTCTTCTTTTTCTGTCAACATATTTTTTTTTTAGATTCTAGTTGAAAATAATAATATAGAAGATCAATCAGTTTATCAAACGAGCCAACATCTTAAAAATGTATAATTTTACATGTTTTAATATCATACAAAGTTTTCTAAATATTTAATGCAATGCTTAAACTATGTAGTTATCATATCTACAACAAGTGTTCCTAACAAAATCCAAATTAAGTGATATTTTTAGAAATCATCGCATTCATTCTTGATACAAAACTCCCACGTCACAAAGAATCAATTTTTAGCAAAAACAAAAACCAACTAGGAGAAAAATATCACTGGATCAATTGAATAAAACACAAAAAAGATCAAAATCTCCCCCATCAGAGTTGCCAAAATGGATATGCACAAATGTTGATCATACATCAAAATTCTTCTACTAGTAGGAGGGACCATACATACACATTCATTGAATTCTTACACAATGCAAGTAGTGGATATTTTCTCCCACTTGTTGGAACCATACATCCAATGGTGTGAATATAAAATGGAGCCAACAACAGAGGAGAAGGAAAACCAAAACAAGATCTCTACTTTATCCATTGATACCTCAGACCCACGCCATCTCCACCCGCACAAGTCAACATTAAAAACATCAAAAGTTGAACTTGGATAGGGTATTTTCAGTGGAGGATAATGTCACACAGACCAATCCTGGTGTCTAGCACAGGCCACAAACACCAATTGTCCAAAATGAACCGGTCTGAATCTGAATGGGCTTTTCAAAGATTTCTTCAAGAAGCCTCTGCTGCAACCTTTGATGACAACACTCCCAATTCTTCAGCTGATAAAACTGACGTTGTTCATATCAATGATTATGGATATAATAATAACAACGCTACAAGTAAGAGTTGTGATAATAATTATAAAGAGAATGCCATGCCCTTGAGTAATGGGGCCTGTGCCACTGCTGCTTCATCGTCGCTTGGTGCTCCGGCGGATATTCCTGTGGAATCTGAGGATTATCATGCGTTTTTGAAGAGTAAACTCAATATGGCTTGTGCTGCTGTTGCTTTGTCTCGGGTAAAGTTTCTCTTCTTTTTTTACCCATTTCTTTTTAATGTTTTTGTTTTTATCAATTGAAATATAAGTGTTTATTTATGCATGTGTGTGTTTTTTGTGTGATTTTTCATGTCGGGTTTTTTCATTTGCCGATAGTAAGTTAAGGAAAAGAAAAGGATTGGATCTTGTGTTGTTCCTTGTTTTTCTTCTTTGTGTTTGATTGGTATGAAAAAATTGGGAAAGAAGGGAAAGTTTAGATTTTTTTCTTTGTGTGCGTGCGTGCGTGCTTGTTTATAAGTTCTTACTATGTATTTTTGGCTTCTGGGTAATGGAAAATTTAGTTTAATTATTTAACTAGTGGATATATTTCTTTTTCTTTATTTCCGGAAAATTGAAAACTAAAAGGAAGTATATATATGGGTGCCTTTGCTCTTAGTGCATGGGAAATGGAAATTTTAGTAGTTCTGAAGTTCTTTTTCCTGAGGAGGAGTTGACAGTTGTCTTGGTTTCAGATTCAGTGGAGAATTTGATTACATGGGCCTAATGGTTGGTAGTTAGGTTTAATATTTTTTTCCTACTTTGCTGGCATTTTGTGTGGCAGCCAAATAGAGTTTAACCAGTTCTTTTTTATTGGGTGGTGGTGTTCCAAGCTCTCAATAACTTTTATTTGCTTTTAATTTAATCCGTCGCCTTGTCAAGTGGAATGTTGAAATCCTATATGGAAGTGGCGATTAGGTTTGTGCTTAACTAAAATAGGAATTTGTGCTTAGAGATGAAAGAAGGGCCAGGGCCTGGGCCAAAGTGGGCATCAGCTGTACAAGGGAAATTCTGCCTGATGATTAACTAAAATTGAAGTAAGGAATTCACTGAGAACAAGAAGGGTAGCACTTTTGGAATTTGCTTGAACATCAGGTTTCCATGAGTCTGAAACATTAGAACAGAAGTTAAACGTTGAAGCTAGGTAGTAAGATCTATTTGATACTTAAGCAAAGGAAGACAGGAAGTCTACAAACCTTTCTAATGAATGATGAATTGTCGGAATAGTAGCCTATATTGTTGATTGCTTGATTGTAAAGGGATTATGGAGGTCCCTTTTTTTCGGAATGCCGGAGGTCCCAATTTGTAAGAACTATTGAAAACTAATTGGAATGGTGAGACAGAAGATTTGTGAAGCAGTAGAACCTATATGGTATTTTGTTAATAACAGGGATTAAATGCTAGTTTGAGTATGTTAAACTGTAAAGTAGCCCTATGTTTGGACAAAGAAAATGCAAAGCCATCCTTTCCATTATGCATTCTTTAGTTTCTTGTTTATGTATTCCGTTACCATACATACTTAAAAAGGCCTATTTTGGTTAATTGAATATGTTTTGCTCTTGTCAATAGGCATATTTTGTAAAACCTCTAAAATCTCCTGCTACAGCTGAAAGTGGATCACAGGCTTCAAGTACTTCACATTTGGGATCCCATGCTCCTTCTAAAGGTTCAACTTAGTTTGTTTTCCATTTATATGCATGTTGTTCAGAAGTACATATCCTATCTTTTTAGGGCATGGCCGTTTTCATTATAACAAGGAAGAAATGATTGCTTAGATATAGTGATTAAAAACTTCAAGGGCTGAATCCTTTTGATACAGATAAACAACTCATTAGATTGGATAAACAAACTCAGAATACCAACTTAATTATCTGGACTATTAGATTCATGAAACATATAAATCAATCACAGAAGTCTAGTACAGAACCCCAAATTGACAAGGGAATTAGAATTCCTGTGCATCAAAGAAAAAGAAACTCTTACATAACCTTAGAAAGAATTTTCAAAGAATCTAGATATAAGAAAGGGTTCCTGCAATCTAGTATTTACCTGGATAGGGGATTTTGCTCAATGATCCAGGGTCCCATCATTCATTTATCTGATCAAACTAGATGAGAAAGATTAGAAGTCATCCTTATTTGCACTGTAGCATAATAATTCACTTTGCTAAAAGCCCATGTCAAGTCATTGCTTCTTGGAAGTAATAGTGACAGGCTAACAGCTTATAAGTCTGCAAGGGAATTTGGCTGCAGGCATCCAAAATCAGTATGATATGATGAATTTACACATTACAGAAACCTGGCAGATGCGAAAGTGAAGGAAATTAGAACGTCATTTCCCCATATCCCAAACTTAGGCTTCTTTGATGAAAAATTTGTGTTATTACTCATTTGACAAAAAAATTAGTAGCACCAAGTAGGAAAATTGTTAAGTTTTTTTGAATAATTTTGCATTTATCCTGGATAAAAACATGGCAACTTGAATCATCTAGCCATGATTGACGTGTTTGCATTCTGATGCTATGATCAACATATGTTGCCCAATCCTAGATCTGTTCTCTTCTCTTTCACCCGCAGCACAATCTCTCCATCGAGTTGGTATAAGGTCTTGCATACTTCCATAAAAACATTCATACTGTTGCTCTTTTAGTCAATTCCCTTTTTAATTACCTATGCAGGAGCTGGGCATGATTTATCTAGGTCCCGAGATAAAGATGCTAATGAGCCACTTGGAACTCCCTCCTTGCCTTCCATGCAAAAGAAACTTGCAGTTTCTGGTAAGCCAACAACAAGTGGATCATCCAGAGAACTGTCGGAAGATGATGAAAATGAAGCAGAAACTGAAATAACTGAGAATATGCACCTTGCTGATGCAAAACGTGTAAGGAGGTAAATATTTCTGTGTTGTTCTGATTGTTCCTATCATATGTTTTTGAAATATTAATTCTTTTTCTTCAAAAATTGAGAAATTCATGTCTATCCATCTGATATGTAATAAACACTTTCACTGCAAGACCTCAGGTTCCAGATTTTAGTGGATAGCAATTGTTTTGTTTTGTTACTATAATCTGGTCCTGCATGTATGATTTCCACGCCAGAGAGAGAGATCAAGAGTATTCAGTCAGTTTATGTGGCCCAAACATATTCCACTAAAATATCAGATGACAGCTCATAAAACATCAGTTTACAGTAAGTTTTTGAACCTTTTCTCATGCATTTAAGATTAGATACATCATAGAGGTAGCCATCTGAAACAGGATACTTGTGCAAGAACATATTGCTTAAAATATAGCACTACAATGGCTTGTTTCAATTTATGCTCAAAATAGCTGGTAGCATATTTGATGATGGCATTGGACACTTCTTGTTTTTTTTTTCCTCTAATTTGAAGACACTGGTGAATCAAATGGGGGAGAGAGAAAAAATATGCGGGTCTTCTGTCTGCTTGGCTGGTCAAACATGGGCTAGCTCATAGATCTATGGGCTTTGATTACCAAGGAATAGATTTTTTTTCTTCAAATTTTTCTGCTATTGATTCCATTTCCTTCCATTGAATCATGCCGTGTTTTTTCAGAATGCTTTCGAATAGAGAGTCAGCTAGACGATCAAGAAGAAGAAAGCAGGCCCATTTGACTGAGCTTGAGACCCAGGTCTGGTTATTTTTACTGCCTGCTTGATTGTCTTCTCCATTTGTTTTTCTTCTTCTACATAAATCCTAAACATGTTTTTTTACAGGTTGCTCAATTGAGGGTTGAAAACTCTTCTCTGCTGAAGCGGCTCGCCGAAACAAGTCAGAAGTACAATGAGTCTGCTGTTGACAACAGAGTTTTAAAAGCTGACATTGAAACGCTGAGAGCAAAGGTAACTTTAATTGTCTTGTCCTTGGAAGTTCAAATACACACACACACACACACAGTCATTGCAAGGGTTTCACCTCCCTTTCCTAGCTGAGAATTACATCTAGTGATCATAGTGACACTAGTCTCTCTCCAAACACACGCACTGGCATGCATGCAGTTTTAAAGGGGAGAGATTTTGGTGTACAACTGGAGGCAGAAAACTGGCACTCAGTTATTCCTTTTCATTTGGTGATTGCATGCATATCCAGGTGAGGATGGCTGAAGAGACGGTCAAAAGATTTACTGGGTTGAACCATATGTTCCATGCCATGCCTGATATATCCGCAATGAGTATGCCATCGTTTGATGGATGCCCCTCTGACACATCAGCAGATGCTGCTGTCCCTGTCAAGGATGATCCAAAGCATCACTTCTATCAGGCTCCTAACAATCCTATATCAACTCATGACTCCAGGCCCAGAGTCAACTTTGTGTTGGCCGATATATCTTCAGTTGAAAATGTGCAGCCAAATTCTGGAACAGCGGCAGGAGTATCAGGGAACAAGTTGGGGCGAACAGCTTCTTTGCAGCGAGTGGCTAGCTTGGAGCGTTTGCAGAAACGGATTCGTGGGGTTGCAAGTCCTTGTGGACCTCAGTCCAATGGGGAGCAGTCGTAACAAGCAAAATAACCCCGAGTGTCAAGAAGATTTAGAGAAGAAGATTCCATTCCAGTTTGATTTTTGGTTTAACTGTATGTAAAGATCCTATTCTTGAAGTACATGTTGAATCAAACAATTATTTTTTACCGCAATTGGCAATGCAAAATCTAGCTCTATAGAACAGCTTATCAATTGAACCTCTTCCAATGCTGTTGTTTTTCTAGGCATTTTTGCATTTCTGTGAATAGATTTTACCTCATGAATGAGATCACAGGGCATAGAGTTGCTGCTAACCAAGAGCTATGATACCATGGCTCAGATCCAAGCTTTCTTGTGAAGTAAACGGGCATGTTAACACTAAACCAATCCTGTTTTGGCTCGTCCACTTCTACCCCGCGAACTTTATTTCGATATACGATCAATCTTTCACTTGACAAGGCAGGTTTACATAGGTTCTTTTTTTTCCCTCTCATATCACATGTTTTGTCCAAATAAATAAAGAATACTAGTTATTAGTTTTTGCAGAGACAAAGGAAATGAAAATCAATACGGAACATTTTAATCCAACCATTTAATATTTTGGTAAGTTCTATTGGACTGATATATTGATTGTTGATCTAAAATTTGACTTGGATCGAATTTCATTTGAAATCATTTAAGATATTTGATTCGGTTAAATTTAAATAGTATGATCAAATAAACTTAAATGAATCAATTTAGAGTCTTTTTATCCAAAATAAAATATTTTTATTTTTATTTTTTATATTTTTTAATCTAACAGTATTGTTCTAGAGTTAACTTGATGACTCAGCACAAGTATAAAACCAAAAAGTGGAACTCTCTCTCTCTTTTCTTTTCTCAAACCAGCACTTTCAAATACAAGAAGGCAGTCACAACAGCTTCCTGACACCTCTTTAAACCACCTTTTTTCTGATTAGATTAAATGTATTTAAAAAGCTACACGTTGTCACTGGCCTCACTTGTGTCCTGCTGGTATGTGTTCTACCGCAACCAACCAGGTCATGAGTTCGAAGGCTGGTAGAGAGAGAAGAAGAGAAGAAAGATTGATATTCAAAAAGAGGTATTCTAAAATACCTTTTTTCCTCGAAAAGAAAAGAGGAACCCTTCTGAGGATTTTTTTTATATTTTTCTGCGTTGCTGCATTTTCTTTGAAACTTGAGATTGCGTTGTAACTTTCCAAAATCTATCCTCCATTTGCACCAAGAAGACAAAATACTCAGCTTCCATTTTTATGCAAGCGTAGAAAACTCAATTAATCATTCCTCGTTGGGTTTTAGGCACAGGGGATATTACCCGAGGATGGATGTGGCTAATCTTCTCGTGTAAAGACAAATAATTATTATGAAACATACCAAACTCTGCAGATGAAGAGAAAAGCGAGAGTATAGATGAAGAATGCATTAACTGGACCTCAAATCCAGCATTATACCTCCTTTTGAATTAACAGAAGTGAACTATTTGTGCTTGCAAAACTTCTTCCCTGGAATAACTGCATTCATTCTGCAAAGATACTTGAAGAAATGCTTCAAGTCCATGCTTTCGGGAATATTTGACTATGGTGGGGTACGCATACAAAAGATATTGACAGTTCTAAACACCTATACCATACAGCGAGATTCGCAAGTCAAAACTTTCTCACATTTTAGAATATTTGTTATCTCAAACGTTGGACTTCCCTTGTCACAACGAAGCTTCTTCAAGCATGTCAAGAAATCCTTTTTTTGCGGTCCCTTGGAATGCAGAGGCATTCAGACAGAACCCATATGTGGATGCTGCTTCAAACTTTGTCCAAAGTTCCTTTTTCAGGGTATTCTCACCAGGACGCTTCCCTGTCCTTATTGTGCTTTCAGACTCCTTCCATAAAGGAGTACTTTCTATTGTTACTTTTGAGCTGCTTAATATGGCTTCTGTTGAAAAAGAGGAACTTTTGATTATGATAATGCTCAACATACTATCAGAGTTAACAAAGAACACCATGGAAATGAATGAATACCTTCATTGCAGGGTTTCTTGATTTGATGACAACCTCCTTTAACACCGTATTCTTTCGAGGGAGTCGGATTTGTTTTCTGATTCAAAACAGGAGCATGGACTTTCAGGCAGTGATCAGCAGCTTTGATGTCCAATGATTTCTCAAATGGTGGCTTCAAAACAACACAAGTTTTAGGAGGTGAAAAGGACCAGTTTGGAGATGCCTCTAAATCTTTAATTCCCATTCTAGATTTGTAAGCTCGTTGTATCCCTAAGAGCTCTGGGTACTTCATAGCCAGATCCTCAGAACCTTCACTGCCAGAGGATTCATAAATATGTGAATGAATTCCATGCGGAAACGGAGTGGACTTCCGAAACCTATTATCGCCTTTATGAGAGGAATGAGAGATGGGTTCGAGCAACACACAAGATTTTGGAGGGGACATCTTCAAGCATGGGGTTATAACAACAGAGCGGTTTTGTTTTGAGAACACCGGGGAGGAAACACAGTAAAGTTTTCCTTCAGTTGCAACAGAATCAGCAGGCTTACTTGGGGTTGGCTTTGTTGCCATTTCTTCAAGTAAATCCTCATTTCCATCTCCAGAAACAGTAGAAAATGATGGTGGCTCAACAGCAGGATTCAAAGCAATCCTTTCAAAGACTAATTTAGGCAAGTCCTGATGTCTAGCTGATAATGTTTTTGATATAGGAAGGGGTGTTAGCAGAAATAGTTGCCTGCCTCTCTCAACATTGCAGCCAGCTCGCCAGGATACAAGGGGAGAAGGAGAGATCAACGAATCCATTCTGATTTTATCTGGGCTATCAACATCAAAGCTTCCATCTTCAGTTATCTCAGAAACAATTTTATGTTGTAACTTTTTTTCAGGCTCCACAAAATGACTGGAAAGAACCTTCTGAAATCTGGGGACCCATGGCTGCAATAATTGAACAAGAATTGAAGCCTATTTTACTTGTGGACGCAAAGGGATATAAAAACGTGAAAGAAACTGGTAGAGGAATAACCTTTAAAGAAGACAGCATATTGGATAAAACATGCATAAAAGATTCAATTTCTTCACTTCCCTCTTTGCTTGTGGCCTTCAATTTAAATGCTTGGGCAACAAGTTCATCTATCTGTAATTTGATAGATTAAAAATGCATGAGAGATCTACAACTTAAACAAGAAATTAAAACATGTTTACAAAAGAGAATAATATATATTTCAAAACAATACCCAACAACGAAATACATACTCAAAGTAAATCTCAAAACTATGAAACAAAATGATAACAAGAACCCCATCTCAGAGGATGACATCATGTCACTAGCTATTGCCAGTCAATCACTAAAGAACATAAAACAACGAGGTGCCACTAAACAATCCTGTTTAATTCCACGAGCATTGCAGCATATATTGATACATTAACATATTGAACACTTGCAGCTCAATAACAGCAGCTGAGAATTAAAGTGAAGAAGCAACCGTTTGACTAATCATAACCATAAAATAGTCCTTTTCGGTGACATGTAAAGATCGCTTGTAGCTGGCTAAGACAAGCTGGATTTAAAAAAAATCATGCTCCAATCATCCTCCGCTTTCCAAGTTTATCATTGAGCAAGTTCATCCTCCTCTTTTTTTCTATAAAACCTGATTCAACTATCATGGTTTCGAACTCTCTCTCTCTCTCTCTCTCTCTTTAGGGTAAGCTTCTTGGTTTCAGAATCGAAAAGCAACCTTTTGTCCTTTCAGGGTTTCCATTTCTCTTGGCACTAACATAGCATAGGATCAAATTGTCCATTCATTTAATTGAATTACATATATAAATTCGAAGTTTCGATTTTTAAAAAGCCCCAGATCCCCAAAAACAAAAAGAGATCAGGCACAGTAGTCCAATTTATGAGGGCTTATACAGTGTCAAAACTAGGGTAGGAAAAAATTAAATCTGCACAGATCAAGAAATTTCAATTTTTTCTCAGTATCAGACACAATAAAAAAACCAAAATAAAAAATGCAAGATTTGGTCTTATATGGAGAAGTAAGTACGTACCTGGCTAGTGAGAGACGAGAGATCAGATTGGACGAGCAAGAGGCGATCGAGAAAGCCGTCGTCGTCATCTTGTTGTTGTTGTTGTAGTTCTTGGACCCTAATAACATTCTTTTTTTCACCAATCTCCTTGCATTTTTTCTTGGGGTTCACAGATTTCAAGAATCTTCCATTGTTATTTGATAAGTCTTTCAGTGGCTTCCTCACAGATGATTTTGATGCCATTGAGATCTCTTGAGACTGCTTCATCTCTTAATCTATTCTGATAAAGAAAGAAAGGGTCCAGAAATCTATAGCCACGGTAAAATTAGAGGTTTTCTTTTTGAGAGAGAAGGATGGAGACTGAGACGGTAGCGATGGTGCGGGGAGTTTTGAAATTCAAATTTCAACGGTAACAAATGCTATTAATAAATGGGTTTAGTTTTGGGCCAAGGTCTTCCCGGGTCAAGACCCGAAATTAGATGAGTTGCTGCACAAGGTGAGATATTATTAGGCTCTAGAATGGTTGAATTAGAAATCCCATAAAACAGGAAAAAAAA
>Ga0307516_10008329_pt1 | contig 11752 bp, 21 predicted proteins | sample 19_EM_MG_FD_203310 | JGI IMG/M metagenome (GOLD analysis project Ga0307516, IMG submission 203310) | Populus trichocarpa ectomycorrhiza microbial communities from riparian zone in the Pacific Northwest, United States - 19_EM | ecosystem: Host-associated > Plants > Roots > Unclassified | place...
AAGCTCCTTGCGACTAATGGTTTTTCTGGCTGCAACTGCCACTGGACACCACAGCCTAGCGGAAGTAAGCTCTGAAGACTAGATCCAGAGTCAAACTTGACAAATGGTACTATAAGGACTCTCAACTCAGATGGTAAACAACGGTATCAGTCAATTGTTGGCAGTCTGACATCAGGAAAAAAATTCTGCGTCCGGACACTGCATACGCGTTGAAAACGTCTAGACTCTCAGGACGCAACGCAGCAAGGTATTCTCTGTCTGGACAATGCATGTCAGCGCACATGCTGCACCAAACGTGACCCGCCCATGCATATGCATACTAGACAGAAGTGGGCTGCGCATTGGCCTTCGGGACGACTAATGTCAAGGCAAACAGTGTCCGGACGATGCATGCCACGGCATCTGCCTTCTGGACGCGGAGTGTCAGCGCATTTGCCTTCTGAATGCAGTGCGTTTCTTACAGAAGCAGAATGTCAAGGCAAATGTAGACCAGATGACACGTGCCATGGCATCCGCCTTCTGGACAAGGAATGTCAGGGCATTTGCCTTCTGGACGCAGCGCGTGTCTTACAGACGCAGAATGTCAAGGCAAATGTCTTCCGAACGATGCATGCCACGGCATCTGCCTTCCAGACAAGGAGTGTCAGGGCATTTGCCTTCTGAACGTAGCACGTGTCTTACAGACGCAGAGTGTCAAGGCAGATGTCGTCCGGACGAAGGGTGTCAGGGCATTTGCCTTCTGAACGCAGTGCGTGTGTTACAGACGTAGAATGTCAAGGCAGATGTCGTCGGGACCAGGGGTGTCATGGCATTTGCGTTCTGAATGCAGCGCATCTTACAGACGCAGAATCTCAAGGCAAATTTCTTCTGGATGCAGAGTGTCAAGGCAAATGTCGTCCGGACGACGCTTGCCACAGCATCTGCCTTCTGGATGAGGAGTGTCTTCGCCATACGGACGCAGCGCGTCGTACAGACGCGGAGTGTCAATGCAAATGGCAGACTAGGCTTACTATGGCGTGCCACACATAGGTAACAGAGTGGTCACGGTGGTAGCATCGAAACGCGACCGTCAGGGCACAGTACATTGCAGCAAAGACTATTAAACTCGGGTTTGGTTCCAGGCATTGTGAGTCAAGCCAGTTCTATTCATTACATCGAATTTACATCTATCTACCATGTCACTGTAGACAGCATAGGTCTACCTCACTGTAGACAGCATAGCTCTGCGTGACCGAAACAAAGGCAGTTTGCCGGATGAGACACGACGCGATGAGGATGATGTCAATGAAGATGGCGGTGAGGCTGCTGGCGGCAAAGACGATAGCAAATATGATGCGGCGAGACGGTCGACGGGCATCGTGAATTGTTAGCGCAGCTCTCACAGGGACAGTGGGAAGTTGTACAATATGACGCGAAGAGTACGATGTCGATGAAAAGAGGATGCCGGCGGCGTGGATGACATCAAGACGCGACGAGTATGATGTCAACGAGGATGGCGGTGAGGCTGACAGCGGCGGTATGGACGATAGAAAATATGACGCGGCGAGATGGTCGACGAGCTTCGTGAATTGTTAGCACAGCACTCACAGGGACAGTATGAAGTTGTACAATATGACGCAATACGACGAGTACGATATTGATGAAAACAGGATGCCGGCGGCGTGGATGACATCAAGACGCAACGAGTACGACGTCGATGAAAAGAGGATGCCAGCGGCGTGGATGACATCAAGACGCGACGAGTACGATGTCAATGAGGATGGCGGTGAGGCTGCCGGCAGCAGCAATGACGATAGGAAATATGACGCAGCATGAAGATCAAGGAGCTTCGTGAATTGTTAGTGCAGCACTCACAGGGACAGTGGGAATTTGTACAATATGATGCGATGCGACGAGTACGATATCGATGAAACGAGGATGCCGGCGGCGTGGATGAGATCAAGACGCGACGAGTACGATGTCGATGAAAAGAGGATGCTGGCGGCATGGATGACATCAAGTAAGACGCAACGAGTACGATATTGCCTGGGTGACCTGGGTTCCAAGCGTGGAGATTTGTTTGGAGAGTTCGTTGGTGGCATTGTGGATTGTAGTGTTGTTTTTGGCGAAGAGATGCTTAATCTCCGCGGAGATGGTCCTGTAGAGTTGTTCCATAAAGTTGTTGGTGATTATTTCGAAATCTGCACACAGTGTAGCGTATTAGGGGCTCATTGGGGCCTCCATCTGGGGGGCTGTGTTGACGGGTTCGTCGGCATCTCCGCCAATTGCCTGGGTCTCGGTGATATGTTGGGTGGGCTGGAAGTCCATGGCATCATCGTTTGTCTCCTCTTCTCCTTCTTCTTCGTTCTCGTCGCCGGAGTCGGATCCGTATTCAGATGCCGCTTCGCCGTCCTCGCGTATTCACTTGGCAGGGGAGGGGGACAATGAGGTTGCGATTCAGGGAGGGGGTATGAGGGTTTGCTGGGCGGGGTTCGGTGCAGAAATCTCTTTGGTGGCACGGGTGTTGGGGCGGAAGAAAGAGTTGAGGGATCCTTGACTGGGGTTGCTGGAGGACATGAAGCCTGTAAGCGAGGTGGTGATAGTTTGGTGACGCGAGCCAAAATCACAAAAAATAGGCAGCGGCAGGAGGGAAAATTCCCAGTAGGGTTCCAGAGGGGTGCAGCCTCTAGTTAATAAACTATTGACCGACTCCTGAGGTTGCTTTCCGGGGTTGTTGAAAACTTAATTGAAAAAGAAGATTTTTGGTGTCGCGAAAACAGTGAAGTTTTGGGGGGTGCTGTGAGGATAATATGTGACTTCGATCTATTGTGCTTTACACTACAGGTAATATGCGCTCCTCCTCGCAGTACCACCCCCATGGGGCTTCCATCTTTCCCTGTTACCGCAGAATAACAGAATAACACAAAAGAAAACTTAACCAAGGAAAACAGAACAAAGTGGATACAAAATGAACTGCTACCGTACAGAGGGACTCCTAACAACCAGCTTCCTCCATCGGCCTGAAATCACTGCAGCTTGTAGATACATCATGGAAAGGAAACATTTTGTGGTAGGATAAATGGCAGTAAAGGAGGTAGTGCGATACCAATACCTTCTTGGTACTCTCTAGACGGCCATCGTTGTATCAGTAGTGGCGGCCATGTTGCGGCGCATGCCCAATGTGATTTTCACATAGGTGGAGCAGTTTCGGTCGGTTGCTTTGTGTGGTTGTAGACAGTTGGCGTAGCGGATCTGCGGGTGGTTGCATTAGTGTCCTGCTCTGCAGTTCGCAATCACGCAGGGGTGATCCTTCGTGGGGTGGGGTTGGACACATACAGCACAGGTGTAGTTGCTGGCGGTGGAGCGCTGTGTTGGGTGGCCATAGGTCTGGCATTTGTTGCATTGGGTGGAGGGGCTGAAGGTGATGTATTCGGCGATGGTGCATTCTCAGTTAAACATCGCGAGGCTGGTGGCACGGAGTGACTTCTTGGTTATCTCCCCAATGAAGGTGACTATCATGGAGGAAGCCTCTTTACAGTGGTGGCGTTCAGGGCTGGTGAGCCATCGTGGTGTTTGACCCATTCGGAGGGCGCGGTAGTTGGTCTCAATTTCTGTTCGAACGGTTTCGGGAGTGGCAGTGGCGGGGATGCTGTTGATGATGAATTGGGTCCATCGCTGGCTTACCCGAGACAAGGTGATGGGGAGTTCATGGAGGGCCTCCACAAGGATGGCGAGGTATGGTTCGTAGATGGTGCTCAGGAACTGAGATGCAACTGTAAAAATGAGGTTGTTAGTGGCAGTGATATTTGCCAGGATAAGGGGTAGGTGCTCGATGTTGGCATGGGTGGTGATGGCCTTGTTGACTGCTTGGAGTGCCCGGTCAGCAGCCTCTTTGCGGTCGTTGGGTGCGGTTGTGCGGCTGAAGATTATGAGTCGGTCCGCCGTCGGGTAAGGCTTCAGGAGGATCGTCTCCTTCCTGGCCTTCTTCTTACTCCTGACCTCCGTGAATTCCATCGGTTGCTTTTCTGCTACCTGTGCGTAGGTTGGTGCAGGGGTCGGGATGGTCTTCTTGGTGGTGGGTGGTTTCGGGCGTTGTTGGGATGGTCCCGGCGTGCCCCTGGGGGCTACTGGGATGGCTGTGGGGGTGAGACGTGCGGATAGGATGGCAACTTTTGTGGCGAGCTCGTTGATGGTGTTGGTCAATGTGAGGATTTGTTTTTACGTTTCCTCTTCCCGGTTCTTGATGTCTTGAAGCCCTGGGATCTTGACGGTTGTTGACTGATTAGCTAGTTGGTGTTTCATTTCGGCGCGTACGAACTGGCATATCGGGCCGAGTAGCCCTTCGACAGTTTGGTTGACGTTTTCGATATGGTGGGTGGCTGACCTCCAGGCAAGGAAACTCGCGAGATTGTCCGTGTCGTGATCCCACTCGGGGGCAGCGTCTGCTGCTGGGCAGAAGCCACTGGATTGTGTTGGCGATCAGTGGAGGATAGATGGGGCAGGTGGAGTTCGGGTGGCGGGCGGTGCCGGGGCTGCGCCCGGTCCAATCATTGGTCGTGGGTTTCTCATGGCTACTAGAGAGCATGCCAGAAATGGGTCGTTAACCGGGGTGGTTGTCATGGTGACACGTTGTTGTTGTGTACAGGTGTTCACTTTCAGGGGAGGGGTTGGGTGTTGTCCGGGGCCGAAGCGACCGCGACGCGGAGCGAAATTGAGCGGCCAGCAACAACAAATAAGTGAGAGGTGGCCAGCGAGTTCGTAGATGGAAGGACTGTGGAGTTATGAAGCTCCAGAGGGTATTTCCAGCGAAATCGGTGGTGGGAATAAAGAGTTGTTTGGCGGCGAACGAAAATTGTTGCGCTGGAGTGAAGGATAATAGATTGCGTGGAGAAAGAACCTCCAAACTAGCTACCGCGCCCTTCCTTTATACCTTTTCCTTTACCATGGAATCACAGTCCTGCCTGCAAGACTGACACAGAGCTTTCCATCATGACTCCATTGCTGTGCCCAGAAACACACGATCCTACTCGGCCCCTTCTTTCCTCCACAATAGAAAAGGCAATGCAGACTCGCAAACAGTAGGAAACGACAAGCACACAGGGTAAACAATTAAACATAACACAGGCAAAAGCAAGGCAGACACGCAACGGTAAAGGAACAACCAAGGACACAACAAGGGAAGCAATAAACATAACACAGGCGAAAGCAAGGCAGACACACAACGGTAAAGGAACAACCAAGGAAACAACAAGGGAAGCAATAAACATAACACTGAATGACACGAGGCAGGCACACACACGTTTTACCCGATCTTGGTCGGCCAGTGACCGTGTCAGGGTTCTGAGGAATATCGCACCCGGAGTGATATTTGCAAGGACTAGGATGTTGCGTCTAGGCGCATAGGATAATCATGACCACGGCGGCGGAGACAAGGATGAGCCACATAGTGGCGAGGGTTACGGCGGCGCCCACAGTGGCTCCGGAAAGCCTGTCGTGCCAAGTTCGTGACAGTATACCCCCCATCCAGACCAAAGCTCCGGCGAGGTCACGTGGTGTCATGATGCGGTTGTGGCGGATCGGGGTACAGTGGACACGGATGGGTCAGCTAGCCTGCTGCTGGGCTTGATGTTGTCCGTTGATTCGTTGTTGCTCAGCGATCATTGTTTCCAGCGTGTTGGCCTTCTGCTGGAGTTGCTGTTGGTCTGTGTCATGGAATTCGTTCATGTGCTGGGTGAGCATCCGGTGCACCACCTGATAGCAGCGGGTGTCCTGGGTGGTCGTTTGGTGTATCATGGTGACTATTTTTCCCAGTAGGGTGAGTCGTTCTTCTTGTATCGTGGCGGCTATAGTGGTAGCCTCGTCGGGCTTGGCGGGGATTTCCTCTTGGTCCTTCTGAGGGGGTGTAAGACCAGCCAGGGGTTCGTGGGGAGGGGCTGCACTGCAGCGGAGGAGGTGATTGTCCATGTTTACAAGGAACCGGCATTCGGAGCAGACCCGCTTTCCTCGGTGCCAGTCTGCGCATGCTTTGACAGGGTTGCGATGTCGTTTGCGGGTTACCCTGAGCAGTTCGTCCGGGTGTGGGAGAGGACAGAAGCAGATCTGTGCCCATCGGCGCCGCCTCTGGTGGGGGTAGTAGTTGTTGTCTTTCATTTGTCGGTGAGTGATACAATAGTCGTCGTAGCAGGTGCTCCAGTGGAGTGAGGCGCGTTCGTTCAGGCGGGGTTGTCCTCCGGTGGACAGAGGTGGTGAGGGTGCTGTGGGAGGCATGCCCCAGCTGTTGTCAGGTTCGGTTGTGGTGGGGAATTCAAGGTTGTCGGAAGGTCCAGCCTTCATTGCTGTCAACAGTGGCAGTGGTGGACATTTTGCTAGTTCTGGGGGGCTGGTTTCAATGGGTATTCCTCGTGGAATTGGTGGATGAGGTCTGGTGAGTTTTCGAAGTTGCGGGTGGGGTACCAGGTGTGGTCGGGGTCGTGTAAACTGGTCCACTTGACTGGATACTGGATCTGATTTCTATGGCATCGGGAGTCGAGAATTTTTTCCACTTCCCACTCTTGTTGTTCTTGGATGATGATGGGGGGTGGTGGTGGCTGGCTGTGTCCGGGGATAGGTTCTATACTGGCTGTGGGTACGAGGAGGCTGATATGGAAGACTGGGTGGATTCTGACCGTGGGTGGTAGGTCTAGCTTATATGCTCTTGAGCCTATCTTCTGGAGGATGGTATACGGGCCTAACTGTTTGTGGTCCAGCTTGTTCGAGGGTCGGGTCGTTCAGATGTGTTTTCGTCACAGCCAGACCTGGTTGCCTGGGTTCAACACTGGGTCCGGGTGTCATGCTATGTTGGCCTGCTCTGCTTGAGCCATTTGTGCTTCCTTGATTTCTGCTCCAAGATCTTCGTGCAGCCTCCTTAATGCCTCAACATATTCTGATACTTCTAGTGTCTCGTCGTTCCATGTGCCGAGGTCTGGCATAAATTGAGGGTGGTATCCATAGTTGGCGAAAAAGGTGGTTATTCTTGTGGTTTCGGTCTGGGTGTTGTTGTAGCAGAATCCGGCAATTGGCAAGAGTTTCTCCCAGTCGTCCTGTTGGTAGTTACAGTATGACCGGAGGTATTGCTCGAGGGTGGCATTGGTCCTTTCTGTTTGCCCATCCGTTTGTGGGTGAAAGGCTGTGCTGAGCTTGGGTGATATCCCGAGGGCTTCCGTTACTCGTTTCCAAAAGTCTGATGTAAATAGGGATCCTCTGTCTGATACGATACTGTTGGGTAATCCATGGGGTCTGAACACTTGCCGGAGGAAGTGATCTGCCAGGTCTTTGGGGTTCATGGTCCCTTGGCATGCAACAAAGTGTCCATTCTTGGTCAGCCGATCGATTATTACCCATAGTGCATCTTTCCCATTGCTTGTAGGAAGTGCCGTGATGAAGTCCATTGATATTGCATCCCAGGGTCGGTGTGGTAGTTCTAGGGGTCTGAGCAGTCTGAATGGCGCGTGTTGGATTGACTTGATTCGATGGCAGGTGTCACAGTGGTCGACGTATCTGTGTACATACTTTCATTGCCCAGGCCAGTAGAAGCTTCGACTAACCAGTTCCAGGGTTCTTGCTCAGCCTGGGTGTCCCGCGGTTTGCATGTCGTGGTGGTCTCGTAATATCTGTAGTCACAGGTTGTTATCGTCAGGGATCCATATGAGACCATCATATATTAGCAACCCCTCGTTTTCTTCTCATAGGCCTAACGCGATCTTTCTGTCACGGGTCGTCCCGCTTGCCTTTTTCCTCCAGATTTCTTGGATCTCTTTATCTGCTGTGCTTAGCGTTGTGATTTCATTTAGGAGTTCTTTGTCTATTTTCAGGTTGATGGTTTCCGTCATATTGGCTAGGAGTACTTCGAACACTTCTTCAGGTAAGAGAATTTGTCCCTGGTTCTGCCGATGCTTCATATCCCCTTCCCAGGGGGAGTACGTCTGGTTTGCCGGCCAGCTTCCTAGGTTGGTATTTGATCGTGAAATCGTAGTTGGCGAATCGTTCGCCCCACCGGGCTTGCTGTAGGTTGAGGTCTTTCTTTGTTTTCCAGTATTCTAGGTTTTTGTGATTGGTAAGGATCGTGATTTTTTGGTCATGTTGTTTTACAATAGGTATCCTGTTTTCGTAGTGTGTCTATGATCGCCAATAGTTCCTTGTCGTGAATATTGTAGTTGCGCTGTGGATCTTTCAACTTCTCGGAGTAGTAGGCTACTGGGTGCAGTATTCCCTTGTCGTCAGGTTGGGAGCAAAGGGCTCCAATGGCATAGTCTGAGACATCTGTCTCGATCTTGATGGGTCGTTCCGGGTCGAAGTACTCTAATATTGGTTCTGTCATCATGGCTGTTTTGAGTGTGTCGAAGGCCGCCTGTTGTTTGTCACCCCATTCCCAGTCCACTTCTTTCCTTGTCAGGTGGGTGAGGGGTGTTGTGATTCGGCTGTAATCCTGTATGAACCTTCGGTAGAAGTTGGCAAATCCTAGGGAGCTCTGGATTCCCATGATATTCGTTGGTTCTTTCCATTCCTTGATCGTCCTGATTTTTTCTTCATCCACGCGCAAGCCTTGAGGGGATATCACATATCCCAGGTATTTGATTTCCGTGTTGTGGAATTCGCATTTGGCGGCCTTCAGCGTTAATCCTGTTTCCTTGACTCGGTTTAGTATTGTTCGTACATGCCTCTGGTGATCTAGGTTCTGCGAGAATATCAGGATATCGTCCAAATATGCCATGCAGAAGATGTCAAGGTATTCACTTAGTATTTCGTTCATCCATCATTGGAATGAGGCTGGTGCATTGGTTAGCCCGAATGGCATGATGCAGTATTCGTACAGCCTGTATTGGGTGCGGAACACTGTTTTCCATTCGTCTCCGGCCCTTATCCTGAGGTTGTAGTCGGCGTCTCTTATGTCAAGTTTGGTGTAGATGGTGGTACTGGAGAGCTGATCGAGGGATTCTCCGATTAATGGCAAGGGTGTTCGGTCCTTGATTGTGATTTCGTTCAACTGTCAGTAATCCACACATAGGCGTAGTCCCCCGTCCTTCTTTTTGACAAAGTGTATTGGTGCCCCAGCCGGGGAGGTAGATGATCGGATCCATCCCCGCTTCTCATTGACCTCTAGGTATTCCTTGAGAGCCTTCATTTTTACTTCGTTCAGGGGTCGCAAAGGCTCATACCGGGACATCTTTCCTTCCTCCAGTGGAATATGGTGGTTGTGTGTGTGGTGGGGTGGGGGTGCCGTAGGCTCTTCTTCAGTGAATACTTCGAGGAATTCGTGATATTCCGGTGGGATTGGATTTTTGATGGTTTTGGAGGTTTCCTTGATTTTGTCGATTACAGTCTGGCATACTTGCCATGGGTCTGTTTCGCCGATCTCCCAATTTTCCAGTGTTTTCTTGTGGTATTGCTCTGTGGCCTTTTCTTCCAGGACTGTGTTAGCTCTTGGGGAGCTAGGTAAGCATTTCTCGGTGCAGTGGTCTGAGTGGAATTTCACAGTATGATTCTTCCATCCTACCACCAGGTCATGGAGCTTAAGCCATGGGAGTCCTAGGATGATTGGTGCATTTCCGATCGTGAAGCAGTGTAGCCAGCTGTCTTCCTCATAATAGTTGATTGTAAGGTGGACTTGCATATCGTGGGTTACTGGCCCACCGGTAACCTCACTCCCGTCTACGGTCAGCACCCATCTTGGTGTCACTTTTTGCTGCATTGGAATTCCGCTTGCCTCAGCGTAGGCTTTGTCGACGAAGTTCTCAGAGGCCCCGCTGTCTACTAGGGCGGTGGTATTGTACTCGTTTCCGTTGGTTCCTACGATTCGTACTTTGATCATGATTTTCTCTTCTCGATCATACCTGGTTGTTTGTATTCTGTAGGGTGGATCTGGTTCTGCAACGGGTTTCTCCCTCAGGTGACTGTTGCTTAGGCCTGTTCCCGAGGGCTGCCGTTTCCTGCCGGTTCGGGTTCTTCCTTTGTTTCATCACTTATGGTGTTTTCGTCGTATGTGGCTTCCGCTGCTCGGTATGGCCTCCTCCATGGGACCCGTGCTTTCTTGGGCTGTGGGCATACCCTCACGAAGTGCCCCTTTTTCCCGCAATTGTAGCATTCGTCCGTTGGCGGTCATCGGGGAAACCGGTTCGTTCTTGGTGCAAACTTAAATCGTCGGGTGGCATCTAGGTCCATTGGATCCCCTGGGGGTGCTGCCGGAGGTTCTTTTGTGTGGACATGGAAGCATGCTTCTGGACTAGCTGCCGGTCGTCGACTAATGACTCTGAGGTTGCATAGACAGCTATCTGTTTTGATGGTTGCGGTGGCATTGTCTACCAGAACGGTGACTGGTACTTCGCTCATGACCAAGTGCCTTTTTACTTCTGGGTGTAATCGATCTCGAAATCGCGCGATGCATACATTGTCCACATATGGGAGGTGTGCTTTGATTCACTGGAATTCCGCCCAATAGGTTGCTGCCCTCCAATTTGCTTGCTGGATTTTCTGGAACTTTTTGAAGGCTATTTCCTTGGCATCCACCTGGCCGAAGGCGTGCTTCATGCTAGTCTTCAGTTCTTCCCATGTTAGGTTGATTCCTCCCTCCTGGTTTAGAAAGGTTTCCATCCAATTCCATGCCACCCCTTGGAGTAGGGAGGATGCGTATCCCGTTTTTTTCTCATCGTCGTCGAATCGATTTCCTTCTGTTCTAAACTTCAGTTCGCACTGGGCCAGGAACATTTTGAACTTCGCCTTTTCTCCTTCGAATGGTTGGGAGTCCCGGAGCTTCGGGTAGCTGGTCTGCGGCGGTCTGTCGCATGCCGGTAGGAGTGTCTGCAACATTTCTGTTGTTAACAGGTGGGGTCTTTCCGTCATTCTTCTAGGTTGTTCGGGTGACTCGGGTGTCTGTGCTCTGGATCTTTGCTCTGGGGTTACTGGGCTCGGTGCTCGCTGGTCATCAGGGACGTCCCTGAATTCGCTAAGGTTGAGGGGGTCCCTGGTGTTTTCGTCCAGGGAATCCACTTTGTCTTGTGTTGCTATGTCAGATGTCGATGGGGGAGACGCAATCTAGTGTCAAGATCCTGCCCTGACTACTCCGTGCTGCTCAACAGGTAATGTAGACTTGACTCCTAGGGGCATCGCTCGTTTCCTCACACGCCGTTGCGTGGGCTCGATGTCCTTGCAGTATCCATCACGCCCGGCGTGGTCTCGTCACAGTCTTCCCACACGCCTTTGCGTGGGCTCATTGTTCTCACGGTATCTGTCACACTCGGCATGCTCTCGTCGTGGTTTTCTCACACGCCTTTGCATGGGCTCGTTGTTCTCGCGGTATCGATCACACCCGGTGTGGTCTTGTCGCGGTCTTCTCACATGCCTTTGCGTGGGCTTGTTGTTCTCGCGGTATCCGTCACACCTGGCGTGGTCTTGTCGCGGTCTTCTCACACGCCTTTGCGTGGGCTCGTTGTTCTCACAGTATCCGTCATGCCTGGTGTGGTCTCATCGTGGTCTTCTCACATGCCTTTACGTGGGCTCGTTATTCTCGCGGTATCCGTCACACCTGGCATGGTCTCTTTGCGGTCTTCTTACATGCCTTTGCATGGGCTTATTGTTCTTGTGGGGTTTGGTGGTCACAGTGCCGGTCACGGGTAGAGAGGTAGGTCTGTGGAGAGAGATAATATGCAACTTAGATCAATTACGCTAAGCACTACAGGCTACTTGCGCTCCTCCTCACCATACCACCCCCGTGGGGCTCCCATCTTTCCAATCCGCCGAA
>Ga0307516_10008331_pt1 | contig 11752 bp, 9 predicted proteins | sample 19_EM_MG_FD_203310 | JGI IMG/M metagenome (GOLD analysis project Ga0307516, IMG submission 203310) | Populus trichocarpa ectomycorrhiza microbial communities from riparian zone in the Pacific Northwest, United States - 19_EM | ecosystem: Host-associated > Plants > Roots > Unclassified | place...
AAACCCGGCGCGCTGGGCAGCCAAGATAGGCTCTGGCCGTTAGGCGACCCGGTCGACTTGGTCAAGCGGTTGTGACTCCTGGCAACACTTCACGAAATGTGCGCCAGAACCCGGAACGCGCCCAGTACGGACGCCCCACAGTGCCAGCCCTTGACCCGACCTCGACCATTGCCTCAAGCCGTCCTGGAGTCAAAGCCCGCCCCCGACGAAGGCCACCCCTGCTCCGATGCCGGGGGTAACCGTGACCGGAGGGGCTCAACCTAGGGGCACAGTTCGGGTGTCAGGACGAAGTCCTACCGGCGCGGGACGCCTGGCCCGAGGACGACGCAGCCTCCGGTGCGCAGTAGACGGTGACCCATCCCCGGGCCTGGACCGGAGGCACCGGGAAGGGGACGGATCCTGGCCCGTAGGAAACCGGGACTGGACGACTGGCTGGAGCAGTATCAAGACGCGCGTCAGGCTGCCTGGGTGGCCAGGGCCGCGGCGCGGCGGGCGGCCAGGCGCCAACGCAGCACGATGGTGGTGGTGAGGCCGATGCCGATGGCAGCCGGCGCCAGGGTGAGGGGGTTCAGGGAGCCAGGAGAGGCCACCGCCGCGCCGATGACCGCATAGGTGACAGCCGACGGCACCGACGCCAGCGTCGTCCCCAGCAGGTAGCGCTTACGGCACACCGACGTCGTCCCGTAGGCATACCCGATCAGGCCGAAGGGCGCCAGCGGCATGAAGCGGACCAGCAGCACCGCCGACAGGCCGCGCCTGTTCAGCCAGCCGTCCAGGCGCTTCAGCTTTCCGCCAGCCCGCGCGCCCAGCGCTCCCCGGCCCGCCCAGCGCCCCGCGTAATACGTCGCCACGGCCGCGATGATGGCCGCGGCCAGCGCGGTGGCCGCGCCCGTCGCCGGGCCGAGCAGCGCCCCGCAGGCCAGTGTGATGGCCGTCCGGGGCACCAGCACCGAGAGCAGCAGCCCGCCCACCACCGCCACGGCGACCGCCGCGGCCGGGCCGAGGGCGACGACCGAGTCGGCGATCGACTGCAGGGGGAGGATCGCCGCCGCCGTGCCGAGAGCGATCACCCCGGCCGCGAGGATGCCGAAGCGGACCAGGCGGGGGCGCCAGCCCAGCGCTGCGGGCGGGTGCTGCGTGCTGGCCTGAGGGTCCGCGGCGGGGTTGACGCCCGGCGGGGCGATCAGGGTGTCAGTCATGCAGGCGTACCGCCCCTACTTCTCGTCGGTCAGGAAGTCGGTCAGGAAAAGGTCAGGCGCCCGCTGCGGCGAGCCGTTCGTGCCGGAGCCGGTCGGCCCAGGCGTCGTCGAGCGGTGCAAGAGTATCCGCGCCGATCGCCCAGCGAAGGAGCAGATCGGCTATCGCTGGGTTGCGGGCGAGCGCCGGGCCGTGCGCGTACGTGCCGAGGATCTTGCCGTGCCACGCGCCCTCGGTCTGTCCGTCGTTGCCGATGCCGGCTGTCACCCGGGCCAGCGGCGCGACGCCCGGGCCCAGGTGGGTGCGGCCGCCGTGGTTCTCGAAGCCGGTCAGCGCGGGCAGGCCCAGCCTCGGGTCGATGTCGCCGCGCACCTCGCCGACCGCGCGGGTTTCGCCGCGGTCGGAGTTGATGTCGAGCAGGTCCAGGCCGGCGCATTTGGCGCCCTTGGCGAAGAAGGAGCCGCCGAACAGCTGGTAGCCCGCGCAGACGGCCAGCACGGCCGCGCCCTGGTGCACGGCCCGGTGCAGGCCGCCGTCGGCGATCAGCCGCTGGGCCGCCAGTGCCTGCGGGCCGTCCTCGCCGCCGCCGATCAGGTAGATGTCCGCGGTGGTCGGCATGGACTGGTCCGAGCGGACCTCGTAGGTCTCGACCGGGATGCCGCGGACCGCGGCCCGGCGGCCCAGGATCAGCATGTTGCCCCGGTCGCCGTACGTCGACAGCAGGTCGGGGTAGATCCACACGATCCGCAGCGTGCTCTCAGTTGACACGGTCCAACTCCGCTCGGATGTCCTGGAATGCCGTGTAGTTCGCGATCACTTCGAGGCGTCCGGGCGGGCTGGCCTGGATCGCCTCGTCAAAAGTCAGAACGTGCCGGAAGGCCACATCGTTCACTTCCAGCCGGACCGCGAGGTCGTAGGCCCGGTCGCCGGTGATCAGCACGGGCCGCCCGCGCAGCGGGGAGAAGTCCACGTCGTAGAGCCAGGATGTGTCGAAACCGTCGGGGTCGCGGGCGTTGATGGAGAGCAGGGTCGGCGCCACCTCGGCCATGTCGAAGGCCTCCAGCCAGCTGGCCGGGTTTTTGGCCAGGAGCAGCCGGATGTTGCGGCCGTCGCGGTCGACCTGGGCGTAGCGGCCGGCCACCGAGGCGACGCCGGCGAGCCGGGGCACGGCCTCTATCGGCCGGACGCCGAACTCGGCCGCGACCGCCAGCGCGGTGGCCGCGTTGCCGAGGTTGACGTGGCCGGGCAGTTGCAGCTTGACCAGGTGCCAGTCGCCCTTGGGGTCGGTGACGCCGTCGTCCTCGACGGTCCACTGGGCCCGTGGGCGGCGCAGCGGGCAGCCGGTGCACCACCAGTCGCCGTTGGCGCGGTCGATCGGCGAGCCGCACTCGGGGCAGACGAAGGAGTCGTCGTGCCAGCGCTGGCCGGCGCTGAACCAGGTGACCTGCGCCGTGTTCACCGCCGCCCAGACGACCATCGGGTCGTCGGCGTTGGCGACGACGACGATGTCCGGGTGGGCGGCGAGGGCCGTGCGCCACATCTGCGCCATCATCGCCACCTCCTTCGCGCGGTCGAGTTGGTCTCTCGACAGGTTGAGCAGGGCGACCACGCGTGGCGTGGTCTCGTCGATCACCCGGGCGAGGTAGTGCTCGTCGACCTCCAGCACGGCGAACGGGGTGGCGCCCGCCTTGGCCAGGGCGGACGTGTGTCCGGTGGGCATGTTGGCGCCGAAGGAGTTGGTGGCGACCGGGCCGAGGACGCCGAGGGCGGCGGCGGCGAACCGGGTCGTGGTGGTCTTGCCGTTGGTGCCCGACACCAGCGCGATCGCGCGGCCGGCGGCCAGGTGGTTCAGCAGGTCAGGATCGATCTTGAGACCGATCCACCCGCCGATCACCGAGCCGTCACCGCGTCCTGCGGCCCGCGAGAGCGCGGCTGCGGTTCGCGACACTGAGGTCGCGACCTTGGCCCGTAGGGGCATCTTCCCGTCCGTCACGGCGACGAGGGTACCGGAAACGGACACTACATCGAGTGGCGCAGCGGTTTGTTCGACCTTCGCGGGGGTGCCGCGCAGGTCCTGCGGTGACCGACCCGGCCGGATCGGCCGAACGGATGATCAGGGTCGGTCGTCCGGGCGTCGTGTTTGCGCCGGTGAGGACGTTTGCGGCGGCATTCGCCCGACCCCACGGCGGAATGTGATCGCCCTCGATGGGGCTTTTTGTGTGTTCTGATTCACTCCCTACTGTCGGCGATGAGTGATCGACTGGCTACCAGTCGTAACGGCATTTGTCACGGGCTGGTTACAAACCGGACAGGCTCCGTTGTGCCAAACACGCTGAGTAATCAAAGGCGGTTCCCCGCTCGGGCCGAAAATCGGGTAGCAAGGGTGGGCCGGTGAGCACCCGCTCGCCGCTCGTACCGCGACGGATCACGCCGAGCCCTGCCCCGGTCCGTACGGGACGACCGCGAAGTTGAGCAACGATAAAGGCATACGGGGGCAGGGACGGGGGACCCAGATTCGGTCCGTACACCGTGCTCGTCGCTTCGGCGGTGGGCCCGGGGACCTTGGGGTGAAGTCGTCATGTGGCGACCGGGCAACCTTCCCGCCCGAACCCGACAGCTAACCTCGCAGGCGTGCCGGAGGGATATCTCTACCGTGCACGAACGCAGTTCGAGCCGTGGCCGCCGCATGTCCACCGGCACCGGCACCATCGCACTGTCCCTGGGTCTCTGCCTCTGCGCCGGCCAGCTAGTCGCCACTCCGGCGGCTTCCGCGGCTGCTCCCGCCGTCACGGCGGTCAAGGCGGCGACCGTCACGCCGAAGATCACCAACTCGGCAACCCGCACCATCCAGAAGGGCAAGACGGTCAAGGTCACCGCCAAGGTGATCAACCCGAAGACCGGCAAGGTGGTCACGAAGGGCTCGGTCCGCCTGCAGGCCCTGCGGGGCGGCAAGTGGTACACCTGGACGGCCAAGCACCTCACGTCGAAGGGCACCGTCGCCCTCACCGGCAAGCCCGGCGTCACGACCTGGTTCCGGACGCAGTACACGGGCTCCACCGGCCTCGGCTGGGCGACCAGCTCCGGCATCAAGATCACCGTGAAGTCGAGCGCCGCCGCGCGGATCCTCGCCGAGGCCAAGAAGCACAAGGGCGCGCTCTACAAGTTCGCCGCGTCGGGGCCGAAGCGCTTCGACTGCTCCGGCTACACCATGTACGTGTACCGCAAGGCGATCGGCAAGAAGCTGCCGCACAAGGCGAACCTGCAGCAGAAGTACGGCAAGGCGGTCAGCAAGTCCAACAAGAAGGTCGGCGACCTGATCGTCTTCCGGTCGGGCTCGTACGGCACGCACGCCGGCATCTACGCCGGCAACGGCTACGTCTGGGACTCGCCGCACACGGGCGCCCGGGTGGGCAAGCACAAGATCTGGGGCAAGAACTACGTCGTGCGGCGGCTCGCCGCCTGACCGCACCAGTAGGACAGCACCAGTAAGAGCAGTACGACAGTTCAGTGGGGCGCGACCCGATGCGGGTCGCGCCCCGCTGTCGTGTCCGTTGCACTTTCTCCTCCACTTTCCTCCCCGAGTGGCATCAAAGGGCAACGACGCCTTCCCGTACGCCTGATTTCGGGGGACTTTCGTGCCCGGGTGGGCGGCATGTCGGAAAGTGGACCATGGTGCGCCCGAACCGCCGCTCCACTTCGGCTCCACCTGCTCTGACGTGCGGATTCATCCGCGAATCCGGTTCGCGGACCGCTTCATTCTTGTTGCGAGTGGAGGGAAGTGGAGTAGAGTGGAGCGCAGTGGCAGGGCCGATCTGGGCCTGCCGGCCCGAGCGAACACGGCGGTCCGCGAAACCGCCGGGGGCGGGGGGTTGGGCCGATGTTCCTCGGCACGCATACCCCGCGCCTCGACGACAAGGGCCGGCTGATCCTGCCGGCGAAGTTCCGGGACGAGTTGGCGGGAGGTGTCGTGATCACCAAGGGGCAGGAACGCTGTCTTTATGTCTTCCCGATGCCCGAGTTCCAGCGCATCGCGGGGCAGTTGCGTGAGCAACCGGTCACCCACAAGGCGGCCCGGGCCTACAGCCGGGTGTTTTTCGCCAGCGCGCACGACGAGATTCCCGATAAACAGGGCCGGGTCACCATCCCGGCCCACCTTCGGGGGTATGCGGCGCTGGACCGCGAGCTTGTGGTGATCGGTGCGAGCACGCGGGTGGAGATCTGGGACAAGCAGTCCTGGGAGCAGTACCTCTCGGCGAGCGAGGACGACTTCGCCGACATCGAGGAGGGGGTGCTGCCCGGCGGACTGTAAGGCGTGGCACCTGTGGGCCGTCGAGGCGGTCCGGACGTCGCTGCCGCCGTACTGCGAGATCTCCAGCCGCTCCCGCTCCTGGCGCCTCTTCCCCGGTGCCAGGCGTGTGTCCGGTCGGGCGCGCCCGAAGGCAACGGGCACGAGCGGATGGGGATCTGGCGGTACGGATAGACGACCGGGCGCCTCGACACCGGATTATGCGGTTCTGGGCATTTTGCGGTCTGGTGACCGGGTGAGCGCGGAAAGAAGCAGGCTATGGGGGTCGACATGGGGGAGCGTCGCGGCACGCACGTGCCCGTGCTGCTTGAGCGCTGCCTCGAACTGCTCGGCCCCGCGCTCGCGCTGCCGGGCGCGGTGCACGTCGACTTCACGCTCGGCCTGGGCGGGCACGCCGAGGCCGTGTTGGAGCGGCACCCGGAAGCGGTCCTCATCGGCCTCGACCGGGACACCGAGGCGCTCGCGCACTCCCGGCACCGGCTGGCCCGCTTCGCGGACCGCACGCACCTCGTGCACGCGGTCTACGACGAGTTGCCGGCAGTCCTGGCCGACTTGGGCTATCGGGTCTTCCACAGTGGCCTGTTCGACCTCGGCGTGTCCTCGTTGCAGCTCGACGAGCCGGACCGCGGGTTCGCGTACTCGCGGGACGCGCCGCTCGACATGCGGATGGACCAGTCGCGGGGGATCACCGCGGAGGAGATCGTCAACGGCTACCCGCCGGGCGAGCTCGTCCGGATCCTGCGGGTGTACGGCGAGGAGAAGTTCGCGCCGCGCGTCGTCTCGGCGATCGTCCGGGAACGGGCGAAGGCGCGGATCGTCTCCTCGGCGCAGCTCGCGGAGTTGGTGCGGGACGCCATCCCGGCCGCCGCGCGCCGAACGGGTGGAAATCCCGCGAAAAGAACGTTTCAGGCGTTACGTATTGAGGTAAATGCGGAACTTGCCGCGGTCGAGTCGGCCGTACCGGCTGCTTTGGACGCGTTGGCCCCGAAAGGGCGCCTTGTGGTGATGTCGTATCACTCATTGGAGGACCGGATCGTCAAGCGCGCCCTCGCCGCGAGGGCACGCAGCACCGGGCCGCTCGATCTGCCGGTCGAGTTGCCCGGGACGGGTCCTTCGGTGCGGCTCCTGACCCGCGGGTCGGAGCCGCCCAGCGCGGCGGAGGTGGCGGAGAACCCGCGCGCGGCCTCGGTGAAGCTGCGCGCGGCCGAACGGATCGACGAGCACGACCAAGCGCCAGGGGCCGCCCGCGAACGGCCCCGAATGTCTACAACGCACGGGGGACAAGGGCGGTTACGCCCGGGGGAAAGCCAGGAGGGGGAGGGGCAATGAGCGAGCGCACGAGCTCTGCGCCGCGGTCGGGGGGCCGGACCACGGAGCAGGGCGGCAAGGGGCGGCGCGCGCCGGCCGCCACGACGACAGGCACGACGGCGGGAGGTGGCGCTCGGGGGACGCGTCGCTACCCGACGGCGGACGCCGTTCAGGGCTCGGCTGCCCTGAAGCTGACGGCCGAGAAGCTGACGGCTGAGAAGCTGACCGCTGACAAGATGACGGCTGGAAAGCAGCGTGACGCCGCGACGCCGCGGCTGTGGGTCGCGCCGCCGGCGCCGATCAACGCGCCGCGCGCGCCGTTCATCGCGCTCGTGGTGGCGGTCGTCGTGGCCGGCGTGCTCGGCATCCTGATGATCAACACCAAGACCGCGGAGAACTCGTTCCGGATCGACTCGCTGGAGAAGCAGCAGGCCAAGCTGGACTCGCAGCAGCAGGACCTGGAGAACGAGATCGCCGTCAACACCAGCCCGGGCAGCCTGGACGCGGCCGCCCGCCGGCTGGGCCTGGTCAAGGCCGACAACCCGGCGTACATCCGGCTGCAGGACGGCAAGGTCTTCGGCTTCCCGAAGCCGGGCAGCGGCGAGGTGGCAGTCACCGCGCAGGACCCCGCCGGCACCGCGCCGGATTCCGCCGCGACCTCGGCGACCGGGCGGTAAAGCGTGACGCCGCGCGCCAACGAGACGCCGCGCCGGGGCCTGGAGCCCCGGCGCGGCGCTTCGCATGACCAGCCGCCGGCCGACGGAACAGGGCGCGACGGAACGGGGCGCGACGGATCGGGGCGCGAGGACGACCGGCAGCGCGGCTTCGGCGGCATCGGCGAGGCGCGGGCGTACACACCGCGCGGCCGGACCGTGCGCGAGGGCGACCAACGCACCCGGTCGCCGCGCACCGGCCGCAACACCGACCCGTTCCGCCCGGCGCTGCAGGTCCTGGACGGCGGCCGGCCGGCCCGGGATCGCCGCCGGCCCGCCGCCGAGGAGGAGCCGCCGACCCAGCGCGCCGGGACGGAGAAGCCCACTCGGGACAAGCCAACTCGGGACAGGCCCACTCGGGACAAGCCCGGCAAGGAGAAGCCCGAGCCGAAGGGCCGGGCCACGCGCGGCCGGGCCGACGAGGACGAGTGGGATGAGGCGCCGCGCCGAACGGGGCGCACCACGGCGGGCACCGGCCGCTCCCGGGCCACCGCGAACCCCCGCCGGGGAACGGCGTCGACCCGTACCGACGGCCGCGGAGCGGCTTTCGCCCGTACCGAGGCAAATGCCCGGATCGGCCGGGAGCGCCGGGTCGCCGCACCGCCCGGACCACGACGGACCGCCGGCGAACGATTCGCCAAGGCCGGGCCGCCCGCGCGGCCCGGCGCCCGGCGGCCCGCGCCCGTCATCCCGGCCGAGCCGCCGAAGCTGGCCAACGGCACCCGGCGGCTGCGGCTCGGCACCGTGCTGGCGCTCGCCCTGTTCGCGACGATCGGGGTACGGCTGATCGTGCTCCAGGTCGCGGACACGCGCGCGTCCGCGGAGAGCCTGCAGGAGCAGCGGCAGAACCGGCTCACCAAGGTCGTGCTGCCCGCGCCGCGCGGCGCCATCCTGGACCGCTCCAACGAGGTGCTCGCGCACAGCGTCGCGGCGCGCTACATCTACGCGGATCCGGAGTTGGTCACGGACCCGGCCGCCACGGCCGCCAAGCTGTCCCCGCTGCTGGGCCAGGCGCCGTCGCGGCTGATCCAGCTGATGGCGAAGAAGAAGCGGCCCGGCGGCGGCGCGTCCCGCTTCGAATACCTGGCCCGAGGCGTGGACATCGCGGTGGCCGACAAGATCGCCGCGATGAACCTGGCCGGCATCAACTCCGACCTGGACGAGCGCCGCGACGTGCCGGGCGCCGACCTCGCGGCCAACCTGATCGGCTTCACCGGCGAGGACCACTCCGGGCTGGAGGGGCTGGAGGCCCGCTACGACGACCTGCTGCGCGGCACCGACGGCGTGCGGGTCTTCGAGATCGGCAACCCCGACGTCGAGAAGGGCAAGCTCGCCAAGGAGATCCCCGGCGGCTTCAGCAGCTACACCGCGGCCGCGCCCGGCTCGTCGATCCAGCTGACCATCGCCCGCGACCTGCAGTTCCAGGTGCAGCGGATCCTGAGCCAGCAGATGGAGAAGTACGACGCCACGATCGCCGCCGCGGTCGTGCTCGACGCCCGGACCGGCGAGGTGCTGGCCCAGGCCAGCTACCCGACGTACAACGCGGCGAAGCCGTTCGACTTCAAGCCGACCGAGCGTGAGGACGTGGCGACCAGCGTCGTCTCCGACCCGGGCTCCACCCACAAGGCCTTCACGATCGGCGCTGCCATGCAGGAGGGCCTCATCACGCCCGACTCGCTCATCACGGTGGGCCCGGCGCTGGAGCGCGGCGGCTACTCGTTCGTGGACACGCACCGGCAGGACGCGGGCACCAAGCTGACCATCCCCGGGGTGCTCGCGTACTCGTCGAACGTCGGCACCATCCGCATCGCCGACAAGCTCGGCAAGGAGAGGCTGTACGAGTACCAGCAGAAGTTCGGCCTCGGCCGGGCGACCAACGAGGGCATGCCGGGCGAGGCGACCGGCAAGCTGCTCGCGCCCGAGGAGTGGAGCGGCTCCGCGTCCGGCTCGGTGCCGATCGGCATGAGCGTGGACGCCACGCTGCTCCAGATGGTCGCGGGCTACGGGGCGATCGCGAACGACGGCACCTACATCCAGCCGCACCTGATCAAGGCGACCGTCTCCGGCAAGGACGGCACGGTCACACCGGCCGCCGCGCCCGAGACGCACAGCGTGCTCAGCCCGGAGACGGCGAGCAAGCTGCGCGGAATGATGGAGGCGGTGGTCGACGCGAAGGGCGCGACCGGCACCCGCGCGGCGGTCGACGGCTACCGGGTCGCCGGCAAGACCGGCACCGGCAAGATGCTGGTCGAGGGCCAGTACACGAGCCACAACGCGGGCTCGTTCATCGGCATGGCCCCGGCCGACAACCCGCGCTTCGTGATCGGTGTCTTCGCCGACGTGGCCGACGGCACCGGCGGCGACGTGGCCGCGCCGGCCTTCAGCCAGATGATGGCGGCGACGCTGCTGCACTTCCGGGTGCCGCCGTCGGGCACCAAGCCGCCGACCTTCAAGCTGAAGCAGTAGGCGCGCCCGGATGGCGTTCGCAGTGCGGCCCGGGACACCGGGTAGGGTCTGACGCCGTGTCCGGCATTCCCCGTCCCCATACCGTCCGGCCCCGCCGGCTGGCCGACCTCGCGGCCCTCATCGACGCCCGGCTGGTCGGTGTGGACACCGAGGTCAGCGGCGTGACCCACGCCAGCAACGAGGTCCATCCCGGCGACCTGTACGCCGCGCTGCCGGGCGCGCACCGGCACGGCGCCGAGTTCGTCGCGGGCGCCGCGGCGGCGGGTGCCGTCGCCGTTCTGACCGACGAGGCCGGGCAGGACGCGGCCGTCGCGGCGGGGCTGCCGGTGCTCGTGGTCGAGAGCCCGCGCGCGGTGCTCGGCGTGGCCGCGTCCGAGATCTACGGCAACCCCACCGACCGGCTCACCGTCATCGGGCTGACCGGCACCGCCGGCAAGACCTCGACGGCGTACCTGGTCGAGTCGGGGCTGCAGGCGGCCGGGCTGACCACCGGGCTGATCGGCACGGTGGAGACCCGCCTCGGCGACCTGGTCGTGCGGAGCGTGCGGACCACCCCGGAGGCCACCGACCTGCACGCGATCCTCGCCGCGGCGGTGGAGCGCGGCGTCAGCGCCGTCGTGATGGAGGTGTCCAGCCACGCGCTGGCCATGGGCCGGGTCGGCGGGGTCCGCTTCGCGGTGGGCGGGTACACCAACTTCGGCCTCGATCACCTGGACTTCCACGCCGACGCCGAGGACTACTTCGCGGCGAAGGCGAAGCTGTTCGACGGCCGGTGCCGCTTCGAGGTGCTCAACGCCGACGACCCGGCGCTGCGCCCGCTGGACAAGCCGGCCACGATCAGCTACTCGGCCGCCGGTGACCGGGCCGCGACGTGGTCCGCCGGCGACATCGTGGGCGACGCGTCCGGCCAGCGTTTCACCGCGCACGGCCCGGCCGGCGCGATCCGGGCCGGCGTGGCCATGCCGGGCCGGCACAACGTGGCGAACGCGCTGCTGGCCCTCGCCTCGCTGGTCGCGGCCGGGATCGACCCGCAGGTCGCGGCCGACGGCATCGCCGCCTGCCCGGGGGTGCCCGGCCGGCTGGAACGGGTCGACGCGCCCGGCGACGTGTTCGGCGTCGTCGACTACGCGCACAAGCCCGACGCGATCGTCGCCGCCCTCGCCGCGCTGCGCGAGTTGGCCACGACCCGCCGCGGGCACGTCCTCTGCGTCATCGGCGCCGGCGGCGACCGCGACCGGGGCAAGCGGCCGCTGATGGGCGCGGCCGCCGCCCGCGGCGCCGACCTGGTCATCGTGACCGACGACAACCCGCGCACGGAGGACCCGGCCGCGATCCGCGCCTCGGTCCGGCAGGGCGCCGAGCAGGCCGGAACCCCGGCGAAGATCATCGAGGTGGCGGGCCGCCGGGCCGCGATCGACGAGGCGGTACGGCTGGCCGGCCCCGGCGACATCGTGGCCGTGCTGGGCAAGGGACACGAACGAGGCCAGGAGGTGGACGGCAAGGTGCTGCCGTTCGACGACCGCATCGAGCTGGCCGCCGCGCTGGCCGCGCGCCCGGGCGGTGCCGCTTGATCCGCATGACGCTGGACGAGATCGCCGCGATCACCGGCGGCCGCCTGGTCAACGCCGACCCGGCCGCGACCGTCACCGGCCCGGTCGAGTACGACACCCGGGCACTGCTGCCGGGCGGCCTCTTCGTGGCCTTCGCGGGCGAGCAGGTGGACGGCCACGACTTCGCGGCGGCCGCGGTCGCCGGCGGGGCC